>WNFA01001932.1_pt1 | contig 18773 bp, 12 predicted proteins | sample 5400481 | NCBI WGS metagenome assembly WNFA01 (sample SAMN13153340, study PRJNA577476) | soil metagenome | isolation source: 120 cm saprolite under Douglas fir tree site 2 hole 1 replicate 2 | place: USA:California | collected 2015-04-18
TGCACCAGGATGTCGTTGATGCCCTTGGCGCTGGCCACCAGGCGCCCGCGCCAGAACTTCAAGGCGCCGTGCATCTTCATGAACTTGCCCGCCGGCGCCTTGGCGCACAGCACGTCCGTCCCGCCCGTGGGCCGGATCTGCACGAAGACGTCCTGCTTGAGCGGGTTCACGTCCGCCAGGCCCGCCTGTGCGAGCAGCGACTTGAGCTTCAAGCGCGTGGTCCCGCCGTGCGGGCGGAGGAGTCCGCGCGTGACCTCCATGGTGAACGCCTGCGTCTGCATGCAGCAGGCCGGATCCTCGAAGTCGGTGAGACCGTTGCCGTCGTCGTCGATGCAGTTGCCGCAGATCTCGCGCGGGCCGCCGGGCAGCGTCGTCGTGGTGGTGGGGCAGCCGCTGAAGTCGATCGTGCAGTCGGGCCGGCAGTGGAGGGAGCCTCCCGGGCACGTCTCGCCCCCGAAGTCGTTGCCGTCGCACTGCTCCCCACAGACCGCGTCGACGTGACCGTTGCCGCACCGCGCGCCGCAGTCCGCGGGCCGCGTGGTGGTGGTGGCGCCGTGGATGGTGGTCGTGGAGGTGGCAACGTTGCTGGTGGTGGTCGTGGTGACGCCACCCGGGACGGTCGTGGTCGTGGTGCTGGTCGTCGTGGTCGTGGTCGGCGGGCCGCCGCCGATGCGCTCGGTGCGGATCGCGCGCGCCATGAAGCTGCCTTCGATGGTGGCCTCGTGGGTCACGCGCAGCATGGCGTTGGGCGCGAGGAGGCGCGCGTGCACGTCGGAGGTCGCGGAGAAGTGCACCGCCGGGCCGTTCACGTGGAGCACGATGTCGCCCGCCGACGGCGCGGAGCCGGCGCCCGGATCGGGGCCGAGGTAGGCGCTGGCGCCGAGGTTCACCAGGTTGCGGATGCGGAGCGTGGAGGGGCCCTGGAAGAGGACCTGCGCGGAGCGCCCCGTCCGCAGGCTGCAGAAGAAGTAGTCGCCGCCGGTGAGGACCAGTCGTCCGACCCGGCCGCCGGCGCTGAACACGTTGACGTCGCCGTAGGTGCCCGGCGTGAGGGTGCGCGTCGTGTCGAGCGTGACGGTGACGGGCGCCGCGCCCGCGCACAGATCGGGGAAGGGCGCAGGATATCCGCTCTCGGCCAGCGGGTCCGCCATGAGCGGCAGGGCGAGGGCGCGGAAGCCGCCGGTCGGCTGGCAGGCGGGCATCGTTCCCACCGCGAGGTTGGCGTAGAGGTTACGGCAGCGTGAGTTGACCGAGGCGCGGACCATGCCCGCGACCAGGTCGGACTGCGGGGCGTCGATCACGCCGTGCGAGGAGGCGGAGATGGCGCCGTTCGGGTCATTGACGCCGATGTCCCCGCTCGAGAGCGTGAGCCCCTTGGTGCGGATGCCCTCGAGCGCGAAGAGGACGTAGCTGTCCAGGTGGCGGCCCTGGGCGGCCGCGGTGGCGACCCAGAAGCCGGTCAGCAGGAAAGCGACGAGGAACCCGCGGCGCGCGTTTTTCATTGTCGTGCCGAACCCCGTCAACAGCAAGCCACATGCCCGCGTGTGCCGTCCCCGGGCGTGGTGCCGCCCGCGCAAGCCCGCCGCTTCATGCAAGGGCGCACGCTTATGCCCTACTCGGGGGCGCTGTGGCAGAAGCTTTTCGCCTTGCGAGGAGGCTAGACCGCGACGTGAAATGCTCGCACCCATGCGCCAGACGCTGCGCGTCGCCGACGCGAGCGGCTAGCGGGGGCCCGGCACGCCCGTCGACACGCGCGGTCTGCTCGGGCTCGCGCCGGTGGCGCCGCTGCCGGCGCGGCGTGAGCCGAGCCCGCGGGGTTGCGACAGCGCCGTGCGCGGCGTACGTGGTCCGCAATGACCCCGCCCGTCGTGGTCTATCATCAGCCCGGCTGACGCCCCTGCCACACGGCGATGGAGTTTCTATCGCAACGAGGCATCGCGTTCGTCGCCCGGGACGTCGCCACCGACATGGAGGCGCGGGCAGAGCTGATAGGAAGTTCACCCGCAGCAGCGAGGAGTCGACCACCGTGATGCCGTCGGGGAAGCTCAGATTCTGGCCCAGCACCTCGGGCGCCTGCGGCGTGCCGCCGACGAAGCGGACCTGCGAGACGCGCCCGCACCCGGTCGAGGTGTCCATGTTGAGGTTCAGCTCGGCGTAGTAGAGCGTGCCGTCCGAGCCGACGTCCATGCCGATCGGGTTCAGGAGCGTGCCGGGCGGGACGTTCTGCACGATGTTCCGCACGAACGTGCCGTTCGCGTCGTACTCGTCGATCGAGCCCCCGCCGGTGCCGGGCACGCCGGGCAGGAGGACGCTGTCGATGTACCAGTGGTCGGTGCCGGGGATGCGCACGATCGCGGCCGGCGTCGGCGAGGCGGCGACCGGGAACTGCGTCTTGGTCGGCGGCGTGCTGACGAGATGGTCGGGACCGGGGCAGTCAGCCGGGCCGGACGGGAAGGGCGGCGCGTACTTCCACATCATCCCCATGCCGGTCTCGGCGACGTAGACGTTGCCCGCTTCGTCCATCGCCGGCATGCCGGCCTGCGTCAGGTTCTTGTCGAGGAAGCAGTACGTGTCGTAGCGGTGCTGCGGACCGGGGAAGAAGACGAGCAGGGCGCCGCGCCGGCTGGGGTCCATGGCGGTCACCTGGGGGTCGCCACTGCCGACGTCGTTCCCGTACATGTTGCCCGCCCCGTCGAAGACGCAGCCCTGCGGGTCGGCGTTGCCCTGCGGTGGCTGGCCCGGATCCATCCCCTGGGGCGTTTCGGCAAAGCCTGGCCACGCCGTGTGGATGTGCCGCTTGCGCCAGCGCCCCTTCTTGCTGAAGACCGCCCAGCCGTCCGGGTCCCTCCCGATGTAGAACTTGTTGCCGCGCTTGGTCACGCTGCAGCGCGCCTGCGGCGTGCCCGTGTCGAGGCAGGACTCGCGGTAGGTGTCGTCGGCGACCACGTAGTTGCCGTTGTGCCCGAGGCCGCGCGGGAAGAAGCACATCTTCCCGTTCAGGTGCCGGCCGGCGAACGGCGGCGTTCCGGTGATGCTGCTCGGGTCGGCGGGGTCCGGGGTGTCGAAGGCCACCTTGGGCGGGAAGGCCTGCCCGTCGACCAGGTACGCGTCCGTGAACTCGCCCTGCGTGCTCATCACCACGTCGAAGGCGCGCGCCGACGGGCGCGGCAGGAAGAGCGCCGCCAGCGCGGCGGCGAGGACGAACGACGAATGGTGGTGACGTGCGCTCGGCATCACGCTTCCCTCCTGGCGATCTCTCGCTTTCGCACTCGTGTGTTGCGGCCGCCATGCGTACGACGGCTGCCCGACGCGGGTCAATCGAAAAGTGCGCCGACTGACCGAACAATCAGCGGGTACGCCGCGGAAAAACTAGCGGGGAGGAAAACGACGGCGAAGCCGTGAGACGTCGGACGAGCGCGCCGCGGCCGGTCGACAGCCGTTTCGCCGCTGCCACTCTCACCTGCACCCTGGCCGCGGCATACCGGAAAGTCGGGTTGACGGACGCGACGGCGCATGGGCATGCGCTCGCTCGACACGAGAGCGTGGGTGCGGCGCTCGTGTGCTCGTGAACGCACTCGGGAGGATGCGCAATGCGCGAACGTATAGACTCTGCTCGGACGGTGGCTGCCGTCATGGTGCTTGTGCTCGCCGGCGCGGTCCCCGCGGCCGCTCTCCTCGGCGCGCCGCTGAACGGACGGGAGTGGCCCGCCTACGGGCACGACGCCAACCGGACCTTCAACGGCCGGACGACCCTCGACTCGACCAGCGTGCTCCAGCTCACCCAGGCGTGGTTCTTCTCCACCGGGGACGCCGTCACCGCCAGCCCGATCGTCGTCGGCGGCACGGTCTACGTCGGCTCGTGGGACGGGAAGTTCTACGCCATCGACGCGGCCGCGGGGACGGAGCGCTGGCACTTCACGATCGATGCGCAGCTCGCGATCCACCCGCAGCCCGGGAACCGCCAGCCCACCGACGCCACCAGCGACGGCGGCGTCATCACCTCGAGCGCGTTCTTCCTGCCCGCCTCCGGCGGGCGGCCGGACCTGGTCATCTTCGGCGGCGGCTACACCCTCTATGCCCTGCGCGCGGCCGACGGCTCGCTCTTCTGGAAGCACGCGTACACCGGGCGGCCCGAGCTGCCCCCCGATCCCGACAACGACGGCTCGCGCATCTTCTCCTCGCCCGTGGTAGTGGGGAGCCAGGTTCTGTTCAGCGTCACCGCCGACGGGCAGAACGGATACCGCGGCTACGTCGTGGCCGCCGACGTCGCCACCGGCAACCCCAACTGGATCCTCGAGCTCGACGTCGACACCAGCAACGTGATCCAGAACGACGGCTGCGGCGGCGTGTGGGCGTCGCCGACCATCATCGAGCGCGACAACGTGGAGATCATCTCGGTCGCGGATTGCCACTTCACTAGCCCGGCGCCCTACAACGAGCGCGTGCTGGCGGTGAACATCGCCGACGGCACCATCAAGTGGGTCTTCTTCCCGCCGCGCGGCGACGATCCGATGTGCGACTTCGACTTCGGCGCCACCGCGAACCTGGGGACGGCGCCGGACCTGACGCCGACCTTCCTCGGGGAGTGCGGCAAGGACGGGTACTGCTACTCGCTCGATCCGGAGACCGGCGCCATGCGCTGGGGGACGAACGTCGTCTTCGGTGGCTTCGCGGGTGGGTTCATCGCCACGCCCGCCTACGACGGCACCCGTGTGTACGGTGCCACCGCGCTCGGTGACTTCGGCCGCTTCGAGGCGGATCCCAATCAGGTCTGCGAGCCGGGCAATCCCGCCGACACGCCGATCCAGGAGCCGAGCATGCACGCGTTCGACGCCGTCACCGGCGCGGTGGTCTGGCAGGCCGAGCAGTCCCAGTCGTTCGCCCCGACCACCGTCGCTGGCGGCATGACGTTCAACGGCGGGGGCATCACGCCGGAGCTCCAGATCCGCGACGGCGCGAGCGGGACCCTGCTCAACTCGCTGGCACTCCCAACGAACTGCGACTCTGGCATCAGCACCGTGGGCAACGCGATCTTCTTCGGCATCGGGAGCGCGCAGCAGCCGACGCCCTCCGGCGTCATGGCCTACACTCCGCTCGGCGCGGCGCCGGAGAATCCGCGCACCGACAACTACAAGTGCTACCAGGCCAAGGAGCCGGGCGCGCGCTTCGCGCCCCGCCCGGTGACCCTGGTGGACGACTTCGAGACCAAGCCCGCCAACGTGCTCAGACCTTCGACCACGTGCAATCCGGCGGACGTGAACGGGGAGGGGATCGCCGACACGACCGCCCACCTGGCGTGCTACCGGATCAAGGAGGCGGCCGGGTTCACGCCGCGCAGCGTGCTCGTCCACAATCGCTTCGGCGACGACACCCTGACCGTCGTGCGCGCCCAGGAGCTGTGCGTGCCCTCCGAGCAGAACCAGGTCCCGTCGTCGCTGAACATCGACCACTACAAGTGCTACAAGGTCTCGCAGGCGACGCCGCGCTTCTCGCCCCGGACGGTGAGCGTCGCCGACGAGTTCGGCACGACGCACCCGGCGGTGCTCAAGCCCTCGACCCTGTGCAACGCGGTCGACAAGAACAACGAGGGCGTCAAGGACCCGAGCGTCCATCTCGCCTGCTACAAGATCAAGGATGCCCCGCGGCTGGGGGCGCACCAGATCGCCATCCACAACCAGTTCGGTGACGAGAACCTGACCGCGCTGCGCGGACGCACGCTGTGCGTGCCCTCGACCCTGCCGTAGCCCTCGGCTTGCCAAGCCACGGGCCCTCGCGTACAAGCGCGCGCGGTGAGCGGCACCTGACGGGCGAGGAGACGGCAATGGCGAAGGCGAAGAAGGGCAGGAAGGCCACGCGGTCGAAGGCGAAGCCGGCGCGGGCGCGGCGCACGACCGGGCGCAAGCGAAAGGCGGCGGCGGGCGCGGGGAGCGCGACCGCGGCGGCGAGGAAGCAGGTCGCCGCGCTCCAGGCGGAGAATCGCAGCCTGCGCGCGGAGCTGGCCGCCCTGCGCGCCGAGCTCGCGGAGCGTCCGTCGTCGGGCGCCGAGCCGGACCAGACGCAGTCGACGCTCGACCTCTAGCGCGCGGGTCCTTCTCAGGCGGCGGAGACGAGCAGCGCCCGCAGCCAGCGCCCGGTGTGCGAGCCCGCGGCCGCGGCGACCGCCGCGGGCGGCCCGCACGCGACCAGGTTGCCCCCACCGGCGCCGCCCTCGGGCCCCAGGTCGACGATCCAGTCCGCCTCCTTCACGATGTCCAGGTTGTGCTCGATGGTGACCACCGTGTTGCCCAGGTCGACCAGGCGGTGGAGCACGGCGATCAGGAGATCGGTGTCGGCGAAGTGGAGGCCGGTGGTCGGCTCGTCGAGCACGTAGAGCGTCTGCCCGCGCGACTCCTTGGCCAGCTCGTAGGCGAGCTTGATGCGCTGCGCCTCGCCGCCGGAGAGCGTGTTGCTCGGCTGCCCGAGGGTCAGGTAGCCGAGCCCGATGTCGGCCAGCACGCCGAGCGCGCGGGCCACCGGCGGAACCGGTGCGAAGAAGGCGACCGCCTCCTCGACCGTCATCGCCAGCACCTCGGCGATGGTGCGGCCGGCGTAGCGCACGGCGAGCGTCTCCTCGGTGTAGCGCCGCCCACCGCAGGCGTCGCAGTCGACGTAGACGTCGGGGAGGAAGCTCATCTGGATGCGGAGGCGTCCCTGGCCCGCACACGCCTCGCAGCGTCCGCCGGGGACGTTGAAGGAGAACCGGCCGGCGCTCCAGCCGCGCACGCGCGCGTCCGGTAGCTGCGCGAAGAGGCGGCGGATGTCGTCGAGGAGGCCGACGTAGGAGGCGGGCGTGGAGCGCGGGGTGCGGCCGATCGGGCTCTGGTCCACCTCGACCACGCGCGCCAGGCGCTCGGCGCCCTCGAGGCTCCGGTGCGCCCCCACGCGCCCGCCGCGCAGGCCGAGCGCGCGGCGGGCCGCCGGGTAGAGGACGTCCCGCACCAGGGTGGACTTTCCCGACCCGGAGACGCCGGTCACGCACGTCCAGGCGCCGAGCGGGAAGGCCACGTCGATGTCGCGCAGGTTGTGCTCGCGTGCGCCGCGCACCGTGAGGCGCGGCAGCCGATCGAGCGGGCGGTCGGGTCCGAGACGCCGGCGTGCGGCGCCGAGGTAGCGGCCGGTGATCGACGCCGGGTTCGCCGCCAGCCTCGCGGGCGGGGCGATCGCCACCAGCTGCCCGCCGTGCACTCCGGCCCCGGGGCCCAGGTCCACCACCAGGTCGGCGCGCCGGATGGTGGCCTCGTCGTGCTCGACGACCAGCACCGTGTTGCCGCGCGCGCGGAGGAGCTCGAGGGTGTCGAGCAGCATGGCGTTGTCGCGCGGGTGGAGCCCGATGGTCGGCTCGTCGAGGATGTAGCACACGCCGCGCAGGTTCGAGCCCAGCTGCGCGGCGAGCCGGATGCGCTGCGCCTCGCCGCCCGAGAGCGTGTCGGCGCGCCGGTCGAGGGTCAGGTAGGCGAGACCGACCTGTGCCAGGAAGCCGAGCCGCGGCCGGATCTCCTTGAGCGGCCCCTCGGCGACCGCCGCCTCGCGCGCCGTGAAGCGCAGCGCCGAGATCGCGCGCTCCGCGTCGCTCACCGCGAGCGCCGTGAGCTCGGTGATAGTGTGCCCGCCGAGGCGGACGGCGCGCGCGCGCGGGTTCAGCCGCCGGCCCGCGCAGGCGGTGCAGGGCCGCTCGACGATGAACTCCTCGAGCGTGGGGCCGTCCTCGGCCGCGAACGCCTGGCGCAGGACGCCGAGCACGCCCGGTCGCCCGGCCGAGCCCTCGAGCACGAGGCGACGCTGGCGGGTCGCGAGCCGCGCCACCGGGCGGTCGAGCGGCACGCCCGTCGCGGCGAGCGCGCGCAGCAGCCGCCGGCGCTCGGCGCGTAGCTCCGGCAGCTCGAGCGGAAGGAGCGCGCCGCCCTCGAGCGAGCGCGCCGGGTCGAGGATGGCCTCGGGATCGACGTCGAGGGTGACCCCGGCGCCGTCGCACGCCGGGCAGGCGCCCTGGCGGCTGTTGAACGAGAAGAGGCGCGGGTCGAGCGCCTCGAAGCCGAGGCCGCAGGGGGGGCAGAAGAGCCGTTCGGAGTAGAGCCGCTCGCCGCCCTCGGCCAGCGCGATCAGCGCCCCGCGCCCGAGGCGCAGCGCGCGTTCGATGGCGTCGTCCAGGCCCGCGAGATCCGCCGGCAGGGCGGCGACCACCAGGTCGATGTCGTGCTCGCGGTAGCGGTCGAGGAGCGGGACGCGGTCGAGCGGCAGGCGCCGGCCGTCGATGCGCGCCTCGCGGAGCCGCAGCTTCCGCGCCGCGGCCAGCTCCTCCTTGTGGTAGCCCTTGCGCCCGCGCACGACGGGTGCCAGCAGCGTGACCCGCTGCCCGCCGAGCTCGCGGCGGAGCCGGGTCAGGATCTGGCTCCGGGTCTGGGAGCGGATCGGCTGGTCGCAGCCGGTGCAGTGCTGCACGCCGAGCTTCGCGAAGAGGAGGCGGAGGTAGTGGTAGATCTCCGTGATCGTGGCCACCGTCGAGGTGCGTCCGCCGCGTGAGAGACGCTGCTCGATGGCGACCGTGGGCGGGAGCCCGGTGAGCAGGTCGACGTCCGGCTTCGCCATCACGTCGAGGAACTGCCGCGCGTAGGCCGAGAGGCTGTCGACGTAGCGGCGCTGCCCCTCGGCGTGCAGCACGTCGAAGGCGAGCGAGGACTTGCCCGAGCCGGAGAGCCCGGTGAGCACGATCAGTCGGCCGCGCGGCAGCTCGAGGGAGAGGTCGCGCAGGTTGTGCTCGCGCGCGCCGACCAGCCGGATGTGGCCGTTGGCCGGGGGTGCGGCCCCGGCGTAGGCGGGGGCCGCGTCGGCAACGCGCAGCGGGCCCGCCAGCGTCGCGGCGAGGAAGCGGCCGGTGTGGGACGCCGCCGTGCGCGCGATCTCCTCGGGCGGCCCGGCGACGACCAGCCGTCCGCCGGCGTCGCCGCCCTCGGGACCCAGGTCGAGCACCCAGTCGGCGCACTTGATGACCTCGAGGTTGTGCTCGATGACGATCAGCGAGTGTCCGCGCTCGACCAGGCGTGCGAAGCAGGCGAGCAGCCTGTCGATGTCGGCCAGGTGGAGCCCGGTGGTCGGCTCGTCGAAGATGAACAGCGTGTGCGCCTTGCCCTCGCGCCCGAGCTGCGCCGCGAGCTTCACGCGCTGCGCCTCGCCCCCCGAGAGCGTGGAGAGCGGCTGCCCGAGGCGCAGGTAGTCGAGGCCGACGTCGCCCAGCGGCCGCAGGCGCTCGCCCACCTCGGGGACGTCGGCGAAGAAGGCGCTCGCCTCGGCGACGGTCAGGTCGAGGACCTCGCGGATCGACTTGCCGCGGAACTGGATCTCGAGGACTTCCGGCCGGAAACGCGCCCCGGCGCACTCGGCGCAAGGCACGTAGACGTCGGAGAGGAACTGCATCTCGATCTTCTCGAAGCCCTCGCCGGTGCACGTCTCGCAGCGGCCGCCGGGGACGTTGAACGAGAAGGTGGCCGCGCTGTAGCCGCGCAGCCGGGCCTCCTCGCGGCGCGCGAAGCAGGCGCGGATGCCGTCGAAGGCACGGAGATAGGTGACCGGATTGGCGCGCGGCGTGGAGCCGATGGGCGTCTGGTCGACGAGGATCACCTCGGCGATGCGCTCGGCGCCCTCGAGCGCGCGGCACGCGCCCGCGGTGCCGACCGGCTCGCCCCGCCGCTTCTTCAACCCGCGGTAGAGCACCTCGTCCACCAGCGTCGACTTGCCCGAGCCCGACACGCCGGTCACGGCGACGAAGCAGGCGAGCGGGATGTCGACATCGAGATCCTTCAGGTTGTTGGCCGAGGCTCCCCGCACCCGCAGCGCGAGACCGGGGAGGGGCTTCCTCCGCCGGGCGGGGACGGGGATGAGCGCGCGGCCGCTCAGGTAGTCGGCGGTGGCCGAGCCGTGCGCGCCCGCGAGCGCCGCGGGGGAGCCGGCGAACACGACCTGGCCGCCGCGCTCACCGGCGCCGGGTCCGAGGTCGAGCACGTGATCGGCGGCGCGGATGATGGTCGGGTCGTGCTCGACCACGACCACGGCGTTGCCCAGGTCGCGCAGGCGGTGGAGGATGCGCGTCAGGCGCTCCGTGTCGCGCGCATGCAGGCCGACCGAGGGCTCGTCGAGCACGTAGAGCGTGTTCACCAGCGAGGAGCCGATCGCGGTGGTCAGGTCGACGCGCTCCAGCTCGCCGCCCGAGAGCGTGCGCGACTGCCGGTCGAGGGTGAGGTACTCGAGCCCGACCTCGACCAGGTAGCGGAGCCGGCTGCGGATCTCGCTCAGGACGAGGCTCGCCACCTCCTCGGCCTGTCCGGCGGGCAGGGTGAGCCCGGCGAAGAAGCGCTCCGCGTCGCCGATGAGGAGGCGGTTCACGTCGGCGATGGTGAGCCCGCCGACCCGGAAGTCGAGGGCCTCGGGCTTGACGCGCGCGCCGCCGCACGCCGCGCACGGTGTGTAGCTCCGGTAGCGCGAGAGGAAGACGCGCACGTGCATGCGGTAGGTCCGACCCTCGAGCCAGCGGAACCAGCCGCGCACGCCCGGGTAGCGGCCGCGCCCATCGCCCTCGAGCACGAGCGCATGCTGCGCGGGCGAGAGCGCGGCCCACGGCACGCCCGTCGGGATGCTGCGCCGCTTGCAGAACTTGAGTAGCTCGGCACGCTCCCAGCCGGTCGCCTTGGTGGACCAGGGCTTGACGGCCCCCTCGGCGAGGGAGCGGCGCGGGTCGGGGATCACCAGCTCGAGGTCCAGGTCGATGACGCGCCCGAAACCGCGGCACGTCTCGCACGCGCCGAGCGGGCTATTGAACGAGAAGAGATTCGGCACCGGGTCGTGCACCGCGAAGCCGCACGCCGCGCACTCCAGCGCGCTGGAGAAGCGCTCGATTCGGTCCCCCGCGTCGGGCAAGTGCGCGGCCGCGCGGCCGCGCCCGTGACGGAGCGCTTGCTCGAGCGACTCGACCAGGCGCGCGCGCTCGGCGTCGCGCAGGCGGAGCCGATCCTGCACGATGGTGAGCTGGCCGTCGCGCGCCGGGGGTGCCCCGGCGCTTTCGAGCTCGACCGGGCCGTGCGGGCCGAGCGCGCGCACGAAGCCGGCCGCCAGCAGTCCGGTCCGCATCTCGTCCCAGGGGAGCCTCTCGGGGACGGGCAGCGTGAAGGTGACGACGGCGCGGGCACCGTCGTGCACCGCGAGGAGGCGCGCGGCGGCGCTCTCGGGCGTGTCGCGTTCCACGGTGCGCCCGCACGACCGGCAGTGGGGCACGCCCACCTTGGCGAAGAGGAGCTTCAGGTGATCGTGCAGCTCGGTCATGGTGCCGACCGTCGAGCGCGAGGTCTTCACGGGCCGGCGCTGATCGATGGCGATCGCGGGCAGGATGCCGGTGATGCGCTCGACGCGCGGCTTCTCCATGCGATCGAGGAACTGCCGGGCGTAGGTGGAGAAGCTCTCGACGTAGCGCCGCTGCCCCTCGGCGTAGAGGACGTCGAAGGCGAGCGACGACTTGCCCGAACCCGAGACGCCGGTGATCACGGTGAGCGCGCGCAGCGGGACGCGGACGTCGATCCCCTTCAGGTTGTGCTCGCGGGCACCGACGATCTCGATCGCGGACTCGTCCATGAGGGCTACGGCGGCGCGCGCCGGCGCGCGCGCGGAACCGCTGAGTATACCGGCGCGGCGGCGCGGGGGAAGGGACCCGGTGCCGCTGCGGCTGGCGCCACGCGCCGGTCGCGGCGGCAAGGCGCGGCTCAGCGAGTGCCCTCCATCAGCCGTTGCTCGATTCGCTCGAGCGTCACGGCCAGGTCCCGGTCCGTCCGGCGCCGCGCGGCGACCGCCCGCCAGGCACTCAGCACGGTCGTGTGATCGCGGCCGAAGGCGGCGCCCAGCTCGGCGAAGGACCGCCGGAGCAGCTCGCGCGCGAGGTACATCGCGACCCGGCGAGGGAGCAGGAGACCGGCGGTGCGCTCGCGCCCGCGCAGCCGCCGGGCGGAGACGTGAAAGCGCGCGGCGGTGGCCGCCAGGATGTCCTCGACTGTGAGCGCGGCGGGCGGGCGAGGCCGGAGCTCGACCAGGACCTCGGCGGCGAGCTCCTCGTCGAGCGCCCGGTCTCTCAGGCGAGCGTGCCCGAGGAGTCGGTTGAGCGCGCCCTCGAGGCGGCGGACGTCGCCGCCGAAGGCGGTAGCCACCCGTGCGGCGAGCTGCGGCTGGAGGACGACCCCGCGGGCGTACGCCTTCTGGTGGAGGATGGCGATGAGCAACGCGGGCTCGGGCCGCCCGATGTGCGCCACGACGCTGCCGGCGACGCGATCCTGGAGACGTCGGGCCAGCGCCGGCGGATCGCCCGGCACGGAGTCGGAGGTGAGGACGAGGAGACGTCGTGCGGCGGCCCAGCCGCTCAGGCCGTCGAGCAAGCGCTCCTGAATCTCCTGCCGGCCCTCGATCGAGTGGATGTCGTCGAGGAAGAGGGCGCCGACGCCGGTCAGGTCCTGCCAGAAGCGCTCCGCCGCCCGAGCCTCGTAGGCGGCCACCATGGCCGCGACCAGGTCCGCGGCGGACAGACACGCGGCCCGCGTGCCCGCGCCGTCGACGGCGTGGAAGGTCGCGTGCAGGAGATGGGACTTGCCGACCCCGGAGGGCCCGCAGACGAGGAGCGGAGCGGGATCGTGCGCCCCGAGCAACGCACGGGCAGCCGTGCACGCGCCGTGGTTGCTGGCGCCGACCAGGAAGGTGTCGAAGGTGTGGTCCTGGCTCGGCGCGCTGGCGCGGATGGGAAGGGAGGGGGGCGCCACTGCGAGGTCGAGCCGTACCGGGTAGCGCCGGCCGAGCGCCTCGGCGAGCGCTTCTTCGATCGTGCCCAGGAAGTGACGCGCCACGCGGTCGCGGGTCACGGCGTCGGGCGCGGCGAGGGCGAGGCTCTCGCCGGCCCAGCTCGAGCGCAGCGGGGATACCCAGGTGCTGAAGTTGCGCTCGCCCACGCGCTGGCGGACCGTCTCGCACACCTGCGCCCAGACCGCCGCGGCGCCCTTCCGCTCGTGCGAGGTCGGCGGCCGCTTCACGGCGCCTCCGTCGCTTCCACAGGTGTTGAGGCACACGTCACGGCCGCGTGCGCGCAGGCGCTTTCCCCGGCGACCGCGCCGGCGACCGCAGCGTACGCCCGCTCACGCAGGCCTGAACGCGGAATGCCCGGGGCGACGCGAGCGAAAGGCACGGCATGGATGATGTGCGGGGTCCACCGGGGGTGCGCCGGCGGATGGCGCGTCTATAGGCCCGCGTGAATCGGATTACAAGAAAAAAAACCGGGCAGGTCCGGCGTCCGGATCAGGTTACTGGTAGGCGACCCTGCGCGTGCCGAGGAGCTGGAGATCGGCGATCAGCTCGCGCACTGCCGCACGGGTCTCGCGGCCGTTACGGCGCAGCTCGCGCTCGAGCTGGAGGCGTCGCCCGTCGCGCAGCGGGCGGTTGCGGAGCTGGAGGTAAGCGCGCTGCATGTCGCCGCGTCGATCGAGGAGCCGATCGACCTTGGCGAGCGCCAGCAGGCGGACGCGCTGCTGCGGCAGGTCGTCGGCGACCGAGAGCAGGCGCGAGAGGAGCCCGGTGTGATGGCGAACGATCTGCTCGGCCAGGCGCGCGTCGACGCGCACGATGAGCAGGCAGAACGCGTTCTCGAACTCGCGCAACGCCGCCTCGACCTGATGCTCGTGCAGGTGGGCGTCGCCGCGCGCCGCCCGCGCCAGCCGCCGCTGGAAGCGGGCGCGCTCGAGCCCCGCGAGTGCCGGCGTCGCCAGCGGCCGCGCGAGGAGCACGACCAGCCCGGCGACGAGCACCAGCGCGATGGGTAGGAGCACCAGCGCCACGAGCCACGTCGACATGCCGGAGCGGAGTGACTGTAGGGCAACACCCGCTTCCAGACAAGGCCTTTTCAGACGAAGACGCGGTAGTCGAGGGTGGGGAACAGGTTGTCGGTGTCCTCGAGGGTGCCCAGGCGGAGGTCGTCGACCGCCCCCCGCTCGACCCCGGTGCACAGTTCCCGACAGCGGAGCAGGTGGTCGTGGGTGCGGCGCGTGGCGTACTCGGCGGCGGTCGCGCGGGACATCATGAACGCCCAGTCGCTCGCCTGCGCGAGGAACAGCTCGCGGAGCGCCTGGGTGAGCGCCCGGCGGGTGCGCTCGTCCGCGCTCGGGTAGCTCCGGCAGAGGGCGTGGAGGCGTTCCGCGGTCGCGTGCAGGTGCCGGTAGAGCCAGTCGTTCTCGGCCGCCAGCCAGACCTCGTTGTAGCCCTTCCAGCCCCAGCTCGAGGCGGCGGGCGTGGCGCGCTGGACCGTCGGATGGCGGGCCAGGTCGTCCCCGGGCGTGACCGCGCGCAGCTCCGGCGTGGCGGCGAGCCGGCGCAGGACCGCCTCGAGCCACCAGGGTCCCTCGAACCACCAGTGCCCGAACAGCTCGGCGTCGTAGGGGCAGACGATGATCGGCGGCCGGTCCATGGCTCGCCCGAGCCACGCCACCTGGCGCACGCGCGCCTCGACGAAGTGCGCCGCGTGCGCCTCCACCCGCTCGCGGGCGCGCTCGGGCTCGTAGGGCTCCTTCGCGTCGTCCTTGCCCGTGATGCGGTGGTACTTGAGGCCGGTCAGGATGCGCTCCCCGGTGGGCGGGAGGTAGGGGCGCACGTAGTCGTATTCCAGATCGAAGCCAATGTCGCGGTAGAAGTCGCGGTACCAGACGTCCCCCGGATAGCCCTCGTCGGCGCTCCACACCTGGCGTGCACTGTCGGGATCGCGCCCGAAGGCCGCCACCCCCGAGTCGCAGGCGACCGGCGCGTAGACGCCGTACACCGGCCGCGGCGTGGCGTGCGCGATGCCGTGCGTGTCGACGAAGAAGTAGCGCACGCCGACCCGGGCGAGCTCGGCATCGAGCCCGGGCTCGTAGGCGCACTCGGGAAGCCAGAAGCCCTCGGGCGCGCGCCCGAAGAAGCGGTGATACTCCGCGACCGCCACCTCGATCTGCGCACGCACCGCGGCCGGCGCGCCGAGCAGCGGGAGGAAGCCGTGCGTGGCGGCGCTGGTGATGATCTCGAGCAGGCCGCGCTCCTGGTAGGAGCGGAAGGCGGCGATCAGGTCCTGACCCCATTCGTCCAGGAAGATGCCGCGCGCGCGGCGGAAGCGTGCGAGGTACATCTCCGCCGTGCGGTGGAAGCGTCCGTCGGGACGCGTCCTTCGCTCCTCCTTCTCGGCGAGCTCGACCAGGCGGTCGAGGTGCCGGAGGTAGCGCGTCCGCAGCACGTGGTCGGCGAGCATGGCGAGGAGCGGCGGGCTGAGCGAGAGCGTGAGCCGCAGGGGGACCCGATCGCGCTCGAGCGCGTCCAGCATGTCGAGCAGCGGGATGTAGGTCTCGGTGATGGCCTCGTAGAGCCAGCGCTCCTCCAGGAAGTCGTCGTGTGCCGGGTGGCGCACGAAGGGGAGGTGCGCGTGCAGGACGAAGGCGAGGCCGGCCTGGGGCATCGCGGGCGGTGCCGCGCTCAGCGTCCCGGCGGCGGGGCGTGCACGTCGCTCGAGCGGGGGCGGTCGTCGGCGATCTCGGTGGCGCGCTCGGACTCCAGACGCGGGAGCCCGGCGGCGTCCCACGTCCGGGAGACCTCGGGTGTGCCTGCGGCGAGGTCCACCCAGCGTACCGTCGTGTCGGCGGACGGGGTGGCGCGCGGCGTGGTCGCGATGGGCGAGCGGGCGAGCGGGAGGAATCGCGCCCTGGGCGTCGCGAGGCCGATCTCGACGCAGAACGAGGCCGCGGGGCGTCCGACGTTCAGGTACCAGCGGTCGGCGCCCGGTGGCAGCTCGACGTCGAAGGACTGCCACGCGTTGTCACCGGTGAAGGTGATGAAGGTGACGTCGTAGACGCGCAGTATCTCCCGGGCGCCCTCGGCCTCTGCGCCGAGGGCGCGGAGCGCGTTGACGCGCGTCGCCGGGGTGATCTCCCAGTACGCGAAGAGCCACCACGGGTCGCGCGGCAGGAGCGTGATGCGGTCGCGGCCGTAGGCGCGGGGGAGCTCGCCGCTCTCGCGGTCGGCGTAGCGCGCCGGTGCCTCGTGTGTCGGGGCGAGGTAATACTTCGCCTCCTCGACCCGGGACTGCGGGGGCGCCGGTGCGTGCTCGGCGGCCGGCGGCGTGGGGGAAGGCGTGAGGGGCCAGCCCACCAGGCGGACGAGCGGGTCGACCACCTGCGCGCGAAGGCGCTGTGCCAGGATGCGCCCGGAATCGAGCCAGCCGCCCACCAGTTGCAGCCCGCTGTCGAGCGTATCGCCGAGCATGACGGTGATCGTACCCGCCGCGCCGCGGTGGGTCAAAACAGCGAAACCGGTGCGCGGCGCTTGCACCCGCGCCGCCGGTGAGGAATGTTTCTCTCTCCCGTGAGCCATGCGTCTCCCAGGGCGCTCGTCGTGCTACGCGTGGCGCGTGGCTCGGGAGCGCCGAACGAGCCCGACATCCGCGCCCGGATCGACCGAGATCGCGCGCAGCTCGGGCTCCCGCCCGACGGCGACGCCACCTACCGGCTCGCCGGGCCGTACCCGATCGAGCTCGGGGGGCAGGCGCTGGACGAGTACGTGGCCTGGGAGGTCTAGGCCGGTCCCGCCCGGGCGCGCGAACCTAGGGTGTGCGACCCGAGCCGCGGGGTCCCCGCGCGTGGCGACGCAGGACGTGCAGCGCCTCGTCCCCGTCGCGCGCGGCGAGCAGGCCGGCGCGCAGGTCCGCGGAGCGGAGGAGCGTCGCGATGCCGGCCAGGATGGTCAGGTGCTGGGCAGTAGCCGCCGGCGGCGACAGCACCAGCGCGACCGGGTGGATGGGCACGGTCGGTACCGCCTCGTAGAAGCCGTGCGGGGAGATGGCGAGGGCGGTGACCGGCTCCGCGATGCCGGGGAGGCGCGCGTGCGGGACGCCCGCGTGGATGTCGAGGAGCGCGGTCGAGGACGTGGCCTCGCGCGCGGTCACGGCCTGGATGGCGGCGGCCTCGGATGCGGCGGGGAGGAGCCCCTCGCCGGCGAGCAGCGCCACCAGCCCCGCGATCGTCTCCTCGAACGTCCGCCACGGCGGCGCGACGCGGATCAGTCCGGGACGCAGGCGGGCGGCGAAGCTCATCAGCGACGCAGCAGGTCGAGCGCCGCGACGATGAGGAAGAGGGCGAACACGCGGCGCAGCGCCACGCCGCCCAGGAGCTGGGCCACCGTTCCGCCCAGGTAGCCGCCGACCAGGAAGCCCCCGGCGGCCCACAGCGCCACCGGGACGTCGACGTGGCCCGCGCGCCAGTACTGGAGCACCGAGAGGACGCCGACCGGCGGCAGCAGCACGGCGAGCGAGGTCCCCTGCGCGTCGTGCTGCGACATGTGGAAGAGGTAGATGAAGAGCGGGACCATGATGAAGCCGCCGCCGAGCCCGATCAGCCCGCCGAGCCCGCCGCCCACGACGCCGACGACCAGTGCGAGTGCCGCTTGCATGACGGCGGGATATCCGAGCCCGCGTTCCTTTTCCAGACGCGCAGCTCTGGTATAGAGCACGGATGTGGCGGATCGGGCTCCTCGTCCGCGGGGAGCGGATGTGAGCGACGACGTGCTCGCCGACTACCCGAAGACCGTCGTCTTGACGGACGGAGCGCATGTCGTCCTGCGCCCACTCGGCGCCGCCGAGGGCGCGGCGTTGCGGGTGCTCCTCGCCCGCGCGGCCGCCGAGCGCCTGGCGTCGAGCGGCGACCCCGTCATCCTCGCCTGGGACGGCGAGCGAGTGGTGGCGGCGGCGGCGCTCGAGCGGCGCGTGCCCGAGGTGGCCCGCCTGAGCGTCGCCATCGACCCCGACTACCGCGGGCGGCGGCTCGGTACCTGGCTCCTCCTCGACCTCGTGCATCTCGCTGCGGGCCTCGGTGTCGAGCGTCTCGAGAGCGCCTTGCATCCCGGCGATGCCGCGTATCTGGCCGCGCTCGAGCGCCTCGACTTCGTCGTCGATGCGGCGCACGCGTCGCCGTCGGGCGTCGTGCTCGTCAAGCGCCTGCACCGCGCGTGGACGGATTTCTGACCCTGCGCCTGCGCGACTCGGGGCGCGTCGAGGCCGGGGCGGAGGCGCGCTTCGTGCCGTCGGTCGGGTGCGCGTGATCGCCAACCTGCTCTGGATCGGCGGCGCGCTCGCGCTGCCGGTCGCCTGGTTCGTGGTCCACTTCGGCGACCTCGCGAGCACGCCGCTCCAGGTCGCCCTCTGGTCGGGCAGCGGCATCTTCGGCGCCGCCTTCCTGCTCTCCTGGACCTCGGAGGTGGCGCAGCTCGACATCACGCGCGCGCTGGCGCTCGCCTTCCTGGCGCTCGTCGCGGTCCTCCCCGAGTACGCCGTCGACGTCTACTTCGCGTGGCGCGCCGGGCAGGACCCGACCTACACCGCCTACGCGACCGCCAACATGACGGGGGGCAACCGGCTGCTCATCGGCGTCGGCTGGGCGACCGGCGTGTTCGCCCTCTGGCTGCGCTACCGCCATCGCGAGATCCGGCTCCCGCGCGAGCAGGCGGTCGAGGTCAACTGGCTCGCCCTGGCGACGCTCTACTCGTTCGTGATCCCCGCCAAGGGAACGCTCTCGCTCTTCGATACGGCCGTCCTCTTCCTCATGTTCGCGGGCTACGTGCGCGCGGCCAGCAAGACTCGCCACGAGGAGCCGGAGCTGGAGGGGCCGGCGGAGCTGCTGGCGCGCCTCGCGCCCGCCGGGCGGCGGGGCGCG
>WNFA01004672.1_pt1 | contig 18773 bp, 17 predicted proteins | sample 5400481 | NCBI WGS metagenome assembly WNFA01 (sample SAMN13153340, study PRJNA577476) | soil metagenome | isolation source: 120 cm saprolite under Douglas fir tree site 2 hole 1 replicate 2 | place: USA:California | collected 2015-04-18
GGCCCATCGCGGTGATCGGATTCGAGACGGGGCTCAGGACGGCGGCGACTGAGAGCGATCCCTGGCCTTCGAGCGTGAGGTCCCTCATGGCGTCGGCGACGACCGTCTCCTTGAGCGGTTTGGTGTGGAGGCCGGCGTCCAGCCCGAGGTCTGGCCCGAGTTGCGGGATATTCACCCAGGCGAGCCCCTCGCGGGGTTGCAGGGCAACCAGTGCGATGAGACCGAAGAGCACAACGATCACGGCCGCCAGCCCGAAGAAGCCCGCAAGCGTGCGTCGAACATGGAGACCTGTGCCCATCGCAACTCCGATCGTAGGGGCGCTCAGTTACAGCGTCCGTTTCCCGGATTGGCACCTGCCCAGGTCCGGCAACGCGGCTCGTAATGGTCGAGTTCGCGGCGCGGGTTCCGAGGTCGCTAGTTGGGGGCGAGGTTGCCCTCGCGGGCGACCGTATGGACGTCCTTGACCGTTTCGAGCCGTTCCATGAGCCGGCTGAGCTGCGTCAGGCTGCTGATCTCGACCGTGGTGGAAATCACCGCGGTCTTGTCGTCGTAGACTTGCACTTCCGCACCGGTGAGGTTGATCTTGCTCTCGGCGATGACCGTCGCGATGTCGCGCAGCAGGCCGGTGCGGTCCCAGGCTTCGATCTTGATTCCGACGGGGTAGAGCTGCCGGCCGCCGGTGTCCCAATCGACCTGGACGACGCGCTCCTGGTTGGAAACGTTCAGGATGTTCTTGCAGCTCGTTCGATGCACCGTGATCCCCTTTCCGCGGGTGATATACCCGCTGATGAGGTCGCCCGGTACCGGCTTGCAGCATTGCGCGATCTGCGTGAGAACCCCCCGTTCGCCCTTGACGCGGATCTCGCCGGTGGGCTTGAACTGAGGGACCAGCGGTATGAGCGGGAACTCGCCATTGCCGTCGGGCGGCTGGCTGGCCGCCATGTACTTGAGCAACACCGAGTGCGGGCTGACGTCCCCGTATCCGATGGCGGCGTAGAAGTCATTCAGGTCTGTAAATCGAAACTCCCGGGCGAGCTCCAGGATCTTCTCGTCCCCGATCGAGGCCAGCGCGCGCTGCTGCATGCGGCGGAACTCCTTGTCGAGCAGTTCCTTGCCTTTGCTGACGTTTTCTTCGCGCCGCTCCTTCTTGAACCAGACCCGGATCTTCTGTGAGGCGCCGGCAGTCTTGACAAAGCCCAACCAGTCGCGGCTGGGTCCGTGCGGGCCCTTGGAGGTGAGCACCTCGAGAATGTCGCCGTTCTGAAGCTGGTAGTCGAGTGGCACCATTCGGCCGTTCGCCTTGGCCCCGATGCAGCGATGGCCCACCTCCGTATGAATCCGGTACGCGAAATCCACGGCGGTCGCGCCCGTCGGCAGGGCCTGCACGTCCCCTTTGGGCGTGAAGACGAACACCTCGTCCCGGAAGACGTCGACCTTGACGGCGTCGACGAACATCTCGGCGTCGAGCACCTCCTTTTGCCAGTCCATCAGCTGGCGCAGCCAGGCGAACCGCTGGTCCTGCTTGCGGTCATCCTTGCCGCCCTCTTTGTAGGTCCAGTGGGCCGCAACCCCCCATTCAGCGGTGCGGTGCATCTCGTGGGTGCGAATCTGGATCTCCATCGGTTCGCCGCTATGGCTGACCACCGTCGTGTGCAGCGACTGGTACCCGTTCGACTTGGGCATCGCGATGTAGTCCTTGAAACGGCCGGGAATCGGCTTCCAGAGGGAGTGGATGACACCCAGCGCGCCGTAGCAATCCTTGATCGAGTCGGTCAGCACCCGGATCGCCGAGAGATCGTAGATATCCTCGAACTCCTTCCCCATCGCGAGCTTGCTGGCGATGCTGTAGACGTGCTTCGGCCGCCCGCTGGTATCAGCCTTGATGCCGACGCTGGTCAGCTCGCGTTCCAGAATCTCCTTGATGTCGTTGACGGAGGTCTCCCGCTCCTTCCGCTTGCGCACGATCTTCTTGACGATTTCGCGGTACTCGTCGGGATGCAGCTGGGCGAACGACAGGTCTTCCAGCTCCCACTTGATGTTCCACATGCCCAGGCGGTGCGCCAGCGGGGCGTAGATGTCGAGCGTCTCCTGGGCCATCGCCCGCCGCCGGACCTCGGGGAGGGATTCGACGGTCCGCATGTTGTGGAGCCGGTCGGCCAGCTTCATCAGCACCACCCGGACGTCTTCCGCCATGGCCACGAGCATCTTGCGGACGTTCTCCGCCTGCGCCTGTTCGGGGCTATGGAAGGAGATCTTCTCCAGCTTGGTCACCCCGGCGACCAGCTTGCCGACCGTCGGTCCGAAGCTCTGCTCGAGGTCGGCGATGGTCAGGTGGGTGTCTTCCACCGTGTCGTGGAGGATGGCGGCGGCCAGGGTGTCGCGATCGAGCTGGAGGTCCGCGAGGATGCCAGCGACGCTCAGCGGGTGCTCGATGAACTTCTCGCCTGAGAGGCGGTTCTGGTCGTGGTGAGCGCTGGCTGCGGCATCGTACGCGCGCGACAGCACCTCGATGTCCTTCGGGGGCAGGTAACTGACCTTGCTCAGAAGGTCGGCGAATTGCATAACGGAATCCCTATTTCGTTGATGGCGAAATTATCCCCGAACTTCGGGGAATGAATCAGTAGGCCTTTCCCCAGGCCACTTCCATAGTGGCGGGACGGCCGCAGACCGCGCAGCGCTGGTCGGCGAGGCCGGACCCCGGCAGGATCACCCGAGTGGTGGCCGTCGTCCGGTCCTTGACGGTGCGCTCGTCGTCTTCCCGGCCGCACCAGGCGGTAACCACAAACCCGATCGAGGTCTCGAAGAAGCGCACCATGGCCTCCAGCGAGTCCAGCTTGACCGTGTGGGCGTCGCGAAATTGGCGAGCCCGTGTGAAGAGGGCTACCTGAATCTCCTCGAGCATCGCCGGGATGGCGATGCCCAACTCCCCCAACGGGACGGTTTGCTTGGCCCGGTTCAACCGCCGAACCACCGTGGCCTCGCCTTTGGCCAGGTCGCGAGGACCGACCTCGATCCGCAGCGGCACGCCCTTCAGCTCCCACTCGTTGAACTTGAATCCCGGCCGCTCGTCGCGCCAGTCAACCTTGACACGGATGTCTTCCAGGTCGGCAAGCACCTGCTGGAGCGCGCTTTCGATCTGGCTCCGCTCGGCATCTCCGCGGAAGATCGGGATGATGATGACCTGCACCGGGGCGATTCGAGGCGGCAGTTGCAGGCCGAAGTCGTCGCCGTGCGCCATGACGACGGCCCCCACCATGCGCGTGGACATGCCCCAGCTCGTCGAGTGTGGGTACTGTTGCTCGTTGGTGCGCCCGGTGAAGGTCAGGTCGTAGGCGCGTGTGAAGTTCTCGCCGAAGTAGTGCGAGGTGCCCATCTGCAGTGCCTTGCCGTCCATCATCATGCCCTCGATCGCCGTCGAGTACCGGGCACCGGCGAACTTCTCACTCTCGGTCTTGCGGCCGGTCAGGACCGGGATCGCGCACCATTCCTCGGCGATGCGGCGATAGCAGTCGAGCATCTTCGCGACCTCTGCCTCGGCCTCCGCCGCGGTTTCGTGGAACGTGTGGCCCTCCTGCCAGAGGAACTCACGGGTGCGCAGGAAAAATCGGGTGCGCAGCTCCCAGCGAAAGACGTTGTTCCACTGGTTAGTGAGCACCGGCAGGTCGCGATAGGACTGGATGTAATCCCGCAGCACGGTCGCGATCATCGTTTCCGACGTCGGCCGCAAGACGAGGGGTTCGTCGAGGTCTTTGCCGCCGCCTTTGGTGACGAGTTGAAACTCCGGCTCGAAGCCCGCGACATGGTCCTTCTCTTTTTGCAGGAAACTCAAGGGAATCAGCGCCGGGAAGTACCAGTTCTCGTGCCCAGTTTCCTTGATGAGGCCGTCGAGCGGATCCCGAATGTTCTCCCATAGCGCGTAGCCGTAGGGGCGGATGATCATGGTCCCGGCAACCGGCGAGTTGTCGGCTAACTGAGCCTTGCGGACGACATCGTTGTACCAGCCGGGAAAATCCTGCGACTGCTTGCGGATGTCTTTGACAAAGCCGGATGTTGGCTTGTCTTCGTCAGCCATGTGGCTTAGGAGTATACGGAGGCCCGAGCCGAACGCTTACGACGCGAGCTTCTGTTCGTCTTCCTTGGCGATCGCGTCCAGCTCACGCAGCAGCGCAGGCACCAGTTCCTTTTCGGGGAACGTGCCAACGATCTTGCCGTGCTTGAAGAGAATGCCTTTGTTCTTGCCGCCGGCGATTCCGATATCGGCGTGCTGGCCTTCGCCGGGCCCGTTGACGACGCAGCCCATTACCGAGACGTTGATCGGCCGCTTGATCCTCTTGAGCGCCTTCTCCACCTCAGCCACCATCGGCAGCATGTCGATCTCCAGCCGGCCGCACATCGGGCAGGCGATAAGGTTTGGCCCGGTCAGCTTTTCGGCCAGGGCGTTGATGATGCCGTAAGCCACCTCGACTTCGTCGACCGAGTCCCCGGCAAGTGAAACCCGGATGGTGTCGCCGATGCCCTCCTCGAGCAGGACGCCGATGCCAACGGCGCTCTTGACCGCGCCGGTGCGCGGCGGGCCGGCCTCGGTGACACCCAGGTGCAGCGGATAGGAGATCTTGTCCGCGATCGCCCGGTTGGCGGCGATCATGGTGGGCGGGTCTGACGCCTTCATCGAGACCTTGATCAGGTTGAAGTCGAGCGACTCGAGGATGTGGATATGGCCAAGCGCGGCGTTGACCATGGCCGCCACCACTTCCTCGGTCGGCGGGCGCACGCCCGCGCCTTCCTTGGCACGACCCGGGAGCGAACCCGCGTTGACGCCGATGCGGATCGGGATCTCGCGCTCCTTGGCCCGGCGGGTGATCTCTTTGACCTTTTCCGGGTCCTTGATGTTGCCGGGATTGAGCCGCAGCCCATCGACGCCGGCCTCCAGCGCCATCAGCGCCAGCGGGGCATCGTAATGAATGTCGGCGATGATCGGCAGGGGCGACGCCTTCTTGATCTCCACCATCGCCAGGGCCGCCTCTTTGGTCGGCACCGCGACGCGAACGATGCGGCAATTCGCGTCCTTCAGGCGCGCGATCTCGTTGAGCGTCGCCTTGACGTCTCGCGTGTCGGCCTTGGTCATCGATTGCACCACGATTTCCGCCGCGCCGCCGATGACGACGTCGCCGACGCGACCCGGGACCGACTTACGGCGTGCTTTCATGGCCTCATCTCAACAAATCGTTATATGTCACCAGACCGATCAAACCAAACAATAGCGCGAGACCGACGTAGTGGACGACCTGTTCACGGGCGGGATCGACCGGCCGGCCGCGGAGCAATTCCAGCACCAGGAAGGCGGCGCGTCCACCATCCAATGCGGGGAAGGGCAGGATGTTCGCCAGCCCCAGGCTGAGGCTCAGCAGCGCCACGACTTCGAAGAGCGGCAGCGGGCCCGCCTGGGCGGCTTTGGCCGTCGTCTTCACGATGCCGACCGGTCCTTCCAGACCCCTCGGACCCAGCAAGCCCCCCAATTTCTTGTTGGTGGCCAGCTGGTAGATGCCCCCCACGATCCCCACGATCGAATCGCCCGTGTCCCGGATCGCTCGTCCCGCCGACTCGACCGGACCCGGCTTCCAGGAGTGGATCGCGGGATGAAAACCAAGGATGTAACTCCCCGACGCCTGGTCGAGTTTGGGCGTCACGGTCAAGGTCAACAACTGACCGTGGCGCTCGACGATGACGGTCACCGGGGTGTCCTTCGCAGCTTCGAGGGCGCTGCGCAGATCTTCGAACTTGTTGATCGGGCGACCGTTGATGGAGCGGATCACGTCACCCGCTTGCAGCCCAGGTTGAACGCTGACCCGGCAACGATAACGAGGAACCGCTGCCAGAGCGGATGCGCGTTGAAGCTGCGAGGGCCGGCGTCCATGCTGCCATCCATGCCGGCCAGCTTGACGAAGCCACCGAGCGGGATGGCTCGGATCGCGTAGAGCGTCTCGCCTCGCTGCCAGCCGAGCAGCTGGGGGCCGAATCCCACGCTGAACTGCTCCACCTTGATCCCGGCGAGCTTGGCGGTGAAGAAGTGACCCGACTCGTGCACGATCACCAGGAGACTGAAAATGATGATGACGAGCGGGATGAGCACGACTGGGCTCATGCCGGGAGCTGGCTCCACAGCCGGCTGGTTCCCTTCGCTGAGGCCCGTACGTGGGCACGCGCCCAGCGGTCCGCGACGATGACCGCCTCCAGCGTCAATTCTTTCGCGGGCTCAGCGGCCTCCACCGCGCGCGCGACCGAGGGGACGATGTCAACGAACCGTCGCTGGCCCTGGAGGAAGAGGGCGACGGCTTCCTCATTGGCCGCGTTCAGCACGGCGGGCGCGGTTCCGCCGCGCTGTCCGGCTTCGCGGGCCAGAGCCACAGCCGGGTAGCGGACCGCATCGAGAGCCTCGAAGGAGAGTTGACCGAGGGCCGCGAGGTCGGGTGCCGGCGCGACCCCTTCCAGCCGGTCCGGAAAGCTCAGCGCGATGGCGATCGGGAGGTGCATGTCCGGGACACCGAGCTGCGCCTTGATGCTGCCGTCGACGAACTCGACCATCGAATGGACCACGCTCTGCGGATGGATGATGACATCGATCCCGCTGTACGGGACATCGAAGAGGAAGTGGGCCTCGATGACCTCGAGCCCCTTGTTCATCATGGTGGCGGAGTCGACACTGATCTTCGGGCCCATCTTCCAGCGAGGATGGGCGAGCGCCTCGGCGATCGTCACGCTCTCCAGCGTTTCGACCGGGCGGCGCAGAAACGGACCACCCGAGCCGGTCAGGATCAGCCGGCGGACCCCACTCTCCTTCTCTCCCCAGAGGCACTGCCAGATGGCACTGTGCTCGCTGTCGATGGGGTAAATCTGGGATCCGTGTCGACGCATCCGTTCGCGAACCAGCTCGCCGGCCATGACGAGGACTTCCTTGGTGGCGAGGGCGATGTCCTTGCCCGCTTCGAGCGCGGCCAGGGTCGGGGCGAGGGCGGCACTGCCGGCGGCGGCCACGATGACGAGGTCGACCTCGGGGTCGCGTACCGCCTCATCGATCGCTCGGGCCGCCAATGCCGCATCGGCTCCGGCGGGATTCGCCAGCAATGCATGGGCTTCTGGATGACGGTGAGCCACGGTGTGGAGCGCGGCGGCATCGCTCCCGGCAATCAGCGCATGCAGCGCGAATCGGTCGGGATGCCGTTCGACCAGGTCGCAGACCTGCCGGCCAATCGACCCGGTTGCACCGAGCAGCGCCAGGCGCCGGGGCGACGGACGAGGGGATCTCATCTCTTTAGTTGGGGCTGGCGGGATACTCCCGCATCAGCTGAAACGCGTTGTCAACCTGAGTCATGCACCCGACCAGCTCAAGCGAGGTGCAGAAACGTCACGTAATAGTACACGACCACTCCTACAAGAAGGAGCGAATCAATACGGTCGAGCACGCCACCGTGACCCGGGATCAGGTGGCTGGCATCTTTGACGCCGGCGGTGCGTTTGATCTGCGATTCGATGAGGTCACCGACCTCGGCAAAGACACCGATCAGCAGGCCGAGGATGACGTTGTGCGGAAAGCTGATGTTCAGCAACAAACCGACGATGGCGAAGAACACCGTGCTGGCGACCAGCTCCGCGACCGCCCCTTCCACCGTCTTCTTGGGGCTGATGCGGGAAAAGAACGGGTGCCGGCCAAAGCGCAGCCCGGCAACCATGGCGGCCGTGTCGCCGACCCAGATGGCGCCGAAGACGGCGATCACGTACCCGAACCCGAGGTGGTTGGGATCGGGGCGATGTAAGAAGTACAGCGACAGGTAGAAGCTCAGCGTGAATGCGAGGTAAAGGCTTCCACCGACGGCGAGCGCCCAGCGGGTGAGGCTGGCTCGCCAGTCGCGTACGAACACCAGGCTGGCAAGGCCGAGCACGGTGGCGGCCGCCAGGAGAAAGGTGACATCGGCCCAGGACGGCAGCCGTTCCCGAAGCAGGAGGGCGTAGCTGAGCGGGAACAGCAGCCAGAGGGGCGCGGGCGCGGCCATGGCGCGGGTGAGGTTCCAGTACTCGATCAGCGCGGCGCCAAGAATGACGGCGATCGCGGCGTAGACCCAGACGGAACCCAGGATCAGAACCGCAAGGACGGCGGCGATCAGCACGGCGGCGGTGGCGATGCGGACCACCATGTTCGAGCGCCGCGGTGTGGCTAGCGGCGGCTCGTCGGGTTTGGTCGCATCAGCGACCTCGATTGGTGACCTCCTCCGGCCGCGCTCCGAAGCGACGGATGCGCCGCTGGTATGAGGCGATGGCCTCATCGAAGTCGGCATCGGCGAAATCCGGCCAGAGCGTCTGCGTGCTGTAGAACTCGGAGTACGCCGACTGCCAGAGCAGGAAATTGCTGAGTCGCATTTCGCCGGCAGTACGGACCACCAGGTCCGGATCGGGCAAGCCCCGAGTGTAGAGGTGATTCGCCAGGCTGGCATCGTCGAGCTGGGTCAGGTCAGCGCCTCCTCGCGCTAGCTCGCGGATGGCGTCGATGATCTCCTGCCGGCCGCCGTAGTTGATCGCAATATTGAGAATGGCTTTGGCGCTGACTCGAGTTCGTTCGCTGGCCTGCCGCATCTGGTCTTGGAGCGCCGGCGAAAGCTCCTCCAGCCGGCCGGAGAACCGTAGCTCGATACCGCGCCGAGCCAGCTCGTCGACCTCGCGCCGGATGGTCTCCGAGAACAGGCTCATCAGGGCATCGACTTCATCACGGGGCCGCGACCAGTTCTCCGTCGAGAAGGCGTACAGCGTCAGGACGCGGACGCCGCGCCGATCCGCCGCTTCCGCCACGCGGCGGATGGTCTCAATCCCCGCCTTGTGCCCCATGACTCGTGGCAGCAAGCGCTCACGAGCCCAGCGGCTGTTGCCATCCATGATGATCGCGACGTGCTCGGGCGGGGGCAACTGGCTCACGAGTGGTACTTGGGCGTTAGACCTCCATGATCTCGGCTTCCTTGCGGGCGGCCATCTGGTCGACCAGACCGATGTAGCGGTCAGCGACCTTCTGCAGCTGGTCGCTCCCGCGCCGGGCCTCGTCGGCCGAGATCTTTTTCTCCTTCTCCAGCGTCTTCATGCGATCCATCTGTTCGCGCCGGATATTGCGAATGGCGATGTGCGCGCCCTCGGCATAACGCTTGACCAGTCGCGCGTACTCACGGCGCCGTTCTTCGTTCAGGGGTGGAATGGGGACTCGGACCAGTACGCCGTCGTTGCCCGGATTCAGGCCGAGTTCGGATTTCTGGATCGCTTTCTCCACGGCGCCGATGATCGTCCGGTCCCACGGCTGGATGATGATCAAGCGCGCCTCGGGGACGGTAATCGTGGCGAGCTGGTTCAAGGGTGTCGGATTTCCGTAGTACTCGACCGGGATCTTGTCCACCAGCGACGGGCTGGCTCGCCCGGTGCGAATCGTCAGGATCTCCTTGGCGAGAGCATCCAGGCTCTTCTGCATCTTGATCTCGGCGTCCCTCACGTTCGCTTCGATCATTCGGGCGGCCCCACGATTGTTCCGATCGGCTTGCCGCCTACCACGCCTTCCAGGTTGCCGGCATGGGAAAGGTCGAACACGATGATCGGGATGTTGTTCTCGCGACAGAGGGTGACGGCCGTGTGGTCCATGACGCGCAGGTCTTTATTGATCAGATCGAGGTAGTCGAGCCGGGCGAAGCGCTTCGCCTTCGGATTGGTGACCGGGTCGGCATCGTAGACACCGTCGACCTTGGTCGCCTTGAGGACGACCTCGGCCTCGATCTCGACCGCGCGCAAGGCGGCGGTGGTGTCGGTACTGAAGTAGGGGTTCCCGCTGCCCGCGGCGAGGATGATGACGCGGCCCTTCTCCAGGTGCCGGACCGCGCGACGTCGGATGTAGGGCTCCGCGATCTGGTGCATGCTGATCGCGGTCTGCACTCGAGTCGGCTGGCCCCTGTTCTCCAGGGCGTCCTGCAGCGCCAGGGCGTTGATCACCGTACCGAGCATCCCCATGTAATCGGCCGTGACCCGGTCCATCCCGCGCTTACTCGCCGCGTCGCCGCGGATGATGTTGCCGCCACCCACCACGATCGCGAACTGGGTGTTGTACAGGTTCTTCACCGCGATGACGTCTTCAGCGATCTCATTGACGACATCCGGATCGATGCCGAAGGCGGCTTTGCCGGCGAGGCCCTCGCCTCCCAGCTTGAGGAGCACCCGTTTGTAGCGCGGCAGAGCCGACGGTTTGATCACTGCATGACGTGGTTCGACTAGCTGGCTTCTCCGACCTTGAAACGTGCGAAACGGGAAATGGTTATGTTCTCGCCAAGCTTCGCGATCGCTTCTTTGAGCATCTGGTCCACGGTCCGCTTGTCATCCTTCGCCCATGCCTGGTCGAGCAGGACCTCCCGCTTGTAGAAGTCGTTGATCTTGCCCTGGATGATTTTCTCGATCACGGCGTCCGGCTTCTTCTGTTCCCTGGCCTGCCCCTCGAAGATGGCGCGCTCTCGGTCGAGCACGTCCTTCGGCACCTCTTCACGGCGAAGGTAGCGCGGATCGGCCGCCGCAATGTGAACGGCGATCTCGTGCGCCAGGTGACGGAACTCGTCGTTGCGGGCAACGAAGTCGCTCTCGCTATTCAGCTCCAGCAGGACGCCCAGCTGATGATTGTGATGGACGTAGGTGGCGATGATGCCCTCTCGTGCCGTGCGGGTCGCCTTGGCGCCAGCCTTGGCCATGCCCTTCTGGCGCAGCCAATCCTTGGCTTTCTCGAGGTCGCCGTTGGTCGCTTCGAGCGCGCGCTTCGAGTCCATCATCCCCGCGCCCGTCGCTTCGCGGAGCGCCTTGACCTGCTCCGCCGGAATAGTGGCCATGGTTATTTCTCGTCGTCCAGGGCTTCGTCCTCATAGAACTCAGCCTCGTTAACGGTTGGCATTCCGGCGAAGCTCTTCTCCTCTTCTTCCTCTTCTTCCGCTCCAAATTCGAACTCGGTGACCGGTACTTCCGGCGCGGCGGCGAGCTCCTCGGGACTGATCAGCTGGCGCGCCTCGAGGGCCGCGTCAGCAATCTTCGAGGTGATCAGCTTGACGGCGCGGATGGCGTCGTCGTTCCCGGGGATCACGTGATCGATCTCGTCCGGGTCACAGTTGGAGTCTGTGATGGCGACGATCGGGATGCCGAGCTTGCGCGCTTCGGTGATGGCGATGTGCTCCTTACGCGGGTCGACGACGTAGACCGCCCCCGGGAGGCGCTTCATCTCCGCCATGCCACCGAAGAAGCGCTCGAGCCGCTGGTATTCCTCTTCGAGCTGGGTGATCGCCTTCTTGCTGCCGGTGAATCCGCCGTTGTTGCGAATAGCCCGCAGGCTGTTGAGGCGTTCGATCTGGCGCCGCATGACGGTGAAGTTGGTCAGCATGCCGCCCATCCAACGGTGGTTGACGAAGGGCATACCCGAGCGGCGGGCCTCCAGCTCGATCGATTCCTGAGCCTGTTTCTTGGTGCCGATGAAGAGCACCAGCCGACCGCCGCCGACGACCTCCTTGACCCAGTTGGACGCATCGTCGAGCAGCTTGACGGTCTGCTGAAGGTCGATGATGTGGATCCCGTTGCGAGCGGTGAAGATGTACCGCTTCATCTTCGGATTCCAACGACTGGTCTGATGGCCAAAGTGGACACCAGCCTCGAGGAGTTGCTTGAGCGTCACGAGTGGCATACGAAAACGACCTCCTGTTTCTACTTCCGCCTCCGTCATCCGGCCGCCGGACCTGCGTGCAGGCAACCCGTGACCGTCGAGAGACGTGCTTATTTGCTCGCCAAAGTATAGCCGCTGGGCGCGAGTTTGAAACCAGGCTAGGCGGCGGGAGCGGTCGGCTTCTTCGCGCGCGGGGCGCGCGGACGGGCGCTGGTGCGGACGGCCCGCTCAGGTTTGCAGGTGGGATAGTCGGAGCAGCTCTTAAACTCTCCGTACTTTCCCTGGCGTAGTACCTGCGGTTTCCCGCAGCGCGGGCAGGGATCGTCCATCAGTAGCTCGCTGGGGGCGGGGGGCGTGACCGTCCGCTTGCCGCCTTCGATGAAGCGACAGTCGGGATAGCCGGAGCAGCCGACGAAGCTGCCGAAGCGTCCTTTGCGGTTGAGCAGCGGCTTCCCGCAGTTCGGGCAGACGCGGCCCTCGATCACGTCGGCCGGGTTGATTTCGCGCTTCACATAACGGCACTTCGGATAACCGGAGCAGGCGACGAAGGGGCCGCGTTTTCCAGTGCGCGTGACCAGCGGCTTGCCGCATTTGGGGCACATCTCGCCGGTGGGCTCCGGGGGCGGCGCCTTCTCCTGGCCCTCGCGACCCTGGATGTAATCGCACTCGGGGTAAAGTGAGCAGCCGACGAACTCGCCCAGCCGGCTCATGCGATAGACGAGACGGCCATTGCGGCCTTCTTGCTTGCACTTGGGGCAGTCCTCGCCGGTCTCCCGCATGGGGACCTTTACGCGCGCCGTGGCCTCGGCTTTGGTGAGCGTCTTGGAGAACGGCGCGTAGAACTCGCGCACGATCGGCACCCACTTGCGCCGCCCCTCCTCGACGTCATCGAGCTCCTCCTCCATGCCGGCGGTGAAGGTGACGTCGACGATCTCCGGAAAATGCTCCACCAGCCAGGCGTTGACCGTCGTTCCCAGGTCGGTTGGGGACAACCGGCGCTCTTCTTGCTTGACGTAGTGGCGCGTTTGGATGACCTCGACGGTTGGCGCAAAGGTGCTCGGCCGGCCCACGCCGAGCTCCTCGAGCGCCTTGATCAAGGAGGCTTCCGTGTAGCGCGGTGGCGGCTGCGTGAAGTGCTGCTCAGGCTTCAGCTCCCGCAAGTTGAGCGCCTCATCGACGGCGAGCGCCGGCAGCTCCTTCTCCTCGTCGTTGTCGCTGTCACGCTCCCAGACGCGATAGAAGCCGTCGAACACCAGCACCGAGCCGTTGGCCCGAAACAGGTAGTCGGCGGCGCCGATGTCGACGCGCGTTTGGGCGAACCGCGCCGCGGACATCTGGCTGGCGGCGAAGCGCTGCCAGATCAGTCGATACAGCTTGAACTGGTCGGGCGTGAGAAACGCACGGACGGAATCCGGCGTGCGTTCCACGTCGGTCGGCCGGATCGCTTCGTGCGCATCCTGGACCGGGCCCTTGGCCTTGAACTCCACCTTGTCGCGGCGAGCATAGGTCGGACCGTACTGCTCGGTAATGAAGCGTCGAGCCGCGGTGCTCGCGTCGTCCGAGATGCGGAAGGAGTCGGTGCGCATGTAGGTGATCAGGCCGACCGGTCCCTGGTTGCCGAGCTCGACGCCTTCGTAAAGCTGTTGCGCCAGGCTCATCGTCCGGTTCGGCTTCATGCGCAGCCGGTTCGATGCATCCTGCTGCAGCGTGCTCGTCTTGTATGGCGGCGGCGCATTTCGCATGCTGTCCTTGGTCTCAATCGACAGCACCTTGTAGCTGGCGCCTTCGAGCTGCGCCACGATCTCAGTGACCTGGCCTTCTTCGGTGAGGTCGAGTTTGTCCTCACTGCCCAGCTTGCTGTGCAGACGGGCGGCAAAGATGCGCTGTGGTAGGTCGATCTTGGAGAGCATCGCGTCGAGCGTCCAGGATTCGACCGGAACAAACTTCTCGATCTCCTCTTCCCGCTCGCAGACCAGCCGGACCGCGACCGATTGCACGCGGCCGGCACTCAGGCCCTTTCGAATCTTCTTCCAGAGCAAGGGACTCAGCTTGTAGCCAACCAGCCGGTCGATCACGCGGCGAGCCTGCTGCGCATCAACGAGATCCTGATTCATCGGACGCAGCGCGTTGAGCGCTTTTTCCACGGCGCTGGGCGTAATCTCGTGCAACTCGATCCGTTGTGGGTCCTTGAGATTGAGGACGTGCGCAAGGTGCCACGCGATCGCCTCGCCCTCGCGGTCTGGGTCCGATGCCAGCAGGACCTCGGACGCGCTCTTGGCGGCGGCCTTCAAATCCTTGATCGTCGATTCCTTGCCAGGAATGGTCACGTACTCCGGCTTGAAGGAATGCTCGATGTCGATGCCAAGCGTGCTCTTGGGCAAGTCGCGCACATGACCCATCGACGCGCGAATGTCGTACTTGGCACCAAGAAACCGGCCAAGTGTTTTGGCCTTCGCAGGGGATTCAACGATGATCAGTGGGTTTGCCATGTCAGGCTCGAGAAGCGCGGGCGAACGCTCCGCAGTCGCCGATTATATAGCCGCTCATTTCCAACAATGTCAAGCGCCGACTCACTTCCTTGATGTCAAGGTTCATCGCGGCCGCCAGGTCATCATGATGGCGGGGTTCTACCCAATCAAGCAACTCCCAAACGGCAAAGAGCTCAGGTTCTTGCGGTCCTGAATCCGCGCGCGTACGCGCACGCGTGTGCGCGCGTACACGCGCCTGCGCTCGCGCGCGTGCGCGCGCGAGATCGGCAAACTCATCCAGCACATCTTCAACGGTTTGCACCAACTTGGCCCCGTCTTTGATGAGCTGGTGCCCACCGATGGCGAGTGGATTCTCGATACTCCCCGGGACGCAAAACACCTCGCGTCCTTGCTCCGCCGCCATGCGGGCCGTGATCAGCGCGCCGCTTCGCTGCGCCGCCTCGACCACCACCACGCCGAGGCTGAGTCCGCTGATGATCCGATTACGGATCGGGAACCGTCCGGGCAAGGGCAGGGTGCCGTTCTCGGCCTCGGTAATGACGGCGCCGGAGGCCGCGATCTGCTGCGCCAGCTCGGCGTGTTCGGGGGGATAGATCCGGTCGAGCCCGGTGGCCATCACGGCCACGGTGGGACTCCTCCCCTCCAGCGCACCGCGATGGGCCGCCGCATCGATGCCACGGGCCAGCCCGCTGACGACGACCACGCCGGCGTCCGAGAGGTCGCGCGCCAGCCGGTGGGCGACGCGCCGTCCGTAGGGTGTCGCGCGCCGCGACCCGACGATGGCGATCATCGGCTCCGATGGCAGCTGCCCGTTGACGTAGAGCCGCGGCGGCGGGTCATGAATCTGTCGGAGACGGGCCGGGTAGTCCGGGTCGTCGAGGGTGATGATCTTCATCCGCTTTCGCGGTACTGCAGCGCCTCGGCGACCTGCGCCGGCTCGATGTCCTCGCGTCCTTCCAGGTCGGCGATGGTGCGGGCGACGCGCAGGACTCGGTGAACCGCCCGCCCGCTGAGCTGCAAGCGCTCGGCGGCGGCCTCCAGCAATGCCTGACCCGCGGCGTCAAGCGGAGCGTCTCGGCGGAGCTGCGGACCCGTGAGCGCGCCGTTCCAGGGACCTTGTGGCCGCCGCTCCCGCTGGCGTCCTCGGGCAGTGATCACTCGCTCACGCACGGCGTCGCTCGATTCCGCGACGGCGGCCGTCCGCAGCAGCTCGCCGGCCGGCTGGCGCGGCACCATCACCTGAAGATCGATCCGGTCCCGGATCGGTCCCGACAACCGCGCGCGATATCGCTGCCGCTCCAAAGGCGTGCACTCGCAAAGCCGTCGCGGGTCGCCGGCGAAGCCGCAGGGGCAGGGGTTGGAGGCGGCGACCAGGATGAAGCGTGCGGGGAGCACGGCATGCCCGCGCGAGCGCACCACCGCGAGGCGACCTTCTTCCAACGGCTGCCGCAGCGCCTCGAGCGCGTCCCGGCGGAACTCCGTGATCTCATCCATAAACAAAATCCCGCGGTGGGCGCGCGTGACCTCCCCTGGTCGGGGAGCCGCGCCACCGCCGCCGATGAGGGCCGCCGGAGAGATCCCGTGATGGGGGGCCCGAAAGGGCGGGACCTCGAGCAGGCCGGTACCGGCCGGCAGCATGCCCACACACGACGCAATCGAGGTCACCTCAACGGATTCACGCCGGTTGAGTGGGGGCAGGATGCCCGGAAGGGCCCTGGCGAGCAGCGTCTTTCCCGTACCCGGCGGACCTACCAATAAAAGATGATGCGCTCCCGCGGCGGCGACCTCGAGCGCACGCTTGGCATAGGGCTGACCGTGGATGTCCGCAAGGTCGACGGGAGGCGGTGGAGTGGCCGGCGATTGCGGGGCGGCGGACGTCGCCTCCAGCGGCGCGCCCAACTCCCAGTGGGCCTTGAGCTGACGCAGGTGGTTGACGCCCACTACTGTCGCGGCTGTGGCAATCCTCGCCTCGGCCACGTTGCCGGCCGGCACGTAGAAACGCCGCACCCCGAGCCGATCGAGGTGGGCGACGATGGCCAGCGTGCCGCGGATGGCTCGGAGCGTGCCGTCCAATGCCAGCTCGCCCAGCCAGGCGGCGTCACCCGGAAGGCCGCGCTCCTCGCCCGCGTTGACGATGGCCGCCGCCATCGCCAGGTCGAAGCCGCTCCCCTCTTTGGGCAACTGCGCCGGCGCCAGGTTGATGGTGACCTTGCGCCCCGGGAACTGAAAGCCGCTGTTGTTGATGGCGATCTTCACCCGCTCCCGGGCTTCCTGGAGCGCACGATCGCCAAGTCCCACGATGTGAAACCCGGGGAGGCCGTCGGCAATGTCGGCCTCCACCTCAACCCGGACACCGTCGAGGCCGAAGACGGTCCCGGAAAGGGCCCTGGCCAGCACCAGCGCCGATATTACACTTATTTGTCTATCTGCGCCAGCTAACAACTGGAACACTCGGATCGTCGTACGCTCGCGGGTAATCAGACACAAGATGGATTGGAAACGGACGGCGGCGCGAGGACTGGGCTGGGTCACGACCCTCCCCTATCGCGCCCAGACGAGGATATCCATCGGACCGCGGCTGCTCGGGAACGGCCGGCTGCGGATCTCTGGTCCGGGCCGGGTCGTGTTCGAGGCGGACGTCAACGCCTGGTCGCACGCCGAGGTCAACCGTCTCATCACCACTCGCCCCGAGGCACTGATCCATATCGGTCGTCATGCCCGGCTGAACGGCTGCACCATCATCGCCGCCGAGCGGGTCGATGTCGGGGCCGACTGCGTGCTCGGCTCCTGCGAAGTTCGGGACCATCTTCCCTACTCGGAATCGCCGGCCGATCGCCGCCATCCGGGGCCGGCGCAACCGGTCGTCATCGAGGACAACGTCTGGATCGGCGGACAGGTCTCGGTACTCCCCGGCGTGCGGATCGGCCGCGACACGGTGGTGGGCATATCGGGATCAGTGAAGACCAATCCTCCGCCACCGACGTGCGATCAGTGCAAGCACATGCCCCGCTGGGAACGGATCAACGGGCCGGACCAATCGGTGCGGCTCGAAGATGGACGAGACGTGATCCGCCGAGGCCAGGTCTGGGTCTGCACCCATTGCGGTCACCAGGTACCGGTCTCGTTCGAGGCATGGACCTGACGACCGCCGCCAGTACGCGCCTCGAGCGGCTGCGCCAGGTGCTCGATCGGCGTGTCCGGCGCAGCATCGACACGTCACCCCCGTTGGTCCGGGCCGGCGTCCTGATTCCCCTGGTGATGCGTGGCGACCGGGTCGAGCTGGTGTTCACGCGGCGCACCGACACGGTACTGACCCACAAGGGCCAGATCTCCTTCCCCGGCGGTCAGCGAGAAGACTCTGATGTGGAAAGCGTCGAAACGGCGCTGCGCGAGAGCTACGAAGAGATCGGGCTCGAGCCATCGCGGGTGACGGTGCTCGGCGAGTTGGACGACGTCTTCACGGCCGTGAGCAGCTTCGTGATCACACCCGTAGTCGGCCTGGTCGAGGGCGGCATCGATGACCTGGTGCTTGCGCCCGACGAGGTGAAGAGTCTGCTGGTGGTGCCGGTCAGCCGGCTAGTCGATCCCGACGCCCACACGACCGAGACCCGCAGCGTCGGCGAGCAGCAGTACCGCATCCATTACTACACCGTCGGCGACGACGTCATCTGGGGTGCCACCGGCCGGATCGTCTACCAGTTCCTCAAGGCGTGGGAAGAAGCCGCCTGAAAGCTCCCGGCGCGTTTCTCGAAGAGACCATTCACTCGCAACCTGACACGGCCGAGCGACTCCTGCGGGACGCGCCGCCGCCGTCGGCGTTGTCGAGACTATCCGGGTGCTCGCGCATCTTTCTGGTCGGGACCGGCACCAGCTACCACGGCGCGCTGGTCGGCCAATATCTGCTGCGGAGCGCCGGCGTCGAGGCCTGGGCGATCCGGGCCTTCGAGTTCGCCAACTATCCGCCGACCTTCAAGCCCGAGGACGGCCTCGTGCTGCTGAGCCATCGAGGCACCAAGCGCTTCAGCCAGGCCGCCCTCGAAGGCTTCAACAGTCAGGACCACTGGCTGGCCATCACCGGCGAGGACTCTCCGCTGCCCGGCCCTGGCGTGATCCACACGGTTCCCCAGGAGCGCTCGCCCGTGCACACAGCGAGCCACACGGGGGCGATGATCCGGTTGGCTCAGCTGGCGATTGCCCTCGGTTCGCCGCCATGGACGGCAGAGCTTGGCCGAGTACCCGGCGCCCTGCGAACCGCGCTTGGCCTACGCCCTCAGATCATCCCGGTACTGGATCGGCTGCAACTCGGCCACGTTGTCCACTTCGTTGGCAGCGGACCCGCCTACGCCACCGCGCTCGAGGGGGCGCTGAAGCTTCGGGAGGCAGCCTATGTCAGCGCGGAGGGGCACGAGCTGGAGAGCATTTTCCACGGTCCGCTCATCAGCGTGCAGGCGCAGGACTCGGTCGTCATGATGGCTCAACCTGGCGCTACCCTGGAGAGAACGTTCGACTTGGCTGCGGCACTTCATGAGATCGGCGCCACTACCCTGGCGGTCGGTCCCTCGTCCGCCAGGATTGGC
>WNFA01002963.1_pt1 | contig 18771 bp, 20 predicted proteins | sample 5400481 | NCBI WGS metagenome assembly WNFA01 (sample SAMN13153340, study PRJNA577476) | soil metagenome | isolation source: 120 cm saprolite under Douglas fir tree site 2 hole 1 replicate 2 | place: USA:California | collected 2015-04-18
TCTGGTATCTCGTCGGTATACGTCCGCTTGCTCCACTGCACCGCTTGGCGTGGTCCATGTGGCGACGCAGTCATCAAGCTCTGGCCAAGCTCTGTCATTACAAACGTCGTCTCGCTCATTATCTACAACTGTAGTACTAGGGCGCAACCCAACCCAATATGCATCTCGCGCAAGAAAGGATCAACGGTCCCAATATTGCGTCGGCGGTCGGCAAACAGGTCGATCTGCGTCTGGGTGACATGGAAGAGCCAGGGTTGGCTGTTATGCGGATTGGCCGCCAGGATGGCTGCACGTACGAGATCGAGCGGCCCCTTGGTCGCGGTGCGCCAGTCGTCCCACGGCTCGTAGGCGGGTCCCTCGCCCGTGCTGAACACTCCTTGATCGGCAGCGCGCCAGACCCCACCGCCGACGACCAGGACGAGCGTCCCGGTACCTGCGAGAGCGAGCACTTTCCTCCGGTTGAACTTCTTGTGGGACGGTGTCGGGTTGGGAGACGTCGGCACGACCTCCTCGTTGCTCGATGGTGTGATATCAGTAGACATGGATCATCCTTCCTTAGCCTTGAGCCACGGGAGGGTCACCGGGACGCTCCGTGCTCACCACCTTAATGGTACAATCGGTCAGCAGCATACCCATGGCTCCTAGTGCGGCCAACCATAGGGCGAGGAGCGTGCCGACGACGCCGACGGTGAGCGGGATCTCCACGGCCGTTTGCCCCTCGTGCTTGATGATAATACGACGGACATCGCCTTCGTGGAAGAGCTTTTTCACGGTGGTGACCAATTCCTCACACAGCACTTGCCATTCCTCGTGCTCTCCTGGTCGCTGCTCTCTCTCTATGGTATCTGGATTGGTTTGTATCATCAGTATTCTCCTTCTTCATGTTCTGCTGCGGTGCTTTTCTTGAACCACAGCAGGACTGCTTTCTTGCCTCAAACGCCTATGGTGAGAGTGAGCGCCTTCTGGGCATCTGCCTAGATCGGGTACCGGCAGAGGTAGCTCTCTGTACATCAGAGACAGTAGTAATACGCTCACACGTCTTTGTGGGGGGGTGCTACACCTGGGAGATATACTACAGACGCTCCTTTGCGTCGCTGTGCCCCGGCGAAAGCCTGGCACACAAGAGCACACTATCCAGCAGACGATCTTCCCGGTCATCGTCTGATACGCATGATGCTCTCAGAAGAGAGCATACGGCGAGGATATCACGTGTAGATCACAGGCATCGGCTTCATCGTCACAAACCCGTCACAATCCCACCCACCCCGCCGATGACATGGCAGGAGTCAAAGCTCCATACACAAGAGAGCGGTTTGCATGTGCTTGGGAGAGCTCGTCACACGTTGCCCATCCACGCACCTCCTGACCGAGGGGGTTACTACGCCATCAGAGGCTTGCCCCATTCTTAAGCCCCCACGCATCTCCCCATGGGAATGCCATCGGCATCCAAACCCGTTTTTCCCCTTCCTGATGCGTAAGGGACTGCTGGAGTGAAACCCTGTAAGTCTATCTTGTCAGGACAAGCGGAGCGCGAGCCGCCAGTCATTGCAGTCAATATGTGTGAAGAGAGCTCTGACCAAGTATGTCCTGTAGTGGCTACTTCATTGAGTGTCTGTTCGTGTTAGAACTTATTTCCTATGCCGCATTGCTACTGCTGAAGAGATGAGGTATAGTTTATACAGCAGTGTGACATCCTGCCTCGTGATGAACGCGACATCTTTTGTCAGGGCCGCTCACATTGCATGTGTACCATGTAAAACCGCCAGGAAAGCCGATGTAAACCATGCGAGCGGCAAGAGCGTGACCGACTGCCTTCCAAGCAGGCTGTCGCGGGTTCGAGTCCCGTCTCCCGCTCCCGGTTAGAGACCGTCTCTCTGCAAGTTCTTCTAGCGCCACTCGATGACAACCAAGCGTCGTGAGGGAAAGCAGACATCGAAGGGCAAGTCTCATTCGAGGTCGATCAGTTTGCTTGGTCGCCTAATCTGAGAAACACAAGCCTCTGCACGCTCCTTGCCGTTCAGCGAGCAAATTGAGTGCAATGAACCTGTCAAGGGCATTTGAACCCCGCTTAAAAAGAGCAAGCAAACCGTTATGACAGTTCATACCGCCGCGCTCGTCTCTTGCCCATGCCCCTCAGTCTCCCACGCTCTACTAAGAGTTCTAGGTCTCTGGTGGCGGTTCTTTCCGAAGCACCTGTCAGTTCGCGGTATATCATATTCGTAATAAAACCATGCTCGTGGACATACTGCATGGCTTTTGCTAACCTGCCCTCAAATGCATTCAACACAACCGGTGCCGATAGATCAGACGGCTGTTGTTCCTGCTCACCCCATAACGTTTCCCGCTGCGGTGGCCGGGGAGGCGGAGCAGACAAAGCAGGAGCCTTCTCAAAGGTCACCACAAACTCACTGGTTTCCCGGAACCGCGGTCCAGGAAGTCCCATCCGTTTGGTCTCATCTAACATAAACTTGATCCCACTGCCAATCCGCTCCATATAGCCAGGGATATCTCTGAGCAAGTTCGCCAGGATCGGATTTCGTAACTTGGACTCCACCTCACCTCGTTCCATCTGCTCCACCGTGATGCCTGGCAACAACAAGCCAGGACTATGCACCTCTACCCGATCTGGATAATAAAACACGCGTATGCTCTCACCACGTTTACTATAATCGCGATGCACCGCTGCGTTGATGATGGCTTCACGTAACACCTCAAGAGAGTACTCTGGGATATCGATGCGTTTCCACCCTTCCACTCGTGCTCCTACCGCGATATACCTATTGAGGAACGCCTCGGCCCCATCGATGAGCTCCTGAAGCGTCCCAATGACAATCTTGCGATCAGCATAACGACTGGCACCAATGGTTTCACGAAACAGCACACACACGACCTCGCTCTGGATCACATGCATCTGGGGATCACGACCAAAGAACAAGATGCCTGCATTTGTCGGCACCATCTCACCACTGCTCGTCACCACAGCGCATTTCATCCCAAGTAACACTCGTTCCACATCCTCAAAACGGCTCGTCTGGCGACTCCATGTCGAGCGCTGCTGTAAATACGCTTCGACCTTCTCACTATCAATATCTTCCATAGTCGTATCCCGTGCCGGCTGCAGTTCCCAGTCCTGCAACCCTCGATCATTCGCCAGTTCTAACATTTCTTCCACGCTTAATGGCACGGTGTGGGTTCCCCGTCTCACCCAGCACACCCCACCAGACTGATAAATGGGCCCTCTACTTGGCGGCACTGTCGCCACAACGACTTGCTTGCCATCTACCATATACATCTCAGGCTCAGGCGGGTCGAGGACCAGCACCGGCTTGATATTTTGGCGGGCAGCCCGCAAGATGGTGTCCACCGTCATGGCTATCCGCTCATCAGGTACACCGACAATCGTGTGTTGAGCGTCCTCAACACCAATGATCACTATGCCCCCTTGCGCATTGGCCATGCCACACAAGCGTTCGGCCATCTCAACAGGCCTGGGAACGGCTACCTTCAATTCAACGGTTGTCGTCTCCCCGCTCTTAATCAACCGTCTCAATGCTGACTCACTTAGCCTTGCCATGAGCCCTCCTTGTGCTGCTTACAACCACCTGGAAGTACCGCTATTGTAGCACAAGCGGCAGATTTCTTGGAGAGCATGGCGGAATTATGGCGGAATTATGGCGGAATTGTGGCGGATTGTAGGATAAGTACCAGACCTCTTCGAAGCAGCGGCGGATAGATGGCGGATGAATGGCGGATAAGTGGCGGATAGAAAAAAGAAGCCATCTCAATGCGGACTCGCTGACCCCATGCTAGAAGGCTCCTTTTTGTGCTACTTACAACTCTCTCTAGTAGAGCTATTGGAGCGTAAGCGGCAGGTTTCTTGGAGAGCATTGCGGAATTGTGGCGGATTGTAGGATCTCTTAGTAGTTGAAAGGCGTAAGAGGGAGCTTGAAAGAAAAGAAGCACGCCATCACGTTGTTATACGCATCGGCACCTTACGACAAATCTTACGGCAATTGTGACAACCCTCTACGAACAAAGGGGTTCAAAAACGTCCTCATACCGGCGAAAATGAGCACGAGAAAGACCGGAAAAGACACAAGCGAACAAACGAGGCCGCTTCTCTCCACCGGCACCTCAGCGAACATTGGATGCGTCTCAAGCCACTTCTTGCCTGGCTTGAGACGTTTTTGTTTTTGGCATTTTCCCGAGTTGACAGCAAAACTGACAGCAAAAGGTGAGAATAGCTATTTTCGATGGTGTAACAATTACATGTTCCTGGAAATGGGTGTTTCCCTCAGTGCCGTCGCTTACCTGTCCTGAAGTTTTCTGAGCACCAGGAGATATTGCGGATTACGCAGTAGCAATACAGATGCAAGTAGTGAGTGCTTTTACTACCGGAACCATCTATCCTTGCTTTTATATTGCCATTCGAGGAACGGCGTTATCCAATGGGTGGCAGGGATATGCTGCGGTCATATGTGCTAATCTAGGTCATGGTCCAGCAGTACAAATCGTAGCGGTTGACAGCTCTAATAATATTTTTGATGTCCTAGTTGAATTGCAATTTTGTCCACTATAGAGTATAGTGAGTGCAGCTTCGCATGAGTATATACTATTGATTTCCTGTTTCACATTGGCATGCCTTGAAGACATCAAGGTTTGTTTCTTCATTTCACGGATCACTTGAAAAGAGCACTCAATTGGAGGTCCACCTATGGTCGACCGTGTAGGCCAACGGCTTGGTAAGTATCGCCTGATCCGCCTCCTCGGACGTGGCGGCTTTGCAGAGGTCTACCTCGGCGAGCACCTACGCTTGAGCACCCAGGCCGCCGTCAAAGTCCTCTATGGCGTGGTCGCCCGATGGCAGGCGCATCGTCTCTGGAAGTGGATTTCTTCTTGGAAGTGATACCACAGTGTAGGTCTGGGATGCCGCCGATGGCAGCCACGTCTACATCTATCGCGGACATTCCGATATTGTGTGGTCAGTGGCGTGGTCGCCCAATGGCCGACGCATCGCCTCGGGAGCCTGGGATAACACGGCGCAGGTCTGGGATGCCGCCGATGGTGGGCATGCCTATACTTATCACGGTCATTCCGGTAATGTGAATGCTGCGATCTGGTCGCCTGATGGAACACGCATCGCCTCCGGCAGCGATGACAAGACGGTGCAGGTGTGGGATGCCACCACCAGCAAAAATCTGTTCACCTATCGCGGGCATACTGATAATGTGTGGTCAGTGGCTTGGTCGCCCAATGGAAGGCGTATCGTCTCGGGGAGCAAGGATAACACGGTGCAGGTGTGGGATGCCGTCGATGGTGGGCATGCCTATACCTATCGCGGGCATACTGATATTGTGTACGCAGTGGCGTGGTCGCCCGATGGAAGGCGTGTCGTCTCGGGGAGCGAGGATACCACAGTGCGAGTCTGGGATGCCGCCGATGGTGGGCATGCCTATACCTATCGCGGGCATTCCTCTTTCGTGAACGGAGTGGCGTGGTCACCTGATGGCAGGCGCATCGCCTCTGGAGGCGGTGATAACACGGTACAAGTGTGGGATGCAACCAATGGCGGGAACGTCTACACCTATCGCGGGCATTCTTCAAGTGTGTATAAGATAGCATGGTCGCCTGATGGCCGACGCATCGCCTCCGGGAGTGCTGATCAGACGGTGCAGGTCTGGGGAGCAGGCTGATTTGAAACGAGAGGGAATATGGGAGAGGCAATTGGATACTAACACCTTGGTAAAGCAATCAGTCGTCCTTGGGACTGCGTTGCTCCGCTCTTCCGAAGTGCCTATGTGACTACACCACATATTGCTGAAGTAACTACGACGAGAGATATTCTGAAAGTGACAAAAGCTGATACATAGTATGCCATGGAGCGCATCTGGGCTACCAGACCCACTATGTCGTCGATGGGGGCAAAAACCGCATCATCCTGAATGTCCTGGTGACGCCGACGGAGGTGATGGAGAACCAGCCGATGCGCGATCTCGTCTTCCGCACCTGCTTTCGCTGGAAGCTGCGACCCCGCCATGTGACGGGGGATACGAAGTATGGCACCGAAGACAATATCGTGGTTTTGGAAACCCAACATATCCACGCTTACGTGGCGCTTCCTGCTCTCGAGGAGCGCACTGAGTTCTTTCCTCCCTCCCGCTTCCGCTATGATGCGGAACGCCATGTCTACCTCTGTCCGACAGGCAAAGATCTGCATGATAACGAAATGGGGATATAATAGTCTCAGCAGCATGCAGTAAGTGAGAGCTTACTGAACATGGATAGAATGCAAAGAAAGGGTAAAAAAGCATGCCAATGTCAAAACGGTGTATTCCCTACACCCCGCGTTTTCATGAGTTGAGAGACAGCTTCTTCGCCCTTGTTACTACGGCGGGCGTGCATCTGCGCGACCAGGAGCCATTTGACGTTCATGGGGATAATAGCTGGCGACTTCTTCCTGGCGATGTCCAGGCAAGTCAATTAATGGTAACCCATGAGCACTACGATCATCGTGATGCTGATGAAGATATCGACTGTATCTTTCCCATTGATCGCTTGCGTGAACTGGCTCAGGAAGGGATTATTGGGGGAGTCAGCGATAAACACCTGGGTTTTATGGGCTACACCCAGAATATGCGCGACCTTTATGAACGAGCATCACCGGAGATAGCAAAAATCATCTCACGCTCAAAAGCCGATGCAGTGCTTTTAACAGCAGGTTGACCTTTATGTCACCGTACAGTTTGTGCGCTTGCCCGTGACATAGAAACGACCGGCATTCCTACAGTGCTGATTACCGTTGCTCCTGAACAATCCAGACAAGCAGGACCACCAAGAGCGATAGCACCAAACCATTTCAAGTTAGGTAACAGTCTAGGCGGACCTCATCAGAAAGAGCTACAGCGCAAAGTGTTGTTAGATGCGCTCAGACGCTGGGAGACGAGAGAAGAGCCTGGACATATTTGGGAAATTACTTATCCAGAGTATAATAGTAGTACTTGGCAACCGATTGATCTGCAAGAAGGGTAAGAGCAAAGAGATGATAGCTGGAAACAAGAGCTGGAGGAAGGGTAGAAAGCTTTCGAGGAGTGCGGAGCAATATGCAAGACTGCCTCGCCTTCCTCGAGAGATACATCATTACAGTTTGCGCAGTACCTCGAAAAGGTCTTCGTTGTCGGGCATATCGCCAGGAGAGTCCAGCACCTCGATGCAGCGAATGATGCCCTCTTTATCGATTACCACGACTGCTCGATTAGACATGCCCAAGGGATGACGAAGACCATAGAGATCAACCACCTGGCCCTGGGGGTAGAAATCGGAGAGAAGTGGGAACGATGTATGCATCGATTTAGCCCAGGCATTCAACGAATAGGCACTATCCATGCTTATGCTGACGATTTCGGCATCGAAGTCTTTGAAACGGCTCAACTCCGCCTCGTACGATGGGAGTTGCGCTGAACAAACGCTGCTGAAAGCGAAGGGAACGAAGGCTAATACGACGTTTTTCTTGCCACGAAAATCACTCAACTGCCATTTTTCTCTGTTCTCTGTCCTGAGGGTAAAATCTGGTGCAGTGTCGCCAACCTTCAAGGTCGTTGTTTCTGCGTGACTTTTGCTGCTCATGAAAGTACATCCTTCCTAAAAATAAGTTACTTGCTCTACTCGTTAATCGTCTTTATGAGGTATTCTAGCACCTCAAAGAAGGTGATTACAATATTTTTGAAGGGGACGCGATGAGTACACCTTTGTTGGAAGAACAAGGACAAGCAGTGCAGGAGAATGACATCGAAGTGAAGGTAAAAAGATCACTTTCGACTTCACTCTCTGCATGGTGGAACACGTTGCTTACAGGCAATGGGCTTGTGGCCTACATTCCGATTATTGTAGCAGCAATACTGATGTTCTTTGCTGCCTCCTGGCAAATGTTTGAGATGTCGACGGATGCGGCTCGCTACCAGTGCTATGCTCTGACTTTCTGGCTAGGCGGCAGCGCCTTGAAACTACTTCCTGCTTCGCAGTGCGAGTTTTTTCCCCTTGATACATTGACACAACCGCCGTTTCATATCTTGCCATTGGAATATCCACCGCTCGCGATATTGCCGTTCTCACTTGGTCTCTTCGGGCCACTGGCCTACTATCAAGTTCTTTTTGCACTCTGGATGGCACTGGTGGCTATTTTCATCTTCTGGTTGCTCCTACGCTACGGACCACGAGGTGCGGGACTGACGTTTGCACTCTATATACTGATTGGTGGATGGGCAACCGCAGAAGGACGCTTTGACCTGGTTCCGGCAGCACTGACGCTCCTGTGTATGATTGTAGCTGAGCGCAAACGTTGGACATGGGCCTATATCGCCCTGGCCTTTGCTGTTTTACTGAAAATCTACCCCATCTTGCTCCTTCCCGTGCTCTTCATGGCAGAACAACGCGATGCGCAACGGCTTTATCATCCACCAGGGTCAACAGCACTCAATGGGCAACTGATGGCACTGTTGATTACGATTTGCGGGGCACGCAACTGGCGCTGGAAGAATAGTTTGCTCTTCTTTGCTATCCTACTCTCAGTAACTGGAGCCTTTGCCCTGGTCGATTTTCACGGGGCCATTGGGAACCAACTCGGTTACTTCGCAGTTCGTCCGGTACAAATTGAAGCAACCGGTACCGCTCTGCTCTGGCTGGGAGCGCAGTTTGAGTTCGCCGTCCATGCAGAATATTCATTTGGCTCACTCAACGCCGTAGGTGCGCTCGATGGAGTTGTTTCGCAACTGTCTTCAGTGGCTCTGGTATTGGGCTATGCGTTTGCACTCTGGCTGCAATGGCGCGGAAAACTAGACCTTGTTCAAGCAAGTATCGCTGTATTGCTTGTCTTTGTGGCTACAGGTAAGGTCTTCAGCCCGCAGTATCTCATCTGGATTATGCCCTTACTGGCCTATAGTAATGGCCTTGATGGTTTCTGGCTCCTGTGCTGGGGAACGATTTCCGCGCTGACAAGTGTTATCTACCCCTACCTCTATACACGTGCAACAAATATCTTGCTGGCACCGATTGTGCCAGGTTTCCTGGAAACGATTCTTGCGCGTAACGCCTTGTTCGTGCTGGTGACCATCTGCTATCTCTTTAATTTGTTCCTGGCCCGCCAACGTAGGCCAGTTGTGCTTTCGCCACAATCAGAGACTGTCCAAGCTGCCCAGGCGGCAGATGATCTCAATTTTTCCACGTCACCAGAACATCCGGTACCACTATAGTGGATCCGAAGAACTCATCAAATTGTTCAAACAGACCGGTCTGCTGGTCTCGTGGAATGCGTATCCGCTTGATAACATCTCGCCAGTAGTCCAGACGCTGACCCGTCAGATCAAGCTGTTGCTCCAACGTTTTTGCCTTGTCAGGGGCGTACCGATGCAGCCAGTTCAGGATAGCAATAATGTCGTCTCTTTCTGGATGCACCAGTGACACTCCCGTCGCCTAAAGGCTGACGGGCTTCTGAGCACCATCGACGGTGTGGCCTGTCCCCGTGGGGACCTGCACCTCGTGCAGTGGTTGGGCCATCGATTCACTCAGACAACTTCGGGGCGTGTCTGCCCTACTACTACGCCTGGACGGACCAGGGCGTAGATACGTGACGGAACGAGGAAATAGCACATGCTCATCAAACGCCAGCACATGCATATTGACACTGCCTACCAGATCACGGTGGCCGATAAAGCCACATTTCTTGCAGCGCCAAACCCTGCCTTTGGGCTTATGTTTATGCCCACATCGGGGACACTGGCTACTTGTTCCTCGTTCGGAGCCAGTGAAGCTCAGGATGCGGGATTGTTTCGCTTTATGGGTCAGATAATCAATGTCTTTGCCATATTCCCACAAGGCCATACGCTGATTATGGTGGCGGCCATTATCACGGTTGCGCACACCATGCGGATTGCCGATGAAGAGGCTTCCCACCTCATGCTCAACGCAGAAGTCAATCACCTGACGGGTGGCTTTGTGTCTCATATCACGGATACGCCGTTCAGTACGCCGACACACTTTATTCTTGGCACGCTGCAACTTCTTCCACCGATGCGAATACTTCTTGCAGCGGGCTTGCTTCTTGGTGATCTTTCGCAAGCGCTTGGTGCGTTGCCGCTTGAGACTACGAATACCACGCCCTGTGACGATCATCGCCTTACCTGCGTTGGTGCTGACGGCGGCAAGGTGGATTTCACCCAAGTCTACCGTTGCGTGGACATCCCCAGGGGAAGTTTCTGCTTGCGGGATTTCCACACAGACATGCAACTCAAAACCATTGTTCCAGACCAGGGTGCATGCCCCACTGTTCGGAGGCAACTCGATTGGCAAAACGAGAGAGGCACGCCCACGTCCCATCGGCAATACAACGCGCCCGTGTTCTTTCGAGACAGCCTGGGCAGGCCACATCACTGGATAGAACCGCTTCGTTTTCCAAGGATATTTCATCTTTTGGTTGGAAGGTTTCAGTTGCCGTGTCGTCTCCACATTGGCAAGAAAGGCATGCACGATCATCTGAACCGATTGGCTGTGCAAGGCAAATGTCCCTTTGGTGGCTTTCTGCAAGTCACTACGACCAGGCCATTTCCCATGCGCTTGACGTGCGGCTTTATGGGATTCCATGCACAGGTTCCACACCTGGGCGGCTTCCTGTTGTGCCGCTTTCAGGCGTTGGAAGAGTGCAGGGGTGGGTTGCAGTCTATACACACGTACGGTATTCATGGTATCATGATACCATGAATGAGAGTGGTTTGCAAGTGGGTAAAACCAGATACACCCACTACTCGATAGCCTATCATCTCGTCTGGATACCGAAGTATCGCAGAAAGATACTCACCGGGGAGGTGCAGGCAGCAACGAAACGCCTGATTGCTGAGTGCTGTGAGCGGCATGGGTTGACGCTCTTGGCATTGGAAACGGACATCGATCATATCCATGTCGTTGTGAGTGCGCCGCCACGCTTTAGTCCTGCGCTGATTGCTAATCTCTTGAAGGGGCATTCCTCGCGGTACTTGCGGGAGCAGTTCCCCCGTCTCAAGAAAGCATGTGGAAAGGAGCATTTATGGACTTCGAGCTATTATATCAAATCCTGCCGATCACTATATGTATGGCTCGTGCAACAGGCTTGAGAAGGCAACTCACAACCGTGCAAAGATACAGGAATTAACAGGATTTGATATTACGTGGGCACGGCGGGCAGTGTCTCAGCCGAGACGATCAGGCGCTACATCATGGAGTGTCAAGGGAAGTAGTGCGATATGGACGGGGTCGCTTTCATCCCGCCCCCTAGAACGGGGCGGGACTTCCCGTTCCCTTCGTTAAGAGGGCCAGCGGCTCGATGCCGTGAGTGGAAACGTGGCTGTCGCCCGGATATCTTGTGATGACGCACCAACGAGGACCTCGAACTCCCCAGCTTCGGCGACCCACTCACGCGCCAGGTCATCGTAGTAAGCCAGAGCGTCATGGGCTACGTTGAGCGTCACCGTCTTGCACTCGCCGGGCTCAAGGTGGACTTTCAAGAAGGCCTTCAGTTCTTTTTCGGGGCGCTGCAAGCTCGCAACAACGTCCCGTATGTAGAGTTGGACGATTTCTTTGCCCGCACGCTGCCCAGTGTTGGTGACATCGACCGAGACTTGCAAAGTGTCGTCCGGGTCGATCTCCTGGGCGCCGAGTCGGAGCGAACTATAGCTAAAGGTCGTGTAGGAGAGGCCAAAGCCAAAGGGGAACAGCGGCGCGATGTGTTTCTTGTCGTAGTAACGATAGCCGACGAAGAGACCTTCCCCATAGTAGACCTTGCCGTTTTCGCCCGGAAAGTTGAGGTAGGCTGGATTATCCTCCAGGCGCACTGGGAAGGTCTGGGGCAGTTTGCCCGAGGGATTTGTCTCCCCAAAGAGCACATCAGCAATGGCATTGCCGCACTCCTGGCCGGGATACCAGGCCTGCACCACGGCTGCCACCTTATCGAGCCAGGGCATGGTGATGGGCGAACCGGTGTTGAGGACCACGATCGTCCGCGGGTTGGCCGCTGCCACCTGCTCGATCAGCGTATTCTGCTTGCCTGTCAGCTCCATATCTGGCCGGTCGAAGCCTTCGCTCTGCCATTCACCACCCAGGCCCACGCAGACAATGGCGACGTCTGAGGCCGCCGCAAGACGCGCCGCACGCTCGATGGTGTCGGAGGGTACTGGTGGTAGGCAACCAAGGCGGACAGCAGCCAGTGGAACTGCCTCGGCCTTAGCAAATTCGAGCGTAAGGAGATACTCACGACCGGCCTCCAAGGGAACAACTGCCTGGATCTCCGTGCTCCCGAAACCAAAGTATTCTCCACCAGGCGTATGCTGCGTCCAGTTATCGATCAACTCTCCCCCATCGATGGACAATCGGCTGAGTCCCGCGCTGACCAGTCCGAAGGTGTGGGTTCCTGTTTCTTGAGGCGTGAAGCGACCAGTCACACGAGCCGAGAACTGCTGCGGATTGACCCCTTTGGGAAGCTGATCGAACCACATGAGCTCCGATGTGGATTGTGTCTCCCTATGGACGGGAGTACCCGTCGGTTCACTGCTATTGAAGTACTCGACGGCGAGCCCATGCTCGATTCCCTGCATGCCAGTCAGAAGCTGTCCGACATCAAGGAGGGGAAACAACCTGTAGTTGGTACAGCCCTGTTCGTAGCCCACGCTCACGCGGTTTCCGACCCGGGCAGCAATGCCCTCGAAAGGTGTCACTGCATAATGCGCGTTGACCTGGGCGCTTCCCCCGCCCATGATCTGAGCCACCTTTGCGTTCGGGCCAATCATCGCTAGCGAAGCAAACTGCTCACGCTGAAGTGGAAGGAGATTGTGCTCATTCCTGAGCAGGACGATTCCCTCAACAGCCGCTTCACGAACCAGAGCGCGATGTTCCGGCAGATCGAGGGCCTGCTCTGGCACTGCTTCCGGATGCTCGAAGAGGCCCGCTTCGTCCAGTAACCGCAGCAGGCGACGCACGCTCTGGTCGATGGTGGCTTCCGCAACCTCGCCGCGCTGGACGGCCTCGAGCAGTTTCTTCCCCCGCCACCGTGGCTCAGGCATCTCCAGATCAAGCCCGGCATTGACGGAAGCGGCAGTGCTCTTGACGGATTCAAACCAGTCAGACACCACCACCCCGTCAAAACCCCACTCATTGCGCAAAATCTCAGTTAATAGATAGGGATTTTCCGAGGCAGCAATGCCGTTCACCAGGTTATAGGCTGCCATGACAGTCCATGTGTTGGCCTCACGCACAGCAGCCTCGAAGGGCGGCAGATAGATTTCGCGTAGCGCCCGTTCGCGCACCTCCGCACTGATACTGTAGCGCTCGAACTCGGAGTCGTTGCAGACATAATGCTTGACCGAGGCACCCACCCCTTCACGCTGCAGACCCGTAATGTAGGCCACGGCCAGACGAGCAGACAGGTAGGGATCTTCGGAGAAGCATTCAAAATTGCGCCCACCCAGCGGAGAGCGCTGGATGTTGACGGTTGGAGCCAGCAGCACCTGTGCTCCCTTCGTTTTCGCCTCGTGCGCCAGGGCCTGCCCAACGCGTTCCACCAGGTTCGTGTTCCAGGTCGAGGCCAGCGAAATCTCTGCCGGGAAGCAGGTGACCTTCACACCACTGGTGAAACCTCCGGCTCCACGGGCTCCATTCGGGCCGTCGGTCATCTTTAACGAAGGGATACCGAGTCGCTCAACGGGGACTGTGTACCACCTGTTCGTACCGGCAAGCATGGAGACTTTTTCCTGAAGAGTCATCTGGCTGAGTACGTTCTCTACTCTATCATCCATAGATCTACTCCTTATTCTCCTCCGCGTCCCCCTGCTGAAGAGTTTATCCCTTGACTACAATCACCGGTTTCAGCCGGGCTACCAGTTTGGCCAGCCCGGCGTTATGCACCACATTCACCACCTGCTGCGCATCCTTGTAGGCCTGGGGAGCCTCTTCGGGCAGCAGGTTCTTGCTGTGAACACGCACCGTTACGCCTTTGGCAGCGAGTTGCTCGAGCAGCTCTTTGCCGGTGATCGACTTTCTGGCGGCGGTACGGCTCTGGCGACGCCCGGCGCCGTGACAGGTGGTGCCGAATGTCTGCTCCATTGAGCCTTGCGCACCCACCAGGACGAAGGAGTAGCGACCCATGTCGCCTGGTATGAGCACGGGCTGTCCCACGGCACGATACTTCTCTGGCACGGCAGGATGGTTGGCAGGAAATGCTCGCGTTGCTCCCTTGCGGTGGACACAGACGCGCTGCAGCTGGCCGTCGATTTCGTACTGCTCCAATTTGGCAATGTTGTGGCAGACATCGTAGACGAGAGGCATATTCTTGGGACGTGCCTGTCGTCCAAAGACCGTTGCGAATGCTTGACGCACGCCATGCATCAACAGTTGACGGTTGGCCCAGGCGAAGTTTGCACCGCAGGCCATGGCTGCAAGGTACGACTTCCCCAGGTTCGACTGCAAGGGTAAACAGGCCAACTGCCGATCTACCAGGTGGAAGCCGAAATCCTGCTGCTTTGACTCGGCCAACCTGATATAATCCTCGGCGATTTGATGACCGAAACCGCGTGAGCCACAGTGAATCGTCACGACGATCTGACCGACCTGGCCGATACCCAGGGCCTGGGCAGCTTCGGCATCGTAGATGTGCTCGATGGTTTGCACTTCACAGAAGTGATTACCCGATCCCAGGCTGCCGAGTTGCTTCATACCACGCTGTATGGCAGTATTGCTGACGGCGTCGGGATCAGCGCCAGCAAGGCAGCCATGCTCTTCGGTCACCTCGAGATCCTCGGCAAAGCCATAGCCCTCTTCGATAGCCCAGGCAGACCCACGTACCATGACAGCACGCATTTCGTCCATGCTCAGGTGGTGCATACCTGCACCACCTACGCCCGATGGCAGGTTGTTGAAGAGTTCGTCGGCGAGCTTATCGACCTTGCCGCGAATCTGGTTATGTAACAGGTCGGTGGCGAGTAAGCGCACGCCACAGTTGATGTCGAAGCCGATGCCACCGGGGGATACGACTCCGTAGTCAGCATGGGTCGCCGCCACACCACCGACGGGAAAGCCGTAGCCCCAGTGAATGTCAGGCATGGCCAGCGAATACCCGACGATGCCTGGCAATGTTGCTACGTTGGCGACTTGATGCAGCGCGTTATCCTGCATAATCTGCTCTATCAATGCGTCGTCGGCGTAGACGATACCGGGTACGCGCATTTCTGGATTGTAGCGCTTTGGAATGCGCCAACGATATGTGTCTATACGTTCCAAGGGAATCTTGTCCTCAGGCTTACCCATTGGGTCCTCCTAACTTATTGTGTAATTTGCAGGTCTTAGATGTCGAAGATAATGCGAGCTTTGTAGCCGTCGTTGGTACATTCGACCGAGGCTTCGTGCCAGGTGACGGCTTTGATGGCGCTGCTTAGATCGTGACGTTGTGCGTCGTAGGGTTCGCCGGAGGCATGGCCTTGTAGGGATGTCTCGGTGAAGGCGTGGATTTCGAATGTGCGCAAGAGGAGGTATTCGGTGTCGAAAAGGAATACGAGTTCGTTCAGCCATGCGATCATGAGCGAGACGACGTCGTGGCCCTCCACGGTGATCTCACGGGTGACCGATTCACGTACCTGCTCGGGGGCAACCATCAGGCTTTCCATGCCCTGAGCTGCATGGACGAATAGCTCTGGCAGTGTGTGCCCGAAGGCGTGAATGCCGATGTCGGCGGTGTGGTCGAACACCTCATAGGTTCTCTTTTGCATGGTCACTATACTTCTCGCCATTGCGTTCTAGTGTAGGTTGCGGGTTATCTATAACTAAACAGGGCGTTTTCTTGTGTTCTATACGACCTGTTGCCATACCACTGTGCGTCCCCGCTCGAGCAACCGGCAGTCTTTCGGGAGTGCTGTTAGAGGCTCCCCTTTGACCCGTTGTAAGGCGAGTCGTCCTTCGGTTAATGTGCGCCCACAGAGCCTCCGACTGGAGCCAACATCTGAGGGTGTGGTGACTCATCGAACTGCTGCTCCTTGCGAAGCTCGCTGGTAGTTCCATGTCATACAACGCTATGATTTAGGAACTATGGCTGTACTCTTCCTTTCCTCTAAGCCGTGTACGATTCTGCTGACAGAATACCAAAGCTATTGTTGTTTGTCAACATCCCTATCCAGCGATGGCGATGACAAGAATACCAGCAAATATCAGAATAGCGCCAACCAGGCGTATGGCCCCGAAGCCTTCACCCAGCCAGCGCCAACCGATGATGGCAGCAAAGACGATACTGATCTCGCGAACGGCTCCTGCGTAGCTTACACGCGCAAAGCTGTAAACGCGCAGGACAAGGGCATAGGACACGAGCATAAGGATACCGACCAGGATGATACGCAGCCAGTTTGTGCGCCACTCAGCAGTAACGGCATGGTAACCATAGCGCAGCAGGAGGGGAGGCGTAATGAGAGCGGCACTGAGGCCGAGAATGAGCACGGTGTAGGGTAGCGAAGGGACGAGACGCACCGCAGCGCCATCGATGGCGGTGTAGATTGAGATGCAGAAAGCGGTGGCTAACGCTGCGATGGTTCCTTTCATGCCCGGCACGGCAATCTTGCCCTGTGACCACCAGGCAGCACCGCCTACAACGGTCAGGCCGAGCAAGAGCAGAGTAAGGCCAACCAGTCCCATAGGTCGTGGATGCTCACCGAGGAAGATGGTGGCCCAGATCAGTAAAAATGCTGGTGCGGCACCACGTGCCAGTGGGTAGACGAGCGAGAAGTCGTCGAGGCCATAAGCATAGGTCAGGCCAACAAAGTAGATTGCCTCCATCAGGGCACTAGCAGCAACATAGGGCCATATTTTTAGCGGAAGCGGGAGGCTGACAATCAGCAGCGGGGCGAAGCAGATTGCACCGACAACCAGCGACCACCAGGTGAAGACTTGCTTCTCCCTGGCACGCTTGACGAACAGGTTCCAGCCTGCGTGCAGCACTGCGGCCACGAGCAGCAGGCCGAGCGCAGCCAGAGGCATATTTTTCTCCTTTTATTCTACCCGGGCATACCTGTCCCCCAGACAGGGTTCCACAAGGGTCCCCACCCTTCCCCGCATCACTCCCGCCCCTACGTGGCTCGCGTATGTGCCCAGAAATCCAGCAGGTCGCTTTTCGTTACAATGCCCTCCAGTAATTTGTCGTTCATGACGGCCACCGCCGATTGCCCGCTACTGAAGATCGTGTACGCTTCCTGCGCAAGCGCATCACCCTCTAACTGGGTGAACGGCGGACCCTGTACGTCGCGTACAACCGTTGAAGCCAAAGGTTCACCGCTGGCGAGACGGCGCAGCAAGAGGTTCTCCGTCAAGCTGCCGACCATACGACCACCCTCCATGACGGGGGTTTGACTGATGCCATAGCGGCGCAGGAGTTCGACGGCATCGGCAATAGAGTCTGTGGGGGCAACACTGACGACAAGCGGCATGGTACGGGCATGGGTACGGCGATAGGTGAGTACCTCTCGCAACGTGGGTTCAGCGGTCTCTGCCTGTACAAGCATGTTATTCTCGCGCATCCAGGTGTCATTGAACTGCTTGCTCAGGTAGCCACGCCCGGTGTCAGGAAGCAGGACAACGACAACGTCGTTGGGTGTGAGACGACGCGAGTGGATGAGGGCAGCTGCCAGGGCTGTGCCAGCGGAGCCGCCCGCGAGGATACCTTCCTCACGCGCCAGGCGCCGTGCCCAGTAGAATGAGATGCGATCATCAATACGAATAACCTCATCTACGACTGTGGGATCGTAATTCTGCGGGAAAATCTCCATGCCAATACCTTCGACTTTATATGGCCCGGGGGTATCGCCGGAGTAGACGGAACCCGGGGGATCTGCGCCGATGACCTTAATGTGTGGATTCTGTTCTTTCAGGAAGTGTGCGGTACCTGAGATGGTGCCACCGGTGCCAATTCCGGCCACGAATGCGGTGACGCGCCCGGCGGTATCGCGCCAGATTTCGGGTCCGGTGGTGGCGTAATGAGCGGCAGGGTTAGCGGGATTGGAGTATTGGTCTGGGCAACAGGCTCCTGGAATTTCGTTAGCGAGCCGGTGCGCTACGTTTTTATAGTGTTCTGGCGACTCGTGTGTGACACTGCTGGGGCAGATGATGACTTCAGCGCCATAAGCACGCAGGAGGCTGCGCTTCTCTTCACTTACTTTGTCGGTCATGACGAAGATGCAGTGATAGCCCTTTATGGAGGCGGCAATCGCTAATCCGTGGCCTGTGTTGCCGCTGGTTGGCTCGACGATGGTGCCACCAGCACGCAGTAACCCACGTTTTTCACAGTATTCGATCATGGCAGGTCCAATGCGATCTTTGACGCTGCCGCCGGGGTTGAATATTTCCATTTTTGCCAGTATCAGGGGCTGTAGGCCGCTTGTTACGCGATTGAGGCGTATAAGTGGGGTATTGCCGATGAGATCGAGCATTGAGTGGTTATAATGCATCTCGTCTGTAGCGGATGTTGAGTTGTCGTCCATAAAATCAGCGCGCGGGGGAGGAAGCGCGCTCCTCCTTCTCTCTTTCATGAGCAAAACGCGTCACGATCCAGCCCTGCCTCGGACGGCTCTTCCGGACCAGTTTCCTGGGCGTCACCTCCAGAAGCGTTTTGCTTGTCAGAGGATCTTTGATCACGAATGCTCCCTTGATCCGTCTGCCTCCGATATAGCCCGTCTGTCCTTTTGCCTGCACCACTTCATAGAGCTTCCAGCCATGAACTTTCTT
>WNFA01006807.1_pt1 | contig 18756 bp, 14 predicted proteins | sample 5400481 | NCBI WGS metagenome assembly WNFA01 (sample SAMN13153340, study PRJNA577476) | soil metagenome | isolation source: 120 cm saprolite under Douglas fir tree site 2 hole 1 replicate 2 | place: USA:California | collected 2015-04-18
TAGAAGCCTTGCAAGTGATTGTAGCCCTCAGCGCTGACGAACCATTTCGTCTGCCCGATCAGGTGATTGGAGTTCGTTGGGTCGACTCTGATGTCTGACTCGCTGTGGTTGTTCACGAGGAACGGACTATTCACGACATTCTGCGTCGCGTAAGGTCCGAGATCTTCGCCTGTATTCGCGCTGCCGTTGCACGGGGTCTCGCCGGTATAACCGTTCGTGGGACTCAGATTCCCAGCGTACGGAACCTCCGGCGTGTAGCAGCTTGTCTTTTGCGTCGTGGCGAAAACGTTGCTGACGTGGTTTGACTTGAAACTATCGGCGAAGGCGGCGTCTGTCTGCGTGCCCTGCGGAGGCGGAGGAGGCACCGATTGCGCGAGAGAGTAAGGGACCAACGTAGCTAGCAGCAAGAGTGCGGAGCAGAAACACCTGGGCACTTCCCAGAGGTTCCTGAGACGAATTGAACGGGGGAGAGGCTTGGCTGGAAACATGTTCACCTCGCAGGCATATCGGTATTCGACCGTCGCGTTTCGAGCGTATTGCGCGCGCCAGTGGGGACTTCTACGGCGCGACTCGGGAGCTTATTGGCCGGTCCGTTGGGTGTCAAGATGTTTGACTCTTTCGTGGAGTGTCACTTCGCCTTGACACCAAGCACCGCACGTTGTTAACTCCCCGCCTGCGAGGAGGTCCGTCCCATGAATGTGCATTGGCGCGACGCTTTCGGAATGGCCGTACTATCGTTTCTTACATTTCCTACGGTTGTTTCCGCACAAGATTCTTCCCACAAACTCACCGCCATGGACGAATTCCAGCTTCAGCTCCCCACCGATCCGCAAATTTCCCCCGACGGCAAAAAAATTGTCTACGTGCGCCGCTTTGCCGATCCCATGACCGATAAGCGCTACGCCAATCTCTGGATCATCAATGCCGACGGTTCCGATCACCGCCCACTCACCACCGGCAATCGCTCCGATTCCTCGCCACGCTGGTCCACCGACGCTACCCGCATCGCTTATCTCTCCGACGCCGACGGCAAGCAGCAAATCTATGTTCGCTGGATGGATTCCGGCCAGACCGCGCGCATCACCAATCTCGAGGAGGGCCCCGACGCCATCGCCTGGTCCCCCGAAGGCAAAATGCTCTCCTTCTCTTCTCTCGTTCTCGGCAAAGGTCCGCACATCGCCGATCTTCCCGCCGCTCCTTCCGGCGCGAAATGGGCGGAGCCTGCCACCGCTTACGACCGCCTCGTCTATCGCTTCAACGGCACCGGCTACCTCAAGCCCGGCTTTATGCAAGTCTTCGTGGTCTCCGCCGAAGGCGGCGCCCCGCGCCAGGTAACCAATGGCAATTTCCCCAACGGCGGAAATGAATTCGGCCCAACGCGCGCCTCTTGGTCACCCGACGGCAAATTCCTGCTCATCTCCGCCAACCGCCATCCTGAATCCGACCACGAGGTTTTCGATACCGAAGTCTACGAGTTCACCGTTTCCGACGGCGCTCTGCGCGCCCTCACTAACCGCAAAGGCCCGGACAATTCTCCCAACGTCTCGCCCAATGGAAAATTCATCGCCTATACCGGATTCGACGACCGCTACCAGGGCCACCAAACCACCAAGCTCTATCTAATGAACCGCGACGGCAGCGGCTCGCGCTCCCTCTCCGACAAACTCGATCGCGACATCCAGTCGCCCGCATGGGCCCCCGACAACTCTGGCGTCTACTTCCTCTATAACGAACAGGGCGACACCAAAATCGGCTTCTCCTCGCCCGATGGCAACCCCAAGAAAATCGCCGACCACGTCGTTTCCGGCACCAGCGCCTATGGTGGCGGCTCCTTCTCCGTCTCCCGCACCGGCACCATCGCCTTCACATACGGCCGCCCCGACAATCCCGGCGACATCGCCATCTCCACCAACGGCGCGATGAGGGTTCTCACCTCCCTCAACCAGGAATTGCTGCAGCAGAGGGTTCCCGGCCGCGTCGAAGAGATTTGGTACGAATCCTCCAAAGACAAGCGCAAGATCCAGGGCTGGATCATTCAGCCGCCCGGCTTCGATCCCTCCAAAAAATATCCGCTTATCCTCGAAATTCACGGCGGTCCTTTCGGCGACTACGGCGATCGCTTCGATTTCGAAAAGCAGGTCTGGGCCTCCATGGGTTACGTCGTGCTGTACACGAACCCGCGCGGCAGCACGAGCTACGGCGAAGAGTTTGCTAACCTCATCCACCACGCCTATCCCGGCGACGATTTCGACGACCTCAATAGCGGCGTCGACGCCGTCGTCGCCAAAGGCTACATCGACACCAACAATCTCTTCGTCACCGGCGGCAGCGGTGGCGGCGTGCTCACCGCCTGGACTATCGAGCACACCGACCGTTTCCGCGCCGCCGCCGCGCTCTATCCGGTCATCAACTGGTACAGCTTCGTGCTCACTTCCGACATTCCCTGGACCGCGAAATATTGGTTCCCCGGCAATCCCTGGGATAACACCGAGCAATACATGAAGCGCTCGCTAACCGACGAAGTCGCCAAAGTCAAAACGCCAACCCTCATCATGACTGGCGAAGCTGACTACCGCACTCCCATCTCTGAAGCCGAGCAGTTTTACTCTGCTCTGAAACTCCTCAACATCGACGCCGTGCTGGTCCGCGTCCCGGAAGAGCCCCACGGCATCAGCCGCCGCCCCAGCCACCACATCACCAAAATGTTGTACGTAGCCGGCTGGTTCGACCAGCACAAATCCAAGCCCTAGCGTCTTCGGGTAGGAGCGATGTCAAATCATAAGCACGCTTGTCATCAACTGCTGCGTCTTCGACCAAGTGCAGTGCGCTCGCAAAACGCGCGTGCATTTATCTGGCGTTCATCTTCCCGGCGCTATACCTGACGTCGTTTGAACCCTAGCATCAGAAAGAAGAGAGAGAAAAACTATGCGCAAACATCTCACCCTAGTCGGCCTCGCGGCACTCTCCGCCAGTCTTTTCTGCGTCGCGGTCTTTTCGCACGCCGCTGCCAAGCCCGGCTCCTCCGGCTATCACGTCATTAAAACCGTTCCCGTTCCCGGCGATGAAGGCTGGGATTACGTCTACGTCGACACCGATGCCCGCCGCGTCTACATCTCCCACGGCTCGCACACCGTGGTCATGAACGCCGACACCTACGCCATCGAAGGCGACATTCCCGACACGCAAGGTGTGCACGGCATCGCCATCGCTTCCGATCTCGGCCGCGGTTTCATCAGCGCAGGCCGCGCCAACACCGCCGTCATCTTCGATCTCAAAACTCTCACAACACTCGGCACCGTGAAGACCGACGCCAATCCCGACGCCATCGTCTACGACCCCGCCAGCAAGCGCGTCTTCACCTTCAACGGTCGCGGCAAAAATTCCACCGCCATCAACGCCGCGGACGGCTCCATGGCCGGAACAATTCCCCTCGGCGGCAAGCCTGAATTCGCCGTCGCCGATGGCAAAGGCTCCATCTACGTCAACGGCGAAGACACCTCCGAACTCATCCACCTCGATTCGCAAAATCTGAAAGAGCTGCACCGCTGGCCCTTGGCCCCGTGCAAATCCCCTTCCGGACTCGCCGGTGATCTCAAGAGCCGCCGCCTGCTCGCCGTCTGCGACGATAAAGTTTCCTCCATCGTCGATGCCGACTCCGGCAAAGTCGTCGCCAATCCGGCCATCTGCGAAGGCCCCGACGCCGCTGCATTCGATCCCAGTTCGAATTATTTCTTCGCGTCCTGCGGCGACGGCAATCTCACCGTCATCCACGAAGATGCGCCCGACAAATACACCGTCGTCGAGAATGTCCCCACGAAAAGGACCGCCCGCACCATGGGCCTGGATCTGAAAACGCACAAGATTTTTCTCCCCAGCGCCGAATTCGATCCCCCGGCCCCCGGTGAGCGCCGCGGCAAAATGAAGCCCGGCTCCTTCGCCATCATCGTCGTCGGCAAGTAGCGCGTCTCTTAAGCTGTCATCCTGAGGGCATCCGATCAGGATGCCCGAAGGACCTCAACCGATCGTTACTCAAAGCGGCAAATTTTTTTGCAGCTGTCAGCAACGCCGTAAATAAAACCGTCCCGGCGGGAGAGAGCCACCGGGACGGCTTTTTTTGCTCTGGCGAGAAAACTCTTTGCGAAATTCGCTTTACGCTTTTTCGCGCTTAAATTTGGTCTACTTCACTACATTCAGATTATGCACGCCGGCGAAAACGGAAAATCCGGACCCCGCCGCCTGCGGCAACCACCACATCTTGCGCACCCAGCGATTTTCGCTGACCATCATGCGCTTGCCGATATAATCCATCACCGCCGGACTCACCTGCGTCGCCGCATACATTGCGCCCGAATGCGAAAACGGCCGCAGCAGCGGATTCGTTTCCATACCGTAATTGCCGCCAACCACCAGCCGCGTCGAGTACGCGTCAAACGCCGCGGCGCCGTGGCCGGCCGCCACCAGCGTGTACCACGCGACGCGCTGCCCGCGCGTTTCGCGCGGACGCGTATACGCCGGCTTCATCGGCTGTACGGCCAGCGCCACGCTAGGCGGTTGCACCGCTCCCGCCGCCCCTGCCGAATTCGCCACGTTGGCGGTAAGCCCATCGCCCTCCGCATCGGCGCTCACTTTCGGCTTGGGCATCGACGGCAGCTCGCGCACCGCGCTGGAATCCTTTGCCTCCGCGGCATCCGCCACCGAAGCCGCCGCGACATTTGCCGCCGACCTTGCCAATTCCAAACTCTGTGGTAGAGCGCCTAGCAGAAGGATTGTCGCCAACAGCATCGGTCACCTCAGTTGTCCAGAGAGCAACTCTGTCCCCATTCGCAACGGAGGTAACTTTACTGTACCAAAGGCCAGTTGGCACTGGCCCATTGGTCACATTCTGTTTGGTACCCCTCTTTGGCCCTTCCGTTTGCGTTTTTCAAACTCGTGTACTAGCAGAACTAGGCCAAATCTTTTCTCTTTATCGGCACCTTCTTACCCTCCCAGTGGCGGCGGCCTTCAGGCTGTCCGCTCTGCACCAGCAACGGCCTTTAGGCCTGCTCTTCCGGTGAAAGCCCCTGACTTCAGTCAGGGTAGCAGCGGCTTCAGCCGCTGCGGAAACGCACGCCGGCAGCAGAGGGGGCTTCAGCCCTTGTGACGTCTGAAGCAGCTTCGCCGACTCTGCTATAATCCCGCGCATCGATCCCGCGAATTCGGCGGGCCGTAGTGGCCAGTCTTTAGACTGGCCCGCCAGGAGCGACTGAAAACCGGCCTAAAGACCGGCCACGACAAGCATGTCGCCCAACGAATCGTCCTCGGCCAAACGCGCGCCCATCCCCACCCGGGGACCGCAGGCGCCGCGCTTCATCGTCATTGAAGGGCCGCTGCGCGTCGGCAAAAGCACGCTGGCCAAGATTCTCGCCGAGCGCCTGCACGCCCGCCGCGTTTACGACTGCGAAGACAATCCCTTCCTCGCTGACTTCTACAAGGAAAAGCCCGGCTCCGCTTTGCGCGCGCAAATGTATTTCCTGATGGACCGCCAGAAGCGCCTGCGCGAAGCTCTGGCCATCGAGGCCCCCGGCCCGGTCATCTCCGATTTCCTGATGGAAAAGGACCGCATCTTCGCCAACCTCAATCTCAATGACGAAGAGCTGAAGCTCTACGAGCGCTACTACGAAGCGCTGGCCGCCGAGCTTCCCGCGCCCGACCTGGTCATCTACCTCCAGGCCAAGCCGGAAGTGCTGCGCTCGCGCATCGCCAAAAAAGCCTCCCGCGAAGAAACGCAAATCTCCCTCGAGTACATCGAGGAAGTCGCCCGCGCCTACGAACATTTCTTCTTTCGCTACGCCGCCTCCGACCTCCTCGTAATCAACACCTCCGAAATCGACTTCGTAGAACGCAGCGCCGACCTCCAGCAATTACTGCGGCGCCTGCAGGACCCGGTCAAGGGCACGCAGTATTTCCTCCCGCTAGGGTCCTCCGAATAGAGCCCCCCTCCCCCCTGTTTTTCATAGAATCGTCAGAAAGGGCCTGCCGCCCGCCCAGACGTGAAGCTTCGGGGTTACGGCTTCACGTCAATGTGGAGTTAGTCGAAGTCGCTAATCGGTTGAAAGCCCATTCAGCGGCCTAGTTCCAAGCTTCGGAGAGGGTGCTCCGCGATGGGGAGCAAATCCAGTTGTCGAACTGACATACACTCTCCACGTCAGACTACAAAGGAAGCCAAGAATTGGGAGGAAAAGAGCATTGAACGCCAAGTTCCAAAGGGCTGGATTCGAGAGACCGTAGGCAGTAGCAACGGCCTGAGCCGTGAAAAATAATTCACAACGCGGATCAATAAGTAGATCAAGGCAGCCAGAAGCAGGGACGCAGCATAAAAACCATAGGAGCGTTCAAAACTCGAGTCGTGATAGATAGCTCTTAACAGGGGAAACAGACATGTGGAAGCGGGATATTCCAACAGCCCTAGAAGAGCAGAGTTCCCCTTCTGCGAAAGCATTGAGACGACAACAATAGCCACATTCACGGAGTTCAATTACTTGGTGCAGCCAGGGCTTGTGCATGACGCGGCCCCCCTCATTTAGACACTGTGCCTGATTAACGCCGTTACCGTACAAGTGGATTCTCGGCCAATTTCACGCTTATCGGGCACTTGTACAGGATTATGGTAAATTCCAGTTGGCACCCTCAGTTTCGGGAATAACTCTGGAGCGATGTCGCGGTAGGCGAATCCGGTGAACGCTATTATTTTAGTTTCAGCCCTTTGGTGCGCAACGGCCTCGGCAATTGCCGACGATTCATATTTTCCCATCAAGACAAAGTCGGGCGGTGAGGGTGTAACTGCGTTCGAGTCCAAATGGTACGGCAAGTCTTTAGAACGAATGAGAGAGCCTCGGTTACCTGGATTGGCCAAGGACGTGAACGCTGAGGTCTACCGCATCATGATTCTACCTACGTGGGGAAAGCCCATTGCAGTGAGGGTCCAAAGGCACGGGGAATTGTACAGCCTGTCAGCGCGTCGGTTAGATGGACAGGGGGGATGTGACCCTGGCAAATTGGTTGAGTCGAAGAATTCCGAGTTGAGTACAGAAGATTCAAAAACACTAGAGCAGCTAATTCAGAAAGTCAGCTTTTTCCAACTCCCCACCGATGATGATGTTTTCGGACACGACGGCGACGAGTGGATTATTGAAGGTGTTTCACAAGGAAGATACCATGTTGTTGTGCGATGGTGCGCGGATTCCTATGACCCGGAGAAACGCAAATTGACTGCCTTTCTTGCATTGTGCAAATTCTTGTTGGACAAAGCCGCGCTTTCAGAGAAACCAAAGAATAAGGCCCACAAGCTTATCTAGCCACTGTTTGCAAAGATGTTGGCTTGCAACCTCAACTCCCGATAAACGCCGTTACCGGAGAAGTGGAATTGGCCCAAGGAGCATGGGGGGACTTGTCCGGTAACCCGATTAACCAGGACTTGCAAAAGCAGATCCCTCACCGCGTAAGGCAAAGGCGCGGTTCGGGATGACAAGTTTGTGCTAAGAGGGGCTTGGACCATTGGTGAGTAAGATTCTCGGCGAGCGTCTACGGAAGTCGCCGCCAGGATGGCGGCGCTACAAAATAAAGGCCAAAGCTGCCGACGACCAGAAGAGTGGCCGCACCACGCTGCGGAGTTTACCTCGACGTTGTTTGTTGGGGCGCCTCATTGTTCAACGCTTTTTCTTTTTCTTTCTCTTGACATTCGTCCAGCTCTCTCGTAGTGTTGCATGACTCTTTCGGGTATTACTCGACGTTCATTGCCATGTATGTGATGTACCGTCACACTCCGGCGTCTCCAAGACTGGGGGTGTCACGCACGTGAACAAAGCGCTCATCTACACTTGGTCAGCTCCGCCGAATTTTTCTCTCTCCCTCTGGTGGTGGACCAATGACTGGGGCACCTTCCACGACTTCTCCGTCGCCCCGTCCTACAATCAAGGCTACAACCAGGGCCAGGTCGCCATCACGGAAATCCGTGCGCTCATGCCCGTCAGCGACCCGGCGTACCAAAAGCCTCAGCTCGCCTACATCACCTTTGTCAAAAACGAAAGCGGCATCGGGGTTTCCCTATACGACGTGTTCGCTATTTGGCAGTAGGCAAGAGAACTCACGGCCGCGTTTCTCTCAAGGAGCAGCGAACGTGCCAGCAAAGAAAAAGTCGGCGCCTAAAATCAAGTACTTCCCGAAAGCGATCGTCATCCACGACGCTTCCGGCCAGATCCTCTCCGTCGGCAGAGTCCCCGCGAACGTCCCGGGTCGCATCGAAGTCAAGACCGACGTACCCGGCTGCTTCGTCCTCGAAGTCGAACTCGACAAGGCTCAGGCCGCCATGTCGCCCCTGGACATTCACAATACCCACAAAGTCCACGTCCCATCGCGCAAGCTCATCAAAAAATAGTCTTGCCGCGCTGCACAGCGTACCGCCAAGTCCTGATGTCAGCGTGCATTCGCTGTGCGTACTGATAACACGGTATCAACCGGACATATCCGGTTACCCGACTTCCATCATAGGCCTTTGTCAAGAGGACAAAAGCTCTCCCGACGCGCTGAAATCCTCCTTGTATTCCGGGCCGCTCTGCTACGCGGCGGTGCGGTTTCCGCTTGTGAACATCCAGTCCGATGTAATACATAGGTTCCATGGGGGAGCCTCCTTGGTGTCTCTGAATCAGCGTCCGCTGAGTTCAGCTTTTGTACACCAAGCGCTCCTCCCTTGACCTATACATTCAAACTAATCAGGACCTAGCGAATCTGCCGCAGTTCTCCAACCCTAGATTGGAACTCATAATGGACTCTCGGTGTCAAACACCCTAATGAGAAAAGCCGTAAGATTAACCGCGATTTCATTTTTGGGTGTCGTCGTGATCTTTGTTGCCCACGATCTTCTATCGCAATACGCGTCCCGGTACTTCGTTATTCCCGATGCCCAACGGACCCTTCAAGCCAAGAAACAGCAAGGGTGTCGGTACATGAAATCGCGCAGCGGCCTGTCAGGATACGAGAACGGCGGACCGTACATTCTGGACCACTTTCGACTCACAAAGGGGCGGACCGATTTACGTGAATTCCTTTGGACACATTGGCATGACCTCAAAAAAGGTGTTGCGGAGGCTAGAGTAGGAACCGTTGACCGCGGCACAGTGAGAGTTCTGTACTTGATTCAATCAGACTAGACAGGACAGTGGGGCATCGACGTGGAACTTCATGCTGATTCGCTGGTCCGTGTGCCAATCGCTAAACCTGATCAGGATTATCCTTCTCAAACCCTCGGTTTGTGGCCTCCCGATAAACTTCCGCAAGGACTTCTTTCTGATTCCGAAGTAAAAGACGCAAAGTTATTCAGAGCCATCTTGGTCCGTGAGAACAAGCCAGTCAGTGACGAAATCTAGACAGAATCTCTCTTTTCGCGTCTCAACTCCCGATTAACGCCGTTACCGGAAAAGTGGGTTCCCGTACCCTAATGTAGAGCGCAAGCGGGTGTATCACTTTTGCCCGCGCTATAGCCTACCCACCGTCAAGAAAGCGGCCAAATCAGGCTTTCTTGGTGCGGTATTCGTCGTACGCCGCCAGATATCTGTCTACATCGTTGCGCAGCAGATAGTAGGGAGTCGAAAGCCGAATCTTCGAAGGGCCGCCGCCGCGAATGCGGATTTTCTTGTTCTGCCACATCCACGTCTCGATCTCCGTGATCTGTATTGGCGGTACGTTGACCGACGCAATCGCGCAACGTAGCGCGGCATCGGGCGAAGTCCAGGACTCTGCGCCGCGCTTCACCATTTCGCCCAGGATATAGTCGGCCATCTTTCGGTGCCGCCGCTCGATGCGCTCCAAACCGATGTCATTGGCAAGCTTCACCGCCGCGCGCATTCCCCACAACGACGGCACATTCGAGCTGCCGATGCGCTGGAATCGCTCCGCGCGCAGCTTGGGCTCGTCCCACCCGGCGGTAACAATTGTGTTCCACAACCGATCGATGACCTCGTCCCGTACGTAGAGAAAGCCGCTGCCCTTCGGCGCCTGCAGCCACTTATGCGGGCTGGACGAGTACATGTCGCAGCCCAGGTCATGAACGTTCAGCGCCATCATTCCCACGACGTGCGCGCCGTCCACCGCGGAAAGAATGCCTTTCGATCGTGCCAATGTACAGAGTTCCTTGGCGGGCAGCACAACGCCAGTAACGGTTGTAATGTGACTGAAAAAGAGAACGCGCGTCCGCGGCGTGATCGCATCGTTGACAAGATTTAGCACGGCCGCTGCATTCGGCACCGGCTTTGGCAGCCCAATCTTCTTCACCACAATACCGTAACGCTTGGCGCGCAGATTGAAGGGATGCTCTCCGCCCGGATGCTCCTGGTCGGTCATCAACACTTCGTCGCCAGCCTTGAGGTCCAGGCCATTTGCGATGTAGCTGTTCGCCTCCGTCGCATTGCGCAGCAGCGCGATTTCATCTCGCGTGCAACCGACGAACGCAGCCAGCGGATCGCGAAACTCGTTCCACGCCGCGTAGCCCCAGATCGGGTAATCCTCGGGATCGCTCTGCGCCATCTTCTCCGTCTCGTTGTAGCCATCGAATACAGCGCGCAGGACCGGCGCAGGAGAAGACCCCACAGTTCCGTTGTTCAAATACACTTCGTCCGCGGGAATCAGAAACTGCTTGCGCAGCTCCGTCCAGTAAGCCTCTTCATTGGAATCGTAAAGCCCGCGATCCGGCAGTTGCCCCGGCGCTTGCGCGAGTCGCGCAAGAAGCTCGCCGCCAAAACCCAGCGAGGCGCCCGCGACCGCAGCGCCCGCAAACGACGACAGAAACCCTCGACGATCGACCATCTTGCATCCTCCCGGACAAACATTGCGCGGATTCTATCGCACTATTGCACCTCAGCGACCGCTTTGCTCGTAATTCCTTGCCCTCCATCGCTGCCCGGATTACTGTACGTAACACCAGCCGATCGGAGAAGACGTGAAAATGATTCTGCGCGCGCGCATCGCCGCCACAGTTGCAATTCCGTTGCTCCTTCTGGCAGCAACTGATTCCCTCCCCCAAGAAAAGGCCGGCACCAAGCAGGACATCGAAAAGCGCCCGAAACCTACACAAAAACCGAGGGCCGCCACGTCCCTCGACGCTGTCATCAACACGCTTTTCGCCACGCACACCTTCCAACAAGCCGCCATTTCCCCCGACGGCAGCTCCGTCGCCTGGGTGGAGGACGTGCACTCCAAGAATGGCGTGGTCTCCGGCAGCACGGTGATTTACGTAAAAAATATCAAGTCCAGCGCGCCACCCCACCGCATCAGCGCGGGGGTCGGGGACTCATTGCATGCCGAAAGTAATGTTGCCTGGTCGCCTGACAGCCAGAAAATCGCCTTCCTCTCCGACGCCGCGAAAAAGGGTCAGCTTCAGCTCTACGTAACCAATGCCGCAGGCGGTCCCGCTAAGATGCTCACCAACGTCAAAGGATTCCTGGCGAATCCGGGCTGGTCACCCGACGGTAAGACCATCGCGGTCCTCTTCACGGAAAACGCCACGCGCGCCTCTGGTCCCCTCGTCGCGGAAACCCCCGAAACCGGTGAAATCAAAGACGCCTTCTTCGAGCAGCGCCTGGCTTTGGTCGATGTCGACTCCGGCCAGCCCGCCGCGGCGGGCAACCTGACCCAAATCACCCCGGCCGACACATACATCTACGAATACAGTTGGTCGCCCGACGGCAAGCGCTTCGTCGTCAGCTCCGCTCGCGGCAACGGCGACAACAACTGGTGGATCGCCGAGCTCTCCACGCTCGACGCCACCACCGGCCGGATGAAATCCATCTACAAGCCCAAGCTGCAGATCGCCAACCCCGTGTGGTCTCCAGACGGCAAACAAATAGCCTTCATCGAAGGTCTAATGAGCGATGAAGGCCTGACCGGCGGCGATATTTACACCGTTAGCTGCGACGGCGGCGAAGCCAAAAATCTCACGAAAGATAGGAAGGCCTCCGCGGCATGGCTGGGCTGGCAGCCGGACGGAAAAATCCTTTTCAGTGAGTTCGTCGGCGGCAACAGCGCCATTGCCGCTCTCGATCCTGCAAGCGGCAAGCTCGCACAACTCTGGTCAGGCGAAGGAGCGCTCAGCTCTGCCGGCATCTTCGGTTTCCTGCTTTCTGTCGCAAATGATGGCAAGACCATCGCGGGCATCTTCCGGTCGTACAGCCGACCACCGGAAGTCGTGCTGATCACGAGCGGATCTCCGACACCAATTCCGGTGACCAGTCGCAATGTGAGTCTCAAACCTGCCTGGGGTGAAGCAAAAAGCATCGCCTGGAAAAACGACGGCTACGACGTGCAAGGCTGGCTGCTCTATCCTCGAGATTTCGATCCCGGCAAGAAGTATCCCCTCGTCGTCTATGTCCACGGCGGACCGTCTCACATATCGTTGTCGCACTGGCCCGGAAGCCACGATTTTGCCTCCGGCCTGGCAGGCATGGGCTACTTCGTCCTGTCTCCCAATCCACGGGGCAGTTTCGGCCAGGGCGAAGCGTTCACCCGCGCCAACGTCAGAGATTTCGGCTACGGCGACTTCAAGGACATTATGGCGGGCGTCGACGAGGGCATTCGCGTTGCGCCCATCGACCCCAACCGCCTCGGCATCGCCGGCTGGAGCTATGGCGGTTTCATGACCATGTGGGCGGTCACGCAGACCAATCGCTTCAAGGCGGCCATGGCCGGCGCAGGCCTCTCCAACTGGCAGTCCTATTACGGCGAGAACCTAATAGACCAATGGATGATCCCGTTCTTCGGCAAGTCCGTTTACGACGACCCCGAAGTCTACGCCAAGAGCTCGCCTATAACCTTCATTAAGAAGGTCAAGACCCCTACCCTGATTCTGGTCGGCGACAGTGACGGCGAAGTTCCCGCCCCGCAGTCCTACGAATTCTGGCACGCCCTCAAGACGCTCGGCGTCGAAACCCAATTCGTGGTGTACGAACGCGAGGGACACCTCTTCGCCAATCCCAAGCACCAGCGCGACGTGATCGCCCGCACCCTTGCATGGTTCGACGCGCACCTGCGCCAATAGCGACTGTTCGTTTAGGCATTGAGCTGGATTTTTCTGCCAGGAACTTAGTTTGGGGCAGCAGGGCTGGGCCGATGGGCGCGTTGTTTTGCGCCCTACCTGGTCAGGACAGGAACCACTCGCGGGAGCAGCGAACTAAACACCGAAGCGATCGCGGTCCGACAATGAAAAAGGGGGCTGGTGCAAGCCCCCTTTTTGTTAGAACTGACCCCCCAAAACCGGAGACCCAGTCGAGGTTGGGATCCGGCCACCCCGGGAAGCCAATCTTTTTCAACAGCGTTGCCAAAGGCAGAGAGCAAACCGTGTGCCAGCGTGTCACCGGAAATTCACAATCAAGCAGTTACATGAAACGACGGGAGTTAGCCTGATTTAAGGGTCCGGCTGTTGCAAAACTACGATTGCCGCCTACAAAATCCCACAGGCAAATCCGGGTCAACATCCATTCTTTGGGAGAAACACGCCTGTTACAAGGATGTGACACGGGAATCTTGTCCCAAAAAAACGGCTGGACGAAAGGAGCATTGCGACCAAAGAACTAAAAGAACTACATGACGCCGGCAATCAGGCCCCGATGGACTCGCGCAGCGCGTCTGCCAACGCCTGACTGTGACGTTGGACGTCCGCATCGTGCTCCGCTTCGACCATCACACGGGCCAGCGGTTCCGTTCCCGAGTAGCGCAACACCACCCGCCCATTGTCGCCCAGCGCCGATTGCGCTTCGGCCAGTGCGCGCGACACTCGCGGCAGCGACTCCAGCGGCGGCTTCGATTTCACTTTCACATTCACGATGATCTGCGGGTAGTCCTTGAGCCCGGTAATCAACGATTCCAGTCTTCCGTTTATCGAAACCAGGGACGCAATCTTCACCGCCGTCAGCAACCCATCCCCGGCAGGCGAGTCGTCCAGAAAAATCACATGACCAGACTGTTCGCCGCCCAAAACGTTGTTGCTACGGAGCATTTCCTCGAGCACGTAACGATCGCCGACCGCAGCGCGAGCCAGTTCGATCCCCTCCCGCGCGAGCACTCGTTCCAGCCCAAGGTTCGACATCGAGGTTGCCACCACCCGGTTACCCTTCAGCTTTCCAGCCGATTTCAACTGGCGCGCGGCAGCCAGAAGAACGCCATCACCATTGACAACCCTGCCCGACTGGCAAACGAACATTGCTCGGTCCGCGTCGCCGTCAAACGCGATTCCCAACCCCGCCCGCTCCGCTACCACGCGCTTTTGCAATCCTTCCAGGTGCAGCGACCCGCAATCCGCGTTGATGTTGCGCCCGTCTGGCTCCGCGCCCATGGCGATAACTTTCGCGCCCAAAGACTCAAAAAGTTCCGGACCAAGTTTGTAGGCAGCCCCGTTAGCGCAGTCCAACACCAGGCGCAGGCTGGAAAGCTTTGCCCCCGGAATCACCTTGCTGCGCAGGAAATCGAGGTAGCGAGCATCCAAAGTCTCGTCCGCCACGAGGGCCGGCGGATGCTTGGGCGCCGGTTGGCGGCGGTGCTTGAAGATGTCCTCTTCCAGAGTCTCCTCGACCGCATCCGGAAATTTCATCCCGGCACTGGAGAAAAGCTTCACGCCATTGTCCTGAAAGGGATTGTGCGAGGCGGAAATGACCACGCCGGCCTGAAACCCTCTTTGCCGCACTAGGCACGCGACACCGGGCGTGGTGATTACGCCTGCGAAATCAACCGTCACTCCCGCGTTGCCCAGCCCAGCAGCCAGCAGCGCCGCGATATGCGGGCCCGACTCGCGGGTATCCATCCCGATCAGCACGCGAGCTGCGGGACTGGTTTGTTTTAAATAGCTCCCGAGCGAGCGCCCGGTCGCATACAGCGTGGCGTCGTTCAAGGGTGGCGTGCCTGGCACGCCTCGAATACCGTCAGTTCCGAAAAGTTCTTTGGGCATCAGCAGAGGCGGTCTTGAAGAAACACCGCGAGAGGGCCGACCGCTGGTGGTGGTTGGCCTGAATTGAGTTTAGCACGGGCCTCTCAGCGAATTGGCACGCGTGCACTCGATGTCACCGCAAGCCGTACGCATTCGGCCACCCGTAGGGGCGCAGCATGCTGCGCCCCAGCTTGGCAAGATCAAAACGCTTACGTCCCGGGCTCTCTCACTTCAGTCCATACTTCTTGCGCTTTTCCAGCAATGTCTTGCGACTGATGCCAAGTATCGTCGCAGCTTGCGTGATTTTGTAGTGCGTGGCTTCCAGCGTTGCAGCGATAACTTCCTTCTCCACATCCTCCAGAGACCGCAGGCCCGCGATCATCCCGGAGGTTCCCGCCGCAGCGGCTCGAATATTTTCCGCAAAATGCTCGGGCTCGAGCACCTCCACGCGATTAAAAACGACGGCGCGCTCCAGCGCGTTGCGCAACTCGCGAACATTGCCCGGCCATGAATACGCGGCCAACATCCTTTGGGAAGCCTCGCTAAGCCGCACGCCGCCGCGCGCATGCACCAGGGACAGTGCAGCCAAAAAATGATCCGCAAGCAGCAGAATGTCACCCCGGCGCTCCCGCAGTGGCGGCATCGCGATGGTCAGCACGTTCATGCGAAAGAAAAGGTCTTCGCGAAAATGCCCGGCGGCCACCGCCGCGGGAAGATCCACGTTGGTCAGCGCCACCAGGCGCGCTTCGATGCACAGTGTTTCCGTTCCGCCCAGCCGCTCGAATGCGCGCTCTTGCAACACGCGCAGCAGCTTGCTTTGCGCCGCCGCCGAAAGTGCCGCCACTTCGTCCAGCACAATGGTCCCGTTGCCGCCAAGCTCAAATCGTCCGAGCTTGCGCTCGATCGCGCCGGTGAACGCCCCACGCTCGTGGCCGAACAATTCGCTTTCGACAAGCTGCGCAGGAAGGCTTGCGCAATCAATCTTGAGAAATGGCGCGTCGCGCCGCGGCCCCAGCTCGTGAATCACCCGCGCCAGGTAATCCTTGCCCGACCCACTTTCGCCGGTAATCAGCAATGTGGTAGGCACAGCAGCGACTCTTTGCGCCAACTCAAAGAGACTCTGCGACGCCGGGTCCACGGAGATCCACGGCAGCCGCTCCGCCGTCATTTTGAAACCGCTTCACCGGGAATATGCGAACCACCCATTGCCACGTTTCGCGTTCCGCGCGTGCCATGGCTGGGTGCTCCCTCCGGCTCGTCCGGGATTTCCAGTTTTGGCGCGGAGCGCCATAGCCGTTCGAGGTCGTAGTAGCGCCGCGCCTGCTCGCTGAATACGTGGACGATGAAGCTCCCGAAATCCAGCAACGCCCATTCCGACGAGCTGCACCCTTCACGGTGTTCCGGCGAGCGCCCCAGCTCCTTGTAGAGCTGCTCCTCGACCTCCGTACAAATCGCCTGCACTTGCGGCGTGCTGAATCCCGTGCAAATCACGAAGTAGGAAGTAAAGGCGCCCACTTCGCTGAGGTCGAGCACGGAAATAGTCGCTGCCTTTTTGTTCTGCGCCGCCTCGACGGCGCGCCGCACACCTTCTGGCAATGAGTTGTAGTTCACCGGTAGAGACCCTGTTTCGAAATGTATTCCTCGACGCGCACCGCGACAAGTCCATGAATGGATTGTCCGCGATGCGTGCGCCGCCGAATGTCTGTGGCCGAAACTTCGCTGGCCACGTTCTCCAGCAGATACACGCTGGTGCGATGCAAGTGCGCCACCACGCTGGACTCGTGTACCGCCTCGCTGTCTCTTCTTTTCCCACCGCGGCCCATCAATTCCGGCGGAATCACCAGCCGTAGCGCCTCCGCCCGAATGCCCGGCCGGTTCGCCACGATAAAATCGCAAAGCTCCAGCAGTGTCTCGTATTCCTTCCAGGTCGGAATATCCAGAAACGCGTCCGCGCCGACAATGAAATAGACGCGGTCGCCGTGCCCGTGATACGTGTGTCGGAAATACCGCACCGTATCCACCGAATAGTGCAATTGCGTGCCGCTGAAATCTTCTCCCGCTTCCGCAACCGACGGAACAAAGTGCGGATGCTCCGTGCACGCCAGCGCCACCATGGCAAAACGATGTGGAAATGGCGCCAGGTGTTGCTTCAACTTGTGCGGCGGCCTGCTGGCGGGAACGAAATGAATTTCGTCGAAATTAAATCGCCGGTCTGCGGCTCGCGCCACGGCAAGATGCCCGGAGTGTATCGGATCGAACGAGCCTCCAAACAGCGCGATGCGGCGAGGATGATGTTTTGCGGCGGTGCGCTGCGCCTGCGCGGTGGTCAATACGCCTCCCAAGAGCTTATGACCTGCATCTTCTCATAAATTCTCGAGGCGCGCGGTGGTCGTATCGGCGGCATTTTCGTGTGAGTCACGCTGCATCTCGGCCGCGGGTTCCGGCGCGGCTTTGGGAATCTTGTCGAGCGCATCCGCAATCGACCTCACTAGTTCTCGCACGCCTTCGCCTGTCGCCGCCGATATGGCGTGAAACTCCAACCCTCGCGCCTTGCAGAATTCGCGCAGCACCTCCAGGCGCGTGCGGTCCGTCGTAGCATCCAGCTTGGGCGCCACCACGATCACCGGCTTCTCCGCCAGCGAATCGCTGAACGCTCGCAGCTCCCCGGAAATCACCTCGAACGCATGAATCGGGTCTGCCTCCGAAGCGTCGCTCGTGTCGATCAGATGTACCAGCAGCCGCGTCCGCTCCACGTGCCGCAAAAATCGAATCCCCAGCCCTGCACCCTCATGCGCGCCTTCAATCAATCCCGGCAGGTCGGCCACCACGTATGTTCGCCCAATCTCTCGTCCTTCGCTGCCTCCCCCGCCGTCCGCGTTCACCACGCCCAGATTCGGCTCCAGAGTCGTAAACGGATAGTTCGCAATCTTCGGCCGCGCCGCCGAAATCACGGAAATCAGCGTCGACTTCCCCGCGTTCGGAAAGCCCACCAACCCCACGTCGGCCAGCAGTCGCAGCTCCAGCCGCAAATGCCGCTCTTCGCCGGGATGCCCATCCTCATGTTCCCGCGGAGCCTGGTGCCACGGTTTCGCAAAGTTCTGATTCCCGCGTCCTCCCCGCCCGCCTTTTGCAACCAGCACGCGCTGCCCCGGTGCGGCAAGGTCCGCAATCGTTTCGCCGTGCTCCCCGTCAAACACCAGCGTCCCCACCGGCACCTGCAAAATCATGTCCGCGCCCGAATGCCCGGTGCAGTTCGAGCCTTCCCCGTGACGCCCACGGTCCGCCTTGAATTCGCGATTGTAGCGGTAACGCAGCAGCGTGTTGTCGTTCGGATTCGCTTCCAGGTAAATGCTTCCGCCGTGGCCGCCGTCGCCCCCGGACGGTCCCCCGCGCGGCACGAATTTCTCCCGCCGGAACGCCACGCAGCCGTTCCCGCCGTTCCCCGCCTTCACAAGAATTTTCGCTTCGTCAACAAACACAGTTCCTACTCCCTCTCAAAAAACGATAACATAGCCATTCAGCCCTGGCGCAAATTCAAGAAATTCTCGGAGGTCCTGGATCGTGTCTCGTATCCGTGTGTGGCTGCGTCGCGCCGTAATCCTGCTCATGCTCCTCGCCATTCTCGTCGGCGTCGGCGCCTGGTTCCTTTATTTCCGCCGCGACGCGCTGCCCGCCGCTCCTCCACACGCCCGCGTAGCGCCCGCAATCAACCCGCTCAAGGGCCTTGCCGCCTGCTGGGTCGAAACCGGCAGCACGTTCACTAGCTTTCCCTTCGCCATGACCGCCGGAAGCATTCTCGTCAAGCATCCCGC
>WNFA01001552.1_pt1 | contig 18739 bp, 15 predicted proteins | sample 5400481 | NCBI WGS metagenome assembly WNFA01 (sample SAMN13153340, study PRJNA577476) | soil metagenome | isolation source: 120 cm saprolite under Douglas fir tree site 2 hole 1 replicate 2 | place: USA:California | collected 2015-04-18
TGAACATCTGGAATTCCGTGATGGGCCTTGGTTAGGCGAACAGCCGGATGCGATTTCAACGAGAGCGTAACCCTGACTATCAATGATGATGGGGTTACGGCAAACCGGCGATCAAATCCAGCGTCGATGTCAGAGGCATCAAGCCATGCGCAGCATCGTCGTGCCGATTGCGGTGTCGCCATCCGGCATTGCGGATGCGCGACGTTGCCCGACTTCGTTCTGGTCCAAGTCTATGTCGCTTTCGCACAAGTGTCGCGCCGTCACTCACCGTCGTGTTCGAACAGCACGTATGATGCCTGGAGCCGACTTCTGAGATCTACAACTGTGCCTATCGAGTATCAGCCCTGTCCATGAGTGAGTCTCGGTCATTTCGAACGCGTCATTCTGAAGATACTCAATGGAGTCCAGGCTGGTATTCGGGCTCCCCACGATCTGGGGTGTTCGGACGTCAAGGCGCCGATGGCCGGTTGTTTCTCGAACTATGTCGACGTTGCGGCGCGTATGATTTGTCCGCAATGCGCTTGATCAATGCGGGCTTCATTGCCAATGCTGATTTCACTTGAATGTGCCTGTGCCCAGCGTTTTCGTCGGAGCGCAATTGAGAAGGCCGCGGCGCGTGTGCATTTGGTGTCCGTGGCAGGATCTGTACTGAGAATGCAGATGTGACGATTCGATTTCCAATCGGGGCGGGCATGATCCTGGATAAGCCAACATGCGGAAGGTCACACGCGTGAAATCTCCAGTTCGACCATTCCCTTGCAGCAGGGCCAATTGGAAACAAGAAACGCCTCTGAACAGTTCGAGGCTTCTCGGCAACGGAGCTGCTGCGACGCGCATCAGCATGATCAGCGCGCGGCGATAGCCGCGAACTTGACGAAAAAAAGCCTTGAAGCCGACTGTCCGGCAAATCCGATCATCGCAACGTAACCGAGGCGCGTCCTTTTGCACGCCGCCCAGCGTCGTCGTCATCGGGGATGGAGGCCTGGTTGATGTCGAGCCTATGTGTGACCTTGCAAAGTTCAGCCAGCGATATTTGCCAGCTCCAAAAATCGCCCGCATCGCACCGGCGGTGTCGGTGTGTGCACGGGCTGGGTTGCGGTTTCTCATCGGCGATTCCGACTCTGATGAGTAGGTTTGTTTCTTTCCGACCGCTGCATAGTTTTGCTGCAGCAAGATATGAATTGAAGCAATTATCGCTCTAACAACACGCTTGACATCATATTCGATCTAAGGGAGCCTAAGCTACGAGCGTTGGGCAAAGCTGCCCATTAACGCGACAAGTTCAAACCATTTCCAACACCACGCTGAAATTCAAGCGTGTCCGGTTGGTGGCGAGGGCGCCCTCGGCTTCACAGCCGGTGGGCGTTTTTTGTTTTGGATTGAGGCGGATGGCGCGGAAGCAGTGTCGTATCGGCGTGATGTTCTCGACGACCGGGTCTTATAGCGTCGTCGCGCGCTCGATGCTGAACGGCGCGCTGCTCGCCTTTCGCGAAATCGCGGAAGCCGGCGGGGCGGTGACGCTCGAACCGGTCGTGGTCAATCCATCGGGCGATCTCGCACGCTACCGCGCGCTCAGTCTCGAACTGCTCGGCGCCGGCATCCGCCAGGTGGTCGGCTGCTATACGTCCTCGAGCCGGAAGGAGGTCATTCCGTGCTTCGAGAAGTTCGACGGGCTGCTCTGGTATCCGTCGCATTACGAGGGCTTCGAAAGCTCGGACAATGTGATCTACACCGGCGCCTCGCCCAATCAGCACGTGCTACCGCTGGTCGACTATCTCGCCTCGCGAGTCGGTGCCCGCGCGTTCTGCGTTGGCTCCAACTACATCTGGGCCTGGGAGAACAACCGTATCTTTCGCGAGGCGCTGACCGCGCGCGGCGGCACCGTGGTCGCGGAGCGGTATCTGTCCGTGGGTGACACCGAATTCGACCAGGTGATTGCCGCGATTCTCGATCAGCGTCCTGATTTCGTCTTCAACAACCTGATCGGCACCAGTGCCTACGCCTTCTTCCGCGCCTTCCGCGCCGCCTGCCGCGCCCGCGGCATCGATCAGGCCAGCGATATTCCGGTGGCGAGCTGCACATTGTCGGAACCGGAGCTTTCGGAAATCGGCGAGGATGCCGTTGACGGGCATCTCAGTTCCAGCGTGTATTTCTCCTCACTGGACTCGTCGGCGAACGCGACCTTCATTCGGGCGTATGCCAAGGCCTTTCCCGACGGGCCAGTGTCGTCTGCCGATGCGGAAGCGTCATACATCGCGGTCAAACTTCTGGCTGCGGCGCTGGAGCAGGCCGGCACCGATGATGCACGCACCGTGCGCGCCGCGGTCGCGAACCAGCGCCTGCAGGCGCCCCAGGGTGAAGTGCGGATTGACCCGCAAACCTATCACGCCTGGCTGACGCCCCGGATCGGCCGCTCGGCCGTCAATGGACAATTCGAGGTGCTGCTGGAAGCGCGCAACCCCGTCGCCCCGGATCCCTATCTCGTCCAGTCGTCGCCGCGCTTCGCGGTCGCAATGCGCTCCCCCGTGCTCAGAGTGGTGCAATCATGACGTCTCGACTGCTGCAGAATTTCAAAGGTGGCCGCGCCCTGATGGTCACGGGGCGCTGCGGATGGGAAGGCACGCTCGAGACCACGCTCGCCAAGCTCGGCGTCACCAGCGAATATCCTCGGATCGTCGGCGGCCGCGCGCAGATCGACGTCGGCAGCCTGCAGCCCGAACGCGACATCCTGTTCGTCGACGGCGACCTCGAAGGTGCGGTTGCGATCGAGGTCAATCCCGCCTCGCGCCTGCCGCCGGTGCCGGTGATCGGCCTGGTCGGCGTCGAGGCGCCGAGCCTGCTCAAGGCGCTGGTCAATCTCGGCGCCACCTCCTTCCTGCGCAAGCCGGTATATGGCGGAGCTGTTTACGCCTCGCTGTTCATGGGCATCAACCAGTTCCTGCTGCGCAGCGACATGTATGCCCGTCTTCAGGATCTCGAAGGGCGCCGCCGCGGCCGACGCGCGGTGATACACGCGGTCATCCTGCTGATGCAGCAGGATGGTCTCGATGAAGAGGGCGCCTATTCCCAGCTCCGCCGCGGGAGCATGCGCGCGCGGCAGAATCTGGAACTCTACTGCGAGGAGTTTCTGAGCAGGCGGGCGAAATCGCCCGACATTCCCCGCCGCACGACCAGCATCACGCTGCAAGGCGGCAACAAGCAAGCGATGTAGGAGACACCGACATGACCAAGAATGTGTTGCGGGGGCTGCGCGCCGTAGCCCTCACGGGGACGCTTGTCCTCTCGTCTGGCGCGGCTTTCGCGGAAAATTCCATCAAGCTCGGCGTGCTGGAGGATCAATCCGGCGATTTCGCGGCGGCCACCATCGGCAAGGTCCATGCGATCCAGCTCGCCGCCGACGAGATCAACAAGGCTGGCGGGATCGCGGGCCGGCCGCTCGAACTCGTCACCTACGACACCCAGTCCGACAACACGCGTTATCAGGAGTTCATGCGGCGCGTGCTGCAGCGTGACAAGGTCGACGTGGTGTTCGCCGGCTTCTCATCCGCGTCGCGCGAGGCCTATCGACCGATCGTCGATCAGTTCAACGGCTTCGCGTTCTATAACAACCAGTACGAGGGCGGCGTCTGCGACGGACACATGGTGGTCACCGGCGCAGTGCCGGAGCAGCAGTTCTCCACGCTCATTCCCTACATGATGGAGAAGTACGGCAAGAAGGTCTATACGCTCGCCGCCGATTACAATTTCGGCCAGATCTCGGCGGAATGGGTTCGCAAAATCGTCAAGGAGAACGGCGGCGAAATGGCGGGCGAGGAGTTCATCCCGCTTGGCGTGTCGCAGTTCTCGCAGAGCATCCAGAACATCCAGAAGGCCAAGCCGGATTTCGTGGTGACGCTCCTGGTCGGCACCGCGCAGGCCTCCTACTACGAGCAGGCGGCTTCCGCCAACGTCAACCTGCCGATGGCCTCGTCGGTCAATGTCGGGCAGGGCTACGAGCACAAGCGTTTCAAGCCGCCGAGCCTGAAGGACATGTACGTGACCACCAACTACATCGAGGAGATCGACTCGCCGGCCAGCAAGGCTTTCTACGCGAAGTTCAAGGCCAAGTTTCCCAGCGAACCCTACGTGAACCAGGAGGCCGAGAACTCCTATCTCGCGATCTACCTCTACAAGCAGATGGTCGAACGGGCGAAGTCGACAAATCGGGAAGATATCCGCAAGGTGATCGCGCTCGGCGACGTCTGCATGGACGCCCCGGAGGGCAAGGTCTGCATCGACCCGAAGAGTCAGCATATGTCGCACACCATTTATCTCGCCAAGGTCGGGGCTGATCACTCGATCTCCTTCCCGAAAGTATGGGAGGACATCAAGCCGTACTGGCTCGGCGAAGCGGGCTGCGACCTGACCAAGAAAGATCCGATGGCGCAGTACACGCCATCGAACCCGCCGCCGAAACCCTGACAAGGCGTCGGCGTCGCCCCGGCGAATGCTGCTGCGCGCCGGGGCTGCGGCCTTGAACCATTGAAGCTCGCGACGGCACGGCATCGCATTTCGAATTTGCAACATCCGGTTAGTTCATGGACATCGCGACCCTCGCATTCTCCGCGCTCTATCAATTCGGCGACGCGTTCGCGTTCCTTGTGCTGTCGGCATGTGGGCTCGCGGTGATCTTTGGCATGATGGGCGTGATCAATCTCGCCCACGGTGAATTCATCATGTGCGGAGCCTATGTGACGGCATCGACGGCCCATGCCGGCCTGCCGCTTCCGCTGGCGATCATGGCCGGCGCTATCGTCGCCGCGCTGGTCGGCGCGCTGGTTGAGCTTGCGGTGATCCGACACCTCTACGACCGGCCGCTTGACACGATCGTGGCGACCTGGGGCCTGAGCCTGATTGCGACCCAAGGAACGCTGATCGTGGTGGGCTCCACGATGGCAGGTATCGGCACGCCGTTCGGCAGCTTTCAAGTTGGCCAGTACTCCTATTCCATTTACCGCCTTGTGCTGTTTGCATCCGCGCTGGGAGTTCTTGGCGGCCTCTACATGCTGTTCAATTGGACCCGTTTCGGCGTCCTCGCGCGCGCCACGATCCAGGTGCCGCACATGGCCGCGGCGCTCGGCGTCGATACGCGCCTGATCTACAGCCTCACCTTTGCCTGCGGCGCCGGCCTCGCCGGCCTCGCCGGCGGCTTGTACGCCCCTACCATGACACTGGTGCCGACCATGGGCGCCACCTTCATCATGGAAGCCTTCGTCACGGTGGTGATCGGCGGCGCCGACGTATTCCTCGGCACGGCGCCGGCCGGTGGCGTGCTCGCCGTGGTGAAGTCGGCGATGACATCCTGGCAGGGGCAGCTATTCGGCCAGATCGGTCTGCTGGTTGCCGTGATCATCGTCGTGCGGATTCTGCCGAAGGGTATCTCCGGCTTCCTGCTGCGCGAACGCACCTGAAGGATCGCGGCAGTGAACGGCTTTCTTGTTTTCCTCCGCCGCCTCGAAGGACCGCAGACCGTGGGCCGCGGTCCGGCTTTCTGGGCGCTGTTCGCCATCGTGCTTGCGTTCGCCTGTGCCTATCCACTGTTCAGCGATGGCTACACGGTTGGCAACACCGTCTACTTCTTCGTCTGGGTGTTCATCGCGCTCAGCCTATGCGTGATTTGGGGCTATGGCGGCTCGCTCAGCTTCGGCCAGACCGCGTTCTTCGGCATTGCCGGTTACGGCTACGGCATCCTCACCATCAACTTCGGTTCAGCCCATGGCTTCACCCTGATCGCCCTGCTGCTGGCGATCGGCCTTGCCGCGCTGTTCGCTTTGCTGCTCGGCTACTTCATGTTCTTCGGTCGCATCGCCGGCGTCTTCCTCGGCATCGTGACGCTGGCGGTGACGCTGATGCTGGAGCGCTTCATGGCCCAGACCGCGGGTCCCGAGTGGCACATCGGCGTCGCGCGTCTGAACGGTTTCAACGGCATGAGCGCCATGCCGCCGCTGACCATCCCCTGGCCGAGCGGCGACATCGTGCTGTTCGCGGACATAGGCCTCTATTACGCCGTGCTCGGTCTTCTGGTGCTGGTCTATCTCGGCCTGCGCATCCTCATGAATTCCGCATTCGGCAATGTGATCGTTGCGATTCGGGAAAACCCGGAGCGCGCAGAGATGCTGGGCTACGACGTGCGCAAGTATCAGCTCATCACTTTCGTGATCGGCGCGGCGCTCGCCGGCCTCTCCGGCGTGCTCTACACGGTATGGGGGCAATACATCACGCCGTCGAGCATGGGCATGACGGCGGCCGCGCTGCCGCTGATCTGGGTTGCGGTCGGCGGGCGTTCCGATCTGACTTCGACGCTGATCGGAACCCTGGTGGTGCTCGCGGCCTTCCAGGCCCTGACCATCTACGGCAGCCAGTACGCGCTGGTGTTCATGGGCGTGCTGCTGGTGCTGACCGTCCTGATCGCGCCGAACGGGCTCGTTCTCGCCGTCATGAATTTCATCTCCCGGCTCGCCGCGGGCCGCAGCAAGGGAGATGCCTGATGGCGCTCCTTGAACTTCGTAGGCTCAACAAGCATTTCGGCGGCCTGCACGTCACCAACTCGGTCGACCTTGCGCTCGAAACCGGCGAAATCCATTGCCTGATCGGTCCCAACGGCGCCGGCAAGAGTACGCTGTTCAGGCTGATCCTCGGCGAGCACCACCCGGGCAGCGGCGATATCTTCTTCGCCGGCGAGAACATCACCGCGCTGAAATCGTTCGCGCGCATCCACCGCGGGCTGTCGGTCAAGTTCCAGGTGCCTGGCGTGTTCAAGGGGCTGTCGGTTCGCCAGAACCTCGAAATCGCCTTGCAGCGGCAGCACCGCGCTGGCGCGCTTGCGCGCGAGATCGACCGGCTGCTGACCTTCCTCGGCCTCGAAGCCGAGCAGACGCAGAGTGCCGGCAACCTCAGTCATGGCCAGAAGCAGTGGCTCGAGATCGGCATGGCAATCAGCCTGAAACCGCGCCTGCTGCTGCTCGACGAGCCGACCGCGGGTATGTCGCCGGAAGAAACGCACTTGACCGGCGAGATGGTGCAGCGGCTGAATGCGGAAGGCATGACCGTGCTCGCGATCGAGCACGACATGGCCTTCGTGCGCCAGGTCGCGCAGCGGGTCACGGTGCTGCATCTCGGCCAGGTGTTTGCGCAAGGCTCGATCGAGGAGATCGTCGCCGACGAGCGCGTCGCCGCGATCTATCTGGGGCAGGCGCATGCGTAAGGAAGTGATCCTCTCGACGCTTGGCCTGCGCGCCGGCTACGGCGGCAAGCCGGTGCTGCAGGGCCTCGAAATCGAGGTGCGGGAAGGCGAGATCGTCGCCGTGATCGGCCGCAACGGCGTCGGCAAGTCGACATTGATGAAGAGCCTGATCGGATTGGTGCCGGCGATGAGCGGGTCGATCGTCTATCGTGGCCAGGCCATCGAACTGTTGCCGGCGCACAAGCGGGCGCGCCTTGGCGTGGGCTACGTGCCGCAGGGGCGCGACGTGTTTCCGCGCCTGACGGTGGCCGAGAACATCGCCGTCGGCGCTGCCGTCAGGGGCGACATCCCCGAGGAAGGACGGCAACGGATCGTGGAAGCTTTTCCGATCCTCGCGGAGCGCTGGAGCCAGCGCGCCGGCACCATGTCCGGCGGCCAGCAGCAGCAACTCGCGATCGGGCGTGTGCTGATCGCCGATCCCAACCTCATTCTGCTCGATGAGCCGTCCGAAGGCATTCAGCCCAATATCGTCCAGGACATCGCCCGCAATATGGTCGAGCTCAACCGTAAGACCGGCGTGACGATCATCCTGGTCGAGCAGAATCTCGACATGATCCGCGCCATGGCGCAGCGCTGCTACGTAATGGACAAGGGTCGCTTCGTCGCAACCCTCGACCGTGCGGGGCTCGACGACGAAGCGGAGATGCGCCGCCACCTCGCGGTCTGACGCCATCTCACGCCGAACAACAACAGAGAAGGAGAACATCGATGGCCTGGCAGCACAATTCGATCATGGCAAGCAAAGGCATCGCCAAGGGCAAACCCGGCATCCATCACATGATCACCGAGGCGGATCAGGGCAAGTACCACTATGTCTACGGCCCCTACGTCGAGCCGGTGCTGTCAGTCGATCCGGGCGCGCTGGTCTCCGCCGAAACCCATGACGCATTCGAGGGGGCGATCAAGTACGAGACCGACAGCCCGTCCAAAATTCTCAACTTTCCTTTTCTCAATCCGCAGAACGGGCCGATCTGGATCAACGGAGCCGAAAAGGGCGATACGCTTGCGGTCTATATCCAGAGCATGGTGCCGCGCGGGCCGCAGCCACGCGGCACCACTGTCATCATGCCGGAATTCGGCGGCCTGGTCGGCACCGGCCAGACCGCGCTCCTGAATCCGCCATTGCCCGAGCGCGTCAAAAAACTCGAGATCGATCTCAACACCGGCACCAAATGGAACGACAAGATCACGCTGCCCTATGAGCCGTTCATCGGCACCATCGGCACGTCGCCGGAGATCGAGGCGATCTCGTCGCTGCAGCCGGACTATTACGGCGGCAACATGGACCTGCCCGACGTCGGCGTCGGTGCGGTGGTCTATCTGCCTGTCAATACCAAGGGCGGGCTGCTCTATCTCGGCGATTGCCATGCCGCGCAAGGCGACGGCGAACTCTGCGGCGTCGCTATCGAGCATCCGACCGTGACCACGCTCCAGGTCGACCTGATCAAGGGCTGGACTATCGCATGGCCGCGGCTCGAAACCGAGCAGTTCATCATGACGATCGGCTCGGCACGGCCGATGGAAGACGCCGCGCGTATCGCTTATCGCGAACTATGCCGCTGGATGGCGGCCGACTACGGCTTCGAGGAGATCGATGCCTATATGCTGCTGACCCAGGCCGGGCGCGTCCGGCTCGGCAACATGGTGGACCCCAAATACACCCTCGGTGCCTCGATCAAGAAATCGTTTCTCCGCTAAAGGGGCAGATCGATGATGTCGCGCGTGCACAAGGTCGCCACCGTTCAGTTCGAACCGACCATGTTCGAAAAGGAGCGCAACATTGCGCGGCTGCTCGAACTCTGCGAGGCGGCGGCACTTGCCGGCGCCCGTCTCATCGTCACGCCGGAGATGGGCACGACAGGCTATTGCTGGTTCAACCGGGCGGAGGCGACGCCCTTTGTCGAGAAGATCCCGGGGCCGACGACCGATCGCTTTGTGGCGCTCGCCCGGAAACATGATTGCCATATCGTCGTCGGCATGCCGGAGGTCGACGGCGACGGCATCTATTTCAACTGTGCCGCCCTGATCGGACCTGACGGCATCGTCGGCCGGCACCGCAAAACGCATCCCTACATTTCGGAACCGAAATGGGCGGCGCCGGGCGATCTCGGCCATCAGGTGTTCGATACGCCGATCGGGCGCATTGCACTTCTGATCTGCATGGATATCCATTTTATCGAGACCGCGCGGCTCGCGGCGCTACGCGGCGCCGACATCATCTGCCACATCTCGAACTGGCTGGCCGAGCGTACGCCCGCGCCATACTGGATCAGCCGCGCCTTCGAGAATGGTTGCTATGTCATCGAGAGCAATCGCTGGGGGCTCGAACGCACCGTTCAGTTCAGCGGCGGCAGTTGCGTGATTGCGCCGGATGGGAGCGTGACGGCGGTGCTCGACAGCGGCGACGGTTTTGTCGTCGCGGATATCGATCTCGATACCGCGCGGTCGCGCCTCGTTGGCGGCGAAGCCGTCTTTGCGCAGCGCCGGCCGGAGCTCTATGCGGAGCTTCTGAGCAACACTTTCAGCTGGAATCCGCGCGATTTCTTCGGGCTCTATGGACATCAACCCTGGCCGGATGGACGGCAATCGCGGATCAGCGTCGCGCAGTTCATGCCTGGAAATAAGGTCGCGGCGAATCTCGACCGGATCGCGGATCTCGCGCGCGAGGCCAAAGCTGACGGCGCCGAGCTTGTCGTGTTTCCGGAACTGGCGGCGACCGGCCTCAGCGATTCCGCCGCATCGGCGGAGCTCATCCCCGGACCGACGACGGACCGGCTTTGCGCGCTGGCTGCGCAGCTTGATCTTTATCTCGTCTGCGGGCTGGCCGAGCGGTCCGGCGAGGCCGTCTACAACAGCGCCTGCCTGGTTGTTCCGGACGGAACAGTTGCGGTCTATCGCAAGATCCATCTGACCTCGGCGGAGCGGAGCTGGGCTATGGCCGGCGACCAATGGACGGTCGTCGACACGCCGATCGGGCGCATCGGACTGATGATCGGTCATGACGCGTCGTTTCCAGAGGCCGGCCGTATCCTTGCGCTACGCGGCTGCGACATCATCGCCTGTCCGGCGGCGATCAAGCAGCGCTTCAGCACGCCGCACACGGGATCACAGGTGGCGCAGCGCTTCCCGATTCCGACCGGCGCCGATCCGCACCACTGGCATCATTTCCGCGTTCGTGCCGGCGAGAACAACGTCTTCTTCGCCTTTGCCAACATCCTTGATCCGGAGAACGGCTATCCCGGGCTAAGCGGCGTGTTCGGCCCGGATACGTTTGAATTTCCGCGTCGTGAAGCGATTGTGGCTGATGTCGAAGGCGTCACGACAGGGGTGGTCGACACCACCAATCTTGATACGAATTACCCAACCAATGTTGTTCGGCGGAAGGATCTCGTCTCCATGCGAATGCCGCATAGCTATCGTGAGCTGATCAGGACCGAGCGGGTTTCAGGCGATTGAGCGAGGGAGGATCGCATGTTCGGCAGGTAAGGGAAAGGCGGCAACGCTCCCGGCCACCAGCCGCGCCCCCTATCGCTGCGTATGGGCAGATTTCGAACAGTGGCGGCTGATTCCACGACACTGCGCACCCAGCTAGCCTATTTGGTGCCGTAGGCACGGTCGCCGGCGTCGCCAAGACCCGGAAAAATGTAGGCGTTTTCGTCCAGCCCTTTGTCGATCGCGGCGAGCCAGATCGGAACGTCTGGGTGAATGCCACGCATGCGCTCGACACCTTCCGGCGCGCCGATAAGGCACACCAGCCGAATGTCGTTCGCGCCGCGCTCCTTCAGTCGGTCGACCGCCGCGACGGCGGAGTTCGCCGTTGCCAGCACCGGCGAGATCACAATCACCAGCCGCTCGTGCAGATCGCTTGGCGCCTTGAAGAAATATTCTACGGCAACGAAGGTTTCCGGTTCGCGGTAAAGGCCGATATGGGCGATCCGTGCGGTCGGCACCAGATCGAGCATGCCTTCCGCAAAGGTCACGCCGGCCCGCAGCACCGGCGCGAACACCAGCTTCTTGCCTGCGATCTGCGGCGACTTCATACGCGCAAGCGGCGTCTCGATATCGATATCGGCCAGCGGTAGATCGCGCGTGATTTCGTAACACAGCAGCATCCCGATCTCCTTGAGGAGCTCGCGAAACGACTTGGTCGAAATTTCTTTTTTCCGCAATAGCGTCAGCTTGTGCTGCACCAGCGGGTGGCTAACGATCGTGACGCCGTCCATGTTGCTGATCCGTGATCTAGAAGACAGTGCCGTCGCTGATAACTTTCACCGGAGGCGAAACGTCCGCACGGCGTTCGCGCGCCAGCAATCGACCCGCGGCCCATGTTCCACCCTCGAGAATTTTCGCCAACGGCAGCGAGCTGGCATCGAGCTTAAGTCGGTGCCGCAAGCCATCGGCGACGCCGTCGAGCAGCGCCACCGTCAGCGCGCGCCATTCCACGACCAGCGATGACGCTACCTCATGCTCTTGTTGCGCATCTTCTGCATCGCGAAATGCGAGCACGCCGTTATCGACGAACAGCCCGCCGTTGCGATATTCTGCAAGGCCCGTGAGGCCATCGATATCGGTTACGCTGATGCCAGCTGTTTGTAGCGGCTCGATGAGGGAATAGGCCAGCCATTGCGAGAGCTTGTGCAGCGGCATCAAACCGCTGGTCGCATCCACCGTCGTCAGCATCGGATGCTTCCAACAGTCGCCGAGCGCGATCCCGCCCAGCGTCAGCCGCGATGGCCAGATCGGTCCGAGTGTTCGCAGCAGCTCCGATAGAATGGTTGGGGCGGGAAGCTGTCTGTCGTCTGCCAGCATCGCAAGTCGATCGAACAGGCCGCCGGGCCGCGGCGTGTCGTGGCTGCCGAATAGGTCCGGCTTCGAGGCCACAAGCCGGCCGAGGCGGCGCAACAGGTCAGCGCGACCGTCAATGCCGAGCAGCGGATTGACATCTGAGACCTGCATGCCGCGCTCGAGGTCCGCGACGGAGAAATGTGCAAGTACGTCGGCATCAACCCGCAAGGGCTCAAGCGGATCAGCCGAGAATGCGCCGCCAGCGAACATTGCGAGGCTGGCCAGTCCTAATCCCTCCGAACGGCCAATAGCTGATCCGGTTTTTGGATCGTGGTAGCGCCACGACGGGCCAGCGCCGGCGTCGAGGAAGACACTGACGATTGCCAGATCGAATTCAGCCCGGGCGCGGGCAGCGCCATCGGGCCACCTGGTCTGGTCGGCTATGGTCGCCCAGCGATTGTCCCCATTCGTGACGAAATGTCGCCAGCGCGAATGAAAGGGCACGTCGAACGAGGGATAAGCCTCGCGCGTCATCCTCAGCACCAGATCGACTGTCGAGTCCATGCGATCGAGGTGGATGCGGAAGTTCGGAAGCTTGTCTTCAAGGCCGATCGCGAGAATACGATGCGCGCGCTCGCGAACCGCCCTGGTATTCAACAATGACAAAGCGGCTGACGTATCGAGATTTACCAGGGACACTGGCGTCCCTCTCAATATTTTTCGAGCGAACGGCCGACCGTGTCGGTCGGGTCTTGCTGCGGCTCGGACGTGTAGTAACCGGCGGCTTTCTTTGCCGCAATTTCCACATGCGCGTCGGCGGGCACAAGATCGTCGGGAATCGGTACACGTTCGACGATTTCGATGCCCTGGCCGGTCAGCGCATCGTGCTTCATATCGCTCATAGAAACGAAGCGGTCGATTCGCTTCAGGCCGAGCCAGTGTACCACATCCGGCATCAATTGCTGGAATCGGGCATCCTGCACCCCGGCGACACATTCGGTGCGCTCGAAATACTGGGCCGCGGCGTCGCCGCCTTCCTGACGCTTGCGCGCGTTGTAGACAAGAAATTTTGTGACCTCGCCGAGCGCGCGGCCTTCCTTGCGATTATAGATGATGATGCCTAGTCCGCCGGTTTGCCCGGCGCGCGCGCATTCCTCGATGCCGTGGAGCAGGTATGGACGGCAAGTGCAGATGTCCGAGCCAAACACATCGGAGCCGTTGCATTCGTCATGCACGCGACAGGTTATCCTGGTGCGGTGGTCCGGCAGTTTGGTAACGTCGCCGAACAAATAAGCTGTCGTGCCGCCGATCGGCGGCAGAAAAACCCGCAAGTCGGGCCGTGTCACCAGCTCCGGAAACATGCCCGCGGTCTGTTCGAACAGTTGTCGGCGCAGATTATTCTCGGTGGTCGCGAAGCGCGCCGCCATGCCCGGCAGATACCATACCGGGTCGATCGCGATCTTGACCACGGAGACGCTTCCGTTCTTGTGCACGACCTCGCCGTCATGCTTGAGCCGGCCGGCCTCGATCGCCGCCTGCAGTTCGGGCAGATCAAGGCGCGCGCGAGTGATGGCAATGCTCGGACGGATATCGATGCCTTCGGCGATCTCTTTCGCAAAGTTTTCCGCGACGAGATGGCCCCACGGATCGAGCGAAACGATCCGCTGCGGATCGACCCATTGCGAAAACGGCCCGATCGTCTCGGCGGGATGGGTGTTGGTGAGGTCCGGGCGCCGGATCGGATCGAGTGCGCCCGATGAGACGGCGAGCGCGCGATAAACCGAATAGGAGCCGCCATGGGTACCGATGACGTTGCGATCCTGTGGGCGCGAGACCGTGCCAATCACCGGTCCGCGTTCGCGCGCGCTGGCCGCGCCCCAGTCGATCGGGTAGTCGTGCTTGGCACCCGGTGCCGGGTGCGAGGTAATACGAATGTGGTCAACCCGATTGGAACCAGTCATCGCCATGGACCCTTAAATGGCGACGGCCCGCCTAAGCAGACGGGCCTGGTCACCAACGATAATATTAGTAGCGCGGCCGCAGCCGAACACGGAAGTATAATCAAATCGCGACCGAACACAACGGCGATTCGAATCCCGGGGACGCCTTGGCTGCTAACTTCTTCAGCGTGGACGCCGCGCCCGTTCGTGCCGTGCTCCGGCGATATCAGTAGGCGTAGCGAAGAATAGCCTTATTCAGGAAGCCCGTCACCTGAATAAAGTGCCGAACTTACAGGGTCCACGTAAACGGCAGGACGCGATTAAAAATCTATCTACGGGGGCAATCAAACTTGCGCAAGCCGATAACCATCGCGGCAATGATGCCATCGATTGAAATGCGAGCTTCGCTCACCAACCTCGCAACTTAAGGTCGATATTCGAGTTCGCGGATGAAAACGCAAGCCTTCGGGTAATGTCGCTCTGGTCGTCAGCGTTTTAGACTATCGCCACGCCATCTCGGCCAGCATGATATGCAGAACCGTTTTACAGACCTTCGCTGAACTGAATTGACTTCGCGGCAATCAGAATTCTAATAGTGAAATCAATTACGGAAATGGACTGCGAAAGGCGCAACGCTCGAACTGCCCCTTTTTTGTCCAATGCAGCGTGAAATTAAAGCAGCCAGGAAGTTCACTATGCGAGTCATCAATGTCGCCGCCGCTCAGATGGGGCCGATTCAGCGCGCCGATAGCCGGGAAGTCGTCGTTAAGCGCATGCTCGCTCTGATGGACGAGGCCAAGGCCGGCGGAGCAGACCTGATCGTTTATCCGGAGCTCGCACTCACCACATTTTTTCCGCGCTGGTATATGGAAGATCAAGCCGAAGTCGATACCTGGTTTGAGCGCGAGATGCCGAACGCAGCGGCAATGCCGCTGTTCGCGCGTGCTGCGGAATATCAGATGGCGATGAGCTTCGGCTATGCCGAGCTGACGCATGACGGACATCATTTCAATACCTGCATCCTCACCGACAAGTCAGCGAAAATCGTTGGCAAGTATCGCAAGGTTCATCTCCCGGGCCATTCGGAATTCGATACCGAGCGCGCCTTCCAGCACCTTGAAAAACGTTATTTCGAGCCGGGCGATATCGGCTTCGATGTGTGGCGGGCGATGGGCGGCATCATCGGCATGGCGATTTGCAACGACCGGCGCTGGCCGGAGACCTATCGCGTCATGGGCCTGCAAGGCGTGGAGATGGTCCTGCTCGGCTACAACACACCTGCGGTCAACTCCCAGAAAAGCGAGGAGGGTCCTGAGAAGCGGCTATTCCACAATCGTCTGTCAGTGCAGTCCGGCGCGTATCAGAACGCGACATGGGTCATGGCTGTCGCCAAAGCCGGCGTCGAGGACGGCTTCCCGCTCATTGGAGGCAGCCTGATCGTCGATCCCAACGGCGAGATTGTCGCGGAGGCCAGCACCGAGGCCGACGAGCTTCTGGTTCATCCCTGCGACCTCGACGCGACCATGTTCGGCAAGAAGACCATCTTCGACTTCGCCCGTCATCGTCGTATCGAGCATTACGGCCTGATTACCAGCCGTGCCGGTGCGGTTCCACCGCCAGAAACGTGAGACTGCTCAAGGATACCTAGTGACGCGAAAACTGCACCGCACCCAAAGCCATGGCCACGGCAGCCTGCGTGGGATCGATCACCGGAATGCCGAGCGCGTCCTCCAGCGGCCGGCGCAGGCGCGCCATGCCGGCGCAGCCCATGACGATCGCGCCGGCCCCGTCCTCGTCCTTCAGCGCGCGTCCGACCTCGATCATCTTCGCCAGCGTTCCGTCGCCGGACGCCGTTTCAGCCACGCTCATGTTGAGGGGGCGCTCGCCTGCCAGCCGGTCCATCAGTCCCATCTGGCGGAGATAACGGATGTGCCGGCGGATGGAGCGTTGCGCGATGGCGATCACGCCGAAGGTTTCCGCACGCGTCATCGCCGTCAACACGCCGCATTCCGCGATGCCGAATACCGGTCTATCCGTCCCTTCGCGGCAGACATGCAGACCTGGGTCGCTGTAGCAGGCGATCACGAAGGCTGCCGAGCCGTTGTCACTCTCGACCAGCCGGCGCAGCGGCATCGCAACACTGTCGACATCGGCCTGGCTCTCCACGCCGTAAGGTCCCCCGTCCAGCGTCGCACAGACGATCTCCGGCCCGTCCGCGAAATCGAGCGGCTGCAAGGCCGCTTCAAGTCCCCTGGTGACGACGACGTTCGAATTTGGATTGATGACGAGGATGCGCGGGCGGGGCATGGTTTCTTCCTTGCAAGTGGCATAGTTTCGAACGTCAGTACTGCGCCGTCCAGCGATTTCTTGTTCCCCTCGTTGTCAACCATTCCCTCACAAGTGCCGGAAGGTGGCCTAACGATCCGGAGCCTTTCATGACAGAGCCTGCTTACGACATCGTGATCCGCAACGGACGCGTCGCAACCGCCAGCGATATATTCGAGGCCGACCTCGCCATAGCAGGCGAGACCGTCGCCGCGATCGGCCGCGGCCTGCCGGCCGCCAAGCGCGAGATCGACGCGCGCGGCAAACTGGTTCTGCCCGGCGGTGTCGACAGCCACGCTCATATCGAACAGCTCTCGGCCGCGGGCATCATGAATGCCGATACGTTCGAGACTGCCACGACATCGGCAGCTTTCGGCGGCACCACCACCGTGATCCCGTTCGCCGCCCAGCATGTCGGCATGGCGCTGCCTCAGGTGATGGCGGATTATCATGCGCTCGCCAAAAAGGGCGCGGTGATCGACTACGCCTTCCACATGATCATCGCCGATCCGACTCCAGAGACCCTGCAGAATGACATTCCGGATTTGGTCAAACAGGGCCACGGCTCGATCAAGATCTTCATGACATATGACTTGCTGAAGATCGATGACGAGCCTTTGCTCGACATTCTGGTCGCGGCGCGTGAATCCGGCGTCATGCTGTGTGCCCATGCGGAGAACCATGGCATCATCGCATGGATGGTAAAGCGGCTGCTTGCGCGCGGTTACACCCACCCGAAATACCACGCCATCAGCCATGCGAGGTTTTCGGAAGCTGACGCCTTCAACCGCCTGATCGGCATGGCCGCTCTCGTCGATCAACCGATCATGATCTTTCACGTCTCGACGGCGGAAGGCGCCAAGGTGATCCGCGATGCGCGCGGGCAGGGCCTGAAGGTCTTCGCCGAGACGTGTCCGCAGTACCTGTTTCTCACCGCCGCCGATCTGGACAAACCAGGCGTGGAGGGCGCCAAGTGGATGTGCAGCCCGCCGCCGCGCGGCGTCGCCGATCAGGACGCGCTGTGGCAAGCCCTTGCGCTTGGCGATCTGCAGACCGTTTCGTCCGACCATGCGCCTTATCGTTTCGACGAGACCGGCAAATTGCGCGCTGGCGCCAATCCCAACTTCAAGCAGATCGCGAACGGTATGCCGGGACTGCAGGTGCGCCTGCCGCTGCTGTTTGATGCGATGGTTTCAAAGGGTCGCCTGGGGCTGGAAAAATTCGTCGATTTGACGGCGACCGCGCCCGCCAAGATCTACAACCTGCATCCGCGCAAGGGCTCTATCGCTGTCGGCGCCGATGCCGATATCGCGATCTGGGACCCGGAGCGCGAGGTCACGCTGACCGACGCCATGGTGCACGACCTTGCCGGCTATACGCCCTATGCTGGCCGCAAGCTGCGCGGCTGGCCGGTCACGGTGCTGTCGCGCGGACGCGTAATTGTCTCGGATGGCAAGCGTTTGGCCGAGCCTGGTTCCGGTCGCTTCCTCGCGCGTTCCGGCGGGGATGCAGCGAGGCCGACTGGCCGACTTGTCGCCGATATGGATCCGGCGCGGAATTTCGGTGCGACCCTGCTGTGAGCATTTTATCGTACTGTCGCCGGATCTATCGATGGCGATGGTCGTCGCTGCTGATCGCGACAGGTGCTGGGGCTGGGACATGAAAATCCTGATCTTCGGCGGCACCGGTTTCGTCGGGCTCAATATCGCCGCCGCCCTGCTGGTGCGCGGGCACGCCGTCACCTTGTTCGATCGCGCGAACCTGCCCGCCGCCGCGCAACACGATTTCGCCGGCTATCGGGAAGCGCTGACTGTCGTTCACGGCGACGTCACCGATCGGCAAGCTGTCATGGACGTTGTCGCTGACGGCCATGATGCGATCGTGCTCGGGGCAGCGATCACCGCCGGCCCCGCGCGCGATGCGGCGGACCCTGAATCGATCATGCAGGTCAATCTGCTGGCTCAGTTGCCGGTTCTGGTCGCAGCGCGGCGCAGCGGCGTCGTGCGGATCATCAATCTGTCATCCGCCGCGGCCTATGGCGCTGCCGGCTCGCGGCACGCCCTGCTCGATGAAGAGACGGCCTGCGATCCCGAGTCGCTCTATGCCATCACCAAATTTGCTTCCGAGAGAGTTGCCGCGCGTCTGGCTGTGCTCTGGCACCTCGATATCGTCAGTGTGCGGCTGAGCGGCGTGTTCGGGAGATGGGAAAGGGCGACCGGGGTACGCGACACGCTCAGTCCACAAGCGCAGATCCTTGCCACCATTCGTCAGCAAGGCGAAGCTGTTCTGCCGCGTCCGGGCGTCAAGGACTGGATCTACTCCCCGGATGTCGCGGACGCCGTGACGTTGCTGATCGAAGCGCCGAAGCCGAAACATGATCTTTACAACATTTCGACCGGGCGAGAAT
>WNFA01001557.1_pt1 | contig 18721 bp, 25 predicted proteins | sample 5400481 | NCBI WGS metagenome assembly WNFA01 (sample SAMN13153340, study PRJNA577476) | soil metagenome | isolation source: 120 cm saprolite under Douglas fir tree site 2 hole 1 replicate 2 | place: USA:California | collected 2015-04-18
CGCCCAGCATCCGCGTCACCTGGCGCACGCCGTCCCTCCCGTCAGCTGACGCTCGGTGCGGCGCCCTTCAGCATCAACCCGACGAGCCCCGCCGCGACAATGAGCAAGGGCTCCGGGATTTTCCTGGGAGCCAGGAGCAGCGCAGCGGTCACGAGCGCGATCAGGATCGTTGGCAAGTCCAGGACCGACCGCCGACCGAGGATCACGGCGGCTCCGGCGATCGCCCCCGTCGCCGCTGCCGTGACGCCGTCCACGAACGCCTTCACCTGCCGATTCTTCGCGACGCGATGGAAGTGCCGGGCCAAGAGCACGGTGACGAGGTAAACGGGCAGGAAGACGCCGATCGCGGCGAGGATCGCCCCCGGGAGTCCGGCGACCAGATACCCGATGAACGCCACCGTAATCACCACTGGCCCAGGCGTGATCATGGAAACCGCGACGGCGTCAATGAACTGGCGCTCGGTCAGCCAGTGGAACTGCTGAACCACGCCTCCGTACAAGAACGGCACGATCGCGAGCCCGCTCCCGAAGACGAACAGGCCGGCGCCCGCGAAATACGCCAGGATCTTCCACAGTATGCCAACCGACGCTGGGCCTCCGAGACCGGCGGCGAGCCCAGGAGCGCCCGGCAGGAACACGAGGGCCGCGGTCGTCGGCGCCGTGTGCCGTCCTCGGAGCAGGATCGGGACGAGCCCGCACAACAGGAACACCCAGATGATCTCCGACTCGGTCCAGGCCGTCACCAGGGCGCTCCCGGTGAAGAGCATCCAGAGCAGCTGATCCCGGCCCAGCGTCATCCGCACGAGTTTCAGCACGCTGCGGGCGATGATGGCGATGACGGCGGCAGCGATCCCGTAGAACACCCCTTGCATCCATGGCAGCCCGCCGAAGCGAACGTAAAGCTCGGACAGGATGAGCACCATCAGCAAAGAGGGGCCGACAAACGCGAGCGCGACGAACGTCGCTCCGAGCCCCCCGGCCCGCACCCAGCCGAGGTACATCGCCAGCTGCGCCGCGAGAGGCCCCGGCGCGAGCTGCGCTAAGGCGAGGCCCTCCCCGTATTCCTTGGCACTGATCCAGCCGCGCTGCTCCACGAGGTCTTGCTGCATGTGGCCCGCCAGCGCGATCGGACCGCCGAAGCCGAATGTCCCGAGCCTCAGGACGTAGAGGACGAACTGCCACAGTGAGCAGCGGGCCGGCGCGGCCGTCCTCACTGGTCGCCCCGAGGCCCCGATCCGCGCCGCGAACCGACGAATGCCTGGTCGAGATTGGCGAAGACGATCGCTCCGCGCCGCAGCCGTGTGGTGTCGGTAGCGGACTCGCGGGCGATGCCGTCGAGCAGGTGTTCCGCGCCCGCGGCCTCGCCGCGGCCGAACGTCGTGTCTTTCCAGTCGAGGTCGTGGACGATCTCCCCGACGGCGCGGAGCGCGGGAGCGCGCAATCTGAAGCGCTGCAGCAGCGTCTCGAACGTGCAGCGGTCCCCTTCGTGCGTGTACTCCGCCTCGAACATGTCGAAGCGCAGTTCGCCCTTTCGGCGCACGTAACCCTCTGGAGCCACAGAGTTGAACCGAGCGTCTGGATCGACGAATCGCCTTATCAGCCAGGCGCTCGCGATCCGGTCCACGAAAACAAGTGTATCATCGATACATCCGGAAGGAAGGGACGTGGCGCAACGCATTCAGCCAGCGACAGGGAGGAGTCCATGAACCGAGGGATTTGGCCGCTCGCGCTCGCGGCGGTGACGCTGGTCGCCTTTGGCTGCAGCGGTCGGGAAGAACCGGAGGAGAAGCCGGCCGAGCATGCCCGAACAGCAAGTGCTCCGGCGATGCAGGTGAATTGGACGGCGGTGGAGCAAGCGCTAGGCCGCTCCGGAGCACCTCAGCCCGGTGATGTGTACAAGTTCGGCCTACCGAGGAGCGACCTGACTGTCACGGTCGACCGAATCCAGCTCAAGCCCGCATTCGCGCTCGGCTCGTGGGTGGCGTTCAAGGTGACGAGCTCCGGCGCTACCGCAATGGGCGACGTGGTGCTGAGGGACGAGGAGATCGAGCCCGTGATGGCCAAACTGGCTGGGGGCGGGCTCGAGGTGACGGCTTTCCACCACCATGTGTTGCACGAGACCCCTCGCGTCTACTACGTGCACATCCACGGCGCGGGAGAGGCCGTCGCGCTTGCGCAAGCCGTCCGCGCTGCCGTCGACTTGACGCATACTCCACCACCCGCCGCGGGTACGGCTGCGTCGGCCGCCGGTCCGCTCGGCATTGACACGGCGCGTATCGCTCAGGTCCTTGGCCACTCCGGCAAAGTCAACGGCGGCGTCTATCAAGTGAGTGTGGCGCGGCCCGACACGACTTGGCAGGAGAACATCGTGATTCCGCCCGCCATGGGTATCGCCACCGCGCTCAACTTCCAGTCGACCGGCGCTGGGAGCGCGGCGATCACGGGTGACTTCGTGCTCCGCGCGGCTGAGGTGAATCCGGTACTGCGCGTCCTTCGCGAGCGCGGGATTGAGGTCACAGCTGTTCACAACCACATGTTGGACGAACAGCCCCGACTCTTTTTCATGCATTTCTGGGCCGTGGGGGACGCGCTCAAGCTTGCTGAGGGACTGCGGCGGCGTTGGACAAAGTGGACGTCAGGAGACCGAGCTGACGCATGAAGAGACCCCCCGTGCGGCTGGGGGGTCGCCGGTTCAAATCTCGTCGTCCCCACTGGTTGGAGATCAGGCCTTGCGTCGAGTGCCGGTGTGGGCCTTTTCTTCGACCCGCTCCCTGCGGTGAGTAATGCTGCGACCTTCTCCCAGCCTTACCAGCCGCGGTACGCCCCGTTACCCTATCACTAGCACCTGCTCGTGATAGCGATAATCGTCGCAGTCCGGCTCTGTGCCGTCAGCCGCCGAAGCTCGCCGGACCCCATCTCCACTTGGCCCGTCGCAGGTACGAGCGGAGCGTGAGTACGTCAGCCGACCGACCAAGTGCAAATGCGCCAAAGCAGAGCGCCAGGACCAGATGGTTGAGCGCGGCCCCGAAATACTGCCACGGAGCTGCGCCCGCGCCGGGATAGTTGGACGCGAAGAGAAGGGTCAGCATGTAGATGACGCCGCAGACACTCGCGGCGCGCACGAGCAACCCCAAGACGAGCGCCAGACCGATCGCCAGCTCGCCGTAAGCGACCAAGAACGCGATGGGGGTGCCGTGCGGAAGCACGAAATCCCGCAGCACCGCGACCATGAACGGGTACGCGCCGTCCGCGAGAAAGCGACGAATCCAGCCCTGGAAGCCGCCGCCTAGGGTGAAGGCGGTGCCAAAGACTTTATACTCGGCGAAGATGAGAAACAGGAGCCCGACCGCGATGCGGAGCCACGCGAGCACCATGGTGTTTCGGTCGGCGGCCTCATGCGGCAGTGGCATGAGCGTCCTGGCGGCTCAGGGTGACCTTGCGGTCGGCCGCTGCGCCACTGCAACGAGCGCGATCCCGCCTCGGACGTTCTGGGTCACCCGCACGACGAGCGCGCGTGGGGCGATCGCGTCGACGACGTCGTCCGCGATGCGCGCCGCCAGTGCCTCGCAAAAAACGCCCTCGTTGCGAAAGGACCAGAGATAGTACTTGAGCGCCTTCGATTCGAGGCACCGCTCGCCAGGCGTGTACTCGATCGTCACGGTGCCGAAGTCAGGCTGCCCGGTGCGCGGGCACACCGAGGTGAACTCGGTCGCGGTGAGCGTCACGGTCTGCACGTCGGGAGCGGGGAACGCTTCGGCTTTGAGATACTCCTGTGCCTCGCTCGGGTTGGACGGCTTCGGCAGCGGTCCGCTCCGGGGGAGTGTCAATTCCTGCGTTTTCATCGGTCGGTCCCTCGACTCGTCACCGTTCGGGTTCATCGCTAGGTTCTCTAGTAACGTAACGCCGGCGACACAGTCCGCCCACCCGATAGGTTCGAGGGAGGATGTCGTGACGGACGCGAACCCCAAAGCGGTTGTGCTCCTGAGCGGCGGCGTGGACTCGACGACGACCCTCGCCCTCGCCCAACAGCAGGGCTTCGAGGTCTGCGCCCTGACCTTCCGGTACGGTCAACGCAACGCGCCCGAGTGCGAAGCCGCCCGGCGCATCGCCCGCCGGCACCACGTTGCGCGCCATGCAATTGTCGCATTCGACCTGCGGGAGTTCGGCGGGTCGGCGCTGACGGCCGACATCGCCGTGCCGAAGGATCGGGCCCTCGCCGAAATCGGCCAGGGCATTCCGGCCACGTATGTCCCGGCCCGGAACACGATCTTCCTCTCGTTTGCCCTCGCCTGGGCCGAGGTCCTCGGCGCAAGCGATATTTTCATCGGAGTGAACGCCCTCGACTACAGCGGCTATCCCGACTGTCGACCGGAGTACGTTGAGGCGTTTCAGCGTTTGGCCGACCTAGCGACCAAAGCCGGGGTCGAGGAGGGACGCCGCTTCCGGATCCACACGCCGCTCATCACGATGTCCAAGAACGACATCGTCCAGAGCGGGCTTCGGCTCGGCGTCGATTACGCCTTGACGTGGAGCTGCTACGACCCGTCGCCGCATGGCGAAGCGTGCGGGCGCTGCGATGCCTGCGTGCTGCGTCTCAAGGGGTTCAGGGAAGCTGGAGTCCCAGACCCAGCGCGCTACCAGACGCCCACGGGAGCCCACCGGTGAGCTACGCCGTCAAGGAGATCTACTACACGCTCCAGGGAGAAGGGGCGAACGCAGGGCGCCCGGCGGTGTTCCTGCGGTTCGCGGGCTGCAACCTCTGGTCGGGCCGGGAAGCCGACCGGGAACACGCCATCTGTGGCTTCTGCGACACCGATTTCGTCGGCACCGACGGTCCGGGCGGCGGGAGCTTCCCCACCGCAGCGGCGCTCGCTCGCGCCGTGGCCGTGGCCTGGCCCCGAACGGCTTCGAGCCGGGGTCAGCGGTTTGTCGTCTGTACCGGTGGGGAGCCGCTGCTCCAGTTGGATGAACCGCTCGTGCGCGCGCTGCATGAAGGTGGGTTTGAAGTGGCGATCGAGACGAACGGCACGCTCCCTCCACCGCCGGGCATCGACTGGATCTGCGTCAGCCCCAAGGTGAACGCGGAACTCGTGGTGCGCGCGGGGGACGAGCTGAAGCTCGTCTTCCCTCAGGAGGGCGCTGCCCCGGAGCACTACGCCGCGCTTGAATTCCGACAGTTCTTCCTACAGCCGATGGACGGTCCTGAGCGCGAGCGAAACACGCAGCTGGCGGTCCGCTACTGTCTGCAGCACCCCCAGTGGCGCCTGAGTCTACAGACCCACAAGCTCCTCGGGATCCCGTGACGCGTCTCGTCACGCCACACGTCCGTGAGCGGTCGCGAAGCGGGGAGCCCGGACCGACTCCCTGGTGGACTGCCAGGGGGTCAGGCGCCTTGATCCTATGGAAGCGACTGGCCTGGCGACGAGCGAGGGCATAGCAGCTTCTCAGATAGGCGAGGTCGGCCCCTTCGGCCGCGACCCGAGCTTCGTGGGGACGCTTCGGCAACCGCTGGCCTTACGCGCCCTACGTAGTCCGATTATGCGGATCGCGCCATGCCGCTCAACGTGCTGGGCTCACTCAAATCTGACGAGGTGTTCAGTCTGGTCGAGTCTCTGCTGTGGCGGAACGAGATCATCGCGAACGCTGCGGCGATGAATGCGTAGATCTTACCCCGCACGGGCATGCCCGCGCGCGATGCGGTTCGTGCTCGACAATCGTCGGGGCGGGCCGGTGATCCCCTCGGACGTCGGTGCAAGCGCGCTGGCAGGGTCGCGCCTGAGCAAATCCCAGCATAAACCGTGGAGTGCACTCCAGGGTCAAGCCCCGAAGCGCCCCGCAATCTCCCGATCGGCACCCTCCTCCCTCCACGCCTCGATCCCTTCGCGCACGATCAACGGCAGCATCGCTAGAGCAGCGACCGGATCCGCCCACCACCAGCCGAGCACCGCGTTCAGGCCCAGACCGAGAAGAGTGGTCGCCGACAGCCACGCGCAGATGATGGTCTCGTGCGCGTCGGCCCGGAGCGCCCTGCTTCCGAGGCTGGCCGCCAGGCGGAGCTCCGCCCGGGCCAGGAGGGGCATCGCGACCAATGAGAGCGCCGTGAGCACGATCCCCACGAAGCTCTCTCCGGGCCGATCGCCGGTGAGAAGTCGACGCCCCGACTCTGCGACGATGTACACCGCCAGGGCGACAAGCAGGACGCCTGCCCAGCGCGCCGCCCGCGCTTCGACAGCGGGCCCGACGCGCGCCGCGCCCAGCTCCGCCCTGAACCGCCACCACAGCACCACGCCGCTCGCCACCTCGATCACCGAGTCGATACCGAACCCGGTCAGCGCCACGGAGCCTGCGGCGAGACCGGCCACGACGGCGACGCCACCTTCGAGGGTGTTGTAAGCAACGGTAACGCTCTCGAGCCTCGCTCCTCGGCCGAGCAGCGCGACGCGATCCGTCACGTGGGCCTCTTCATCCTCCGCATCATGCTCTCGTGCATCGCCATCAGCCGGCGCATCCGACCGATGTGCGCCTTGAGCCGCGCGGCGACGGAGTACACCTAGCTCACGAGGATGCCGGTCGCGATCAGGGTCATCATCGTGAGCTCGCCCTGTCGCAGCGAGCGCGCCGCGGACGACACGAATGGCCACCCGCCCCACCAGACCACGATCGAGGTCAGGACGAAACCCAGGAGACCGGGCGACAGCCCAAATGGCGGCGCGAGCTCGCGGCCGAACAGCGAGTTGCCAAGCGGCGAGTAGAGGATGATCGGGACGGTGAGGATCGCCGACCCGATGAACCGGCGGAGCATGTCCTGTACCATGTGCGCCCCGTGCCCCGCGTGCGCATCTGGCGCGTGGCGGTGCTCGCTTGCGTTTCGACAACCGCCTCTTGGCAAACGCACCCGTACCCCGCCCGACGCAGGGCGTCGTGAAGCGCCGCCGCATTCGTCGCCTGGGGATCGATGGTGACGTGGGCCACGGCGCGGGTCCGATCGAGGTGCACGCTCTCCACCCCTGCCGCATTTGAGAGAAAGCGCTCGATCCCTGTCAGGTCACATAGCGTCGTGACAGTTCTTGAGGCTGATCTCAAGCATCGCGCCGCGCCCCGGACGCCTGCCCGTGACGATGGTGGTGATGTTGTTCCATCGCTCAGCCTCCCGGCGTTTTCCGGCGTCCCGATGTATGGAGGTGCACAACCAGCCACCGTTCCCTACGCCGCTCGAGGATGGCGGTCCCACGCCCCTCGACCTCGACGTGTCCACTCGGCGTGTCCGCCGCGAGCTCGTAGCGGAACGGCGCCCAGGCCACGTTGCCCCGTACCTGCGGTGCGATGTCGAAAAACCGGAAGCGGAGGTGCTGCATTTCGGCAAGCTCGGGCTTCAAGTGGTTGTTCCGGTAATCCGTCCAGCCCTGGTTGGCCCCTGAGCCTTCGATGATCTCGACCCACGGGTTCGGCGCGAACAGCGTGTCGAGGCCTGCGATATCGGTCGCCTCCTGCAACGACGCTACGGCTTCGACGACCCGTCGAACGGCACTCTCCTCCGCCGCCTGAGCTCGAAGCGCCGGGATGACCGTGCCGCACCAGACCAGGATTGGGGCTATGAGGAATCTCCGAATCATCACTTACCTCCTGCGTTAAAAGTGGATTCCACTGCCGGAGACTGGCGCAGCAGCATGACACCGGTTACGAACGTCAAGGCGATGATTGCGAGTGCTCCACCGGTCATCAAGGGACTCCGTGCGCGAATGAGGGCCAGTGGCCGGGCAGTCGGCGGATTCTCCTGGCGGACGTGGCTCGACATTGGCGCGGACGCTCGCGCCACGACGCTGACCTCGACCGACGCCACCTCGTCGCCGTCGGCCGCGACGACGACGACGCGGTACGACCCGCGTGACAGGTTCGCCGGCACGACCAACGCCCGGCGAAACGCGCCGAGTGAATCCGTGCGGACCTCATCGAGCCGCGTCCGGCCGGCGATCCCCACGAGCTCGATCGTGAGGGGGGCTCGCCGACTGAAGCGCTGGCCCGTGGCCTCGACTGAGTCTCCCTGAACGAGGCGCTGAGTCGCGAGCTTCAGCACGCCCTTCTCGTGTGCATCGATCTGCGAAGCCAGCAGGGCGAGAAATGCGATCGCAAGCCCCGTGACTATCCTTGTTCGTTTCCAAGAGCGGTTCATATCGTCTCCTCTCCCTACATCCTCATGTTGAGATGGGCCTGGCCAGGGGCGACCGCCGCGTAGATGATCGCGACGATCATCAGGGCGAATAGCAGAACGCCGGTCCATCTGGTTACCACCGCGAGCCGGGTTCCTAGGCGGTCGGTCACCGGCACCAGTGCCAGAAATCCAAACAGCACCGCCGGCGCGAGCAGCATGCCGGGGAGTCCGAACAGATTCTCCGCTGCGTAGAGCCAGAGGAACGGCCAGAACGGCTTCGTCACCTCGAAGCCCTCAACACCTGGGGCGAGGAGCGGCGCGGGCGCCGCGAGGGCGAGCGCTGCGAGGACGGCGACGAGCACGAGCGCAAACCCGCCGAGCGGCCGCAGATGCGTGCGGAACGGCGTCGGTGCGTCGCCGCCGGCGCTGACACCGAGGTGACGGACCAGCCAGAGATGAAGGGATAGCAGCGCCACGAGCCCGATCGGTAGGACGGCTACATGCAGGCCATACATCCGGGCGAGCAGCGTACTCGAGGGCGTGAAGTTGGGCTGGAACGGCGCGCCAAGCGTGCCCGCGGCCTGCGCGCCGGCCATCATGTGGGCGAGCGCTTCTACCGCCTCCTGGTCAGCCTTGAGCAGCGTTCCCGTGAGCGCCAGACCCAAGAGCAGCGCCAACAGGAGCACGCCGCTCCACCACAATCCCTCCCGGGGTCTCCGGAAGCCGCGGCGCCAGAAGACTGCGGCGAGGTGAGTGAAGACGAGAACGACCGCCCCCGTCGCGCTCGAGACATGGATATCGCGAACGAGTGACACGAGCGGCAGGCTCGTGATGACGTACCGAACCGACTCGTGGGCGCCGAGGGGCGTAGGGTCATAGAACTGCGTAAGAACGATCCCTGTCACACCGAGGAGCGTGAGTGCCACCAGCGTCAGGGCGCCCAGCATGAAGTCCAGTCTGTTCGACCGTGCCGGAATCGGGTACTCCAGGGCCGACAGAGCGAACCGCTCCCTTACCCACGCGTTAATCATGGGAGCCTCCGTGCGTGCCCGGCATCCCGTCCATCTTCATATCGGCCCCCCGGGTGCCCACCGGTTGGAGCCGGAGATAGATCGCCACTCCCGCCGGCGTGCGGCTGCCGTACACCACATTCAAGCTTGAGGGGACGAAGTTCACCGACCCGCGCACGCCGACTCCGGCGGCGAGCCCCGCCACGGTGCCCACCGTGCGCAGGTACCCGAGAGCCAGCGCGCCGACATCGTATTGGGTCGTTGGGGGCACGGAGGGGATCACGAGCTCCTCGGCGCTCTTCCGCACGTACTCGACGCGTCCGAACAACGAGTTCGTCCCGTCCAGGTCGAGGGTGCTCTCCAGCAAGACGCTCGACGCAAGTCGCCCGGTCCCGATCTGGGCGTTCGCGCCCCAAATCAGCGCGCTCGACCACGTCCCGCCGGTGCCGACAGGCCGCGTAGTCAGCGCAGCAGCTCCGATTCGGTGCAGGGACTCGTCGGGGTGGAGCCCTTCGGGACTCTTCAGGTAGGCGTACCAGGTCGACAGACTCCAACGGGGCCCTGGATTCACGGTCAAGCGGGCGCTGTAGGAATCGAGCCGGCGGCCAGTGTAGTCGAAGTTCGTCCGATTCTCGTCCGGCTCCCGGCCGTTGAACCAGGACGCTTCGAGCTTCGCGTTCCGCGCGAATACCCCTGCAGTCACGACCCCAAAGGTGATGTGGGTGCCGTCCTGCCAGTGGTGGGAGATCGGCGCCAACGGATCGTCCCCCGCGGACGGTCGGTGCGGGAACGCCACAGGGCCCACCGCCGGCTCGCCGACCGGCGCGAGGTAGAGCGACAGCCCAAGATTCCGGGCCACCGGCCGCTCGTAGAGAGCCGCGAGCTCCATGAACAGGTCGTGCGGGTGCTGCCGATCGTGCAGCGGCGCGCCCTGGTAGGATTCTCCCGATTGGACCAGCAGCGGGTAGCCCCGGCTGCCGATGGTCCACGGCTCGGCGCTGAGCATCGCGCGGAGCTGGAGTTGACCGCCGCCAAGGGGCCGGCTCGCAGCCGCCATTCCCCAGTTGACGATCCCCAGCTGGTTGCTGCCGCGGGAGCCCCCCTGCCAGTCGTACTGGAAGAATCCCTTCCCGTGCAGCATGAGGGTCCGGCTGCCGATCATGACGTGGGTGGCATGCATCGGGGAAGCATCGGGAAGCCAGGAGGTGCCGGACCCCATCCGCGTCTCCGGAATGCCGAGGGGCCCTGCGGGCATCTCCATGGGGTGTTGCATGGCCATTTGCGCTCGGAGCGGCGACGCCGCGCCGGCGATGAGCACCAGCAAAAGCCTTAGCATGTCGAGATCTCCTCAAGCCAAAGTCGCAAGCGCGCGCCGCTCGCGCGGCGCGGACGCACTACAGCTGGGATGACCGACTTAGGCTTGAGGCGGTGGCGAGAGGGGTGGGGCGAAGTAGGAAACGAAGGTGGTGCCTGGTCCCAGAACTCCCGTACGGGATGAGGCACGCAGGCCGACCGACACCTTGGCCCACGCCGGCGTCGCGGGACTTCCCGTCGGGCAACTGCTCCCGGCGGAGCAGCCGAGGCCACCTGCATCCTGATGACACGCTCGTCCGGAGGCCGAGGCTACGAGCGCGGTGAGATGTGCTGCGTGCTCATGCATCGCAGCTGCGTTGTGACCCGAGTGCATGTCGCACGGGGCTGCCGCCTGCGCAAGCAGGCTGACGCACATCGGCACGGCGCTGCCCGCGGTGGCGACGGACAGTGCGACCGCGAGACGGATGGCTCGCAGAGCCGTGGGTGCTCGAGACATGTGAATCACAGTGTTTGGCAAACATAACACGCCGGACGGCGGGTTGTTTCTCTTGGCCCGGGTTAGTCATTGCACCCGTAGTCCACCGCCACAATCTCATCGCCCTTCGAGCAACAAGTCCCGGAACGCTGCGGCTGCAGGCCCCAACGGCGTCCCCGGGCGTCGCACAATCAGGAGATCCCGCGTCCAGCGGGGGCCAGCGAGCCGCGCGGCCACGATCCGTCGATCCCGCCCCATGACCGCGTGACGCGACACCAGCGCTACCCCGAGGCCCGCGGCGACCGCCTCGCGAATCGCCTCGGTGCTCCCGAGCTCCATCACAGGCGTGAGCGTGACCCCGAGCCGCGCGAGGTAGCGCTCCGCCACGCCGCGGGTGCTCGAGCCTTCCTCGCGAGCGATGTAGGACTCGCCCGCGATCGCGTGCGCGGGCACGGACCGGCGTCGCGCGAACGGGTGGCCGCGCGAGACGATGAGCACCAACTCGTCCTTCACCCAGGGTTCCGCAGCTAGCCCGTGCACGAGCGGCGCTTCGCCGATCACTCCCAGCTCCAGCTGACCCACCGCCACCGAGCGCTCGATTCCCCGGGTATCGCTGATCTCGAGCCTCAGGGTGATCCCGGGATACGTCGCATGGAACCGCCCCAGCGCGGCCGGCAGGAGGTAGGTGCCGGGAGTCGTGCTGGCGCCGATCGTGAGGGAGCCCGCCCGAAGCCCGCGCACCTCGCCCGCCGCTTGCTCGGCGGTGCGCAGCAGCGCGAGGGCCTGGCGCGCGTATGGCTCTACCGCGCGCGCCGCCGCAGTCGGCCGTACGCGCTGCCCGTGACGCTCGACGAGTCGGATGCCAAAGTGCGCTTCTAGTCCCCGCAGGTGCTCGGAGACGGCGGGCTGGCTGATGTGGTGGGCCTGGGCGGCGCGGCCCACCCCGCCATGGTCCAAGACGGCGAGGAACAGTTCGAGGCGGTGCACCGTGAGGCCGGGCTTGACCATAACATAAACCCTATCAAGGAGATTAATAATGCGTATTGGTCCTATGGTACCACCTACGCCAGTTTCAGGCAATTCGTGTTGGGCGCCGAGCGCCCAGGGAGGTCTTCATGAGGCACCACGTGATGTTCACCGTCGTCGCCGTCGTGTGCGCGGTCGCTTTCGCCTCACGGGCAAGCGCGCAGGCGGCCGCGACTCCATCGGCCGGTCCCATCGTCGTCCATGCGTCGGACATCCGCTGGGCCGACGGCCCGCCATCCCTGCCCCGCGGGGCCCAGTTCGCGCTGCTCGAAGGCAACCCGGCCGATGCCGTCCCGCTCACCTTGCGCCTCAAGCTCCCGCCAAACTACCGGATACCGCCGCACTGGCACGCCGTTCTCGAGCACGTGACCGTGCTCTCCGGGACGCTGAACGTCGGAATGGGCGAGCAGCCCACTTATTCGGGCGGCACGGCGCTTTCGGCCGGCAGCTACGCCGTGATGCCGCAGAAAATGGTCCACTCCGCCTGGACCGGAAGCGACGGCGTCGTCTTCCAGCTCCACAGCGTCGGGCCCTGGAGCATCACCTACGTGAATGCGAAAGACGACCCGAGCCAGGCGCGACCGTGACCGACGTCGCACGGCTTCACGCCGAAGAGCAGGCCCCGCTCGAAGCCGTGATCAAGGGCGAAGTCCTGCGGATGTATCAGGAAGTGGCCGAACACCCGGAAGGTGAGTTCCACTTCCACCACGGACGTCGGGCAGCCGAGCTGTTCGGCTACGAGCGCGAGTGGCTCGATCGCGCGCCGCCCGGCGCCGTGGCGTCGTTCGCGGGCGTGGGCAACCCGCACCTGCGCAGCCGTCTCCAAGCGGGGGAAGTGGTGCTGGACTTGGGCAGCGGCGCCGGACTCGACAGCATCATCGCTGGGTGGCAGGTGGGGCCGACGGGCCGGGTGATCGGCGTCGATCTCAACCCGACGATGTGTCGCAAGGCCGAGGCCCATGCCGCCGCTTCAGGCGTGCGGATGGCGTGCCACGAGGGGCGGATGGAGGACATTCCGCTGCCAGATGCGAGCGTCGACGTGGTGATCTCGAACGGCGTCATCAACCTGTCCTTCCGCAAGCGCAGCGTGATCCGCGAGCTGTTCCGCGTCATCAAGCCCGGCGGCCGGCTCTCGATCACCGACATTGTGAGTGCGAAACAGCTTTCGCAGTCCATCGTCAATGATCCCAAGCTCTGGGCCAGCTGAATCGGCGGCGCTCTCCCGGAGGGAGAGGTGTTCGCACTGCTCGAGGACGCGGGGTTCAAGCGGGTGCGCTCGACGATCGTGCCGGGCTTTGCGTTCCGGAAAGAATCGACGCGCGACGCGGCCGAAGGGTACGGCGTGAAGGCGGTGCTGTTCACGGCACAGAAGGCCGCGACCTAGCCACGCTTCCCGATGACGGCACGGACCATCTCGACTGAAGGCCTGCGGGAGCTGCTCGAGCGGGGCACGCCGGTCACGGTGCTCGATGTGCGCCCGGCGGCCGAGCGCGCGGAGTGGTCGATTCCCGGCAGCGTACACGCCGATGCGTACGACGCGCTGCGGCGCGGCGACCCGAACGCGCTGGCGAACTTCCATCCCACCAACGGCGGCCGCGTCGTGACGGTGTGCTCCGCCGGGAAGACGAGCATGCTGGCAGCCGAGCGCCTACGGGGCCGGGGCCTCGACGCGGTGTCGCTCGAGGGCGGGATGCGCGCCTGGAGCCTGGCCTGGAACACCGCAGAGGTTCCGTGCCCCGGGAGCACCGCGCGGATCGTGCAGCTGCGCCGCACCGGAAAGGGTTGCCTCTCCTATCTCATCGGCTCAAACGGCGATGCCGTCGTGATCGATGCGTCGCTCGATCCGCACGTGTACCAACGCGTGGCCGACACAAACGGCTGGCACATTCGCACGGTCCTCGAAACGCACGTGCACGCCGACCACCTGTCCCGCGCCCGGGCTCTCGCGGTCGAGACCGGGGCGAGGCTCTGTCTTCCGACGACGGCTCGGGTCTCCTTCCAGTACGCGCCCCTGAAAGACGGCGACATCGTGCGTGTGGGATCCGCTGGCCTCAGGGTGCTTCACACGCCTGGCCACACGCCGGAGAGCGCCTGCTATCTGGTGGACGAGCTGGCCCTATTCACTGGCGACACGCTGTTCCTAGCGGCCGTGGGCCGCCCGGACCTCGAGGCGTCAGCAGAGCAGGCGCGCCGCCGGGCTCACGTGCTCCACGCGTCGTTGCAGCGCCTGCTCGCATTACCTCCCGAGACCGTCGTCCTGCCCGCTCATACGAGCGAGCCCGTCGCGTTTGACGGCCGGCCCATCAGCGCGACGCTCGAGGAAGTCCAGGAGCGGACGTCGCTCCTGCGCGAGACCGAGGAAGCGTTCGTGAGCCAGATCCTCACCCGGCTCCCGCCAACACCGCCGAACCATCACCGCATCGTCGCCCTAAACGAAGCCGGCACGTTGCCTGATGACCCCACCGAGCTGGAGGCAGGCGCCAATCGCTGCGCCGTTGCCTGAGACGCCGTCTCCCATCCGACTCGGCCTCGGCGCCAACTGGCGTCAGTTCACGCTGCTCGTCGTCGTCAATACCTTCGTCGGCGCGATGGTGGGGCTCGAGCGCACCGTCGTCCCACTCATCGCCCAGGCAGACTTCGGGCTCGTCTCGAAGACCGTCGTCCTTTCCTTCCTAGTCAGCTTTGGCATCGTCAAAGCGCTCGCCAACCTCTTCGCTGGGCAGCTCGCGGACAGGGTCGGACGCAAGCCGCTCCTCATCGCGGGCTGGCTCGCGGGACTCCCGGTGCCGTTGCTCATTATCTGGGCGCCGAGCTGGGGCTGGATCGTGTTCGCCAACGTCCTGCTCGGTGTCAACCAGGGGCTGTGCTGGTCCACCACGGTGATCATGAAGATCGATCTCGTGGGGCCGGCGCGGCGCGGCCTGGCGATGGGGCTGAACGAGTTCGCGGGCTACGTCGCCGTGTCGCTGTCAGCGCTGCTCACTGGCTACCTCGCCGCCGCGCACGGGCTGCGGCCCGCGCCCTTTTATCCCGGCATAGCATTCGCCATGGTCGGACTGCTCCTATCGGTGTTTGTCGTCCACGACACCCATGGCCACGCGCGCGCGGAGGCGCGTCAGCGTGGCTCGGAGCAATCACGCCCCGGATTCGCCCGCGTCTTCCTGCTCACGAGCTGGCGGGACCGCGCACTGTTCGCGGCGAGCCAAGCAGGAATGGTCAACAACCTGAACGACGGGATGGTGTGGGGACTGATCCCCGTGTTTCTCGCCGCGCGCGGCGTCACGCTCGACCGCATCGCGGTGGTGACCGCGACTTACCCCCTCGTGTGGGGAATCGGCCAGCTCGCCACCGGCGCGCTGAGCGACCGCTGGGGACGGAAGTGGATGATTACGAGCGGCATGTGGGTGCAGGCGTTGGGCATCACGGCATTCGTCACGGGCCGCTCCTTCTCGTCTTGGATCGCCGGCGCCACGCTCTTGGGAATCGGGACGGCGCTCGTCTATCCCACGCTGCTGGCCGCGGTGTCAGACGTCGCGCACCCGGACTGGCGGGCGAGCGCCGTGGGTGTGTACCGGCTGTGGCGCGACTCCGGCTACGCCATAGGCGCGATCGCAGCAGGGCTCCTGGCGGACGCGTTCACCATGCCCTTCGCGATCGGCGCCATCGCCGCGTTGACCTTCGCCTCCGGCGTGGTCGTGGCCGGAGTCATGTACGAGACCCTGCCGGATCCATTGAGGGCTCGCGTTTCATGACGTTCAGACCGGAGGAAGTCCCTGCCCCCGCCGACCTCTACGGACCAACCCCCATGAGCCGCGCGAGGGGTGCGCCGAAATACGTTATGGCGACAGTGACGACGTAGATTGTCACCGACACCCCCCACAAAACGCGCGACTGCAGCTGCCCACCATCAGGGGGGCACCGGTTGGCTGGGAGCCACCTGCGTTCGAGCTCTCCGACCATGGCGGCCCGCGAGACTGTCAGCAGGACACCGGTAACAACGAAGAGCCACCCGCGGTGGGCGCTCAGGAACGCTAGGCCCGGAAGTGCGGTTGCCGCGCTCGCTACCGCGCCCCCGAGCCCTAACGCACCGAGGACCGCGGGAAGCGTGCAGCACGTCGTGGCGCCCAAGGCACTGAGCAGTGCACTGGCGAAACTCGTGCGTGCAACCCACTTCGTCCCGTCCAAAGTTTATTCCGCAAGCTCGGACAACTTCCCGGTCTTGATGCCGCGCACCAGCTCATTCCACTCCCTGCGCGAAAGGGACGTGAGGTTCGGTGCTTCACCGATCGTCACGTGGCCGTCCTCGTACACGTCCACCGCTGGGCACTCTGAACACTGCGGGCAGAGGGAATAGGTCTGCCTTGAAATTGCCGTCACAGCTTCTCCTTTCGGGTCTTGCGACTCATTCGGCGCCGAGGCACCGCTGTAGACTCGATAATTCCGCACACACAAGAACGCGCGAGCGGAAGGGACCGGCTGCGAACCAGCGCTCGTGCGAGCGACCGCTGCAGCGATTCTAGCTCGGCGATCCGAGCTTGAACTTCCTTCAGGCGACGGGACAGAAGTGCCCGAACGTGCTCGCACGGTGGCGACGCGCTCTCCGCCACCTTGAGCACTTCGCGGACCTCTTCGAGCGTAAGCCCGAGCGCCTGGGCCTTGTGAATGAAGCCGATGCGCTCGGCAATCACGCCATCGTATAGCCGGTAGCCGGTGCGTGTGCGATGCGGCGCGGGCAAGAGCCCGACCCGCTCGTAGTAACGCAGCGTATCGGGCGTCACCCCCGCTTGGGCCGCTAGGTCGCCTATCCTCACCAGGCCGCTGGGCTCCAACGCTCCCTCGGTCGCGGACATGATCCCAGCATAAACCCTCGAGTGTACTCCAGAGTCAAGCCCCGAAGCGCCCCGCAATCTCCCCATCGGCACCCTCGCCCCTCCAAGCCTCGACGCCTTCGCGCACGATCAGCGGCAGCATCGCCAACGCGGCTACCGGATCGGCCCACCACCAGCCGAGTACCGCGTTGAGGCCCAGACCGATGAGAGTCGTCGCCGACAGCCAGGCGCAGACGATGGTCTCGTGCGCGTCCGCCCGGAGCGCCCGGCTCCCGAGGCTGGCCGCCAGGCGGAGCTTCGCTCGGGCGAGTAGGGGCATCACGATCAATGAGAGCACCATGAGCACGATCCCCACCACGCTCTCCCCAGGCCGATCGCCAGTGAGGAGCCGACGGCCTGATTCAGCCACGATGTAGACCGCGAGTGCGAGGAGCAGGACGCCTGCCCAGCGCGCCGCCCGCGCTTCGACAGCGGGCCCGACGTGCGCCGCGCCCAGCTCCGCCCTGAGCCGCCACCACAGCACCACGCCGCTCGCCACCTCGATCACCGAGTCGATGCCGAACCCGGTCAGCGCCACGGAGCCTGCGGCGAGACCGGCCACAACGGCGACGCCACCCTCAATGGCGTTGTAAGCGACGGTAACGCTCTCGAGCCTCGCTCCCTGGCGGAGTAGTGCGACGCGATCCGTCACGTCGGCCTCTTCATGCCCTGCATCATGCTCTCGTGCATCCCCATCAGCCGGCGCATCCGACCGGTGTGCGCCTTGAGCCGCGCATCCAGCGCGCGTCCCGAGAACACCGGCAGGTCCGCAAGGTCCTGTTTGATGGAATCGGTCAGCGCAGTCCACGCGGGGTCCGGCTTCATCCCCATGGCTGTCATGTCTGCCCCCATCGCGTCGAGCATGCGCGAGGCCATGGTCTCGTGCATGCTGAGCATACCCGCGGCAAACGGCGGCGAGATCACCGCCAGCGAGTCGAGGTGCCCGCGCATCATCGGCATCAGGGAATCGCTCCGCATCCCCATCCCCTGCATGCCGGTCATCCCGGGCATGTTGCCCATGCCCGGCATCGCCTGCTGCGGCGCCGACTCCTTCTTCCCACAAGCGGCGACCACGAGCGCGGCGGTGAGCCCCGCGATCATCGTGCTGTTCATACTTCCTCCCTCGCTGTAGTCCGAAGCGCCGCGTCAGTCGAACCCTCCAGCCCTCGGCGGCGCCACAGGTAGTAGATGACGGGGATTACGATCAACGTCAGGATGGTGGACGTCACCATCCCGCCCACCATCGGCGCGGCGATCCGCTTCATCACGCTCGCCCCCGCGCCGTGACTCCACAGCGCCGGCACGAGCCCGAGCATGATCGCGAGCACCGTCATGAGCTTCGGCCGCACGCGGTTCACGGCCCCGTGCTCGATGGCCGCCACGAGCTCGCCGAGCGTCGGTCGCGGTCGGGCCTTCGCGGCATCTTGCCAAGCGTGATCAAGGTAGATGAGCATCACGACGCCGGTTTCCGCAGCCACGCCAGCGAGCGCGATAAATCCCACCGCGACCGCGATCGACAGGTTGTAGTCGAGCAGCCACATGATCCACACGCCGCCGACCAGGGCGAACGGCAGCGACAACATCACGATCGCCGCCTCGGCTACGGTACCGAAGGTGAGATACAGGAGCAGCGCGATGATCCCGAGCGTGAGGGGGACGACGACTCGGAGCCGCGCCTTCACGCGTTCGAGTGCCTCGTACTGACCACTCCAACGCAGCCAGTAGCCGGTGGGGAGCTTCACCTCGCGCGCCACGACGGCCTGCGCGTCGCGCACATAGCTCCCCACGTCCCGCCCCCGCACGTCGATCGACACCTGGTCGTAGAGGTAACCGCCTTCGCTCCGGATCATCGGTGGGCCGGGGCTGAACCGAATGTCGG
>WNFA01001561.1_pt1 | contig 18695 bp, 10 predicted proteins | sample 5400481 | NCBI WGS metagenome assembly WNFA01 (sample SAMN13153340, study PRJNA577476) | soil metagenome | isolation source: 120 cm saprolite under Douglas fir tree site 2 hole 1 replicate 2 | place: USA:California | collected 2015-04-18
CTACCGGCAGCGCCCGGCGCCAAGGCAGGCAAGCCCTCTGCAGATCGCTTTCTTCGCGTTGGTCGCGATCGGAGCGCTGATCTTTCTGATCACCCACCCCACCCTTGCTCTGTTCATGCTTTCGACGATGTTTTCTGGTCGCGGAGGCGGAGGTTTCGGGGGCGGCCGCGGTGGAGGTGGTGGATTCTCGGGTGGCGGGGGCAGCTCCGGGGGCGGAGGCGCCTCCGGCTCCTGGTGAGGGAACGTTGGTGTTCTGGAGAACTGCAAAACTCCTGAAGTCCATCGACACCCGTCGGATCGAGGAAGCGATCCGCGTCGCCGAGCACCAGACGTCCGGGGAAATTCGCGTCTCGATTTCTCCGCTGTTCTGGGGCGACGTGCGACGGCAGGCGGAGAAGGCATTCCTGCGCCTGGGCATGACCGCCACTTCCGCGCGCAACGGCGTTCTGTTCTTCATTGTGCCGTCGCGGCGGCGCTTCGTCGTCCTCGGCGACGAAGGGATCCACCGCCGGGTGGGCAGCGAGTTCTGGAGCAGCATCGCCTCCGCGATGTCCGATCAATTCCGGCGCGGAGATTTCACCGAGGGAATCGTGCGGGGCATTGCTCAGGTAGGCGAGAAGCTGGCGATTCATTTTCCCTACCAGAAAGACTCTGACGTCAACGAGCTTCCGGACGAGGTTGATTTCGGGCCGCGCACGCCGAAGCGCCAATGACAGACGTTTTTCGAGTGTCGGACCGCGCGATTAGTCTTGGATTTCATGGGCACGGCGGCTGAGCTTTTTCGACACCATGCCTTCGTAGATCTAGAGACGACCGGGCTCGACCCATCCATCGATCGAGTTATCGAGGTCGGCGCCCTCTTCGTCGACGAGGGCAAAGTGGTCCGGCGGATCTCCAAGCTGTTCGAGTCTCCCTTTCCGCTGCCCCTCTCCATCCGCCGGCTGACCGGAATCGACGACGCGGATCTCGCCGGTCAGCCCGCATTCGAAGCCTTTGTGCCCGAGCTCCGGGCAGCTCTCTCCGGATGGACAGTGGTGGCGCACAACGCAAGCTTCGAGCAGAGCTTCCTCGCCGAGCTCCTCGAGCAGATAGACGCGCCGGTGCTCGACTCCTGCGAGCTGCTCCACTACCTCTACCCGGAGCTGGAGAGCTACTCGCTCGAGTCGATGATCCGCTGGACGGGAATCGGCGACCGCGCGACGCATCGTGCGCTCAAGGATTGCGAGGACACCTTCGCCATGCTCTGCCGCGCCGTCGACCGCTGTATTCAAGCGGGACGGGCAGACGACGTCGAAGAAGTTCTCCAATGCCTGGCACCCGGAGGACCGGAGGCTCTGGCGCAGGTGCCCGCACGGTCAGGGCTGCCGATGGTCGAGCTGTTGTCGCGGCTCGCGAACGACTGCCGTTTCCCAGATCGGGACCCGGCGTTGGGCGATTCCAACCGTGCTTTCGACGGATGCTCCAAGGAGCAGGCACCGTCTTCCGGTCCATCGCTTTTCCGCGGCGAGGCGCATCACGGCGCCGGAGTGTCCGAGCGAGCGCAGACAGAAGCCGCTGGGCCCGCGCCGGAAGCGCAGATGGCGCAATGGCTGCAAGCCGCGCTCGCCAGCGAGGGCACCTCGGCGGTCGAGCCCGGACGCGCCGCGTCGCAGAAGCTGGCCTACCTGGCTCCGGCGGCGGCGTTCGCGAGAAAAAACGCTTGCCGCGTCACCATCGCCGTCGGCAGTGAGAGCCGACTGGCGCGGCTGCTCAGCACCGAATTGCCGCGCGTTCAACGCGACACCGCCGAGGGCCTGCACTACTCCTTCCTGGCCGAACAACAGCAGTACTTGTGTCGGCGGCGCGCCGCGGACGTCTCGAAGACGGACGCGCGCATGAGCTACGAAGAGCGTGCTCCGCGCGCCTACCTCAAAGCGTTCCTCCGCTGCAGCCCAACGGGCGAGCTCAGCAAGCTGAGCTATTGGTTCAAAGGTCGCTATCCGCTGCTGCAGAGGCTTGCCTTCGCGGCGCGATCGGAGCCCGCCACCACTCTGGCGGAGCGCTGCCCGCTCTATGCTCAATGTTTCTATCACTCGGCGGTCAAACGCTCGAAGGAGGCAGACCTTCTCTTGCTGCAGCAGCCCGTGCTGGCCGAGTGGCCACCGGACTACCCAACGTCGCGCCACCTGCTCATCGACGAAGCGCACCAGCTGGAGGGCGCGATGGCGACGGCACTGTCGCGAGAGCTGTCCAACGCCGCGCTTGCGCGCTTGAGCGACCGGATGCTGGGTGTGGAGGGACGCGGGGGACTTCTCGCGGCCCTCGGATCGCAGATGCGCGGAATCGTCGAGCCCTGGGCGGCCGCGCTTCGGTCGGGGGACGGCGCGCTCAGGGTGAGGGTGATTAGTCTTGATGGCGAGCGCCTGGGAAGCGCCCTCGCCACGCTGTGCCCCGAGGAGAACACCCCCTATCGCCGAGAGCTTCTTTTGAACGCGGAAATAGAAGCGAGCATCGACTGGGCCCCGGTGCGCGCGATGTTGGTCGAGCTCAAGATGCACCTCGCCGAGCTTGGCGACTGGCTGTCGGCGCTCCGCGACGAATTGCCGCAGTTGAGTCGGCTCAACCCCGGGCTTGAGCGGGATGTCCTCGGCGCCTCCTGCGAGGTGCAAGCCCTGCTGAAAACCACGGCCGAATTCGCCGGTCCCGCGAGGGATGCAAGAATTCTGTTCGCCTCGGTCGAAGCGAGCTCCATCGGGTGGAGGCTGAGATCCGAGCCGCTCGACGTCTCCGACGCCTTCGGGCGTCTTGCCAAGGACCGAAGCGTGGTCTTGAGCTCGACCGCGCTTTCGGTGGGTGGGGACAAGCCCTGGCTGCTGGAGCGCCTGGGCGTCGCCCGCGCACCGCACTGGACATCCAAGGAGAGCTCTACAAGGCCGCTGGTGCTCCTGATAGCCGACGCGCCGCGCCCCTTCGATGAAGAATTCCTCGACTGGGCCGCATCGCGGATCTGCGGGATTGCTGCTTTCCTCGGCGGAAAAGTGATGGGGCTTTTCGCATCTCAGCTTCGCCTGGTGCAGATCGAGGAGCGGGTCCGGGCGAATCTGGAGCGGTCGGGAATCGAGACGGTTCGGATTTTTCAAACGCGGCGGGATGGCGCCCGCACGGTGGACCCGGCCGCCGGGCGGGTGCTGTTCGGCAGCCGGAGCCTGTGGCACCGCAGCCACGCGAGCCACGACGTTGCTTGCGTTTTCATCGACAAGCTCCCCATCGATCCGATTTCGAAACCTGCAATCGCCGCGCGGGAAGCGCTCGCTGCGCGAGATGGCGCCGACGCTCGCTATGGGATGATGCCTTATCGCCTGCCCCGGGCTCTGGTGCTGCTGCGCCACTGGCTTTCGACCTGCACCACGTCCTCCGACGAGAAGAGGGTGATCGTCATCGCTCATCCCGGCGCCGCGCAGCATCGGGATGCGCTGATCGATGCGCTGGAGGGATATCGGCCGGAGGTCGTCCCCTGGAGCCTGGCGCGGGTCAAAATCTACGAGACGCTTCGGCCGATCGCGGCCCGCCTCGATGGCTCCCGCTTGCTTTCCCGGGCCGCGAGCCCTTGATCCGCCCTCAATAGAACGGGCACCCGACAGTCACCGGCCGCCCTGCGCCTTCAAGATCCGGTCGATCACCTTCTTGTCGTCGGGCAGCAACCCGGCCTGAGGCAGCCGGGGAGTGAGGTTGCGCCAAGCGGGATCCAAGGCGAAAACGCGACGGAAAAGCGGCAATGATTCATCGATCCGCTTCATGTTTACCAGTGCAACGGCATGCCAATAGATCATCTCCGCGCTGTCGGGGACCAGCGCCTCCGCGGCTGCGTACTCCCGTAAGCCCCCTTCGGCATCCTTGTGCTCGACCGCCAGATCGCCAGCGTTCATGTGATTGTAGGCCCGCTGAAGCTTGACGAGCCGCCGCAACTCGACCAGTGGCTCGGCACTGTCCTCAACCCGGAGGTCGAAAACCCGATCCTCCCAAGGCTTTCCGGACGGCTTTCCGGAGACGACGATGATTGCCGAGGACTGCCGCCCGCGAATGTCACCCCCCACCGCTTGAGCCGCATCGAGCGCCGCCAACATCTTTTCCGCCAGCACGCCCTGGGTCTGCTCGAATGCCTTGGACATCGCCGGCCAGACCTTGTCATTGAGCATGAGATTCGCCTGAACCGAGTAGTTGCTCCCCACGTGGTGACCCGCGGCGGGAATGTTCTTCGCACCGGTGTGAGCGGCGACGCGCCCCTGCGAATCGATTATCGCAACCTGGCGCACATCACGACCGGGATCCGCGGCGAGCAAACCGGCGAGCGCATCGGGTGCGCTGCGTCCGGCTCGCATCAGGTCGAGGCCGAGCTTCCCATAGGATGGATCGACGAACGATTGGGTGGCGACGGCGCCCACGCCGGCCTCCGCCCACGGCACAACCGAGCCGACGGAAAACCAGTGAGATTGAACGGCCACGCCGAGCTCGCCGGTGGCTGGATCGCGGGCGACGATCGAATAGGTGTGAACGGGACGGTGGGGGACGATCAGCTTGTCGTCTCGATCCCGCGCCCCCGCCTCCCGCGTGGACCCGAGGACCCACGCGACGAGCAGGCATGCGTGAATTGCGCGGCTGGTACCCATGAACCCTCCCTCGAAGATGCGACAACCGACAGCGGATCGAAGGCGCGCCGGCTAGGCCATGATCCCCGTGCAGGGCGTGTTGCTGAATCCCCCGCCGCTACCCACGGAGTCGACGCCCGCGTCCGCCGACTGCATGCAGGTGAGCAGGACATCGCTGGCGTTTTCGTTGCTGGTCGAACGAAGGTGGATTCCCGGGTGCTTGAGATAGCCTCCGGCGCGGCCTGCGACCAGAATCGGGTAGTCGGTGATGGAGTGGCTCAGCCCCTCGCAGACGTCGCTGCTGAATAAGATGGTGCTGTTGTCGAGCAAGTTTCCGGAGGTTTCAGGCGTGGCCATGAGCTGCTCGAGCAGATAGGCGAAGCGGTTCATCACGAAGACGACCGCGTTGTGAATGTCGCCCTGTCTTTGCGAGTCGTGGGTCAGCGAGTGCTCGGCGTCCCTCTGCCCGATCGCGGAGTAGACCGTGCCGCCTACGCTTCCGCTGAACTGGTAGCTGGCAACCCGGGTCAGATCGCAGGCCCAGGACAACGCGAGGAGATCGGACATCACCTCCGAGACCGATTGGAGCTGCTCGATGCCTGCGATGTCCTGATTGGTTTCGGTCGGAGCTTCGGGGAGCACGCAGGCGGAGGTGAGGACGGGGGGAAGCGCGAGAATGCGGGTGCGCACTTCGGAGATGCTCGTCAGATGCGCGTCCAACCGGGTCCGATCCGCGGTGCCGAGCCGAGCCTGCAGCCTCCGGGTGTCTTCTCTCACCGCGTCCAGAACGCTCACCCGCAGCCGGTCGCGGGGATCGGTGGGATCGCGCGGTGTGAAGCTGGCGAACAGCCGGGAGAAAAGCGCCGCGGGATTGAACTCCTGCGGCAGCGGCGAATCGGGCCCCCGGTGGGAGATGAACTGGAGCGTCGGGCCTTCGCCCCGGGTCAATCTCTTCGAGACGGCGATCTGGATCGATGGGAAGGTCGTCGTCCCGATTGCATCGGCGACCACCTGATCGATCGACGGTCCGCCGAACTTGGAATTGTAAGGAGCCCCTTCCGGTGGAAGCGGAATGAAGGGATGGCCGGAGAGAATTCCGGCGACTCCGGTGTGGTGCCCGCGCAAATTCGGAATCTTGACCTTGTATCCGGAGACCACGTTGACGTAACTCTTGACGTTGGCGAGCGGGGCAAGCTCCTCGGTCAATGCCCAGCCTTCTCCGGCGGTCGCGGGGCGCCAGCGGTTGAGGATCACCCCGTTGCCGAAAAAGAAGGTGGCGAACCTCTTGGGAATTGGTGTGCCCTCGGCGTACGCCGTTCCGTAGGAATCGAGCATCGCCTCCAGGCTGGGCAAGGCAATCGCAGCCCCGAGCCCCTTGAGCAAGGTTCGTCGCCCGAGCCGGAAGGGTTTCATTGGGCGCCTCCCGCCTGCGGGGCGCCGAACCGGAATGCGTCGCTGGCCGCAATCTCCACCAGCACGTCCTTGAAGCGGAATCCCGATGCGGCGAATTTGTCGTGGACCTCGTTGAGAGGACCGGACTCTCCCAGGGTGTCGACGTGCCCGGCGGCGGCGCGGAAAAGGTTGCGGATCAGGCATTCGGTGGTTCGGCGTTCGCCCCGCAGCAGTGTTCCGAGCTCCCCAGCTCCGGTGAATGAGCCTAGATCGTCGAGCGCGCTCGCCGCCTCGATCGGCTGCCCGGACTCGGTGGAGCGGAACCTGCCAATCGCGTCAAAATTCTCCAGACCCAGGCCAATGTCGTCCATCAGGGTGTGGCAGGAAGCGCAGGAGGGGTTTTGACGGTGTGCCAGGAGCCTCTGGCGGGTGGTCAATCCTTCGCTGGCGGGCAGAGTGGTGTCCACGTTGGGCGGAGGAGGCGGGATGTTCTGACAGAGCAGCTTCTCGCGAACGAACTTGCCGCGCAGCGTCGGGGAGCTGCTCGCCGGATGCGCCATCAGTGAGAGAAAGGAGGCTTGCCCGAGGAAGCCGCCGCGCCGACTGCCTTCGGGGAGGGCAACGCGGATGAACCCATTCTGCCGAACCTCGGGCAGATCGTAGAGCGCGGCCAGATCGCCATTCACGAAGGTGTAGCTCGCGTCAAACAAGTCGCGGAAGTCGGCGCCCTCGGTCCAGATCAGGCTTTCGAGCAGAAGTTGCGTCTCCTCGCGCATCACCGCGGCGAGCGCAGGGCCGAACGAGGGGAACGCCACCGGATCCTTGGAGAGCTGGGGCAACTCTCGAAGCTGCAACAGCTCGTCGAAGAAGCGCGCCATCGCTTCACGGGCGCCGGGCTGATCGATCAGCCTCTGAGCCCAGGATCGAACGCCCTCCGCGGTGTCCAGATCGCCTCTTTCCGCCGCGGCGAGGAGCTCGTCGCTCGGCGTCGATCCGACAAGAAAGAACGACAGGCGGGTCGCCACCTCATACCCCGAAAGCTTGACTTGATTTTGGATCGAGCCGTCCCCATTGCCGACCTCGACCTGGTAGAGGAAGTTTGGAGACTGCAGCATTCCGGCGATGACGAACGAGGCCCCTTTGTAGAAGTCGCTGTACGCGGCGGCGGCGGCAGTACCAACGCCGATCCAGGTGGTCTGTTCCTCGGACGAAAGGGGGCGGCGCCACGCCCGCCGGCCGAAACGCGACACGAACCCGGTCATGCAGAGTACGTCCGAGCTGGATTGCGGAACGCACCCGAGGATCGAATCACGCGCCGAAGTCGCCGCCATGGCCATCCCCGCGGCTCGCTGGGCGGAGCCCTCGTACAGGTCAACCGCGGTGGCGGAGAGCGAAAGCTGGGAGGCGCCGATGGCGTCCCACCCATTCACCGCGGTGTCCGGCGGCGGGCTGACCACCCCAGCTGCGCCCGATCCAAGCAGATCCCGGATCGCATTGCGATACTGCCAACTCAGCAGTCCGCGAAGCTTGAGCGGGGGTGGCTCGAACGCTCGTTGGACAACGCCATCGTCCGGCGGAGGATTCGCCGAAGGCGTGGTAGTCCGCGTCTCCGAGCTCTTTCCGAAGCATCCGGCCAAGGACATCACCGCCAGCGCCGCGAGCGCTGCCAGCCAGCAGTGACAGAAACGGCGGTGGAGCGGGCGCTTCAAAGCTCGATAGCCCCTCGGAACGGACAACAACCCCCCATCGGGTGGGCGGTTAAACCAGGCGGGCAGGCCTAATTCAAGCCGCACCGTCGGCCCAACCGCGTGCTCGACAACAGAAAGGAATTCGAGCCTTTGGCCTGATATACAGGCTCGTGTCCGTGCCCCTCACCGCCACTGAAGTTCGAGAAGCGTTTCTCCGGTTCTTCGAGGAACGCGGCCATCGCCGCGTGAGATCGTCCTCGCTGGTCCCGTTGAACGACCCCACCCTTCTGTTCACCAACGCGGGAATGGTCCAGTTCAAGGACGTCTTTACCGGCCGCGAGAAGCGCGATTACTCCCGCGCCACCAGCTCTCAGAAGTGCGTCCGCGCGGGAGGCAAGCACAACGACCTGGACAATGTCGGCTTCACCGCCCGGCATCACACCTTCTTCGAGATGCTCGGCAACTTCTCGTTCGGCGATTATTTCAAGGCCGACGCAATCGCCTTTGCCTGGGACCTGGTGACCCGGGTGCTCGGAATCGACTCCCGGCGCCTCGCGACCACCGTCTTCAATGGCGAGCGCGGGCTGGGCTGGGACGAAGAAGCGTTCGAGTTGTGGGTGAAGCAGGGAGTCCCCCGGGATCGAATCCACAAGCTGGGGTACGAAGACAACTTCTGGGCGATGGGGGACACCGGACCTTGCGGCCCGTGCTCGGAAATCCACTTTTTTCAAGGCGATGACCTGCCCTGCGCCGAGGTCGCGGCCGGCCGGAAGTGCAAGGGCGTGGCCTGCGACTGCGACCGCTGGCTCGAGATCTGGAACCTGGTTTTCATGCAGTTCGAGAAGAAGGACAAAGACGGCCCGCTGCTGCCGCTGCCGAAGCCCTCGATCGACACCGGCTCTGGCCTGGAGCGAGTGGCTGCGGTCGTTCAGGGAAAGCGCTCGAATTACGACACCGATCTGTTCCGACCGCTCCTGGCCAAGGTCGAGGAGCTGTCAGGTAGAAAGTATGGCGCATCCGAGCAGGACAGCGCGTCGATGCGGGTCATCGCGGATCACTCGCGGGCGACGGCATTCCTCGTCGCTGACGGCGTACAGCCCTCGAACGAAGGGCGCGGCTACGTGCTGCGGCGGATCATGCGCCGCGCCATCCGGCACGGGTCCAAGCTCGGATTGACCGAGCCCTTCCTCAGTCAGGCGGTAGGCCGGGTGGTCGAAATGATGCGCGAGGCCTATCCGGAGCTTCACGAGAACCGAAGCTTCGTCCTCGAGGTTGCGCGGCACGAGGAAGAGGCTTTTCGCCGAATGCTCGATCGAGGACTGCGGCTGATCGATGAGGAGATCGAGAGGTTGAAAGCGTCCGGCGCGAAGGTCCTGCCCGGCGAGGTGGTGTTCTTCCTTCATGACACCCACGGGTTTCCCTGGGACTTGACCCAGATCATCGCTCGAGAGCGCGGCTTCGACATCGACCAGGCGGCCTACGAGCAGCGGATGCAGCAGCAACGGGAGAAAGCGGAGTTCGTCGGGTCAGGCGACAAAGCGGTGGGGCAGATCTATCAGCGCCTGTTTGCGCGACTGGGCGAAACGGAATTCCTCGGCTACCAGGGCGAGGGGCATGAGGGCGAAGGAACGCTGGTGGCAATCGTCCGCGACGGCGCCGACGAAATCACCCAGGCAGACGCAGGCCAGACCGTCGAATTGGTTTTCGATCGGACCCCGTTCTACGGGGAGTCCGGTGGGCAGGTGGGCGACACTGGCCAGATCTCGGGGCACGGCGGCAAGTCGATCGCCGAGGTGACCGATACGACCCGACCGGTTCCAGGCCTGATCGTCCATCGCGCCAAGATCGCGCGCGGTCGGCTGGCGGTGGGCGATGTCTGTCACCTCTCGGTGGACTCACAGCGTCGCCGGGCAATCCGCGCCAACCACTCCGCCACCCACCTCTTGCACCGGGCGCTGAAGGTCGTTTTGGGAGATCACGTCAAGCAAGCAGGATCGGTCGTGATGCCGGACTACCTGCGCTTCGACTACTCGCACTTCGCGCCGCCCAGCCTGGCGGAGCTCGAGCGGGTGGAGGATCTGGTCAACGGCTGGATTCGCGAGAATGCCGCCGCCGAGACGCGGGTGATGTCCCTGGAGGAGGCGAGAAAATCGGGAGCGGTGGCGCTTTTTGGCGAAAAATACGGTGACCGCGTCCGCGTGGTCAGCGTTCATCCCGAATCCACGGAGCTCTGCGGCGGTACCCACGTGAGCCGAACCGGCGACATCGGGCTTTTCAAGATCATTTCCGACGGGTCGATTGCTTCGGGCATCCGGCGAATCGTGGCCCTCACCGGCGCCGGGGCGTTTACCTACCTTCGGGAGATCGAGGACCAGATCCGCAAGGCCTCCGAGCTTCTCAAGACCTCGCCCAAGGAATTGGTCAAGCGCGTGGAAGCCAACCAGAAGCGGATCAAGGAGCTGGAGCGGAAGGCCGAAGAGGCCGCCGTTCGCGCGAGCTCCGGATCGCCTGCCGATGCCCTGGCGCAAACCCGCGAGGTGAATGGGATCAAGGTGCTCGCCACCCGGGTGGATCCAGCGGACGCGAAGGTCTTTCGCGGCCTGGCGGACAACCTGCGAGACAGACTGCGTTCGGGGGTGGTCGCGATCGGAGGCGGAAAGGACGGCAAAGCTCTACTGCTCGTCGCGGTGACCGCCGACCTCACCGCCAAAGGGGTGAGCGCCGTGGATCTGGTCCGCGAGATGGCTAAGGAGATCGGCGGCTCGGGCGGCGGCAAGGCGGACCTCGCGCAAGCCGGCGGCAGCGACCCTTCGCGCATTCCCGCTGCGCTCGAAAGGCTTTACGAGCTGCTGAAGGTCTGATCGAGCGCTCTGTCGCTCCCTTTTCCAATGGAGTAAGTCGATTGGGATGCGATCCGGAGCGATTCCGGGTCGCTTCGGGAGGAAATGCAATGCTTCAACCGATCTGCGCTTGCCTGCTGCCTCTGGCAATCCTCGGCCAAGCGCGGGCGGGCGTTTCCAACGACCCGGCGGACCTGGAACGAACCGTGTCCTTGCTGTCGAAGATCGGCAGCTCATCGAACCCTACCTTTTCTCCGGATGGAAAGCGCATCGCGTTCATTTCGAACGTGACCGGAATCCCTCAGGCCTGGACGGTACCCACCGATGGCGGTTGGCCCGAGCTGATCACGGCATTCGACGACCCGGTGAGCACGCTGTCCTGGTCCCCCGACGGATCCTGGATCCTGCTCTCCCTCGCGCCCGGCGGCGGAATGAACGTGCAGCTCTACCTCATTCGACCGGACGGCTCCGAGCCCAAGCGGCTGACCGAGGGCGGAAAGGAAACGAATCGACCCGGGATCTGGTCGCGCGACGGCAGCTGGCTCACGCTGGCATCCAACCGGCGCAACGGGTCGGCGATCGACCCCTACATCTACGACCTCGACCGCGGCGACATGAAGATCGTCGGGCAGAATCCGGGAACCGCCGGCCTGATCGACCTCACCCGGGACAAGAAGCGCGCCTTGCTCAGTCGCCTCGTTGGCCGTGGCGACAACAATTTGTACCTGGTGGATCTCGCGAGCGGAAAAGAAACGCTGCTCACCCCGCACGAGCCGCCGGGAAACTTCTCGGGGCGCTTCTTATTCGACGGCCGCTCCATCCATCTCTCCACGAACAAGGGCAGGGATCTAAGCGCCTTCGGAAAACTGAGCCTTTCGGACGCAGGCAGGCCCGGAGAAATCGAGGTCCTTGCCTCGCGCTCGGATGGGGAGCTGGACTCGTTCGAGGTGAACCCCCAGGGCACAGTGGCGGCGCTGGTCTGGAATGTGGCGGGCAGAAGCGAGTTGGAGCTCTTCGATCTTCGCCTTCAGAAATCTCTGTCCAAGCCAATCCTTCCCGCCGAGATGGCTTGGGGGCTCGAGTTTTCCAAGGACGGTCGCCTGCTCGCGATGACCCTCTCCGGCGCAACCATGCCGCTGGACGTCTGGGTGCTCGAAGTCAAAAATGGATCTTTACGACGGGTCACGCGGAGCCCGCATCCCGGCGTGGATCTCAAAAAGCTCGTCCGTCCAGAGCTTCACCGCTTTGCCGCGCACGATGGGCTGGAGCTTTCCGGTTGGCTCTACCGCCCCACCAGCGGACATCCGCCCTTTCCGATGGTTCTGTCCTTCCACGGCGGTCCGGAGGGTCAGGAGCGGCCGTTCTTCCGCAGCGACTATCAGGCGTTGCTCGCGCGCGGAATCGCCGTCTTTGCCCCCAACGTCCGCGGCTCGACGGGATTCGGCAAGAAGTTCGTCAACCTCGACAACGGCGAGCTGCGGTTCAACGGAATCAAAGACATCAAGTCCTGCGTGGAGTTCGCGGTGAAGCTGGGAGCGGCGGATCCGAAGCGGATCGGGATCATGGGCGGCTCCTATGGCGGGTACATGGTGGTGGCCGGGCTGACGGAATACCCGGAGCTGTTCGCTGCGGGCGCCGACTTGTTCGGAGTGGTCAACTTCGAAACGTTCTTCAAGCACACCGAGCCCTGGATGGCGGCAATCTCCAAGACGGAATACGGCGATCCGGACACCCAGGCGGATCTGCTGCGGCGGCTGTCGCCCATTCACAAAGCGGACCGGATAATCGCTCCGACGATCGTCCTTCACGGCGCCAATGACACCAACGTGCCGGTGGTAGAGGCTGAACAGGTGGTGGAGAGTCTGAAGGCGCGAAAAGTACCGGTCGAGTACGTGCTCTTCCCCGACGAGGGCCACGGCTTTCGCAAGACCCCCAACCGGATCCGGTCCACGGTTTCAGTCACCCGTTGGTTTGAAAGGTATCTCCAGAACGGCGGGGAGAACGCCAAGGCAGGGTCGCGACCGGAATGAGGCCGAGCGGCGCGGCGCCGTTCAAGGCGGGAACCGATCGAGGAACCTCACCGGATCCGGGTTCTTGCGCCACTGCTCGAGCACCGCTTCGGCCGGGGAACGGCCTTCCTGCGCGACCTGGCGCAAAGGCTCGAGCAGCGGGGCATCCAGCGGATCGAGGCTCTTGAGGCCCGACTGGGCGATCTCCAGCAGGGACTGGGTGGCCTCGGTGAACCGAACGCTCTGAAAGGACCCGCGCAGTCCCTCCGTGCGCGCCGCGGCGGCGAACTTCAAGTGTTGCTCGTAGGAGAATTTCGGCAGCAGGCGCTCGGCCTGGGAAAGCGCGGTGGCGTCGTAGAGAACTCCGCGCCAGAGCGCCGCCAGTCCGCCCGTCAGCTCCGCGGTGACGCAATCCGCGCTGCGCACCTCGATGACCTTCTTCAGCCGGACCTCGGGAAAGAGCGTGGACAGATGGTCAATCCAGTCCGAGAACCGCGCCGGCTGGCCTTCGAATCCCTCGCTCAAGAGCTGCCGAAACGTCAGTTTGGGCAACAGGTACTGCTCTCTCCTGCGCAGGAACAGCAACGGAGCATCCAGCGCCCACTCGACGTAGGCGCGGTAAGAGAAGCTTCCGTCGAACATCGATGGCAGGTAACCGCAGCGAGCCGGGTCCACGTCCGTCCAGACATGGCTTCGATAGGACATCATTCCCGAAGGCCGGCCGTTCACCAGGGGACTGTTCGCATACAGCGCTACCATCAAAGGCGACAGCCGAGCCACCGCGACTGCTTTGCGGACGCAATCGCCTTCATCCATCCAGTCGAGCGAAACCTGGCCGGTGGCGGTCATCAGCATCATGTCGAGCGCGAGTTTTCCCCGGGAAGAGAGCGACTGGCGCATCGCCGCGTATCGGGTCTTCGGCATCCAGGGCATTTCGGTCGTCGTTCCGAATGGCCGATAGCCCAGGGCGACCAGCCGCAGCCCAAGCTCCGCGCAACTTTGCCTGACCTGAGCGAGGTGGCGCACGTTTTCCGCGTGCACCGTGCGCGCATCGCGGGCGGGGTTGCCGGAGAGCTCGAGTTGGCCTCCCGGCTCCAGCGAGATCGTCGTTTTGCCGTGGGTCAGCGCAATCACCGGGTGGTCCGGCGATTCGCGAAATGCCTCGTAGCCGCGCCGCTGCAGGCTCGCGAGCAGCGCGCCAATCCCCGACGGTCCTTCGTAGGGGACGGGTTTCGACGAATGGACCGGATAGACGAATTTCTCGTGCTCCAGGCCAATCTGATGCTCCGATGCGGGACGCTCGGCGGCCCGAAAGTAGGCAATCAGATCCTCGACGGTAGAAACCGGCTGAGCTTCGGGCTGCTCGCGATCCAGCGACATGGGAAGGTCTCACTATAACGATCGCCGTCGACGATGGCCCGCGGGCCGCTGCGGGCGCTCCGCGCCACCCAAGCTTCTGCAGCGGTCCTCGCCCGGCGCGATTTTGCTGCTCGCTCTTCGCGCGCCGGTTTTGGCGTCAATGTCAAGTGCGCGGCAACTCTTTCGAAAGCGCCAACACGCCCTTTCCCCGGGAGAGCCGCCCTTCTTGAAAGCGAGGCACTCAGGCAGGGGTATTCCGCTTGATGGCCTTGTAAGTGGTGGTTAATCTTGCTGCAATGTTGCAGATCTAACGGCCTGCGACAGACCGACCAGTTGATTTTCAGGAGCCCTCTCGCGGAACTAAAAAATCCGCCGCGCGTACAGAGCACACATGCCCCGATTTTTTCGCCGCTTCTTCGCAATTGTTCTTCTCCTTGGTGCTTGGGCGTTCGCGGGCAGTGATCGCGCTCCCCGACCTCTGACGTTGGGCGATTCGGCCGCAAGGCCCGCGCCCCGATCGGATTCCGAAAGCCGCAGCTCGGACAAACCAGCGCATGACCTGAGCAGTCTGCGGGTCTTCACCAAGGTCATCCTTTACGTGAAGGACAATTACGTCGATCCGAAGCGCGTCAAGCCCAAGGAGATGATGATCGCCGCCCTCGAGTACGTGGAAAAGACGGTGCCCGATGTGATCGTCGAGGGCAACGCGGACGCGGGCAAGCTCAAGTTGACGGTGAACGGCAAGGCGCGCGACTTCGACATCAGCCATGTGGACTCGCTTTGGAAGATGTCGTTCACGATGAAAGATGTCTTCGACTACATCGGACGGAACATGCGGCCGATCGAAGATACGCGCGACGTCGAGTATGCGGCGGTGAACGGGATGCTCTCCACCCTGGACCCGCACTCGGTGCTGCTCAAGCCCGAGATGTACCGGGAGATGAAGCTGCAGACCAAGGGGGAGTTTGGCGGCCTTGGGTTCGTGATCCAGATGAAGGAGGGAAACCTCACCGTGGTCCGGGTGTTGCCCAAGACTCCGGCGGCGAAAGCCGGAATCCGCAAGGACGATACGATCCAGAAAATCGCCGAGGAATCCACCGTCAACATGGACCTCAACGAGGCGGTATCCAAGCTCCGCGGACCGGTCGACTCGAAAGTGGTGATCACCGTGGACCGCAAGAGCTGGGAGAAGCCGCAAGTGATGGCCCTCGTCCGCGCGACGATCAGCATCGACTCGGTCCAGTCAAAGTTGCTCGCCCAGAACGTGGGTTACATCCGGCTGATCAATTTTCAGGGGAACACCACCCGGGATCTCCAGTCAACGCTCAACCAGCTGGCCAAGGAGGCCGAGCCCGCGGGCGGGATGAAGGGCGTGGTCCTCGATCTCCGCGGCAATCCCGGCGGCCTGCTCGAGCAGGCGATCCAGGTCTCGGACATGTTTCTGTCCCAGGGAACGATCGTGGCGACGGTCGGGCTCTCCGACAAGCTCCGCGAGGAGAAGCGCGCCCATCCCGACGAGGGCGATAACCTCTATCCGGTGGTTGTCCTGGTGAACGCAGGCTCCGCCTCCGCCTCGGAGATCGTCGCCGGCGCCCTGAAGAATCTGAACCGCGCGGTGATCGTCGGGCGGCAGACCTTCGGCAAAGGCTCGGTCCAGGTCCTTTACGAGATGGATGACATGGCCCTCAAGCTGACCATCGCGAAGTACCTCACCCCGGGCGACGTCTCGATCCAGGAAACGGGCATCGTCCCCGACATCACCCTCATCCCCACCCGGGTGACCAAGGAGCGGCTGGACGTGTTCGCTCCGCGAAAGTCCCTCGGGGAAGCTGATCTCGAGCACCACTTCGGCAACCCCACCCAGCAGGCGGTGGCGAAGAAGCGCGAAGAGGTTCTCAACCGTCAAAAGTCGCTCGATGAGGTGAAGTACCTCAAGGAGGACGTGAAGCAGAAGGACGCCTCCGCCAAACAGCAACTGATCGAGGAAGGACGCTCTCCCAAACTTTCCAAGAGCGACAAGCCGGGCAAGGCGAAGGAGAAGGATCCGGCCCTGGATGGCGAGTTGCCGGGCAGCGACCACGAGTTGGATGACCAGCTGGATGCGGAGTCACAGTACGAAGTGAAGGAGGATTTCGAAGTCCTCTTCGCGCGCGACTTCATCCTCGCCGCGCCCTTCGTCGACCGCGAGCGGATGCTCCGCGAAGCACGTCAATTCGTCGAGCAGAAGAGGCGGCAGGAAGAAGAGCGGATCGACAATGCGATCGGCGCCCTGGGCATCGATTGGAGCCCCGGCCCGACGCCCAAAACTCCGCAGCTGACCGCGGCGGTGAAGCCCGGTCCGACGCAGAAGATTGCCGCGGGGGAAGATACCGATCTCGAGCTGACCGTGGAAAACCGCGGCAGCGAGACGCTGAGCCGCCTGCGCGCCTGGACCGATTCGGACAACCCCTTCCTCGATCGCCGAGAGTTCGTCTTCGGCGCAGTCAAGCCGGGAGAGAAGAAGAGCTGGAAGGTTCAGCTGAAAATGCCGAAGGACATCATCTCCCGCCGGGACAGTATAAAGTTCCGATTTTTCGACGACCACGGGGCGTTGCCGGAGACGGTCGATGCCGACCTGAATTTCGTGGAGATCCCGCGGCCGGCTTTCGCTTTCGACTGGCAGGTGATCGACGACTGCGCCCAGTGCAATGGCGACGGAACGGTTCAACGGGGCGAGCGCGTCACCCTGCTTCTCGACGTGAAGAACCTCGGCTCGGGCAAGGCGTTCGACACCTTTGCCCAGATCAAGAACGCGGCCGACCAGAACATTTTCATCGAAAAAGGACGCTTCAAGCTGGGCGAGATCGCCCCGGGCGAAACGAAGACCGCGAAGTTCCAGCTCGAGGTGAAGAAAGCGTACAAAGGCGATTCGTTCCCGCTCAAGCTGGCGATCGTCGACGAGCCGCTGGAGGAGTTCGCCACCGAGAAGCTGAAGATTCCGGTGACGGATTCGGGCACCGAGGTCGAGCTGAAGAAAATGGTGGTGAGGATCGGCGACAAGGGCGAGCTGTTCGAGTCTGCGGACAAGGATGCCCGCCCCATCGCCTTGCTGCCCCGTGGAGGTTTCCTGGCGGTGGAAGGAAAGGTGGCGTCTTCCTATAAGGTAGATTTCGAGAAGGGCCGCTTCGCCTTTGTCCATGCCGCAGACGTGAAGGAAGTCAAAGGCGCCAAGCCGGCACCGCTCAAGGATGTCGAGCACCTTCCCTTCCGCGAACCGGCGCAGATCACGCTCAACGTGGATTCGGCCCAGGGTGGAATCGTGGTCGAAGGCGACAAATTCAATCTCTCCGGCGTGGTCACCAATACCAAGGAGCTTTTGGACATGTACGTGCTGGTCAACGACCAGAAGGTATTCTTCAAGAGCGCGAGCAACGCCGAGGGCGATGCCCTTCGTATGAAATTCAGCACCGACTTCCCGCTCAAGGAAGGCAACAACAACGTGCTGATCGTGGCGCGCGAAGGCCCCGAATTCGCCAGCCGTAAGTCCCTCGTCATCCGGCGTCGGCCCCCGTCGGTCGCTCAAAAGTTGGCCAATCCCTAGGCGTCGCGATACGGTGCTCGCTCGATTGGCGCGCGCAAATGGCGCGCTATCGCTCGCTCCTCGCGGAGGTTCTCGGGAATGAAGAAGCCGGGGCGAATCATCGCTCTTGCGTTGTCGCTGAGCGTCACTGCTGCTCACGCGAGCGCCTACGACTTCCGACTGTTCCGGTTGGGCAATCCGACGCCGGGGGGGATGAATTACGACCCTTCAGCGAACGCGAACTTCAGGGCTTTCGCTCGGGAGTTGGGGGCGGCGCTGACCTCGATCACCATGATGCCTCCTTCCACGCTGGGCTACGATGGTTTTGCGATCGGGACCGAGCTGTCGATCCTGAACCTGAAGTCGAGCCAGTTCCTCTTTCCCACCGAAGGCGGGTTTTCAGGGCCGTTGCTCGTTCCCTCGCTCCACCTGCGCAAGGGATTGCCCTTCTCCTTCGAAGTGGGCGCGCGCACCGGCTGGATCCAGAAAAGCGGCATGGCGGTCGCCACGATCGAAGTGAAATGGGCGCTCAACGAGGGCTTCGCCAACTGGCCCGATCTGGGGATCCGGGGGCATTTCACCCGGCTGTTCAACTCGAGGGATTTCGATCTCTATACCGGTGGCGTGGACGTGGGAATCGGGAAGAGATTTGCGATCGCGGGGACGATGACGATTACTCCCTACGCCGGCTGGAACCCGGTCTGGGTGGCTGCGTTCTCCAAGACGGTGGACTTCAATCCGGGGCGTTCCTACGAAGATTCGGTCAGTACGCCCACTTCCCAGCTGCGCGACACCGCGGTTTACGATGACGTCCGCGCCGGGTCCAACATGCACCATCGGTTCTATGCGGGCTTTCAATTCATCCTCGGAGTGTTGCAGGTCGGCGCGGAAGCCTCGTACTCGACCCTGGGGCAGATCCGGGATGAAGGGACGGGGACCGACCGATCGCTTCCGTCCCTTTTGGCGTTCAACGCCACGATCGGGCTGGGCTTTTAGGCGCGGCGTTCCAGGCGCAACCCCTCGCGCAGCATCCCGGGCCGGTTGGTGATGCAGTAGGCCACCCCGCTGTCTCGCAGTCCGCGCGCCGCGGCGACATCGTCCACCGTCCAGCAAGCGACGCGAAGTCCGAGCTTGAGCCAGGCCCTGACCCGCTCGGGAGTGCAGAACCGCAGCGGCGGATGAATCGAATGATTCGAGAGCAGCGGGCCGAGAATGCCGCTTTG
>WNFA01005238.1_pt1 | contig 18689 bp, 21 predicted proteins | sample 5400481 | NCBI WGS metagenome assembly WNFA01 (sample SAMN13153340, study PRJNA577476) | soil metagenome | isolation source: 120 cm saprolite under Douglas fir tree site 2 hole 1 replicate 2 | place: USA:California | collected 2015-04-18
CATCATGAATTACAGGTTGATGGATTGCCTGAAAAGGGGTCTAGTGCCCGATATCAATGTCTACGATGCCGCCGCCTGGAGTGCGCCTACTCCTTTAAGTGAAACATCTGTGGCACAGAATGGCGCTCCCCAGAAATTCCCCGATTTCACACGCGGCAAGTGGAATGTGCGTTCAGACACCGCAGGCTTTGCAGTTCAGACTTGAGTGCCCGCTTCAGTCATCCCTAGGAGCCTTTTATGATCGAAAGCGTGCAGGTTGAGAGTCCACCATCAGAAGCGCCCGTCACAGAGCCTGAACGTAAGGCGGAAAGCGTCACTCGGCTGATCTCGCTGGACGCATTCCGCGGGCTAGTGATGGTCCTGATGCTTGGGGAACACATGCGTTTGCCTGAAGTGGCGCGTGCGTTTCCGCACAGTGCCTTGTGGGGCTTGATCGCCTTCAATACCGAGCACGTGCCGTGGCAAGGGTGCTCATTGCATGACCTGATCCAACCTGCCTTTTCCTTTTTGGTGGGGGCAGCGCTCCCGTTTTCTATCGCGAGCCGGAAGATGAAGGGACAAACCTTCGGACCCATGTTTGGGCATGCGGTCCGGCGAGCGCTACTTCTGATCTTCCTCGGAATTTTCCTTCGGTCCCTGAGGTCGCCTCAGACCTACTTTACATTTGAGGACACGCTGACGCAGATCGGATTGGGTTATGTCTTCCTGTTCCTGCTGGGATTCGCGCGTGTGCGAACGCAAGTGGTGGCGCTGGTGCTGATCTTGATTTGTTTTTGGGCAGCTTTCGCGATTTATCCAGCACCAGGTCCCCAGTTCGATTACAGCCGGGTCGGAGTTCCGCAGAGCTGGGACCACAATTACACCGGATTTCTATCTCACTGGAATAAGAATTCGAATCTTGCGTGGGCGTTCGATGTTTGGTTTTTAAACCTTTTTCCGCGAGAACAGCCCTTTGTCTTCAACGAGGGTGGTTGGTCTACGCTGAGTTTTATTCCGACGCTTGGCACGATGATACTGGGCCTCCTGGCCGGAGAGTGGCTCAAGGGTGAAGGATCGAAACAGCAAAAATTGCGAGGACTCGTGATCGCGGGAACGGGCCTGTTGCTGCTCGGACTGGTGTGTCAATGGGCCGGCATTTGTCCCATTGTCAAAAGGGTCTGGACATCGGCGTACACACTTTATAGCGGAGGCTGGGTGGTGCTGATCCTGGCCGGTTTTTATGCGCTAATCGAATGGAAAGGGTGGCGGCGATGGGCATTCCCGCTGGTGGTGGTCGGAATGAACTCGATTGCCGTTTACGTGATGAGTTGGACCATGTCGGACTTCTTCGGCAACGCCTTGGACCGCCACTTTGGGAAGGCGATAGCGGCGATCGGCGGAACGACTTTTCAGCCCGTGCTCCACGGCTTTGCAGTGATGCTGATCTTTTGGTTCATCCTGTTTTGGATGTACCGCCGGAAGATCTTTTTAAGGATTTGAGCTCAGGAGAAGGCGACTTGGCACGCGCGGGCGGTGGAGGCGGTTGCTTCTTCGTGTTCGCTGCGAAGATGCCGCCGATGGCAGCGCCTCCTCGGACCAACCTCGTCTCCGTGCCCCTCAAGGTTTAGGTAGTCACCGCGGTTCAGCGCAGCGCGGCCACTTTCGCGCGCACCTTTTGCAGAACCGACGGCGGCAGCGTGGCATAGCCCTGCGCTTGCGCGATTTCCTGGCCGGAGGCGTACACCCAGCTTAAATATTCGTTGACCGCGTGGCTCCGCTGCGAGTCCTGCGGATGCACGGGCACGTAAAACCATGTGAAACTCACGATTGGATAACTTTCCTTGCCTGGCGCGTTCGTCAGCGAAACGCGAAAGTCGTCCGTGATTTTGGATTCCATCGCCACGGCCACATCACCGATGCTCTTCGTCGACGGCTTCACAAACTCTCCGGCAGCGTTGCGAATTCGCGCGATCGACAACCCGGATTTCTCCCCACAGCGGATCTCGCCATAAGCGATGGTTCCCGGCGTCTTGGCGGCGTTGGCCAGCATATCCTGACATCGGCTGAAAGCGGTGCCAACCGGCCACTTTGGCGAAGCGCTCTTCCCGACTTTGGCGTGGAATTCTGGGCTGAGTTTAGAAAGAAAGTCGGAAAAAATGTAGTTCGAACCTTTGCCGTCCGTGCGATGCAGCACCTTGATCGGCAAATCAGGAAGCTTGCCGTCAGGATTCAGCCGGGCAATCTCCGGGTCGCTCCAGGAGGTTGTTTTTCCAAGGTAGATATCCGCGAGCACTGGACCCGAAAGGCGAATGCTCGTCGCGCCGCCGGGTACATTGTAAAAGACCGCAATGCCCACCAGTACGGTGGGCAATTCCACGGCCGCGTGCGCCGCCTTTTTCATCTGTTCTTCGGGAATCGGCGCATCGCCGCCGCCGAGATCTCCTCCGGTTCCAGAAAGAACACGGTCGGCACTCTCGCTGGTTCCCACCGCGAGATAGCGAACCTCAGTTTCAGGGTGCGCCTTGTGGTATTCGTCTCCCCACAACACGTACAGCGGCTCCGGCATGGTCGATCCGGTGGTGACCAGCACCATCTGTGTTTGCGCGAGGCCGTGCGGGGATAGCATTGTCAACGAGATAGCCAGCAGTATGGCGGTCAGGGAGAAAGCAAACTCGGGGCTGTTTTTCAAGGAAGCTTCCTCCTCATGAATCGGGACGAAGACTGGTAGTCCGGAATTTCCGTTTTAGCTCCCAGCAGCACCCGGTCTCATTGTTCTTCCTTCATTGTCTTGCAAACTACCTTGGTGTGCCCTGTTTTTGAATCGATCACGGTGGTCACGGGCAGACAACTACAGGTCACCGTGTTGGCATTTTCCTGCTTGATTACTACACAGTGTTCGATGAGTTCGGCAGCAGGTGAGGGCAGCTGGCTCCGTATGGGAGGCGGGGTCGCCGCAACCGGCTGCTTCTTCGCCGCGCAACCAGCCAGAAGCAGGCAAAACACCAGCCAGGCTTTCCGCATGCACCGTTTTCGCTCTCTCTGGCCCGCTTGTCGATGGCAATCTTGGTTACACCAAGCTAATTTTCGTCTCTATTGGTGGGCCGTAGATCCATGTCAAACTCAAGAAGCTAGTCAATGTGATAATAACGCGATATTTCAACAATCAGCGTGTCCAAGTGCTGGCAAAATGAAGGTACTCCAACACCGCTCAATGTTTCGTTCCAACTGTCGTTCTTCGATTCGTCGCGAAGCGAAATACATTAAGAGCACGATACTGACGCATCCAGCAGCAACGGCCGTCCATCTCCACAAGGCCCATGGTTCGTTTATTACGAGGAGCATCAAAACCATGGTGGAGATTACAAAGAGTAGAACGGCGATAGTCAGAAGCCATCGATCCCACCATGGTCTGCGCTGCTTCACGCCTGCCCACTGCAAGAGCCAACACGCCGGGCCAGCCGAGTCAGGTCTCGTTCCTGTTGGTGCACACTATTGCAGCTTGAGCAGTGCGGGGCAGCGGATGCTACCGACATCGGGAGCCGTTTCGCATGCCTCCCTGAATCCGCGAGGACCGCCTTGGGTTAGAATCCGGTCAGCCAGAAAAGAAAGTCAAATCCTTACCGTAAATTCAAGCGAAATCTTGTAGTTCGACAAAGACGCGGTGTTCGCCCAGTTCGCATATCCACACAAACGAATCATCGTGCCTACCGCGAATGTTCTTGCAACCTCGCCTTGGGTCAGTTCTGCCTGTTTTCGGGTGTGTATCAAGCGAGAGAGAAAGGTCCTCAAGGCCTTGTGATAAGACCTGTCATTAGCGTTCATACTCGAAGGAAACGGCGGTGTTGGGCGATGCAGGGGTAACCCACAATCGAACAAGAAAAACCGACCCGAGGAGAACGAACGTAAGTATGATTATGGCAGCGTTCGCGAGTGCGGAAATATCCAGAGCAAATGTCAGATCAGGTGCCCTGCTTGTAGGCATGTAGATAACGGCGGCCATGGCAGTGTAGTGCATCGCTGGAACTGCAAGGCCCATGATTATCGCGCAGAGGATCTTCAGCAATATTCCCGGCTTTTCCTCGCGAAACTGGAATGTTAGCCCCACAGCTGCAAAAGCGACCAACACCGCGATTACCACCGACGCTGTCACCAATCCCGTGTCGTATTCGTGCATAGCAGGCAGCCGCATCGCAGCCATTCCCGTGTAGTGCATGGCCACTATGCCGGCAGCCATCAACAGACTTCCACCCACGACATGTTGCACATCCATGCGCTCGCGGCTTATAACGAAGAGTGCTACTAATGAAGCGCAGATCGCAGCCACCAGGGACAAAACTACGGTCGGAATATGGTAATAAACCGGCACCGGCAAGCGATACGCGAGCATTCCCGTATAGTGCATGGACCAAATGCCCGTGCCCATAGAGATGGCGCCACCAAACAACCATGCCAGGCGCGCATTATTTCGGGCTACCGTAACTCGTCCGGCAAGGTCGAGCGCAGTGTAGGAAGCGCAAATGGCTATCAGGACGGATAGAGCGACCAGCCGATAGTCATACGTCGCCGAGATAACGGTCGATTGATTCAAGGATTGCCTCGTTTGGTAGAAACGTAGCTCTTATTGCGGCTATTAACAAATTACTAATGTAATTAAGCCGTTTTCCACGGGCCGGGGCCCCGAAGCAACGAATGGATGATCGGTTCTGCGAGAGCAGAATGGAAGACTTCCTGATGCCGGCAACCGGCGAAACAAACCCCATCCCTGAAGTTCACGGCAACCAGGTGGGGTTGCTGGAACTGAGCAAGTGTTTCCGGTCCAGCATAGGGTGACGGCTGAGTTTCGAGACATTGAAGGCAAACTCCCAATCGTGCGATCCCGGATTCAACTCAAGGTCACTTTGGTGCGCCGCTTTTGCTAGGGCACAGAGCCGCTCGTAGGTGGTGTCCCTTGGAACAAAGTGCAAGGGAAATTCTGGATCGCCAATAGTGAACTCCGGGGCGTCGGAATGGTGAGGTAGATTGTTAAGCAAGAAACGGTGCTCTTCACTGAGCGGCTCTCCTGATCGCATCCCTTGTTCCTCGATCCGACCAATCACGAATCCCAGAGCCGCGCCCAAATCTGCCGCCCGGTCCATTCAGCCTCATTGACTATCGTATTGTGATCTGACCCGGGCGGACAACTGTTGCTATCAGGCTATTTCCCCAGCTACGTCTGGCCAATATTCACGAGTCAGGCTCTACCTGCGAAAATGCTCCCACCCGCGCGGCAAAAGTTCGTATCCGATCTGGTTGCGGTTCATCAGAAAGATCTTCCTCTCGCGCGTGACGTGCCCGATGTGGGTGATGGGCACTCCCGCAATGCGCGAGGGAACTCGCTTCCTGGCCGGAGCCGTAAACAGCAGTTCGTAATCCTCCCCGCCGTGAAGCGCGAATTCGAGGTCCACTTCCCGCGCCGGCTTGCCCACGCTCGCTCGGGGAATCAGCTCTGACTCAATCTCCGCCCCAACTCCACTCTCTTCGCAAACGTGAGCGAGATCCGTGGAAAGCCCGTCGCTAATGTCGATCATGGCGGAAGCCAACCCCTTCTCCCGCAGGACACGGCCCAGTTCGATGCGAGGCTCCGGATAGAAGTGGCGCGGATACTCTCGCGGGTTCAGCTTGCGCTTCGGCTTCTTCCTCATCTGCCACACCGCCGCCGCAGAGCCGCCAAGCTCTCCGCTGACATAAATCCGGTCGCCCGGACGCGCCCCTGAGCGCAGAACCGCTTTCCCCCTAGGGACACACCCCACCACGACAATGTCCGCCAGGATTCCGTCGGGCGACTCCGCAGTATCGCCTCCGGCCAAAGTCACGCCGAAGTTCTCCCCCAGGCTGATCAGGCTGCGGACGAAGCGTCCCACCCAGCTTTGTGGCAGGTCGCGCGGCAGGGCCACCGACAGAAAGGCGGCAACCGGCTCTCCCCCCATGGCGGCAATGTCACTGAGGCCCCGTGCCAGGCAGCGGTGACCGACAGACTCGGCTGGATGCCAGTCGCGCCGGAAGTGAATCCCTTCCAGGGTGAAGTCGATGGTTACCAGCGTGTCTTGCTGCTGACCCCGGCGCGGCAACAGTCGAAGCACGGCGCAGTCATCTCCAATTCCGGTGAGAACTGATCGTGTGGCGCGGGCGCCCCCGCCCGCGCGCCCTGGTTTGTCGGGTTGCCCCGCCATCCGGCGAATTTGTGAAATCAACGCTTTTTCGGCAAAGGGCACAGCGCAAACACTATAGCGGACACCGCAGAATGATGTGAGATTCGCCCGGCGAGATTCACAACGCTTAAAGACTGACGGGTTTAAGGCCTCAGCAGCTGTTGGCATCCTTGACATTGTCCTAAGGGCCATTCTGTGCCGGACGCCCCACCCGGGAGTAACCTGTCCCTGGTGACCTCCCATTACCCGCCTTCAGTAATTGCTTATGAACCATCGCGTCGTTGACACAGTCGAACCCAGTTTGTTACCGTTAGCCAGTCTTTCAATCAACCTTTGGCCGAGCTAACTTCTGCATCCCGTTAGGATTGCAGATAAATACATTTTTTGGGCTCTGGCTTCCGGTTCCGGTAGGTAGCGGGCGCGGCAGTTTCCATTCCCGATGGGGAACGTAGCCCGAGTCAGGATGACCGCTCAGGGTTTCTGCAACCACAGAGCCGCCCTGGATTTGCGGAACCTGATTTCAAGCTTTAATTAAAGAGGCATATTGAGAAAACGCTTTTACATCCTTTTTGTGGCTCGCGGGGACGACGGCCAGTTGCGCAAGATCTCTATCCCTGTGCACTACTTGTACATATTCGTAGTCGGCGCCGCAATTGGATTCCTCAGCCTCACCGGTATCGCCAGTTCCTACGCCCGCATGCTGTTGAAGGTTTCCCGCTACAACCAGCTGCGCACGGAAAAAGATCAGCTGAAAGACAATTATTCGCGCCTCGAGCAGGTCGCCAAGGAACGTGACGTTCAGGTCGCATCTCTGGGCTCGCTCGCCAGCGAGGTCTCTGCGCTGTACGGTCTTAAGTCCCAGCCCACATTGGTGACCGCCACATCGGAGCAGATTCAAGACGCCGACGTGACTTCGTCGCTCGACCAGCTTCACGCCTTGCGGACTTCAGCTCTTACCGGAGCCACCATGGTCGGCCTCACCATGGGCCTGACCCGGAACGCTACAACCGCCGACTGGAGTCGCGCCAACTCTGCCCCGAACCTGTGGCCTGTAGAAGGCCAGGTGACCGGCAGCTTTGGTGAGCGCATCGATCCGTTTAACGGGGAAGGCGCATTCCACAGCGGGGTAGACATTGGAGGCAGCTACGGGCATCCGATCATCGCGCCCGCAGGTGGAGTAGTGACATACGCTGATTTTCAAGGCGGATACGGCAAGATGGTCATGCTGGATCATGGCCACGGCATCAGCACGCGCTATGGACACCTCTCGGGCTACGCCGTTACCCCCGGCCAGCATGTCAATCGCGGCGATGTGATTGGATACGTCGGACTCAGCGGACGCTCCACCGGCCCCCACCTTCACTACGAAGTTCGCATCAACGACACCCCGGTCAACCCGTACAAATACCTTCGCATGACAGTTGCCCACAGCGGCGGCTTCACCCCGGGCAGCTAGACCCTCCCTTCACCTGTCGGTAGTGGGTCAGTTTCGTTTGTCCTTCCGAAACAAGCGTTCCTTGCGCGAACTGTCATCCCGAGCGAAGCGAGGGATCCAGGTTCTTGCGGTCGCCGTAATGAGTGCCGCATCAAACAGAAACCTAGGTGTGACATTTCAACAGGTTGTCCATTCGATGAAAACCGGAGAAGCTGATTGTGTCGAAGCAATCCAGCACTTCGGAGAGATCGAATGGACATCCACAAGAATGCCCGACTCACTCCCGTTTTGCGAGAGGAGTTGGCGAAAAAGTTATTGCCCAGGCGGTGACTTTGAACTCGGCCGCAGCCGAGTTCAAGGTCACCGCCAAAACCGCAGCCAAGTGGGTCCGGCGTTATCAGCAGCAAGGTCGCCCTGGCCTGCAGGATCGATCTTCCCGTCCTCTGCGCTCGCCTCGTCGTTGCCCTCAGATCCTTCCCGACCAGAAAGCCCCTTCCGCGGCCGCCTTCCTGCAGGCCGCCGTTGACTACTACGCCCGCCTCGGCATCTCCATCTCCCGCGTGCTCACCGACAACGGTCCCTGCTATCGCTCCGGCCGCTTCCGCCGCCTCTGCCAGCTCCGTATTCGCCAGCGTTTCACTCGTCCCTACACCCCGCGCACCAACGGCAAAGCCGAACGCTTCATCCAGACGGCTCTTCGGGAATGGGCTTACAGTCGCGCTTACGACAACTCCCAGGTCCGCGCTCTCGAGCTGCCACGCTGGCTCCACCAGTGCAACTGGCATCGTCCGCATGCTAGTTTCAACCACGCTCCGCCCATCAGCCGTTCTGGTCTCGACCCGAACAACCTGTTGACACACACACACATAGGTTCTTCCTTGCGTAACACCTTCTCTGTCACTGCAGGCGGAAACCCAGATCCCTCGCTTCGCTCGGGATGACAACACATAGAGATAGTTCTAATGTCGGGTAGTGTCGTTGGAACCGCCGACGACGATCTTCATCAGATCAGTGGCTAGAGCGGCGACATCGATGTTGTCCATATTAACGAGGATCACGACTCCGGCTTGCTGATCGGGGACGAGCATGATGAAGGTGCTGGTGCCTTGCTGGCCCCCACCGTGGCCGACGTCGGCGAGGCCGGCTTTCTTGCCGCTGCCCCATCCCCAGCCTAGAGAGTAGCTATTTTCAGAGCCGTCGCTGGGCTTTTGCGGAGTCCACATTGCATCGCGGCTGACGCGGCGAATCAGGCGATCGTTCAGCACAGCGACCTCGAAACGCGCCATGTCATCGGCTGAGGACAACCATCCGCCGCCGGGAATCTTGTAGCTGGAATCCAGAAATTCAGAGTTGACCACCGCGCCGGACTTGTCTTTGTGGTAGAAGCGCGTGCGATACGGGATGATCACGTAACGGTCGTCGGCCACAGTGTGCGTCATGCCGGCGGGAAGGAAGATGTCTTCGCGCATGTAGTCCGTGTACTTCGTGCCCGAAGCGCCCTCGACGGCACAACCCACCACCGTATACCCGTGAGTGGTGTAGCTGAACTTTGTGCCTGGCTTCGCCAGCAGCGGGTCGTTGGCAAAGAACTGCAGGCCGCCGCGAATCGGATCGTCGAAGTGTCTGATGTTGCCGACTTCCGGATCGTCGTTGGAGTCGGACTTGTAATGACGAATGCCGCTGAGATGCGCGAGCAGCAGGCGGGTCGTGATTGGCGCTTCCTTTTGAGGAAACGCAGGACAGTACTTCTGCACGGGTGCATCCAGGTCCAACTTCCCGCGTTCGGAGAGTTGCATCGCGGCGACAGCGGTGAGCGACTTCGAGATGGAGGCGAGGCGATAGAGAGTCTGTGAAGTCGCCGGCACGAAACCTTCGAGATCGGCCATGCCGAATCCAGCGGACCAGACGTACTGGCCATTCTCCACCACAGCGGCGGACAGGCCGGGAACCTGGTTCGCGGCCATGAACTTCGAAATCACTTGTTCAATCTGGGTGCGTTTCTCGGGAGCAAGTTTCGCGTCCTGGGCGGGAAGGGCCAGCGATCCTGCGACGAGAAGCGCCGCACCAACAACCATCCTTAGCAGCAAGGAGCGACTGACGATCTTCCTGCCGGGGAGAGTGGGGGCCCAGAAAATCCAACTGCGGCCACGTCTATTCAAGCTTGCGATCTCCATCTTCATACGCCTGCTTCAGTTCCTCGATTCGATCGTGCGTTGTTTTTTCCATGCAAAAGGTCTCGACCATTATGCTCATGCTCCCGCCTTCGTACTGATGCCTGGCAGCGTCGCAGTGAAGGTTGCGGTATTCTATCCACGCTCTTTCAGCACCCTTCAACTTTGTGATGGCCGCTTGAATCCATTTTGCCTGGTCAGCGTCGTGGTGCCGCTGAGCTTCGGTGAGGTCCTTCTGCAAGGACTCCAGAACTTTGCGATAGACAGCATTGAGCCGAACATCGGCCTTGTGATACTGCTCGGCGGCGCACTGGTTGAGTTCCGCTTGGTTCCCAGACTGGTTACAGGGAGTTTCTTTGTCGAGAACAGCGGCCTTGGACTCTGCAGGTTGCTGCGCAGAACCGGTAGCGACAAATAGAAGCATTAGGGCAATCCATACCAAGTATCTACGCCATTGGCTCAGGAAATACATATTCTTCAAGACAACTTACCAGTGCTCCTGCCTGTGATCGGCTTCCATCGGCGTGAATCCGCGTTCACGACGTTCGCGGGCGAGGCGCCCGCGCCACACACGGCAACCTCACCTCACTCCATTGGGATAGATCAGGATTTTGCTTGCCTCGCCCGTCTTTAGCCGCTCCATGGCCTTGGGAAAATCCTTCATGGGAATTCGGTCGGTGATCACGGGATGCAAGTCCAGTTTGCCGCTCTTGAGCAACGCGGTCATCTGATACCAGGTCTGGTACATGCGACGCCCGTTGATGCCCTGCACCGTGATGCCTTTGAAAATAATGTCTTCGGAGAAATTCACGGAGATGGGCTTCGAGGTCAGGCCGAGTAGAGAAATTCTTCCGCCACGGCGGACGATGTCGAACGCGGTGCGAATCGAGTCGGGGTGTCCGGCCATCTCCAGCACGACATCAACGCCCAACCCGCCGGTTTTTTCCGCGATGATTGCGCGAACATCTTCCTTTGTAGGGTTCAGGACATAGTCCGCTTTCATAGCGCGGGCGACTTTGGCGCGGTGCTCGTTGACCTCAATGGCAAATACCGAGGGGATCGAGGATGGAGGCATATTCCTGCGGGATGGCCGGATCGAGCTTCCAGATGTTTGACTCGGGAATCACGACGTATTCGGCGAAAGCTCCATCAGCATCCACGCCGATGATCTTCACGTTCTGGCAGATGTGCGCTTCGCCGGTGCGGCACTGCAGGCATTTGCCACAAGCCACGTGCATCTCCGCGGAAACGAAATCGCCTGCCTTGACGCTGGTGACTTCGTCGCCGTAGGCGACAACCTCGCCACAGAATTCGTGTCCGGGGATGAGTGGAGGGTGAATGCGGTTCTGCGCCCAGCGATCCCAGTTGTAAATGTGCAAATCAGTGCCGCAGATAGAGGCGACTTTGACTTTGACCAGGACATCGGTCCGCCCGAATCCGGGAACTTTAACCTCGCGAACTTCAGCGCCGGGGGCAGCTGTCGGCTTGACGACAGCGAGCATGGTGGATGGCATGATGGATGTTCGATGAAATTCAAATCAACCACAAAACGTATGATTTTAGCACCGGGCGTACATCACAAGCGCGGGGTAGTCTCAGGTCTCATTCTCTGTCGTCACCCAGCCGGTTACAATCGGCTCCGATGCGAGCTTGCTCAACTGCGACGCGTTCTGACAAGACCGTTCGTCTAGCGCTGGTGTGCGTGCTGATCGTTGTCGGCGTCGCACCGCAGATAGCTTATAGCGCTCCTTCCCGTAAGGAGTTCCTGCGCAAGCTGGTCGCCGCCGCCATCGAACGCACGCATCACTCCGTTCGCTACGTCTCTGCGTATGTGCGCATTCCTTACCCCGGCGGAGATGTCCCTGCCGACACCGGGGTTTGTACGGACGAGATCATCCGCTCATATCGGGCCGTTGGCATCGATCTGCAGAAAGAAGTCCACGAAGACATGTTGCAGAATTTCGAGGCCTATCGCAACCAGCGGCGCTGGCGGCTCGCCCATCCCGACTCGAATATTGACCACCGGCGCGTACCGAACCTGATGGTCTTCTTCCAGCGCAAGGGGGAGACTCTGCCCATCACCAATCGTGGCGAAGACTATTTGCCCGGCGACCTCGTCGCCTGGGACTTGGGGGGAGGCGTGCCGCATATCGGTATCGTCGTCGACCAGAAGGCTCGGTGGAGCGGCCACTTCTTGGTTGTACACAACATCGGCGAGGGACCGAAGATGGAAGATGTGCTTTTCAACTGGAAGATCACAGGACACTATCGCTACTTCGGGCTAGGCTCATAGCAAGAGGACATCCGCTCACTCTTCCCGTGGCACACCCCGGTCAGACCTCGCTGGAGCGGTCTTATGCTGCTCCGACTTGCCACGTGGAATGCTCAGCGACTTCCACTCACTGGACCGCAGGTGCTTGGCCAGGAACAAAATCTGTCCTACGTGGTGCGCGTAGTGTGCAATCTGGCGGTTGATGGCTTGCAGCACGGTGTGGGGCTCGCCACGGATCGCCACTGTCCGCATCACGTCTTCGGGCTTGAGGCTAGAGATGGCGGCAAATACGCGCTCCCAACCGTCTTCCCACCATTGCATGACCTCTGCGCGGGTCGTCAGGGCAGTCAACTCAAATTCCTGGTCGCGAAAGCGGTCGGGCTTCTCGCCGTCGGTAGTGAGAAAATCCGTGAAGCGGGAGCGCATGTTGCCGGCGAGGTGCTTCACCAGGATCGCGACCGAGTTCGATTCCGGATCGAGTGTGACGAAGAACTCTTTATCCTGAAGCTGCGCCATCGCGCCCTCGCCGAGGCGTTTGTAGCCACGCATCTGGCGGCGAGCTTCGTCCAGGTAGTGAGCAGCAGTATCGGTCACGAGGTCCTTCTCTTCGCTCAGGATTTCGGCGCGCGGCTCGGACGCCGCGCAAGCGCCTCAACTTCGTCCAGGTAATGAACAGCAATGTCGGTCATAAGACAATTCGTCGGTCGTAATCTGCTCTATTTTATCCGTCCCCAGCCGCCGCCTCCTGGCGTTTCGATTCTGATCCGATCACCTTTCCGCAGACGCGCGCTGAACTTGCCGGGCATTGATTCAATCGAACCGTCGCGACGAACGATGTCTGCTGTCCCCCGCGCTCCGTCTGAACCTCCAGCCAATCCCCAAGGACCGCGGTCGCGCCGGTCCGCCAGTAAAGTGACTTCGCAATCGGTCAGCACCTCGATCTCGCGCACGATGCCATCTCCACCGCTATGCTCGCCCTTGCCGCCGCTCTCTTTCCGCAACGAGTACCGGCGCACGCGCAGAGGATACGCATATTCCAAGGCTTCAGCGGGCGTGTTGAGCGAGTTGGTCATGTGGGTGTGGACGCCGGAGACGCCGTTCCGGCCGGGCCTTGCGCCCATCCCTCCGGCAATCGTCTCGTAGTAGGTAAAAGGCTGGCGGGTGCGGGGATCGATTCCGCCAATGGTGAGATTGTTCATCGTGCCGGAAGCAGCGGCGGGAATGCGGGCTGGAATTGCCTGTGCCAGTGCGCGCAAAAGGACATCGACGATTCGCTGGGAAGTTTCTACGTTGCCTCCAGCGACGGCGGCGGGCGGACGAGCATTCACGATCGTTCCTGGGGGCGCGATCACCTGAATCGGACGCATGAGTCCTGCGGTGGCGGGGATATCGTCGGCCAGCAGGCAACGGAAAACATAGAAGCAGGCGGAATATGTGATGGCTTCGACAGCGTTTATGCTGCCCTCAACTTGCGGATCGCTGCCGGTGAAGTCAACGGTAACCACGGGCTTTGTGGGCGCGGATAAGGCGCGCATCAGTTCCTCGGAATAGTCGAGCAGTTCGCGGGCTGCGCGCTTTACCTTTTCAGATCCATAACGTTGGCAAATTTCCCGTAGGCGCCCGGCGCCTGTATGGCACGCCGCAATTTGTGCGCCCAGATCGCCCTCGCGCTCCTCGGGAGTACGTACATTGTTCAGCAGCAGGGCCAGCACGTCACGATCCATCATGCCGGCGCGCATGATCTTCACGGGAGGAATTCGGAATCCTTCCTGATAGATTTCGCGGCAAAGGCCCATAGATCCCGCGTACGCTCCTCCCACGTCGGCATGGTGGGCTCGGGAAGCTACGTAGAAGTCGGGATGGTTCCTGGCTTTTGGCGGACAAGAGTGTCCGCCCCACACGTGCACCGGGGCCACCAGCGTTATGTCGGGAAGATGAGTGCCTCCGCGAAAGGGATCGTTGAGCATGACTATGTCGCCGGGCTGCATCTCGCACGCGCCGATCGCGGCCTGCACCGACATTGGCATCGATCCCAAGTGCACTGGCATGTGATCTCCCATGGCAATGACTTCTCCGTCGCCATCGAAAACCGCGCAGGAGTAGTCGCGCCTCTCTTTGATGTTGGGAGAAAACGCCGTACGGCGCAGGGCCGCGCCCATCTCTTCCGCTATGGAGTGATAAAGATTCTTGAAGATTTCCAGTTCAACCGGATCGCGTGGCATCGAGCGCAGTGTACTACCGGTCGTTGGTCGTTCGCCCTTGGTCGTTGGCAAGAACCTTCGTCGGCGAACTACCCGCGACCAACGACCAAGCGACGTCCTATCATCAGCAGAAATCGAAAAGCGGAGCGAAGAATTCTATTGACAGTGCATTAACCTTGCCGCAATATCTTGTGTTATAGAGGTTTCCCATACTACAAGTTGGGTTTGCCTTTAACGAAACGGGCCCCGGTCGTTAACACCCTTTGCAAGGGAAAATCGTTCACGGAGGAACCTTCATGGCAACGAAGAAGAAAGCAAAAAAGAAAAAGAAACACTAACCGTCAGCGAGACGACATCTCGCTCCACCAACGAATTTCACTGGCCTCTTGAGAGAAGCACCTCTTAAGAGGCTTTTCCATCTAAAACCCAGTGGTCGGTGGCCAGTGGTCAGTGATCGGTATCCAACTTATAGGCGTTCCAGATTCCGCAGCTAAGAGCCACCACTCGTACGTGCTATCGTCTATGGCATCTTGAAATTCCTCCCAACTAATTTTTAAACCTGTGTCACAATAGGCGAACTGCAGGCGTGCTATCTATGACCGCAAGGAAGACGAGCACCGGCAAGAACAAAGCATCCGAGATCTTCATTCCGGACAAGCTCTACTTCCGTATCGGAGAAGTGGCGACCCTGTGCCGCTTACCGGCCTACGTGCTGCGCTTTTGGGAAACCGAGTTCCCACAGCTGAAGCCGGTCAAGAGCAGCACCGGACAGCGTATGTATCGCAAGCGCGATGTCGAAAATGTGCTGCGCATCAAGCAACTTCTTTACGAGCAGGGATTCACTATCTCCGGCGCACGCCAGCACCTGCGCTCGGAGACAAAGTCTGACACGACGCAGACAGCCATTCCCTTTCCCGCGCATTCTGCCGCCGAGCTCAAGCATATCCGCCAGGGGTTACGCGAGATTCTGAATTTGCTCTCGACCCGCAGGACGGGATAGTTCCGAGGAAATACGATCACGTAGCCCCGGACGCGTTCGTCCGGAGGGATGCACTCGCCTCGCGTTGCGGACGAATGCGTCCGCCGCTACGTCGACTAATGCTTGGCTCTGGAGGCAGCGTGATTGACCGGTACTAACGGCGTCCGCGAGAAGTAGTCTCATCAGGGCACTTGAACCTGTCTGCTATTGAGCCTAGAATCTCCGCTCTATGGCGTCGGAGACGTTCGAGATCGAGCACATCGACCGGGGAGTGCTCAGCCTTCGCGGGCCACTGACCATGGAGAACGTTTCCCCGTTTCTCAACGCCGTTCGACGCGAAAACGCTCCCACTATGATTCTGGATTTCAGCGGCGTGCCTTACCTGGACTCTTCGGGCCTCGGATCGCTGGTCAGCGCCTACACGTCGTGTCAGAAGGCCGGACGCCGCGTGGCTCTCACGGGTGTGAATAAACGGGTTATGAAGGTATTCGAGATTACGAAGGTCGAGGAAATCTTTCTCATGTTTCCGACCCTGTCGGATGCGCTGGAGGCATTCACGAACGCAGGGACGGCGTAGAAGTTATTGGTCCTCCGCGAAAAGAGGGCAGCGGTTTCAGCGGGAGAGAACTCATGGCGTCATCGAAATCCGCCCCCGCGCGGAAAAGTTGATTACGCGGCACGCTCCGGCGATTTCGGCTTTCTGACCTTGCCTCCGTTTGCGGCGTCCAGCCGGATGCGAGTCACGCGCGTTGTTTCTTGCACCAAGTCATCGGTCGCGCGGGAGTCGTCCCCCGACATTACCGAGCCCGCGGCCAGGGCGAAGCGCAACGCGTCCGCCTGATCCTCAAAATACAGAATGACTTGCCCCGACATAGCACTTCTCCCCAGGTCTTAACTTTTGAAACCCCAACCGTGAGCACAGCTTTCGGTCCGGCAGACCAGGCATGAAGCTCGGGGAGCCGGAAACACTTCGATCCTGAATAAAGAGCTTTCGACGAGGGCGGCGTTGCAAAACGGGCCAGGCAACGCTTCCTGATTGTGGAGGAGCGGTGGGCTTGATTAAAGTGATTGTCTTGGTTCTATGTAATTCTGGAGTCCTGCAAAAACTCAAGGATTAAACATTCCAGTCATTTCTCTTCTAATGATGGCAGATCCCAGGGCTTCACCGGGACCTGTTGAGAATGTGCAACGGCTGCTTGCGCCAGCAGATCGGTGCCCGGGGCATAAGGATAGCTGAAGAGCGAGCCTGCAGAGTTCTCGTCGCGGTTGAGACTTGACCGGAAATCAGTGGATGCTTCCGGGCGTATTGGCCGAGACTAGAAGGTCCGAATCGCAAGCCGGACAAATTTGAACCGGAATCTTCCACTTTATCTCAGTGCCGTACAGCCAGAAATCGCGGTCCAGAAACTGCATGCAAGATCCGCAGCGGTGGCACTCGTGCTGCTTTTGGCGGGTGGACTCGGCGTTGTCAAAAAAGTCCCTGATGGATTGAACGATCCGTGATTTGGCTTCGGCTTTCTCTCGAATGCTCTGCACGGATGAACTCTTAAGCCTCTGGGATGACCCATTCGAGCCAGCCGAGGGCATTACGCCGGACGCTTCCGGGTGAGACGGTGACGAATTGCCGTTCGTACCCTTGCCTCCCCTGGCCCTGAGCCAGAGACGCAATTCATCCTGGAAGGCGAATACCGGGGAACGAGGTCCGTTGCCAAGTCTGCGGACGGGAAGCTGCAGAGTGCGCTCCCAGCGTTGCACTGTCCGGACGCCGCGATCCAGTTCCGCAGCGATTTCCTTCCAACTGTGCAGCACTTCACGGGATGTCGGGAACGTGCTCGACTGATTTCGCCGGGTCACCAGGTCAACCTGATCCGTTCGCTGAACTGTAGTTCGCATGGAGAATCCTCCATCCTTGCGATTGCCAGTTTGGAGTGCTCCCGTCTGCTAAAGACTAAAAGCAAACCGCTTCCTTTGTCGGTACGCAAGCGCACGATATGCGATTGCCCCTACCGGAAAATCATGAGTCCGACTCGTTCCGCCAGTTACGAGACTGCTGAGTCAGGCTTTCGTAGCATTCGCAGGCGGCAGCTTCCAGCCCGCGCCGGTCCACAATCTTTACGACTCCCCGCGAGTATTTGATCAAGCCGGACTTTTGTAAGGTTCCAGCCGCCACGGTTACACTGGCCCGGCGCGTTCCCAACATGTGGGCGAGAAATTCCTGGGTCAGACGTACCACGTCCCCATCGATTCGGTCCTGGCTCATCAGCAACCAGCGCGCCAGGCGTTGTTCGACTTCGTGCAAGCGATTGCAGGCGGCAACCTGTGCCGACTGCATCGCTAGTTCCTGGGAATAGCGGTTCAGCTTCTTTTCCAGTTGTGGGCACTTGCGCAGTGTCCGCGCTAGATTTGCGGCGCTGATCCGAAACGCGGTACCGGAAATCTGCACTACGGCCCGGGTTGCGCTGGTTTTCAAGCCCACCACCAGCGGCAAACCAACAAATCCCTCTCTTCCGGTCAGTCCAACTTCAACCCCCTTGCCATCGTTCATGATGCTCAGGATGGAGGTCATACCGGTGTTCATGAAATAGCAGTACTCGATGGGCTCTCCAATTTCATTCAACAGGTCATACGACTTGGTCTCCAGGAATTCCAGTTCGGAGAACAACGCGTCAGATTCTTTAGGCGGCAAGGAGAGCAGAACTTCGTTACGAATCGAGCCCGGATCGATGCCGCTAGAAGAGCGCTTGCGGGTGAACCTGGAAGAAAAATCGGATGTTGTGCTTACCATGACGGCTCCTTGCGTAACAAACATCTGTCTGAATTCGCAAAGTTCCGTGGCTCAGGCAGCATTGCCGAAGATGTTCTAAGAAAACAGCTCACTTCAACCTTACCTCATTGTAACGCGCAATACTAGCCTAACTAGTTAGATTAACAAAGGGGTTTAGCAACTTGAATGCCAGGATCGTGTACGCTAGCGTACAGTGACGGTACGGCGGCCTGGGGTGGAGAAAATGTTTGCGCCACTGAAGGGGCCCGGAACTATCATTGGAATAGTGGCAAGACATGCGTCGAAGATCCGAAATCGACTCTCCGGAATGGTCCCGTAAGATTGAACTTGTACGGCGCGGCCGCGAACTTAGCCAGGCGGAGTTCGGGAGCAGGTTGGGTGTGTCAGCGATGGCGGTTTCTCGCTGGGAGCGGGGCGCGGCGGAACCGACAGGAGAGATGTATATCCGTCTGGGAAATCTGGCGGACGCTTCGCTGTGCTGGTTTTTCTGGAAGCGGGCCGGCCTTCGGCCGTCGGATGTCGCCCGCGTGCTGCCTGAGGCCCGCCGACAATTTGCCCGCAGTCGAACTTTGGATGTGGCGCTGGTTCATGCCGGCAGCGGCAAGAAGCAGCCCTTGAAGACGGCGAATCTCGTCGTTCTGCCCCTGCTTCCAGTTCACGCAGGGACACCCGGTTCCCG
>WNFA01001566.1_pt1 | contig 18685 bp, 12 predicted proteins | sample 5400481 | NCBI WGS metagenome assembly WNFA01 (sample SAMN13153340, study PRJNA577476) | soil metagenome | isolation source: 120 cm saprolite under Douglas fir tree site 2 hole 1 replicate 2 | place: USA:California | collected 2015-04-18
TGGCCGCCAACTATGGCGTGGACGTCGTCGCCGCCGGAATGCCTCAGGATCCAAAGCTCAAGAAAACCATCCTCGACACCGTGAAAGGCAAGCTCGTAGCCTGGGATCCGGTGCAGCAAAAACAAACTTGGGTCGTGGAGCAAGCCGGCCCATGGAATGGCGGCGTGTTGTCCACCGCAGGCAATCTTGTGTTCGAAGGAACCGCCAGTGGAAAGTTTGAAGCCTATCGCGCCGACTCGGGTGAGGAGGTCTGGTCCTTTCCCGCCCAAACGGGAGTCATGGCAGGGCCGGTCTCTTACACCGTAAATGGCGAGCAGTATATTGCTGTGCTCGCCGGCTGGGGTGGGGTATTCCCGCTGGCCACAGGGGAGGTTTCGTGGAAATCCGGGAGGGTACGCAATGTCAGCCGCATGCTGGCGTTCAAGCTCGGTGGCAAAGCTATGTTGCCGCCCCTTCCAGAGGTCGAAGAACCGGTCTTGAGTCCCCCGCCCTCCAGGGCAAGCGCTGGCTCAATCCACAACGGCGAAGCATTGTTTCAACGTTACTGTGCCAGCTGTCACGGCGATGTAGCGGTGAGCGGCGGCGTTCTGCCGGATTTGCGCTACTCGGGCATGCTCGGTGGCGACCAGTGGTTTTACGTGGTGTTGAATGGAGCACTGAAATCGAACGGTATGGTCTCCTTCAGCAGTGAGCTTTCGCGTAAAGATGCCGCAGCCATTCGCGACTATGTGATCTTTCGCGCCAATCAGGGGCTTGCCGATGCCAAGAGTAATTCCGGAAAATGATCTTTCTCCCGGAGCTCTGATTCGGCGTTTTCGATCGATCACCCAGCGCTGGGGATAGTGAAGAAGTTCAGGCTTACGGTGGCCAGTTCCGAGGACGGGAACGTGCACTGATATCTCGGGTCGACGTGCAGCCCGGCTTCATGGGCGCTCTCCAGAAAAATCGGCAATTCCACCAGATACTGATCGGAGTATCCGTGAGTTCCATCGTATCCGACCGCCGGGGATCGTTCCAGGTTGGCTGCGGTAAGGGCCGGGGACAAAGTGTGCAACTCCAAGACCAGCAGACCGAAGCGGCCCACGTATGGAGCCCAGCGGCGGAGATGGCGGAGCAGGTTCTCTTCCAGCTCATCGGGAGCGATTTCTTCTCCCAAACGGGCAAACGCGCTGGTCGAACGCCCCACGCGAGTGCCTTTGACGTAATTGATCGCAGGAGAGTAGGGCCGATTATGATCGAGAAAGGATCTCACGTGCAGCAAGTCATGGATATCGAGGCCGAGTTCTTCGAGGTCACTGGCTAACTGGGCGGGACGAATGATATCGCCTTCGATGACATGGAAGGTCGGACACTCCGACCTGCGCAAGGTTTGCTTGGCCACGCGGCGGGCGACCTTGTTGAAATCGGCGCCGACGAGGATCAACGGGTGTTGGTCAAGGGTGCGGCCGCGAGCGGTCCGGTTCTTCACCACGGAATATAAGTGTTCCAGGAATGTCCCGTCGCCACATCCCATGTCGCAGATGCCCTGGGGCTGCTGTTCGAGAGGGCGGTTGAAGATTTCGATAATAATCTCGTCAACTTTTTTGAAATAAGTCTTGTGCGCTCCGCCGCTGCCCCACACGTTCATGCCACGATTCACGTACAGCTCGACTCCGCCGGGGTCAATACGCGCAATTCGGGGATTGCCAAAGAGCAACGTGCTCACAATATTCAGATTCGGAAGGTAGGAAACGGTCACGCCGTATGAAGTCGCGATCTGTGACGCGTAGAGACCGCACGTGGTCAGCCGAATCGTGTTCTGCTCGCGTGCGACCCAACCCTGGGTCGCCAGCAGATCGAATATGAAACTCAGGCTGGATTTGTTTCCCGCCATAGCGTCGAGGTTTAGGGGTTGCCGCTCGAGTTCGGCCAGGACTCCGCCCCGAGCAAGCGCAACCATGGCCGGTCCGACAAGCATGCCGTCGAGATGACCGCGGACCTGCTGTGACACCTTTGCAGTGACCTCGTCTTCAGCGGGACTGATGCCCCAACGCTCCCAAGCGCGCTGCACCAGCAATTGAAGCGAGGGCAAAACTGGAGCGTCGGAGCTACCGAAAAGAAAGTCTTCCAGGAACACAGCCTTGGGGATAAATGAAATCACTTCACCATAGAGTGGCGGAGCCAAGGTCAGGGCAATCCTGCCTTCGTTGGTGAGCGAGTAGAAAGCGGATCGGCCGTTGTCTTCCAGCCGTTGTTCGAGCCAGCCACAGGCTGCCAAAAGGCGAAGCGCGACCCGCAGATAGCCGCGATTGCCACGGGTTCGATCCACGACATCGTCCAGTTTGACCCACTCCGACGAACCCTGGAAAAGATCAAACACCTTGCGGTCCCACAGCGCTTTCACCGTGGGGGCCAGGACGATACCCGCAAGATGACTGAACACCGCCGCTCGAACCGCAGCTTTCTCGTCTTGCACCATGGATCTGTCGCTTGTCAGCTAGTCAAAATCGTGTCCAGTCTCGCCTCAGGCTCGTCCTTCAAAAAGATTTCTGCCCTCGACCAGGGAGCTCATCTTCCGGTCCACGACGCTTCTCTGCAGCATCCAGAAACCGCAGTCCGGATGCACATAGCGCAGACGCTCGGGCCCCAGGGTCTTCACGATGTGCTCGATGCGCGAGGCCACCAGGTCGGGGCTTTCCACTTCGTTGTCCTTGATGTCAATCAGACCGACTCCGAGAGCGATCTTCGGATTGAGATCGGAGAAAACAGGCAACTCGTCATATCCGCGGCGCGCGAACTCGAGGACCAGATGATCCGTCCGCAGCGAATTCAAGAACGGGACAAGATCACGCCAGAAACCCCGCAGCATGGGCTGACCGCCGAAGTTGCCGAAGCAGATGTGGACGGCTTTCTCGTTCAGGATGCCATCCAGCACGTGGTTGATGGCCTCGGCCGCCCAGGGCGCGTCTTCGGGACTTCCTACGATGCTGGCTTCATCCAGTTGCACCATGTCGGCTTCGATCAGCTCCACCTGGCGGCGAAGAATCGATGCAATGTCCATCGCAAGATCGGCCACATCGCGATAGAAGCAATTGGTTAAGAGCCGCGAAAGCATGTGCGGGCCGGTGCAGGTGAATTTAAGCGGCAACTTCGTGAGTGGACTTACGAAGTCGTAGTCTCGCGGAAGGTTCAGAGTTCCCTCGCCCACCTTGCCCACCACCATGCCGGCAGTGAGAAGCCCCGCGGCGCGATCGGCCCGGAAGCGGTCGAAGTCGGAAAGAGCGAAGTGTTTGCGGATGCCATCCATCTGCGAAACGAAATAGTCCACCATTCCGTTGGTCTCAGGATGGCTGGGATCGAAGCGCATGAGTTCCCCGTCGGTGACCAGGTCCAGACCTGCCAATTCCTGGGTTTTCATGACCGCCATCACGGCGTCACGCAAGACCAGGCGCGAGCTATTTCCGACCAGCCAGGAGGGAACCGGATAACTGCCAACGACCGTCGCTTTGATTCGCGGACCCATGGTTCCTCCATCGGTGCCTTGCAACAGGATCTGGCGCGCATCTTAGCAGAGATGATTCTTTGCACGAAAGCGCGGCCTGCGCGCGATCGACGGAGAAAAATCCAACTGCTACAAACTGCGCTGATCCCGAGACCAAGCTAGTGCGATAACCCCTTGCGATCTTTGCGGTCTTTGGAGTTTCAGACCTCGACAGCAAGACCCGCGCACGATTCTGCAAAAGAGCGCCACGTAATATCAAACTTGACAGAGGCATTACATTACTCAGAGTCGAAGCATGGAATGGAATCTCGCATCCGAAGGAGCCTCCCGTGTACCGAAGCGATGTGGTTGGAAGTCTCTTGCGCCCCGAGTATCTGAAAGAGGCTCGTGAACGGCACGAGGCTGGCGAGCTTTCCGATGCGGCTTTCAAGCGAGTGGAAGACCGCGCCGTGGATGAAGCCGTGGCCCTGCAAATTCAGGCGGGCGTTGAGATGATTACCGATGGAGAGATGCGGCGCTATGCTTTCTACGGCCACCTCATCGACGCAGTGGAAGGCTTCGACCGGCTGGGCGGATGGGCCATCCCGTTTCGCAACGAGCAGGGAGAGAAACTGGTTTTGTCGCGTCCGGTGGTGGTTTCAAAACTCCGGCGCAAGCGTCCCATGTGTGCGGAGGAGTTCACCTACTTGCGGGCTCGCACCCAGCATCCGGCCAAGACCACGCTGATCAGCGCGCAACAGGGTGCGGCATATTACGATGGCGAGAAATCGCGAGCGGCTTATCCGAAGATGGAGAATTATCTGGCTGACCTGGTCGACATCCTGCGCGACGAAGTGCAGGAGCTGATCCGGTTGGGCTGCACCTACATTCAGATTGATTCCCCGCAATATACCGCCCTGCTCGACCCGCAGCTGCGGGAAGGATACCGTCAACGCGGAAACGATCCCGACCGGCTGCTTGATCTTTCCATCGAAATGGACAATGCGGTGATTGGGAACCATCCGGGCACAGTTTTCGGGTTGCACTTGTGCCGGGGAAACAATCAGAGCAAGTTCTACGCTGCCGGTGACTACGGCCCGATCACGAAGATTTTTCGCAATACAAACTTTCAACGCTTCCTGCTGGAGTACGACGACGAGCGCTCGGGTGGTTTTGAACCTCTGCGCCAGGTTCCGGAAGATCGAACCGTGGTCCTCGGACTGGTCAGTTCGAAAAAGGCCGCGCTCGAGAACAAAGACGAACTGAAGCAGCGCATCGCTGCCGCTGCCGCTTTCGTGGAACTGGAGAGACTGGCTCTCAGCCCGCAATGCGGTTTCGCGTCAACCATGGAGGGAAACCTGTTAACTGCCGCGGATCAGGAGGCAAAATTGCGCCTGGTGGCTGAGACCGCCAGGGAGGTATGGGGCAAACCCGCAGTCGAAGCTCGTTCCCGGGGGTGAGCGGTTTGCGGACACAAGGCCTGGGAATCCGGGCGGGGCGTATTCTTCGGGTACTGGTACGGGGCTGAAAACTATTTATCTTGACAGTTACCCGCTCTTATGACGAATATTGCCTTTAAGAAGGTGAACGTACGTTCGATAGAGTTAGTCTTGGGTCCATAAGTGACTTGGAAATAACTAGTTGGAACGTCCGTTCGAACAGGAGAAGCCTATGAGACCGCGTTCGTCTCTGGCAGTCTTGGTCCTGGTGGCGATGGCCCTGCTTTCCACTTCTCAAGCCTTCGCTCAGTTCATCAGCTTCGCCCAACTCAATGGCACGGTTTTGGACGAAAGCGGTCGTGCGGTCGTGAGAGCGGCCATTACTCTGCGCGAGATGGACACCAATCAGAACTACACAGCTACCGCCAATGACACTGGCTTCTTCGTCGTTCCGGCGCTTCCGCCAGGGCGATATTCGCTGACGGCCTCGTACAGCGGCTTTGGTAAATACACGCAGAACGGCATCGTGTTGAGCGTGGGCCAGACCGCGACGGTAAACGTCACCTTGAAAGTCGCAGCCCTGGGAGAGGTGGTGACCGTCACTACCGAAGCTCCCACCGTGGAGACCACGCGCACCGAGATCAGCAACGTAATCAACACGCAACAGATTCAGAACCTCCCGGTCAGCGGAAGGCTGTTTACGGATTTCGCCCTGCTCACGCCGGGCGTGGCTACGGGCCGGACCAGCCTGGGGACCACGTTCACCGAGTTTGAGATTACGCAAATCTCGTTCGGCGGCATGCGTTCGTTCAGCAACATCATCACCGTCGACGGCGCTGACTTTATCAACTCGAATACCGGTGTGCAGCGCGCCACTCCTCCCCAGGAATCGGTGGCCGAATTCCGCGTGGTGAACAACAGTTTCGGATCGGAGTATGGCCGGGCCTTGGGCGGCATCGTCAACGTCGTCACCAAGTCCGGAACCAACGAACTTCACGGCTCGGTGTACGACTATCTGCAGAACAGCGCGGTGGACTCGCGCTCGCTGCTGCAGCCCAGTCCGGCGCCGTTTCTCCTGCGGCAGAATCAATTTGGAGGCACTCTCGGCGGTCCGATCCGGAAAAACAAGACTTTCTTTTTCCTGAACTACGAGGGTCAGCGACGAGGCGAGGCTCCCGTCCTTCCTCCCGACTTCCGGAGCAATGTCGCCGCGATCAACCAGGCGAAAGCGTATCTGGGAATTCCGGGAGAAAATCCCAACCCGCTCAAGACCAAGGATAACGACTACGGCTTTGCCAGGCTCGATCACCAGCTTAGCAACAACAATCGCCTGTCGCTGCGCTACAACGTGGAAGATGCACGTGACCTGAATCAACTGGTCGGCAACACCGAAGATGGCGGCGGCATTGGCACGCCCAGCGGCGGACGGGATCTGTTCATTCGCGATCAATCTCTGGTGGGAACGGTCAACACCCTGCTCAAGCCAGAACTGGTGAACACCGCCCTGGTGCAGTACGCCCGGCGGCACTACAACTTTCCCGGAGTGACCGGCGAGCCCGACCTGGATATTCCTAACGACCTTTCATTGGGCCACAACTTCGGCACTCTAGATTCAATTTACGAGAGCCGGATACAGTTCTCCGACTCGCTGGGATGGGTCAAGGGCAATCACTACTGGAAATTCGGAGTTGACACCAACAACATTTGGGACGCCACCATCTATCCCGGATTCACGCCGGCGCGAATCATCTTGCCCGGTCTCAACTGCCTGGTGGACTTTGCCAACTTTGTGGACAAACCCGCGGGGCCGCCTCTGTCACAAATCTCCAGCCAGGGGCCTTGCCCTCTTCCTCCCTTTGCCAGTGGTGTCGCGGTCACTTTCTACGGGGTCGCGCTGGCCAGAAATAACTATGTGGATGGCCAGCCGCCGCTCAATAATGCAACCCCGCTGGACACCACAAACTGGGGGAATGCCTTTGCACCAGGCCTCCGCAACAACTATCAGTACCTGCTCAACCACGGCTACTACGGTTTCTTTGCCCAGGATCAGTGGCGGCTTAATTCCAAGCTGACTTTGAACTATGGCCTGAGATACGACTTCGAGACTGGGTTATCTGACCAGATCGATTCCTACTGGGGCGCGGTCCAACCGCGGCTTGGGTTTGCGTATGCGCCGGACAACAAGACGGTGATACGGGCCGGGGCCGGAATGTTTGCCGATCGCAACAGCATGACTTTCTTCTTCATCACCGGAAATCAGAAAACAATTGTGGGAAATTCGGATCCGAACCAGAATTTCCTCCCCGGCATAACCCTCCCCATGGTTCGGAAAGGAGCGGAAACAGGTGGCTGGCAACTAAATGCAGTTAACCTGGCGGCGTTCTTACCCGGAGGCGTCACCTGTTCTCCCTTCCTCACGCTACCTCCCCCGGCTCCTCCGCTTTGCCTGAACGCGCCCGCAGTCACAGCTCTGAGCATACTTACCAACGGTACCTATCCCACCGAAAACATTACCGGCCCGTGCCCGCCAGCTTGTACCGCCGGCGCCGGGGGGATGGATCGCCACAACAGCAAGCTGCCCTATGCCGAACAAGCCAGTCTGGAAATTGACCGCCAGGTGGGGAATTCGCTGACCATCGACCTTGGCTACCTCTTCGTGGGGGCTCACCGACTGGTGCTGGGGAATGGCTTGAACACTTCCTGTCCCGTAGGCACAAGCAAACCAAATAACCCGACCGGGCCGCCATTTGTGCCCGGCCCGCCCTTCAATTCTCCGGCCGCTCAAGGTTGGCTCAATCCGGACGGCACCATCAGCGACTGTACGGGAACTCCGCAGCTTCTCGCGGGCAAACCCTTTTTCACAGGAAACGAATTTTCCAACGGCGGATTCCTCGACTACAACATCAGCACGGTAAATGCGAACTATCACGGTCTCACCGTGCAAGCCATCGAACGCATGGGCAAGTATTTCAATCTCAATGCGAACTACACCTGGTCGCACATCATCGACGACGGAAACTTCACCACGTTTATCAACCTGCCGCAGAACCAGTTCGATAACAAGTCCGAACGGGGCAACTCGAACCAGGACGTGCGCCACAGGTTCATCGCGAACTTCACCGCGTCCACGCCCAACCACGGTTTTGCTTTTACCCGCAACTTCAGCTTGAGCAGCATTATCACGATACAGAGTGGACGGCCATTCACCATGTTCGTTGGGGGTGACGCCAACGGCGACACCAATCCCGTAACCGACCGCGTGGGCCTCTCGGGGAGAAACTCATATATCGGCCAGCCGCTGCGTTCCTGGGATTTGCGGGTTTCCCGTGCTTTCCAGATGACTGAGCGTTTGAAGCTCGACTTCGCCGTGGATGCGTTCAACGTTCTAAACCGGCAAAATATTGACGAAGTATTCAGCGTTTACGGCTCGCCTGTATTTTGCGGGGCAGTTCCGCAGCACTTTGGGGATGCCGCCTCACTCACGGCTCAGGCCGGCCAGGCAGCCTGCAACTTCACACCTCCGCCGGGAATTACTCCTCCCGCGACATTTGCTGTCCCTCCGACGGCGAATACTAGTTTTGGAACCCCCAGAACCATGCTCAACCCGCGGCAGTTGCAGTTCTCGGCGAAGTTTTCGTTCTGATGTGCGAAGTAAGAAATGGTCCAAGTTCGCGAACCACGAAGGACTACGAAGTTGCACGAAGGAACGAATTCTAGGGATGGCCTTTGTCTAACTTTGTGTCCTTTGTAGTGAACTCAGGACTGCCCGCGAGAGCCACGATCGCTCAACTCCGCAGAACCGAGCAGGCAGTCCACCAGAGCCTGGGGCATGGAAAAGAACGGCGAGTGGCTGCAGTCCAGCGAAAACACCCGATCACACTTGGTAGCCTCGTACATTGCGTGCTGCACCGAAGCGGAAATTGCGCGGTCCTGCAAACATTCCACATAAACCCTGGGTATCCGGCCGAAGTTGCCGGGCGTGATCTTAATAGGGGTGGCCAGTGGCGCGGTTGCCTGCGGCACTAGAAGAGACGTCGCGCGTTCGACGTCCTGCTCGCTACAGTCTCCGTAGAATGCCTCGCTTAGGACACCCGGCTTGACCGTTGCCGAAGTTTTGTCGTCCGAGAACTCCAGATTGGGCAGAACCAAAGCTTCCCTGTCCGGTTCGGCCAGTTGCAGCAGCGGCTGACCATCTTGCAGCAGAAATGCACAGACGTAGACCAAGGCACGAACCGAATCCGGCCGTCACTCCGCAGCCTGCGAGATAACAATCCCGCCCATGCTGTGCCCTGCCAGCACGACCGGCTCGGAGCACTGGTCAATCACGTCGAGTACGCGCTCCGCATAAGCTTCCAGCGTGACTTGTGCGACCGGAGTCGTGTCGTTGCCGTGCCCCGGCAGGTCAGGAGCGTGGACCTTGTGACCGTGTTGCGTGAGCAGTCTGGCCACTTTGTCCCAGCACCAGGCGCCGTGCCAGGCTCCGTGAATGAGGACAAATGTGCTCATTGTGCTTCCTCCGAGCTGTTCTGGTTGCAGCCTTCACTCGGCGCGCCTTCCCACTGCCAGTCTTGATAGCGCTGGCGCAGTTCCATCTTCATCAGCTTCCCGGTCGAAGTATGGGGAAGTTCATCGAGGAAAACAAATGCGTCGGGCAGCTGCCACTTGGCAAACTTTTCGGCCAGAAATTCCCGCAATTGCTCTGACGTCGGCTGTGTTCCGTCTCTGGCGACCACCACGGCCAGGGGCCGCTCTTGCCACCTGGGGTGAGGCACGGCAATCACTGCCGCTTCGCGCACATCGGGATGCGCCACCAGGGCGTTCTCCAGATCTACTGAGCTGATCCATTCTCCGCCGGACTTGATCAAGTCTTTGGTTCGATCAGCGATCTTCAGATATCCTTCGGCGTCGATGGTTCCTACATCGCCGGTGCGAAACCAACCGTCTTTGGTCCACTTATCTTTCTCCTCGGGCAAATCGTAATAGCTGGCTGCGACCCAGGGACCGCGCAGCTGCACTTCCCCCATACACTCGCCGTCTCTCGGGATTTCTGCTTCCGCATTCACGACTCTCACATCGACGAAGGGCACAGGAATGCCGGCCTTGGCCTTCACATCACATCTTGCGTCGTGCGACCAATCCCGCATGTGGACCTTCAATTGATTGGTAGTGGCTTCCGGGCTGCTCTCGGTCAGGCCCCAGCCCTGGGTGACGTCCACGCCGAATTTCGCCAGCCTGCGGATGAGCGCCACGGGAGGCGCTGCGCCGCCCACCAGCAGCCGCAGCGAAGCCGGCTTCCAGTGCGCAGCGGATTTTTCTAAACAGTCGACGACCCCAAACCATATGGTGGGCACGCCCGCGGCCACCGTGACTTTTTCCTTCTCGCACAACTCCAGCAGACTCTCCGCATCCAGGTATGGACCGGGCAGCACCAATTTGCATCCCGTCATGGCCCCGGCAAAGGGCAATCCCCACCCATTCACGTGGAACATGGCCACCGCCGGCAAAACTACATCGCAATGCGAAATCGCGAAGTTGTCGACGGTGGTCACAAGAAACGTGTGCAGCACGACTGATCGGTGAGTGTAGACGACACCTTTCGGGCATCCGGTAGTGCCCGAGGTGTAGCACATGGATGCCGCTTCGTTCTCGTCAAGTATCGGGTACTGAAAATCTCCCGACGATGTCTTCAGGAACTCTTCGTAATTCTCGTATCCGGCAGGCACACGATTTCCGCTCAGAGGAACTACGATGACCCGTTCAAACTTGACTGATCCTTTTATCTTTTCGTACAGCGGAAGAAGTATGTCATCGACGATCAGAAAACGGTCACCAGCGTGATTTGCAATGAAGGCGATATCCTGAGGTGCCAGCCTTAGATTGAGAGTATGGGTAACTCCGCCCGCGACAGGAATTCCGAGGTATGCTTCCACGTGCGCATAGTGATTCCACATCAGAGTCGCAACCCGGTCTCCCCGCTGCAGTCCGGCCTTCTGAAGCGCGCCCGCCAGAGCACGTGCCCGACGGTAGAAGTCAGCATACGTACAACGATGCAGGGATCGATCTGGAAGCCGCGAGACGATTTCACCTTGCGGAAACACCTTGCCCGCACGCTCCAGCAGGTGAACCAGCGTCAGAGGATAGTTCATCATCGTGCCTTGCATCCAAGCTCCTTGGGCCTAAGGCTGCGCGTGCGGAGTCGGCCGTACCAACCAAACTATATAAATATAAGGATGAGTCCTTTTTAACTTGCAAATTATAACGTACGTTCGATAAAGTTCTTCGGCGTTGAGCAGAACCTTAGCCGGCAAGCAAACCATCATGCCAGGGGCGATTTACCTAAACAAGAGAATCGAAACCGCCGGCCTTAGAGAAATTCAGGAGCTCCAAAGTGCGAAGCTTGCCAAACAGCTCGACTACCTCTTTGCCCGCTCATTGTTCTATGAGGACAAGTTTCGAGCTGCCGGGATTCGCCGGAAAGATTATCGCCGTCTTACCGACCTGGCGCGATTTCCATTCACTACCAAGGACGAACTCCGCGAAAGCCAGGCAGCCTGCCCCCCGTTGGGCCGGCACATCGCTGCCAAGCTGGATGACGTCATACGAGTTCACAGTTCAACCGGCACCACGGGCAGGCCAAGCTTCGTCGGACTCACGAAGCGCGACGCCCGGATCTGGACTGCGATCACAGCGCGCTCTTTCTACACTCAAGGGTTGCGGAAATCCGATATCGTGATCCACGCTGCGGGCCTCACCTTGTTTGTGGCCGGCCTTTCCTCAAAGGATGCGATCGAATCGGTAGGTGCGATGTTCGTTCCCATCGGCACCGGTGCTTCGGAGAAAGCGTTGATGGCTATCCAGCTGTTGAAAGCCACCGCGATGCATTGCACTCCTTCCTATGCCACTTATTTCGCCGACTGGGTGCGGCGCGAAGCGGACCTGGATCCGAAAGCACTCGGGCTGAAGAAACTGTTCTGCGGCGCGGAGCCAGGCGCGGGAATTCCTGCGGTACGGGCGAAGCTGCAGGCGGATTGGGGCGCACGCGTCACCGAAGGACTGGGCAATGCCGACATGGCGCCCATTATTTTCAGCGAGTGTCCGGACCAATCCGGCATGCATTTCAACGGGCAGGAATACGTACTGGCAGAAATCATCGATCCCGACAGCGGAACAGTTCTGCCCGTTGAAAAAGGTGTCACGGGAGAACTGGTATACACCAGCCTGGAGCGCGAGTGTGTTCCCCTGCTGCGTTTTCGTACCCGGGACCGAGTCACGGTGCTGGACACTTCTTGTCCCTGTGGACGCAGCAGTTTTAAGGTGCGTTGCATCGGGCGCACCGACGACATGCTGATCGTGCTTGGGGTCAACGTATTTCCTTCGGCGGTAAGAGATATCGTTTCCAGCTTCTATCCTCGGACCACCGGAGAAATCCAGATTGTGCTCGACCAGCCCGGACCCAGGGTCGTGCCCCCGCTCAAGATCGTGGCCGAATTTGCTGGCGCGGCTTCAGATGTCAGCCAGCTCAAGTCCGAAATCGAGAGCAAGATCAAAGCCGTTTTGACGGTGCCTGCGTGGATAGACCTGGTCGCGGCCGGCACGCTGCCGCGCTTCGAGATGAAAGGTCAGCTGGTGAAGAAGGGGTACGAGAGCAAGGCCGCAGGCGAAAGGCGACCGGGAAAGACAAGTACATGAGCGAGAGGCTTTAGGTCTGCCCAGGCCAGGATATCTCCCGAGGGGCGGCCCTTTGTCGGGCGATGTCTGGCGGGGAGGCACATGCGAAATGGACGACAAGCCGAACGGATCGCAAATTCTCTTGCAGTTGCAGGTTTGCTCCGCTTAAGATGAAGCCGAGGTGAGAACGAACGTTCGATAGGTTATGAGCACAACCGCTTCAGTTTCGACGGTCTCTTCCCAGCCTTCCGAGACCCGCTTTGAACGCCGCCTGGCCAAGATCCTTGAACATGCGACCGATATCTTCTGCGAAAAAGGATATGAAGGCGCTTCGATGCGCGATCTGTCACGTTCCAGCGGGATGTCGCTGGCGGGACTCTATTACTATTTCGAGTCGAAAGAGAAGCTGCTGTACCTCATCCAGAAGCACTACTTTACTACTGTGATGAAGCTTTTGCGCGAACGATTGAAAGACGTGGTCGGAGCTGAAGATCGCGTGCGCACTTTTATCGTCAATCACCTGGAATACTTTCTGTCCAGTCCGGCGGCAATGAAGGTGCTTTCCCACGAGGACGACGTCCTGGAAAACGAACTGGGCGCCGAAATAAAAGCTATCAAGCGCGAGTACTATCACAGCTGCACGGACCTGGTGGACGCGCTGAAGAAGGAAACATCGCTGGAGTTCAACACCCGGATTGTGGTTCTGAGCCTGTTCGGAATGATGAACTGGCTTCACACCTGGTACAACCCACGCGTGGACGGCAGTCCTCGTGCGCTGGCACAGCACATCGGTGACGTTTTCCTGCGAGGGATCTACTCGTCTACCACAAAGGTTTGACTAGTGTGAATGCGATGCCTCGCCTGTAAGGGCCGCCTGTTGCGGCACCAAGAATCAATTTGCGGAAGTGCTACAGAGAGAACCGACAAATCAATTGATCACCGACTGTCACATCCACATCCAGCCGTTGGAGATGTTCAAGCCGGCGGCCCTGGCGCTGATAAAAAAGAAACGGACGAATTTCGATCAGATCGCCGAATTCTGCCACTCGCCCAAAGCTTTTCTCAAGTATCTGGACTCTGCCGGTTTCGGGCGGGCGGTGCTGATCAACTACGTCGCGCCAGAGGTAATCGGCTTCGGTCCCGAAGTCAACCAGTGGGTGGCTGACTACACCAAAGCGGATCCCAAGCGTCTCATTCCGTGCGGCGGGCTTCATCCCCGGCATTCGCCCAACATCATGGCGGACGTGGAACAGATTCTCCGGCTGAAGATCCGTATGATCAAGATCCATCCGCCCCATCAGTTGCTGTTTCCCAACGACTACCTCCACGGCGTAAAGGAACTGGAGATCATTTACCGGTCAGCGGAGGCAAACGGTGTTCCAGTCATGTTCCATACCGGAACATCAATTTTTCACGGGGCTCGCAACAGGTATGGAGATCCCATCTACATCGACGATGTGGCGGTGGATTTCCCCAAGCTGAAAATCCTTCTCGCGCACGGGGGCCGGCCGCTCTGGATGCACACCGCATTCTTCCTTTTGCGACGGCACCCCAACGTATTTCTGGACATCAGTGGCATACCACCCAAAACCTTGCTCAAGTACTTTCCAAGACTGGAAGAAATCGCCCACAAGACACTCTTCGGCACGGACTGGCCCGGGCCGGGAGTTCCAGACATCAAGACAAATCTCGATGACTTTATGGCTCTGCCCTTGAACGAGGAAACACGGCAACAGATATTGTCCCGTACCGCTTTGGGGATCTGGCCTGAGTAACGTGACAACCTTAAACCGCAAAGCGGCCAAAGAATCAAGCTGCGGCGCCGACATTCTCGACCAGCAACGCAATTCCCTGCCCGCCACCGATACAGGCAGATGCAATTCCGTAGCGACCGCCCGACCGTTTTAGTTCCCGGGCGAGGGTGATGGCCAGACGGACTCCGGTGGCTCCCAGCGGGTGCCCGATCGCGATGGCGCCACCATTCACATTCAGCTTGGCGTGGTCCAGACCAAGTTCCCGCTCGCAAACCAGAACCTGGGCGCCAAAGGCTTCGTTAATTTCGAAGCGGTCAATCTGCTCCAGGCGCAAACTGGTGAACTCAAGAAGAGCCCGAATTGCGGCCACTGGGCCGATGCCCATAATTTCTGGAGGTACACCCACCGCTGCTCCAGCAGCGACCCGGCCTAAGGGTTGCTGGTTGTGGCTCCGCACAAATTCGCCGGACGCCACCAGCGTCGCAGCGGCCCCGTCCACAACCGCCGAGCTGTTACCGCCGGTCTGCACGCCTCCGAACGCAGGACGGATTTTCGCGAGCACTTCGATTGGCGAGGGCCGAATGTGACTGTCCACGCTAAAGGATTCCACCTGCCGAGGCAGACGAATGCCGCGCGGATTGTATCCAGCGCACGCAAACGTCTCATTCACGAGCGGAACGATTTCGCCACTGAGAAAGCAGGTCTTCTGGGCTGCCACGGCACGCGCGAAACTATCGGCGGCGAAAACGTCGACTTCCTCTCTCGAGACCTTGTGTCGCTTGGCCAGGGTTTCCGCAGTTCCGCCCATGGTCGCATCGCAGCTCGGGTCGAGCAGGGCTTCCCAGAGAAAATCCTTGAACTCCACTTGCCCCATGCGAAAACCGCCACGGTGAGTGTAGGCCGCGATGGGATTGCGGCTCATGGACTCCGTGCCCACGCCCAGCGCCAGGTTTGCTTTCCCCAGCTTGATCAGGTCGGCGGCTTGCAGAATCACTTCCATGCCCGTGCCGCATACCCGCTGCACCAGATGCGACGGGACTTCAATCGGCACACCGGAATAGATGCCAATATGGCGAGGCAGCATGTAGGCATCGAAGCTGCCCTGAGCCATGTTGCCCGCGATTACCGTATCCGTTTCCGCCGGCGAGATACCGGTGCGCCGGAAAACCTCACGAGCGACCTTGATTCCGAGGTCGATCGGCGAGATCAGTCCCAGTACCGTGTTGTAATCGGCAAATGGAGTGCGTACACCATCCACCAGCCAGACGTCGTCATATTGTGAGAGCAAGCCCTTAGGCCGACTGGTCATGCAATTCCTTTCGTGCTTCGAGCTTGGCGCGCGTTTCCCCGTTCTCCAGCGTAAGCTTACCTGGGGCCGCCATCTTGTATCCTCCGGCCTCCCTTTTCATGGCGCCATAGCGAGTTCGGTGCTTGATCCCCCACGCGGACATCAGCTTCAGGATCGGCTTCAGGCTCTGTCCATGCCGGGTCAGGGAATATTCCACCTTGGGAGGGACTTCGGCGTAGATTTTTCGGTGAACGATCTCGTCTCGCTCGAGGTCTCTCAAGTGCTGGGTCAGCATCTTCTTGGTCATTCCCGGAATCAGTCTCTGGAGCTCGCCGAACCTCAGCGTTCCTCCCTCGAGGAAAAACAAAATCGACGGTTTCCACTTTCCGCCGATGACGTCCGCAGTCAATTTTACCGGGCAATCGATCTGACCCATACGCAGTTCCCTCCAGATACCAGGTTACCAAAAGGTACCTACTAGCAATAAAGATACTATAGCCTAGAATCGGCACTCGAGCCACAGCTCGCGGACGCGGGAGTCCAGGAAAATTCATAGTCTCCGGCGTCGAACACCCACTCACCAAACGAAAGGAAAGAAAATGCCCAGCAAGCGACCGGTAATCCTTTACGGTGCCAATGGTTTTTCGGGGCGGCTGGTTGCGGAATTCCTGCGCGAATACAACCTCCCTTTCATTGCCGCTGGCCGGGACCGGACCAGGATCCAGAAGGTGATGGATGACGTACCCGGCATCGAGACCGCCGACTACGAGATCGCCGAAACTGGCGGCTCCGTCGATGAACTGGTCGAATTGTTCACCGGCGCCAAGGTCGTCTGCAATACCGTCGGCCCGTTCATCTACCATGGCCCCAGGGTCATCGAAGCCAGTTACAAAGCCGGTTGCCATTACCTTGACATCAGCGGCGAACAGGCATGGCTGCGCGAAGTCGCAGAGGAGTGGGGAGAGCAGTTCGGGGGCAAAGGTCTTTTGGCCGCGCCGGCGACCGCGTTCATGTCAGCCGGCAGCGACGCCGCCGCCCGTCTATGTCTGGAGTCGGGCGCGATTGATACGCTGGAGACGGTCACCATGTTCAAGGGGAGCCCCACTTTCGGTTCCACACAAACGATCTTCGCGGTCATCCAGAAGGATGCGTACTACCTCGAACAGAACCGGTATAAACCCTGGCCTCGCGCCACTCGTTATGACGTGATCGTGCCAGGGTCGGTTCAGACCCAGCTTGCGCTCGCGTGGGGCGGATTCCCGCAACCGGTCTGGTTCAAGGATCATCCCCAGGTGGCAAACGTTCGTTCCATGGGCGGCCTTCTCGACCGGCAAATCATGGAAGGTGTCGCCGCCACCGAGAGAATGTTCGAAGAGCAGCTCCGTCCTCTGCCCCATCAGGAACAAGAACGCAAGCTGGCTGAAATGGCCAGTTCCGTACAGGGCAGCACGCCGCCCCGGGAGAATACGCGAGAGCAGCGCACCATCGATGTGGTGGTCGGACGGGGCAGCATGGATGTGGTCCAGTGCGTCATCGTCGGGACCTGTTGCTATCGGCAGACTGGCCTGCTTCAGGCATTCGCCGCGCAAAACCTGGTCCATACACCGCCTCGCAAGGTGGGATTTGCTTCGCCCGCGGAGGCCTTCGGCCACCGCGAATTGCTCAAATGTGTCGAGAGCCACGGATTGGCGAAGGCAAGAATCTACTCCTAACGGGATTCTGACAGCCAAACGCCGCTTGGCAAAAATATCTATTGCATGCGAGCCATCGACTACTTCGACAAGGGCGCTGACGCGAATACCGGGAGCACCGCTATCCTCGATGGTAAGGTTCGCTACTCTTACCGCGAGGCGCGCGCCATCACTGAACGGATCGCCCGCGCCATGTGGGCCCATGGACTCCGTGGTGAGGAGTGCGCCGCAATCTATTCCCAAAATGATGCCGGCGTTCTGCTGTGTATGCTGGGCCTGATGCGGGCCGGCGCGGTGTGGGTTCCGATCAACTATCGCAATGCCGTCGATGCCAATGTGGAGTACATGAATTATGCGGGGACAGCTTGGCTTTTTTATCACAGCGACTTCAGGGATACCATCGAGCAGCTCCGGGGGCGTGTTCCGTCGTTACGCCATCTGATCTGCACCGACTGCGAGGATGGCGGAAATCCCTCTCTGGAAATGTTTATGGATCAGGGGCAGTACGGGGATGAGATCGAGTGGGGCGATCCCCAAGGAAATCCTGATCGGCTCGTGGGGCTGGTTCCCACCGGCGGCACCACCGGCCCCGCCAAGGGCGTTCGGGTAACCAGTCTGGCCTGGGGGACGATGACGGAGATGGCCTGCCACTACTGGCGCGGCGACGGGGTGGATCGCGTCTGTCTCAATAGCGCACCACTGTCGCATGCGGCAGGTGTCGTGGCCTTTGTCATGTCCGCGCTCGGAGCGACAAATGTCATCATGCCGAAGTTCGAGGCTGGGACGGTCTTGCGCAACATCGAGTGCTTCGGGGTCACACATCTGTTCCTGCCGCCTACCGCCTTCTACGCCCTGCTCGCGCACCCCGACGTCGGACGGTTCGACTATTCGAGCCTGCGCATATTCTTGCTGGCAGGATCGCCAGTCTCGCCGGACAAGCTTAAACAAGGCGTTGAGGTCTTTGGCCCTTGCATGTGCCAATGCTATGGGCAAACAGAGGCACCCATGCTGCTCACCTGGCTGGACACCAAGACCGTTCCGGCCGCCGCAGCGGGCGACCATCCAGAGCGTCTGCGAAGTTGTGGCCAACCCACCTCGGCGGTGCGTCTCGCAGTGATGGGCGATGCGGGCAGCCTCCTGCCGCCGGGCGAATGCGGTGAAATCGTGGCTCGCGGCGCCCTCGTCACCCCTGGCTACTACAACTTGCCTGAGGCCACCGCGGAAATCCGGACTTACGGCTGGCACCACACCGGCGACATCGGCTACCTCGACGATGACGGATTTGTCTACATTGTCGATCGCAAAAAAGACATGATCATCACTGGCGGCTTTAATGTGTATTGCGCAGAGGTAGAGGCCAGCATCATGGTACTGCCGCAGGTCTA
>WNFA01001918.1_pt1 | contig 18684 bp, 21 predicted proteins | sample 5400481 | NCBI WGS metagenome assembly WNFA01 (sample SAMN13153340, study PRJNA577476) | soil metagenome | isolation source: 120 cm saprolite under Douglas fir tree site 2 hole 1 replicate 2 | place: USA:California | collected 2015-04-18
GCTCCAGATCACGTGCAACCCGCTACCGCCCCGCGCGCGAAAGATCGGATCGGTAGGAGTCGCCGCCGGACCCGAGGTGGCGATCGTCGACGACGCCGGCGCCCAGCTCCCGCCGCGCCAGGTCGGCGAGATCGTGATCCGGGGGCCCAGCGTGATGAAGGGGTACGAAAACGATCCGGCGGCCAACGCCAACACGTGGATCAATGGATGGCTGAAAACGGGAGACCAGGGGTACCTCGACGAGGACAGCTACCTGTACATCACCGGGCGGATCAAGGAGCTCATTAACCGGGGCGGACTGAAAATCTCGCCGAGGGAGGTGGACGAGGTTCTCCTGGATCACCCGGCCATCGCGCGGGCCGTGACCTTTCCGGTCCCTCATGCCGCCCTGGGGGAGGACATCGCCGGGGCCGTCGTGCTGCGAGAAGGCACCGTGGCCTCGAAGGAGGCGATCCGCGAATTCGTCGCCGCCCGCCTCGCCGAGTTCAAGGTGCCGCGTCGGCTCGTCATCGTCCCCTCGATCCCGACGGGTCCGACCGGGAAATATCAGCGCCGGGCCCTGGCCGAGGAGCTCGGCCTGCTCGGGCCTGCCGGAGCGCCGGAGTCGCCGAGGGCGAAGCACCTTTTCGTCAAGGCCAGGGATCCCCTGCAGGTCCAGCTCACCCACATATGGGAGAGCCTGTTTGGCATCCGCCCGATCGGGGTCACCGATGACTTCTTCGACCTGGGAGGGTATTCGCTCCTCGCCGTGCGCATGCTCGACGAGGTCGAGCAGGTTTGCGGCTGGACGGTGCCGGCGTCCGCCCTCTTGTCCGCGTCCACCATCGAGCAACTGGCGCGCGTACTCCTGGCTCAGCGGGGCGCGCCCCCCACCGGGCCTGCATTGGTGCAGGTCCGACCCGGCGGCTCGCGCGTCCCATTCGTCTTGCTGCACGGAGACCTGAGCGGTGTCGGATTCTATTGCCGGAATCTCGTCGGTCGCCTCGACCCCGAGCAGCCGTTCTATTCCCTGCCCCCGCACGGGAGCAGCGGCGACCCGGTGCCCCCGACGATCGAGGCGATGGCCGAAGATTACCTCGCGAAGCTCCGTGCGGTGGTGCCGGATGGTCCCTATCAGCTCGGTGGGTTTTCGCACGGGGGGCTCATCGCCTTCGAGATGGCATGGCGGCTTCGGGCGCAGGGTAAACACGTGGCGTTGCTCGTCGTGATCGACCGGCCGGTGGCCAACCCGCGCTGGCGCCTGCTGCGAGCGCTGGTCGATGGGCTCGGGCGTCTGCGCGGCTTCGGCATCCCCGAGCGCCGCGACGCCTTCCTGCTGTGGAAGTACCGTGTCGGCCGATTGTTTGATCTGGCGAAGGCGGGCCCGCGCGAGCAAATCTCCTACCTGCTCAGCAAGGCACGCGCGAGGCGGCGCCCAACAGCCGGCGCCAGCGGGGCTCCAGAGACGCCACCGTCCGGCCCGCGGCCGAGGAACCTCCTCGACGCGTACGATCCAATCGTTGAAGCGTACGTCCCGAGGCGCTATCCGGGCCGGGTCATGCTCATCGCATCAGCTGAGCGCGCGGCCGGCTTCCCCAGCGATCCGACGATGGGCTGGCGGCAGGTGGCCCGCGACGTGCGGGTGCTCTCCGTCCCCGGCACCCACCTCTCGTGCATCACCGTGGACGTTGACGTCCTGGCCGACCGACTGCGCGCGTGCCTCGACGAGGCTGAGCTGTGACCCGTCTGGACCTGACCTGGACGCTCCCGCCGGAGCACCCCGCCCGTGACCACCGCCAGGTTCATGTGTGGCGCACCGCGCTCGACCTGCCGGCGTCCTGCGTGCAGGCCCTCGCGGGGATGCTCGAGCGAGGAGAACTGGAACGCGCGCAGCGGTTCTCGACGTCCGAGGACCGGTGGCGCTACATCGTCGCGCGCGCGGTCCTCCGGGCGATCCTCGCTCGTTATCTCGACTGCCAACCGGATCGAGTCCGGTTCAGTCGGGGCCCCTTCGGCAAGCCGATGGTGGCTGGGGAGTCCGTCTCTCGCGGCCTGCGCTTCAATGTCTCGCATGCTCACAAGCTTGCTCTCTACGCTGTGAGTCGCGACCGCGAGGTGGGCGTCGATCTCGAGCACATCCGAGCAAACCTTGCTACCCGGAGTGTCGCGGAGCGACTCTTCTCGGCGCGGGCCCGCGCGTTCCTCAGCAGTCTGCCGCCCGGGCAGTTCGCGGAGGGATTCTTCACCTGCTGGACGCGCCAAGAGGCCTACCTCAAGGCTCGAGGGTGCGGCCTCGGGTGTGACGGGTACGAGGAGCCGGAGGAGGGATCCGGCTGGCTCGTAGCGGATCTCCGGCCGGGGCCGGGCTACATCGGAGCCCTCGCCGTCGAAGGAGAGCACTATCAGCTTCATTGCTGGGATTGGGCTCAGGCGCCCGGCTTTCCTGGGGAAGCGGTCAGTCTTACAAACCAACGGATGCAACAAGTACCCCTTGCCGACGGGGAATAGAGGGCCGATGGTCCAGCAGCGAAGTTCATCGGTGCGAAGTATTGGTCGGTACCCGGTGAGCGATTGCATGCTGCCCAGCTGGAGGTGAGCGCCATGCGCACAAGTCTGGCTCCGGACGTGACACCCTTGCCCGTCGCGGTGGTGATCCCCGCCTACAACGCCGAGCGCTTTGTCGACGAGGCGCTCGAGAGTGTCCAGCGGCAAACCGCCCCGCCCGCAGAAGTTATCGTCGTCGACGATGGCTCGACCGACCAGACAGCCGCCATCGCCCGGGCCCGCGGCGTCACGGTCCTCACCCAGCAGAAGCTGGGGCCCAGCGCAGCGCGTAACACGGCGATCCGGCTAACCCACCAACCCTGGATCGCCTTTCTGGACGCGGACGATGTGTGGGAGCCGCAGAAGCTCGCGACCCAGTGGCTGGCCGTGCAGGCCTGGCCGGATATCGGGGGGGTCTTCACTGACTTCACGGAGTTCGATGCCCGGGGACCTATCGCGGGGCCGTTCCTGTCCAGGAAGGCCCACTACTGGCCGCTGAAGCGAACGGAGAGCGCCCCGGGCGTAATGCGCTGTGACGCGGAGAGTTTCCGCCAACAGTTCCTGGACGGCAACTTCATCGCCCCGTCCACGATGCTCGTGCGCCGCGATCTCCTCTTGCGGGCCGGGCTTTTTGACCCGGCGCTCCGGCACCTCGAGGACCGGGACTGCTGGCTTCGTTTGTTGGCCTTCCCCACCATAACCCTGGCCGTCGTGGAGCAGTCCCTCATGCGAAGTCGCATCCACGACGTCAACTTGACCAACAATCGCTTTGGGATGGCCGTGGCGGAAATCATGCTTACCGAGCGCATCCTGGCCCATCCTTGGAGGTATCCTCTGGGCACCGCCGAGCGATACCGCAGCAAGCAGGCCAGCGCGTACCTCGACGCCGGGCGCTGGGCTGAAGATCGGGGTGAGCTCCGGCAGGCTCGCCAATACTACCTCCAGTGCTGGCGGCTCGGCGGTGGGCTGTCCCCGTTGACCCTCTTCGTACTCTGCCACTTGCCGGCGCCCGTGCACGCCGTGCTGAGGGCGACGCTCCGTCGCCTGCGGTCAGCGGTCGCCACGGTCATGCGTCGGCAACGCTCCGCTGGTGAGGGATCGTGACGATGCGCGAGTTTGTATCTGTTACTTCCACTCACACGGGCTGCGGGCACCGCCAGGGCGAGCTGAACCGCGGATTGCCAGTTTGAGAGTGGACGAGTCATCCACTTCTCCAGAGTCATCGACAAACCGAAGACCACACAATAGGAGGTCTCACGCGGGTACTCTTTGAACAGTGCTCTTCTGTGGCGGCCTCGCCAGCCTTGGGTCAGGCTTCGTCGCAATTCTCCGGGCCGGCATGTGACGGTCGGATACAGCGAGTCTTTGGTATCGGCGCTGGCGAGAAGCCCGCGGATATGAGGTGTCGGCCATGGGCCTTTATATGGTCGAGCGGGATCTCCGTTCTCTACCCTATGAACAACTTCGTGTGGCCCTTCAGCGGGTCTCCGCCGCCTGCACGCGACTCAAGCTCCAGGGAAAGAAGGTTCGCTATATCAGCAGCGTGGTCTTTCCCACCGAGGGGCGCGGGCTCTGCCTCTTTGGGGCGGAGGACCCCGCATGGGTCAAGGAGGCCAACGACGCCGCGGGACTGCCCTGTTCACGCACCCTCCCGGTCCTCGACCTGACCCCTCATCTCCTCCGCCGAGAGATATGGGGGCAGCGCACACCGTCGCGCCACACGGGGCCCGGTCCTGTCGGTCACCCCGGCCAGACGAGCGAGGGCTCGATCGAGTTCGAGGCGGTCCAGGGCATCACGCGCTGGTTGGACGACGGTCAGCGCTTGGTCGAGCGCTGGGTCCGGGACTTCGAGCAGCTCCAGGGCGCAGCAACCAGACTCGAGCGGGAAAATGAGCTACTGCACCAGGGGATCAGCGAGCTTCGGCACGAGCTCGCTCGCCTGCAGGCGTGGGGCGCGGAGGTGGCCGTCGCGGTACAGGCCCTCGAGAGCCACGTGGTCAAGGCTACCGACCAATTCCGCCCTACCCAGTGCCGGAGTCCGAGTGAGACATAGCCGGGAGTCCGCTCCTTTGTCGAAGCTCTTCAGGAGGAGCAGCGACAAGGCTCGTCAGTGTGATCGTTCCGGCCTAATGCCCGCCGCTACATCGAGGAGTCCCTCGAGCGTCGGCCCCCGGAAGATCGAGCCTTCATGGGGAGGCCCTCCGGACAGCTTTCCGGGATCTTGCTGCTGATGCGTACTACTACGGGCGATGCAGGGACGTGCCGGGTGCGAGACGATTCCCTGAGAACACTTCTCTGGCTGGCACGCTTCGAGCCCCACGTGGGCTTGATGTGGATGGCCCTGTAGCTGCCCGATACGGTTACCAGTTATGGGGCGCAGCGAGGTCAGGCCTAGGGAAGTTCGGGATGGGTTAGTCTGTCACGGGGCGTCGGCTGGCGCGTCGGGCAGATGGTCGAGCGGATCTGCCTCGTGCCCCTGGAGGCGGCGGTGAACAGCACCCTCTTCTATGCGCTGCAGCGTGGCGGCCCTGGCGGCCCGCCGCGCGCGTAGCGGGCCGCATGCACATCCCGCGCGTGGGCGGAGCCGGGTAGTGGGACGGAGCGGTCCGCTCGTGAGCGTCATCATCCCGGCCTACAACGCCGAGCGTTTCATCGACGAGACGCTGGAGAGCGTGTTCAAGCAACCCATGACCATCTCGAGCTCATCCTGGTCGACGACGGCTCGACCGACGGGACAGGAGCACGGGTGCGAGCGTACGGCGATCGGGTGCGGTACATCCGGCAGGTGAATGCGGGGGCGGGCGCGGCGCGCAACCGGGGGCTCGAGGTGGCCACGGGCGACTACATTGCATTCCTCGATGCGGATGATCTATGGCGACCGGAAAAACTGGAGGTACAGCTCGAGGTCGCGGTCCGGCATCCCGCCAGCGGACTCGTCGCCTGCGACGGCGGGCGTTTTTCGGGAGGCGATGTCGTCCCGGGTCACCTGCTGTCTCACTGGGTCGTCGACCGGCTGGCCGAGTGCGGGTCTGGAGAACTGTCGGGCCGTTTCTATCGCGAGTCGCTGCGGAGCAATCCCGTTGCCTCGCCGTCGCAGATGCTCATCCCACGGTCGGTCACGCGCGCCATCGGGCCGATGCTCACGGATCGCAACGACGCGGAGGACTGGGACTACACGCTGCGGATCGCGCTCGGCTATCCGATCACGATGCATCCGCACCCGCTGGTGCGCTATCGCGTGCATGACGCGAGCCGATCCGGCAGCCAGGGCCGACGGCAGTTCGTGTGGGCGGTCTGGGATCTTCGGGTGCTGACGCGTCACGAAGTCCTGTGCCCGCCCGAGGAACGCGCCTTCGTGCGCCGGACCAAGCGCGACACGGTGCGCGCCTACGCCTATGAGGCCTACTCCTACGCTCGGCGGCACGACCCTCAAGTGGCCAGGCGATTTCTCTGGTGGCTGCTCCGCCAGGTTCCGGCCGAGCCGACCGTCGCGGTCGCCCTACTCGGCTCGTGGATTCCGGAAGGGGTGCTGGGGCGGGTCCTGGACGCCACGCGGCGAGCCAGAGCTGCGCTTCGGCGGGCCCGCCAGAGAAGGCGGCAGTGCGTACCGACATCGCCGGAGGGGGAGGGGCACGGGTGATGAGAAAAACGCGGGTTGGGGTGGTCCTGGTCCTGGCGTGGACCCTGCCGTTTGCTCCGGCGGTTGCTGTCGAATTCGGGTTCGAGAGCTCCCGCGATCCCGGCGACTCAAATACGGTTCTAACATGTCGAGCCTGAAGTCGGTGCCGCCCAGACCGCACGGATTGACGACGCCCTTGCCGGTGGCGGTGGTGATTCCCGCTTACAACGCGGAGCGTTTCATCCGGACGGCCCTCGAGAGTGTTCGGGCGCAAACCGCGCAGCCCGCCGAGGTTCTCGTGGTCGACGATGGCTCGACCGATCGGACCGCCGCCATCGCCCGGGCCAGCGGGGCGACCGTGCTGGCGCAGCCCAATATGGGGGTCGCGGCGGCTCGGAACACGGCAATCCGCTCCACGTTGCAGCCGTGGGTCGCGTTCCTGGACGCCGACGATGTGTGGGAGCCACAGAAGCTCGAGGCCCAGTGGGCGGCCATCCAAGCGTGTCCCGACGTTGGCGCAGTCTTCACCGACTTCACCGAATTCGATGGCCAGGGGCTCATCCGCGGGTCGTTCCTTTCCCGCAAAGCGCACTACGGGGCCATCAAGCGGACAGAGATCGCCCCCGGCGTGGTTCGCTGCGACGCAGAGAGCCTGCGCCGACAGTTCCTCGAAGGCAACTTTATCGCCCCGTCCACGATGATCGTGCGCCGCGATCTCCTGCTGCAGGCCGGCCTCTTTGACCCGGCCCTCTCGCATCTCGAAGACCGAGACTGCTGGCTTCGGGTGCTGGCCGTCTCGACGCTGGCCGTCGTCGAGCGTCCCCTCATGTGGTCTCGCCTTCATGCGTTCAACTTGACCAACGATCACTTCCGCGCGAATGTGGCCGCAATCCTGCTCACCGAGCGCATCCTGGCCAACCCCGCGATGTATCCGCCGGGCACGGCCGAGCGGTACCGGAACGCGCGGCCCAGCTGCTACCTGAACGCGGGGCGATTCGCTGAGGAGGCGGGGAATCTCCGAAAGGCTCAGCACTACTATCTCCAGGCTTGGCGCTTCGGCGGGGGCCTGCGACCCTTAGCCCTGGCCGCCGGGTCCTGTCTGCCGCACCCCGTGCGCAGTGTAGTAAGAGCCCTGCGCCCGCACTTGCTCGCGTATCAACGCTGGCCGAGCCGTTGAACTGGAGGTCCGGAGGATAGGTCCAAGAGCCCCGAGGTCTCCTCCATTGCGGAGCGAAGATGGGCTTCGGGCCAACGGCCACCCCTCGGGAGAAAGGTACGGGTCGAAGCCATGCAGCTCCGCGATCTCAAACTACGATCCGGGAAGGCGACAGTTTGGCCGCCCCAGTGGATTGAATCCTCCGGGCCAGGCGACACATCCGCACTGGCTGGGGAGGGAGTGCTCGAGGGCGTTGAGCGCCTCGGCAGCCGATTGTTGCTGCGGATCAAGCTCCATGGTCGTCGACGCACAGCCAGCCTGGAATGGGACCGGCCTCCAGGGGTCGGAGCAGTCGAAGCCGTGCTGCTTGCGAGTATCGGGGCTACCGTCCACGAGCTTGCTACTCGGGAACTGCCCCCTCGAACGGGCGGGGGGCCGTGACGCGTCCGCCGTTACGTCGGGCGTCGACCGCATCGAGACCGTGGAAGGAAACCTACGCGGTCATGCCTCAACCTGCCGGAAAGGATGAACGAGCTGAGCGACGGGGTGATCGGCGCGTTTGGTCGGCTACGCGCGGATGGCCCACTTATCAGCTCCTCGGGTGACCTCGACGGTGAAGCGCCCGTCGCCGAGCGGGGTGATGAGCATCCGGCCGCGCACGTAGGGGGCATCCGTTTGGGCATGGCATGGCGGGCAGAGCGCCACCAGGCGGTCGAGATCGAAGTCCGAGCCCCCATGGGCGCGCTTGACGACGTGGTGGACCCTCGAGGACGCCCCAGCGGGCCGCAGACCTCGCAGCGCCAGCGGGCGCGCCGAAAGACCACCTGGGTTCAGGCTGTGCATGTGGTTCCCTCGTGGGCTAACGCGGGTGAAGTCCGCACTGCGTCGTATGTTGAAGTGAAGGCCTTGTCGTGCCGGGAGTCATGGCGAGAGGGGAAGGAGGAGACAACGATCACTGAGGAAGAGAACCAGGTAGGCCGCCTCGCCGTCCTGACACACGGTTCCCCAGAAGCGCTGCAGCGGTGGCCGCGAGCCTGGCGGCCCGGTGACCAACCATCCCGCGTTCATCCGCGCAGCCTGCCCCGAGGCTAGCAGGTCCACGATCACGTGGCGTGCGGTCATTTCGGGGATCGTCTCCCGATCGTGCACCCGGAGCTCCTCGGCTTCGTGGTGCACCCAGAGCACGCGCCATCGACGGCCCTGGACTACGCGCGGATCGCCCACTTATCAGCCCCTCGGGTGACCTCGGCGGTGAAGCGCCCGGCGCCGAGCGGGGTGATGACCAGGCGGCCGCGCGCGTAGGGGGCATCCGTTTGGGCATGGCAGGGAGGACAGAGCGCCACCAGGCGGTCGAGATCGAAGTCCGAGCCCCCCTGGGCGCGCTTGACGACGTGGTGGACCTCGAGGGCGCCCCCGCGGCCACAGGCCTGGCACCTCCAACGGGCGCGTCGGAACACCACCCGCCGGATCACCGCCCACTCCTCGACGGTAGCCGCGGGGCGCCCGATGGCGCGCGGGCCGCCACTCTGGATCCGGCGGCGCGCGGCGGCGCCAACGCGCACGCTCGCCCGAAGCGACCGCCTCAGCATCGGCGCGGCCCGCGATTTTGCCGACGTGGGCAAACTCTATTTCTGCGCACCGGGCTCGCCATTCGCGGCTGTGGATTGCCCCTCTGAGTGATCCGCGGGATCCAGGGCCGGCTCATACATCCCGCTCGCAGGATTTTGCCCACGTAGGCAAACGGCCGGCTCTGGAGCGATCGCGCCACTGGCGCTGCTGGACGCTGGACAAGCCCACTGGCTGGCCTGGAGCTCCCACTCGCCGAGACACTCCCGGCAGCCCGCCAGGAAGATCCCGATCGGATGCGGGGTCCCCACTACTTCGGCTCCGACCTCAAAGAACCGGTCCACGAGTTCCATGGCCTCGATGTCGGGCATGGCCGCCAGCACCGTGCGTCGAAAGCGCTCCCCGGGTGGACTGGGCTCCCGACCCCGGGGCAGGGCCTCGAGCGCCGCCGAGACTCTCTCCTGTAGGACCACCGTCGGTAGTTGGCCCGCCCACTCGAGCCAGGGCTTCCACTCCCGCAGCCGCTCGATCGCCGGGACCACGATCGTCGCTTTCGCGAGGCCGACCGCCGCAATGGCCGCCCGGAGCTGGTTCCGTTCCGGCTCCTCGAAGCCCATCAGCATCCGCCCGATCGCCAGCCGCTTGTACGCCGTCCGCCAGGAGGCCAGGCCGAGCACATCACGGAAGTAGGCCTCCTCGGTCTCGTAGGCGCCGCCATCAGGCCGTCGGATCTGGCTCCAGTACCCGTGTGTGTGCATCTCCCAGGCGAGCTCGCAGGCGAGCACCCGGTCCGGTTCAACCCGGGCCCGGAGGGATTGCAACGCCAGATGCAGCGCTTCGGCACGGCTCCCGGTGGGGTATTGCGCAATGAACCGGGCCACCGCCGCCCAGGGGCCCCCCGGCACGGCGTCGTTGGTCAGCGTCGCGCTCACTGGACTACCCTCCCTCGGGAGATGGGCAAGAGCGGCGTTCGAGGGGAGGTCCAGGTACCGCTCGGGCGACGATCGTCGATCCTGGAACTAATGCGTGATCGTATTGCTTGGTTCGCCCCGTGGACCCGCTCATCCTGGGGCGGAATGGAACTAGATACGTTCGGGGAGAGCCCGTCGCGCTCGCCGCTCGACGGCCACGATGAGACCCGCTCCCCCGAATGAAAACGAGAGAGGCCCAGACCGGCCACAGGATGACGCGCCACGTGCCCCAGCAGGCCAGAGCGCCAATCAGTGAGCGACCGGCAGGACCTCTCCCTTTGCAGTGTCTCGCCGTCCCGGGAGGCGACGCAATGCCCTTCTTCGTAGGGATCGACTGGGCGAGTCAGGCCCACGCTGTTTGCGTGATCGACGAGACGGCGCGCATCCACTGGCAAGGCGCCGTGGCGCACACCGCCGAGGGCCTCACCGAGCTCCTCGGCCGCCTGCGCCGGCTCCGCCACCGCGGCGGCCTCCGCGTCGCCCTCGAGCGCCCCTCCGGTCTGCTCGTCGACACCCTCGACGCCGCCGGCCTCGAGGTGGTGCCGATCCGCCCGAACGCCCTCAAGGCCAGCCGCCCGCGCTACTCCGCCGCCGGCGGCAAGACCGACCCCGGCGATGCCTTCATCCTCGCCGACCTGCTGCGCACGGATGGCCATCGCTTCCGGTGCTTGCACGCGCCGTCGGACGAGACGCGCGCGCTGCGCGCGCTCGTGCGCGGGCGCGACGATCTCGTCGCCCAGCGCGTGGTCCTCGCCAATCAACTCCGCGCACTGCTCGACCGCTTCTGGCCCGGCGCCGTGGCCATCTTCGCCGACGTCGACTCGCCCATCGCCCTCGCCTTCGTCACCCGCTACCCGACCCCCCACAGCGCGGGGCGCCTGGGCGAAAAACGCCTCGCCCAATTCCTCGGCCAACACGCCTACTGTGGCCGCCGCCCCGTTGCCGAGCTGCTGGCCCGCCTCCGCAGGGCTCCCGCCAGCCTGGTCGGCGACGCCGAAGCCGAGGCCAGTGGGGACCTCGTCCGCGCCCTCGTCGCCGTCCTCGGCCCCCTCGTGGCCCACATCCAGCAACTCACCGCCGCCATCGCGGCTACGCTGGCTCAGCATCCCGACGGCCCGCTCCTGCAAAGCCTGCCGCGCAGCGGCGCCGTCAATGCGGCCCAGATCCTCGCGGAGCTCGGCGACGATCGCGCCCGGTTCCCCACCGACGAGCAGCTCGCCGCCGAGGGCGGGCTCGCCCCCGTCACGCACACCTCCGGCAAGCACCACGCCGTCGTGTTCCGTTGGGCGTGCAACAAGCGGCTGCGCCAGGCCCTGACCACCTTCGCCGACAACTCTCGCCACGCCTCGCGCTGGGCCGCCCTCGTCTACCAGCGGGCCCGCGGCCGGGGCTGTCGCCATCCCCATGCCATCCGCATCCTGGCGCGCGCGTGGGTGCGCATCCTCTGGCGCTGCTGGCAGGACCGTACCCCCTACGACATCACCCGGCATCGCGCCGCGCAGACCCTTGCCGCCGCATGACGTGCCAAGGGTTGACACAGGATGTCTCATCGGACCCCGGTCACACTCGTTGGCGACGAGACCTCGCGATGGCTCGCTCGGTCCCCGTGCTGATCGCCGGTCGGCTGCCCGGTCATCGCCCGTTGCCAGCGCCAGAGGCGGAGGGCGGCGAGAAAGTCCTCCAGCGTGAGGGTGGTCGGCACCGGCATCACCTCCCAGGCCGGGTCATCGAGGAGCTTCGGGAGTCGGACGATGAGGCCCTGGGTAGAGGGGAGCCCGGCGTGCGTCGCGGCATGGCGGTAGGCGAGGTTCTGGAGGAACGCCTCCGGGTAGATCGCCTTGCCGCTCTTCCAATCGAGCACGGTCAGGACCCCCTTGACCCGGGCATAGAGGTCGAGGGTCCCGGCATAGCCACACTCGAGGCAATACACCGTTCGCTCGATGGCCACCGGCCCCACGGTCACGCTCCGGGCCCAGTCCTTCCAGCTCTCCACAGCCCAGGCCGCCACCTCGGGCAGGTGGGGTGCTGGGCCCGCATCCTCGCCCAGTTGTCGCCGGAGCTCCCACTCGATGCCGGCGTGGACGGCGGTGCCGATGGCCGCCGCCTTCTGCTTTTCGCGATCGGCGGCCTTAACGCCGGTGACGGCCTCTGCAACGGCTGCCAGGACGAACTCCGGGTCCCTGGCCCCGGGGCGGGAGAGGACCTCGAGCATGGCCGTCTCAAAGTACCGGCGCTCTTCCTTGGCGTACCAGGGCCCCAGGGCCGGCTTGGCGATGATGTCCAGGATGGTGGTCACGGAGGGCAGCCGGTACCCGTCGATCGTGTAGAAGCGGTCGCGCCACGCGGGTCTCGGCGCGCTCGCAGGAACGGGCGCCATCTCAGGCCTCCTTGCCGAAGGGGAGGGGCGTCGGGGCCATCGGCTCGCCCCAGCCGTCCTGCTCAGCCACAAAGACCTCAAAGCCCTTGAAGGTCCGGCCCGCGTTGGAGGTCTGGAGGCCGGTATAACGAACGAGCACGAGGACCCCCGGCCGGACCTGCGCCAGGCGCTCTCGCAGCGCCACGGGGAGCGGGAAGGTGAAGCGCCCGTCCGCGGTCTCGAGCGTCCCGAGAGGGCCGAAGCGTCCTTCGTGAATTCCCTGCCAGGTCCCCTCAAGCTCTTGACCGGACGTCTCCCACTTGTGGAACTGGCCTTGACCGACCTGCCGCCATCGTTTGAGGCTGCCCATCCTTATCCTCCTGTTTCAGTCACTACAAGCACGCGCAAAGAGCGCTGTGTACTTCTGACGTGCATTATGCGCCGTACAAGTGCATCTGTCAAGGGCAATTTGCATCCCTAAGAAGCGTCGGCTAGAGTGCGCGCCAGACCAGAATGGCTATAAGACCGGAGTCGTAATGATCCGCTGCCACCTCTCGCGGTTGATGGGGGAAAAGCGGGTTCGGATTATCGACGTCGCTCGCGCGACCGGTATTAGCCGGAACATGTTGGCGAAACTGTACTACGATCGTGCAAGGCGCGTGGATCTCGCTGATGTGGCGCGGCTCTGCCAGTACTTTGGTTGTCCTGTGGGGGATTTGCTTGAGTGGGTTCGAGAGTCCGGCGCTTCGCGGCTCGAGTCTAGGCGTGGCTTCCGTGCTGGTCGAAAGACAAGGTAGAGTGCCGGAGTGACGCGGGAGGACTACTACGATCGTCGCCATGCCGTGGACTGGATCCAGGAACGACGAGCTGGGGCGCTTCGATGATTTGTTCACGCGCGCCGTCGAGCGGTGCGTGGGAGCAGGCCCCGCCGGGGTCTACCTGAGCAGCGGCCTCGACTCGGTGAGCGTGGCGGCCGTGGCGGTGGATCTCAGCCGTCGCGGGCAAACCGCCACGCCCTGCGCGCTGTCGCTCCTCTTCCCCGGGACCGAGATTGACGAGACGCACCTCCAGCAGGAAATCGCGGTCGCACTCGGGACATCTTCCATCAGGCCGTCGCTCAGGGGGTGCTCCTACACGTCGACGTGCCATGGCCCCTGCGGCTTGGCTGACCTTGGCCCTGACCCTGTGCCTCGCGGCCCTCTCCTACGTGCTGCTCGAGCGACCGTTCCTGCGGCTCAAGATGCGCTTCACGTACGTCCGCTCGGCGCCCGTTTAGCTTCACGCGTGGCCCGCCTTCGCGTGGGTCAACTGCCCATATCGTAGAGGTAAAGCGCGGCGAGCTCGTCGCACCAGGAGCCGCTTGCCGATGGCGTCCAGCGCCAGGACCCCCAGCTCCTCCTCGTTAAGCCCACGCTCGACGTTCACGTGAGAGAACAGCATCCACACGCGGCCAGTGCCACGCAGGGTCTCGAAGCTGCGCAGGTAGCGGCCGAGATCGTCCCGAGCGAAGACCCCAAGGACGACCCTGTCGCGCTTGATCAAAGTATCGCGCGGCCGGGCCCGACTCGTAGTACAAGTACAGCACGTCGCCCGCGCGACGCTCCTGCGCCAGGTATTGCAGCAGCGGCCGCGTCTCCTCCACCTGTTGCGGCCTCACCAAGTGATAGGCCGCGTACAGTGTCGGGTGACCGAGCAGGAGCAACCCAAACACCATCCCGAGGAACGGCCACGCGCTGCCCGTCCTCGCCCAGAACGCATCCGATCCCGCGGCCACCAAGATCAGCAAGCCCGGGATCATGAAGAGCCAGAGCCGGTCGGCGAGCGGATACTTATGAAGGCCGGATGCGACCAGAGCGAGCGTTCCGGGGATCACGATGCGGAGGAGCCACTCGATCCGCCCCCGAAACAGCACCGCCCCGCCCAGAATCGCGCCGAGGGCGACGAGCTCTTCGACTTCTCGTCCCAGCGGAAGCGCAGCAATCCGTCCGAGCGCCTTGATCCACCACATAAAGGCATCGAACGACCTCGGGAACAGCGGCGCCGCGGCCTCACTCCAGAACTCGGCGAGCCGCGGGTTTTGGCTCACCGCCCGTAACGACAGCGCGTACGCCGCCGCGAAGCTCCCAGCATATCACGCCCGTCGCCCCGGAAACCCCGAGTTCCTCGAAATGTCTGTTCCTTACCTGCAGCCAGGCCCAGCGCAGCCCCACACCTCCAAGGATGAAGACCACCGGGTAGGAGAGCCATATCGCCACCGCGCCCACGACCGCCGGTACCCACCAGCGACGGGGATGAGGTGCGCCGCCTGGACCTTCAACCGTTGTCACAACCCACCACACCAGAAGGCAAATCGCAACATCGGCTGAATACTGCTTTGCCTCCGCCGAGTAGTAGACGAGCCGGTCCGCCAGGGCAAATAGCCCCAGGGCGATGACACTCGCCCGAGGCGCAAGCACGCTCTCCGCAACTTTCCAGAATAGGAACAACGAGGCGATCCCACAGAGCGCGGGAAGAAGCGAAGAGAATACTCGCTGCCGCCGAACAGGTTCACGGCCGCGCGCTGCACGAACAGGAACCCGATTGGGGCAGCCTGGTCGAACTCCAGCGGTTCCAACAGCCTACCGAACGGACGGGCCGTGATATTCAGCGCCAGCATCGCCTCATCGAGCCACAACGAGCGCCCGAACACATAGGCACGCAGTCGCAAGACCACCCCGAGGCCCCGCAGCGCCCAGACAAGGGTCCTCGCAAGCCTCTCCGATCGCGCCCGTTGCTTCCCGTCCCGACCGGACGAGATCGCGCACCCTTTTCCGGAAACACCCAGAATCGTCGGCCTACGAAATTCAACACGAGTCCTACCAGCGACGCGGTTGATTTCGCGAGCCACGGGGACGTTCCCACCACGTAGAGCATGCTCGTAATCCCCAGGTCGATGGCGCCCCCCACGACCACGACCACCCCGTAGACGAGGATCTCGACGACCGCATTCCAGCGGGCTTTTCGGTGGAAAAGCAGTGTCACGCAGAGGAAATAGTTCGTCGCAGCCGCCACGATGAAGGCGATCGGGGCGGAAACGGAGAGCGCAACGCCTGCGGCCATGAAACCGAGGAAGCAGACGAGATTGATCACGGCAGCCGTGCCACCGATAACCAGATAGATCAAGAACTGCATCGGGAGAGGCAACTGGTATGCGTTATAACGGAGGATGCAATAGAGAGCACGAACCCCGTCGCGCCAATTGATCTTCTTTCCCTCTGCGTAAGTCCGGCCAGAGTAGGAGATCCCCATCTCGTAGATACGGAGGTGTTGTTGAGCGACCTTCGCTACGACTTCCGGCTCGAAGCCGAAGCGGTTCTCCTTGATCTCGATACTCTGAATGACGTCTCGCCGGAAAACCTTGTAGCAGGTCTCCATATCGGTCAGGTTCAAGTCCGTGAACATGTTCGAGAGAAAGGTGAGGAACAGATTTCCGAGGTAGTGCCAGAAATAGAGAACTCTATGGGGACTCGCCCCGAGGAATCTGGAGCCGAACACCACATCCGCCCTGCCGCTGCGCAGGGGTCCCAGGAGGTCCTTGAGCTCCATCGGCTCGTATTCGAGGTCGGCGTCCTGTACGGCAACAAACTCGCCGGTGGCCTCGTGGAACCCAGTCCGAAGCGCAGCTCCCTTACCTTGGTTTTTCGTGTGGCGGAGCAGCCGGACCTCGGGATGCTTCCGCACGAGGTCCTCAGCGATCACCGCGCTCCGATCGCTTGAGCAGTCGTCCACCACGATTATTTCCAGGCAGAGTGCATCGTCCTGGATCGCCAGAACCCGATCCACGCATGTCGCGAGGGTTTGTTCCTCGTTGAAGCACGGGATGACAACTGACAGTTTCGCGGGCTTGAAGAATGCGGCATCTGTCTTCACGGGTATCCTCAACAATGCTCTCGTGGTGAGCAGGTACGGCATGACCGTACCGTCCCCCGTTCCGCGTCCTCGATCGGCGGGTGCGCCCTTCCGCACATGTTGGCGCGGCATTGTCGCCGCTGACGTTATGCCATGTCAAGGAGCGGCCGCGTGGGCCGCTCAGTGACTTCTATCCGGCTGATATGCTCCATTTCAGTCGGGTGCCTAGCCTGCCGCTTGCCGAGCTGCGTGCCTCGCGATTGACGCGATATCCGTGCTGGGCGCGGCCGAAGCAAGGGCTGATAAGCGGGAGTCTCACGGCACTAGGGCGTTCGTCTGTTCTCACTGTGGATTCTCGCTCTTCACCCACATGTTTGATTTGAACGCTGAACGCAGTGGGCCATAATCGATCAACGCCCGTACGAAACGCGGCTCTCGGGGGCTCCTCGCTGGCGCGGAGGGCACCACCCAATGGGTGACGCGACATCTGCCGGTTCGCCTCTCGTTCAATCCTCAGCTCCGCGTCGAGTTCCAAGGAGCCACGGTCACTTCCGATGCTGGGCTGTTGCTCCCACGCGAGTTGGACGAGCGCCTCGGCCTGAACGCGCTGATCGAGCACCATCTCGCCCCGGCTACACCCGCCAATTCCCTCTAGCAGATCTCTTCCGCCAGTCCATCTATAGCCGCTTGGCGGGCTACGAGGACACCAACGACGCCAAACGGCTGGCCGAAGACCCGACGTTTCGGATGCTGGCCTCGCGCGAGCGGCGGGAGACGAGTGTCGCCCTCACCTCCACCCTGCACTGGTTCGAGACGGAAGTCCTCGCTGAGGAGCGGAACTACCAAGGGCTCGCGCGCCTCAATACGGAGCTGGTGCAGCGCGAAGCGACCCCGAGAGTCCGGTCCACGGGGCTCAAGAGCAGTCTGCCTACAACGGCCATGTATGGTCCGCCCCCGATCCGCAAGCGTACTGTCGAGCAATGGGAGGACACAGTGGTGCACGCATGTATCCGGCCTCTCCGTGGACCTCTGTGAGCTCCGGGCCATGATGAGAATCCGCGCGGGCCCGTCCTTCATCACTTCGCCGGTCTCATGCTGCGGCCGGTCCGTTGTCCAGGTTTCGGGCCCGCCGGTTGACTGTGTCGCCATCATTCTCCAGTCGCGTCGCAGGTGTTGGGTGGGCTACCGGTCGCTGGCCGCTACGCTGAAACGCCAGCCAGCAACGTGGTGCGATAACGTTCCTGTCTCGTCAAGACGGCCGAGGCGATCCGCGCCAGCTTGTTAGCCAGCGCCACGACCACGACGTTGGGGTGCGCGCGGGGTTGGAGCGCGAGGAGCCAGCGGCCGAACCCGTGCCGCTCACGACGGGGACTGATCAACACGGAGTGGGCGCCCAGAATGAGCAGCCGTCGGACGTAGGGATTCCCGCGTTTACTGATGCCGAGCAGTCGCGTGCGACCCCCGGTCGAGGACTGCCGTGGGACGAGGCCGAGCCACGCCGCCAAATCGCGGCCCTTCGCGAAGCTCGTGGCATTGCCGACGGCGGCGACGAGGGCTGTCGCCACGAGTGGCCCGACGCCGGGGATCTCGGCGAGCCGCTGACAGGCGTCGTCGTGTGCGGCGAGCCGCTCGATCTCCTCCTCGACCCTCGCGATGTCGGCCTCCAGTGTCTTCCACTCCTCCTGGAGTCCCCGTAGCAGCGCCCGCATCCGGGCCGAGAGGTCGTTGTCGGCATCCTCGAGGATCTGGGGAAGCTGCTCCTCGAGGTGCCGTCGCCCCTGGCGAATGGTGATTCCGCGTTCGAAGAGGAATGCCCGCAGCTGGTTGATCACCGACGTCCGTCGCGCGACCAGCCGGTCCCGCACGCGGTGGAGAGCCTGGAGATCGAGCTGCTCCGGCGTCTTCAGCGGGACGAACCGCATCGTGGGGCGCTGTACTGCCTCATCGATCCCTTCGGCGTCAAGGATGTCGTTCTTGTGGCTCGACTTCACGTACGGCCGCACGTACTGCGCGGGCATGAGCCGAACGTCGTGCCCTTGGGCGAGCAAACGGCGGCCGAGATAGTGGCCTCCTGCCCCCGCCTCCATCCCGATGAGGCACGAACGCAGAGTGCCGGTGTACTGCAGGAGCTTCACCCGCGACAGTTTCCGCCGCTCCAGCACTTGGCCGCGCGCGTCGACGGCCGCGAGATGGAACATCGACTTCCCGAGATCGATTCCGATCGCTCGAATCTCCATGAATGGCCTCCTCTTCGCGGGACGACGCCCGCGGCGCCCTCGATTGCATCACGTCCTGCCTCGGGGGCGGACCATCCCCTCACTTCGAGTCCGTCTGCTACCATCCCCTCTTCGTCTTCAACCAGGACGGCGACTGCTTGGCCGCCACGCTTCGGCCGGGCAACGTCCACAATGCTGACGGGTGGGATAAGGAGCTCCTCCCCGTCATTGACCGGTACCGAACCCGGAGTGAACCTGCCCCGGTTTGGTAGACACCCCAGATCGCACGAAAGTGCGGTAGGAGTGTGTCATGGCCAAACGCAAGCGGCGGGCGTTCACGACGGAGTTCAAGACGCAGGCAGTCCGGATCGTTCGGGAGAGCGGGAAGT
>WNFA01001568.1_pt1 | contig 18681 bp, 17 predicted proteins | sample 5400481 | NCBI WGS metagenome assembly WNFA01 (sample SAMN13153340, study PRJNA577476) | soil metagenome | isolation source: 120 cm saprolite under Douglas fir tree site 2 hole 1 replicate 2 | place: USA:California | collected 2015-04-18
TGGAGCAGGGAAAACAAACCAATTGGGGCGGTCTATGTACAGGTGCCCGGAGTATCAGGCGGGGACCTCTTCACGACGTTTGCTGGAGGATGGGCCAGGAGTGGGCTGGGATGGCTGCTCATCACTGCTCCTATCGGTGCACTCTTTGGCGTGTTAACGACGCGCCGCCTGGTTCGGCGTGTCCGCCGCCTGGCGGGTGCCACGGCACAATTCGCAAATGGTGACTATACACAGCGCGTCCCAGTCTCCCGGCAAGACGAAATCGGGCAATTGGAGCACCAATTCAATCAGATGGCGCAGCAACTGGTCGAGAGCATCGCGCAGCAACAGGCGCTCGTCGAACAGCAGGCGCGCCTGGAGGAGCGCGCACGCATCGAACAGGAATTGCGTGCTGCTCAATACATTCAGCGAGCGCTGCTGCCGAAAGAGGTGCCCACCCTCACTGGCTGGCAGCTCACGCCATACTACCAGCCAGCGCGTGAAGTCGGTGGTGATTTTTACGATTTCCTTCCCCTTGCAGATGGACGCCTGGGGCTGGTCATCGGCGATGCCACCGATAAGGGTATGCCGGCAGCCCTGCTGATGGCCACCACGTGTACCATGCTCCGTACTGCTGCACAAGCAACAACCTCTCCAGGCGAGGTATTAGCGCGGGTCAACGAGCTGCTTTACACCACCGTTCCATCCGGAATGTTTGCCACCTGCTTCTATGCCATTCTCGATCCAGGCAGCGGGCGACTCTGCTATGCCAATGCAGGACATGATTGTCCATATCGACGGCAGAGCAGCGGCGCCTCTGAACTGCGGGCGAGAGGCATGCCTCTCGGGATGATGCCAGGGACATGCTACGAAGAACAAGAAACGATATTGGATCCAGGAGAGAGCATCCTCTTTTACAGCGATGGCCTGGTTGAAGCCCATAACCCCGCACGTGACATGTTTGGTTTACCACATCTGAAGGCATTGATTGGCGCCCATCCAGGCGGTAATGAACTCATCGATTTCCTGCTTCGCGAGCTGGCCACCTTTACAGGGAATGATTGGGAGCAAGAGGACGACGTGACGCTGGTGGCATTAGCCCATGTACCCTGAACCTGCCGTTTTAGGGGAGCATATCGAGAGGAGTAAGGTATGAATTACGGCCTGCATATACTCAATTTTGGCCCCTATGGTGATGCCCGCGTTCTCGCTGAACTGGCTCATGAGGCCGAGGATGCCGGATGGGATGGCTTTTTTCTCTGGGACCAGGTGGCTAAAACCACGCTGACTCCTACTATCGATCCCATGGTGGACCCCTGGGTTGCCCTCGCTGCGATTGCGCTGCGCACGAACAACATCCGCCTGGGCACGCTCATTACTCCGCTTCCTCGTCGCCGCCCGTGGAAAGTAGCCCGTGAGGCGCTATCCCTCGATCACCTGTCCGGCGGGCGCCTGGTTTTCGGTGCCGGCCTGGGCGGGGGCTATTATGATTTCGCTGCACTAGGAGAAACCCCTGATCTCAAAGTGCTTGCCGGCATGTTGGATGAAGGGCTCCAGGTGCTCACCGGACTCTGGAGCGGAGAGCCATTCCACTTTGAAGGTACGTATTACCATATCCAGGAAGCGCAATTTCTCCCGCGACCGCTACAGGTGCCGCGCATTCCGATCTGGTTAGCGGCCACCTGGCCGTTCAGAGCACCCTTCCGGCGAGCCCTGCGCTGGGATGGAGTCTTTCCCCAGGGCCACGATCTAACGCTGACCACAATGCTCTCCCCACAGCAGGTAGAGGCGATCGTACGCTTTCTTGCAGCCCAGCCCGGCTACACCACGCCCTTCGAGATCGTCCATGGCGGCATCAGTACGGGACTGGATGCCGGGCGCGATGCTGAACTGGTAGCTTCCTACGCCCGTGCGGGTGTCACATGGTGGGTGGAAAAAATCATGCCCGAACGCTGGGGGAGTTGGACCCACTGGCCCCTGGAAACAATGCGCCAGCGGATCCGCCTGGGGCCTCCACGCCTGGCAGGTTGGTAGAGTGGCATTCTACATACCGACCTGCTAAGACGATATGCTATACTTAAAGCGGTCACAGCCATTCCTTTGCTCACATACGAATTACTGCTTCCTGGAGGGTTGTATGCCTGTCTCTGTCACCAACTCCAAACTCATCTACGATGCCCTGAAGGCCTGCGATGTGAAGATCATGTCCGCCCTACCCGAAACCTGGCTTGTGCATTTAATTCGTATGGCGGATGAAGACCCAGAGATGACGCTGGTGAGGGTGGCGAAGGAAGAAGAAGGCATTGGCATCTCGGCGGGGGCGCACCTAGCAGGGGTGAATTCGGTGGCTCTGATGCAGAATCATGGGTTTCTGGCGGCGATCAACCCGATTGTGTCGCTGGCCTTATTATACAAAGTGCCGTTATTACTACTGATCAGCTACCGAGGGCACATGGGTGAAAAAGACCCCTGGCAGACACAGGGCGGTATGGCCACCGAACCTATCCTGCGTGCTTTGAACATTCCCACCTGGCACCTGACCAATACTGGAGATGTCTACCGGCGGCTCAAAGACGCGCAGACTCTGGCAAACGCCTCGCTGCACCCGGTTGCCGTTTTGCTGTCACGCGAATTGATGTGGGAGGACTGACTATGTTACGCGCCGACGCTTTGCAAGCTATTTACCCTGAACTGGAACACCGCATCGTCGTCACCATCATGGGTGCAGTCGCCGCCGAGCTATATATGCTCGGACACCGCCATAACTTCTTCTATCTCGAACACGCTATGGGCCTTGCCTCGTCGATGGGCCTGGGCATTGCACTCTCGATGCCCGAACACAAAGTCATCGTCATCGATGGCGACGGCTCATTGCTCATGAACCTGGGCACATTGAGCACCATGGCTCGTTACAAACCGGGTAACTTATTGCACATCGTTTTTGATAACGAAAGCCTGCTCTCGGTGGGAGGTTTCCCAACGGCGACTGCCACTGGCACGGACCTCGCTGGCATCGCCAGGGCCTCAGGTGTGCCGCGCGTAGCGGAAACGAATACGCCTGAAAACCTGAAGGCCGCTGTGACGGAGGCGCTGGCGAGTAATACGCTGACAACCATCATTTCAAAAGTCGAGGCGATTGGGCCAAAGTCATTTCACATGGATTTACCCTTACTGGAGAATCGCTTCCAGTTCAAGCGCTGCCTGGAAGCGCTGCAGAAAGGATCGGTGCGGTGACCATCCCTGAAATGCTGGATGCCAATGACCTTAATCCCCCGTCTATCCTGAAAGACATCCAGGAAGCAACAGCATCTATCGGCTTTACCATGGGGTCCGACCTGCTCACCGGGTCACTGCTGAGGACTCTGGCCGCCACCAAACCGGCAGGCACCTTCCTCGAGCTGGGCACCGGGAGCGGACTGGGTACCGCCTGGATACTCGATGGCATGGACTCTCAATCCCGGTTGATCACAGTAGACCGCGATGAGCATGCCAGTGCGGTTGCCAGGCGATTGCTTGGACCTGATGCGCGAGTACAATTTTTGACAACGGACGGTATCAAATATATCGCGTCTATACGTGAGTCGGGAAAAACCTTCGATCTCATCTTCGCCGATATGCAGCCTGGCAAGTTCGCGTATCTGGATGAGACGCTAGAATCGCTCAAGGTTGGCGGCATCTACATGGTGGATGACCTACTGCCTCTCCCTTCGTGGGAAGAACAGCATGCTGCAAGAGTAGTCAATCTCATTAGAGCACTCGAGCAAAGGCAAGATTTACGCATCACGAAACTCAACTGGTCCACGGGATTACTCATCGCTATAAAAACACGCTGATTCGCGGGTTAAGAAAAGAAAGGGGAAAGCATGAGTTCCAATGTTTTATCGCAGTTACTTGAGGAACTGAACTCTGGCACACTGAAAGTCGTTGACCTGACAACGCCTCTAGGGCCCGACACGGTAGTGATCGACCTGCCGCCCATATTTGCACCATCGCCGGGGGTGACACTCACCGAAATTTCGCGCTACGATAGCAAGGGGCCCGCCTGGTATTGGAACATCATCAACATGGGGGAACACACCGGCACCCATTTTGATGCGCCAATCCACTGGGTCACCGGCAAGGACTTACCTGACAATGCCACCGATACCATCTCACCGCGCAAATTCATCGGCCCAGCATGTGTAATCGATGTGACCGCCGATGTGCAGCAAAACCCGGATTTCTTGTTGAGTATCGAGCGCCTTGAGGCATGGGAAGCCGGACATGGCCGCATCCCCGCAGGAGCCTGGGTGCTGCTGCGCACTGGCTGGAGTTCGCGCAAGGGTCGCAGTGAGTTTCTGAATGTCGCCGCTGATGGTGCGCACTCGCCAGGCTTTCACCAGGCATGCTCAGAATTCCTGGCAAAGGAACGCAACATTCTGGGCGTCGGTGTAGAGACCGTTGGGACGGATGCAGGCCAGGCAGGAACTTTCACCCCACCCTTCCCGAATCACACCATTATGCATGGCTCGGGCAAATTTGGCATCACCAGCCTGGTGAACCTGGAGCTGCTGCCTCCCACCGGCGCCATCGTCATCGCCGCCCCGCTCAAGATCGTCGGCGGCTCGGGCAGCCCACTGCGTGTGATCGCGATTACGCCGTAACAAAGCATATATCTAATCTTCTATGGTGTCGGCGTTGGTGTTGGCGACGTACATGTCCAGGTTACAGTGACCGTATTTCCGCCATTCCCAGCGTAGTAGAAGTGACCACTCCCGCTCGAACAGTCACTCGCCGGGACAGTAACTGTTACCTGAACTGACTGGCCCGGTGATAGTGTTCCATTTGGCGGACTGAAGGTAACCCCGGCTAAATCGCTGCTTGCAGACCAGTTGAGCATGCCTTGAGAACCTGAAGCTAGCGCCACTGTATCGGTACAAATGCCATTACCATTACTATCAGGTGGACAGTTCCCTCCTGCAGTGACCGTCAGCGTCGGAGCTGCACAATTCCATGGCACATCGATAGAGTTCCCTCCTGATACTAAAAAGGAGAGGGTAATACTATTCGGACACACCATGTCTGGTATGGTGATTGTTACCTGCGCCGGTTGGCCCGCCGACAGTGTACCGCTCGACGGACTGTATTGAGCACTACTTCCTCCCACACTGCCCGGTGTAGACCAATCCAGATTCGGGTCACCCTGGTTAGCCAGAGACAGGGTATCCGTACAAGTCCAGCCAGACCCTGTAGTATAGGAGCAGTTAGAGTCAGGAGTATTGAAACTAGTCGGGCTGACTTTCAGAGTCGGAGGCGAACAACCCCATGATACATTAACGGTATTTGCCGGCCCTGCGAAAGTGAAGGAAGCACTGCTCGGACAGCCTGAATCCGCTACAGAAATGGTCACCTGCGCTTGCTGACCGGGAGATAGGGTACCACTTGACGGATTGATGGTTATGCCGCCTGCTCCAGTACTGGATGCCGACCAGTTCAAGTCACTCTGTGCACTCTGATCGCTGCTCAGTGTGACGGTACAGGTCCAGCCTCTATTATAAGGGCAGTCTGTATTGGCATTTATACTAGTTGTGTTCACCATTAACGCCGGTGGTACCGGCGTGGGAGTTGGCGTGGGGCTCGCGGTCGGCAGTGTAGTTGGTGACGGGGTGGGGCTTGGCGTGAGGCCAGGCGTCGGCAGTGTAGTTGGCGACGGCGTGGAACTTGGCGTTGCCGTTGGTGTCGGAGCCGCCGCACCTTGCACAATTGTGAAAGTCAACTCTGCACTGTGGGAATCCATCTCCTCGGTCGCACGAATCGTGTGGGAACCTAAGGGCCAACTCGGGCTCACTTCGATTGTTACGTCAAAGGTTCCCCTACTATCCACCTTGATAGCTCCTTGCGCTGCCATCGGTGATTGCAATTGCTCTGCAGCCAGTATCCCCAGGGCTGTGGCAGCACTATGTTTCGTCTCTTTCATTGCGCTACGATCCTGGTACGCCAGCCGTACGCGATTATCAAGCGATAGAGCTACAATAGCTCCTGGCGTGAACCCTTGCCCGTGCAGATGCAATAATGCTCCCGAAGTAACAGTGCTACTGCCAATTAGTGAAAGTGAGACAGCAGGTGGCACGAGAGCGAAGGCTATAGCAATACCACCTGAGATGACGATTACCGCACCTGCCGCCAGCACAATTATCCACCGCAATACAGAATCATGGAGGTGTAGAGTATGCAGTCTCCGCGGGAGTTTCAGATGGGATGAGCTACGATGGTGATGAATATGAGACTTCAACGATTCTGTATGGTGGAGGTGCATACGCCCATGAGATGGCGGTGGTTCTTGATGGATCGGCGGTCGCACAGGATGAGTGTATGGTGGTTCATAGTGGCTTGGTGGTTGCGCGGGATGAGCAGGTCGTGGTTCGTGGCGTATCGGCGGTCGCAGAGGGTTGACGGGTAGTGATCCCGCCCCTTGATATGGTGAAGGAGGAGCAGACGAGGCTGCGCCCTGATACAAACTCTGCCCTGGAGGTGTATTCGGTAGAGATGGTGATCCCTGTACCATCGGCTCCCCACCTGCCTGTGGTGTCCCTTGTACCATTGGGACATTTCCCATAGGTGCCTGTACGTCTCTCGACAGTGCTCCCAACAGTGGAAGATCAAACAATACAACTGGATTTTCCTCAGTTTGCCACTCACTGGTGGGTTGATCGTGCCGGAGAGCACCAGGCGCCCGCGAATCCAACTCTGGTGAACTACTGAGATCTGTTACTCCCTCTGTTGCGACACCGAATGCACGTCCACAGCGTCCACAAAAACGTGCATTATCAGGTAACGCCGATCCACAAAACCTGCAGTAGCGCATGTCCACCTCCAGGGGCGGTGCAAAATCATAGGCTACTATGAACTATGCCACTATAATCTTTTGTTATAGTTTATCATGTTTTAAGGTATTTTACAATCGTTAACTCGACGAACACTGAAAGTCAGCCGATTGCTCCTGTGGGCGGGGAGAAGCTACTTTCCATAACGGAGAGCACTGGTATTCAACGATCCTCGTCATGAATTTTGTGGCATTCCTCCCTACGTGTGAACACGGGGGAGGAATGCCACCTTCTGTTGAACGAAGAGTCGCTACTAATCGGAGATGGCTCTCCTTTATTCTAAGGAACCGCTGGCATCTTCTGCTGTGCAGCAGCAACTGCCTCGGCCGGGTACTCGTAATCTTGCAGCCTGCCGGAGAAGTAGGCATCGTAGGCACCCATGTCAAAGTGGCCATGACCGGACAGGTTGAAGAGGATGACGCGCTCTTCTCCAGACTCTTTGGCCTTCAGAGCTTCGTCGATCGTGGCTCTGACAGCGTGCCCAGACTCCGGCGCGGGCACAATGCCCTCGCTGCGCGCGAACTGTACCGCTGCCTGAAAGACTGCGTTCTGGTGATAGGCCTCGGCATCGATGATACCCTCTTCATGCAGCAGGGATACCAGAGGGGACATACCATGGTAGCGCAGACCACCGGCGTGGATACCAGGCGGAATGAAATCGTGGCCGAGGGTATGCATCTTAACCAGCGGCGTCATACCGATGGTATCGCCGAAGTCATAGGCATACAGGCCCCTGGTTATGCTGGGGCAGGCCATCGGTTCCGCCGCCAGGAAGCGCGTCTTCAGCCCTTTTCTGCGCGACTCGCCGATGAAGGGGAAGGCCAGTCCTGCGTAATTGCTGCCACCTCCGACGCAGCCGATGACGATATCCGGGTAGTCTCCGGCTTTCTCCATCTGAAGCAGCGCCTCCTGGCCCACAACCGTCTGATGCATCAAAACGTGATTCAGCACGCTGCCCAAGGAGTACTTGATTGTGCCGCCGCTCTTGGCAGCGACTTCCACCGCTTCGCTAATGGCGATACCCAGGCTGCCCGGGCTCTCCGGATCTTGTGCCAGAATGCTGCGCCCGGCATCCGTCAAATCGGTCGGGCTGGCATGCACAGTCGCGCCATAGGTCTCCATCAGGTTGCGCCGGTATGGCTTCTGCTGGTAACTGACCTTGACCATGAAGATCTCGATGTCCACATCGAAGAACGCACCCGCCATCGCCAGCGCCGAACCCCACTGACCCGCGCCCGTCTCGGTCGAGAGCTTCTTGACACCTTCTTGCTTGTTGTAGTATACCTGGGGCACGGCAGTATTCGGCTTGTGGCTGCCTACCGGGCTGACACCCTCGTACTTGTAGTAAATACGAGCCGGAGTATCCAAGGCCTTTTCCAACCGGCGCGCCCGGAAGAGTGGACTGGGGCGCCACTGTAAATAAACCTGGCGTACTGGCTCCGGAATCTCAATGTAGCGCTCGGTGCTCACCTCCTGTAGGATTAACGCCATCGGAAACAGCGGCGCCAGGTCGGCAGGGCCTACAGGTTGTTTGGTGCCTGGATGCAGGACAGGGTCTGGCGGCCTGGGTAGATCTGCTGCAATGTTGTACCAGGCCCGCGGCATTTCGTCTTCACTCAAAAGATACTTGGTGTGAACGTTATCAGGCATGGTTCGCTCCTCTCTCGGCATCGATGAAATATCTGAACGTAACAATGTAGGGGGCTCGATGTAGCGCACCCATCTTCAGGGCAGAGCGTCGGGCGATTGCACACAGCAATGCATTGGCGCTTCCCCATCTGCAGCACCACTACGCATACTATCTTAAGCCGTGCCAGTTGGCTTGTCAAATGCTCAGTATTACCGGGTCTGCCTTCGCTCCCTGAGCACCCTTGGCAGCACATCAATGAATCCGACTATATGAAGTCTCTTGTAGTTCGCCAGCTTTCCATTCTCAAAGGTCAGCAAAAATCACCTACTCGGTCTCAGCGGTCTCGTCGCTGCTGCTGAGCGTGATTACCTCGTCCCCAGCATGCACGGTTGCATCCCAGGTCACCGTAATGGCATCCTTGACGCTTGCGTGGGCAGGGCAGCCCTGGGGATGAACTCGAATTGCGCGGATAGCAGCCTCGCGGGTCTCGGCCGGTATAGTGATGTCGTAGTGAACAGCGATAGAGTGAATGCGGATGGTCTTTCCGGCACCGGCGATGCGTCCATCGACAATGGCGGTATATGTCTGGCGGTCATAGCGAATCTTGCGCCCTGACAGGGCACCGGCAAGTGTGCCGTACATTCAGCCAGCCACGGCCGCGACGATATGATCGAGGGTTGAAGCAACCGGCGGACCCTCTTTCGCTCCATAGTACTGGCGCAGTCCTCCCTGCATGCCATAGATGACGGGCTCCACTACCTCGCCCAGGTAGGCGTACCGGTACCCTTCACGATAAACGAGACGGGCATGTGAGATATACTCAAATTCTTCTGCCATACCATTTGCCTCCATGTCTTTAACAAAGACCAGTTCTCAAACTCTTCCTGGCCTGTCCTCATTCTAACATTGCGGCAGCGACTATTTCCAGTGTCGCAGAAGCAGTTCCAAAAGATGAAACAGGAGGATTGGCGCGCCCTTACACCACTGATCTATCGTCATGACAATCCCTACGGCATGTTTCGCTTAGATATGAACGAACGCATGCATATTGAGGACGAGGATGTGAGCGCATAGAGGGGATACTTCGGAACAGAATGCACTACCACTATGTACGCATTAGCAGAAGCTCATCCTATGGTATACTTCTGATAACACGGAAACAAGGAGATTTCTGTATGCGCCACCTCCCGATGGGAACTGTCACGTTGCTCTTCACCGATATCGAGGGGTCGACGCGCCTCCTCCAGCAGGTGGGCGAGCGCTATGTCGGCGTATTGGCGGAGTGCCGCCAAGTTCTACGGACAGTGGCGACGTCGGTGCGAGCGAAATTACTTGGAGCTGCTGGGAGGATGGCTCTCGATTGGGACGACTTTGAGCGGGCAGATGCGCTGCGTGACGCAATTGGCGCACCTCTGCCGCCTGTCTATCACACTGACTATGACCGTTCGGTGGCTGCCGCACGAGCCCAACTTGGAGAGAAGGCCTTTGCCACTGTATGGGCCGAGGGACGCACCATGACGCCAGATCAAGCTCTTATTGATCGTCCAAAGGAGATAGATCAAACATGAGCGCGAACAATTTGTGGGAAAAGAGGAGCACCATGGAAAACCCTCCACCTCGTTTCAGCAGGAGAGTCGAGAACTACATCAAGTACCGCCCGCGCTATCCGCAGGCCATTATCGATCTCCTCCAAAGGGAATGTCATCTGACAACCACGGCTGTCATCGCGGATATTGGCTCAGGGACGGGGCTGTTGACGGAGCTGTTTCTGAACAACGGCTATCGGGTCTTCGGGGTTGAACCTGATCCTGAGATGCGGGCAGCCGCAGAATACCTCTTTCAGGGGTATCGGCACTTCACAAGCATCAGCGCAACCGCCGAGGCAACGACGCTCGCCGATCACAGCGTCGACGTGGTGACCGCAGGTCAAGCGTTTCATTGGTTTGATCGTGAACAGGCCAGACGAGAATTCCTCCGCATCTTGGTGCCCAAGGGGTGGGCAGTGTTGGTTTGGAACATCCAGAGAACCGCAGGAACTCCTTTCCTGGCGGCATTGGAGCAATTTTGGCAGACCTACTTGACCCGCGAAGGATTGCATGCCGAAGCGACTGGGCAAGACCTGAGCACCCTCTTGCAACAAACGAATCCTGTCTATCGTTGGAGATTGCACCCCGAACAGGCAGATCGAGAACTCGTCTCCCCCTTGTTTCGGTCTGGTTTCTACAAGGTGAAGACGTTTGAGAACCACCAGGTGTATGATTTCGAGGGGTTGAAGGGGCGCGTCTTGTCAGCCGGCAGTGCTCCCGAAGCAGGGCACCCACGCTTCACAGAGATGCTCGAAGCGCTCTCGGCTCTTTTCCAGACGCACCAGGTGGATGGGACCATCACGATCGAGCAGGAGACCCGTGTGTGTTATGGTCAGATCTCCAACACATAGGTTAACGTACTGACCTCGGCAAAAAGAAATAAAGAAATGATAAGATAAATGATGAAGGAATCCACACCCAAGGAGCAACAATTATGAAAGGAACATCTCATGGCTACTTCTGCCCCTCTCATAGGGGTGACCGGCTCCACAGGGCAACTCGGAGGCAGAGTGGCTGCTCGATTCGCTGCCCAGGGTCAACCCCAGCGCCTGCTCGTGAGGGACCTCGCACGTGCCCCACAGATTCCTGGCGCCCAGATCGTCCAGGCATCCTATGAAGATGGGCCATCCATGAGGGCAGCCCTGGACGGCATCCAGATACTGTTCCTGGTGTCAGGCTACGGACCAGGTCGCCTGGAACACCACTACAGTGCCATCGATGCTGCGGTCGCTGCCGGAGTCGAGCGCATCGTCTACACCTCCTTCCTGGCCACTGCCCCACAGGCGACCTTCACGCATGCCCGCGAGCACTATCTCACAGAGCAGCATATCCGTGCAAGCGGGAAACGATATACTTTCCTGCGCCCGACCTTCTACCTTGATAGGGCTCCTCGTTGGTTCTCCCCCGAGGGCGTCATCAAGGGACCTGCTGGCAACGGCACCATCTCCTGGGTCTCGCGCGATAACCTGGCCGATGTGACCATCGCCGTCCTGACCACTAATGGGCACGATGGGGCCAGCTATGAAATCACCGGGGCTCAGGCGCTCACGCTCGCTGAGGCTGCCGAACAGTTCTCGCGTGCCACGGGTCTTCCTGCTTCCTATCAGCCCGAAACCCTCGAGGAGGCCAGAGCGTCGCGAGCCAGGTTCAATCCTACAGACTGGGAGCTTGAGGCCTGGGTGAGCACCTACGTCGCCATCGCCACAGGTGAGATGTCCGTCATCAGTCACACAGTTCAGGCGCTCACTGGTCATGCTCCCCAGACGCTCGCTGACTACCTCCACCAGCATCCGGAGAGCTATCAGCACGTCACTGTGACCCGGCTCTGATCGCACTTGAGCCATTTACCACTTTGTGAGATACTTTTAGCAACCGCTCTCGAGGAAGAGCAGTATCTTGTATGCAAGTCTCATACTACAGGGGAGATAGCGCGTATGCGGGTCGGAGTCGGGCTGCCAACCGGCATCCCTGGCACAAGTAGTCGTCTCATCATAGACTGGGCGCATGAAGCAGACAAAGGTCCTTTTTCGAGCCTTGGAGTGATCGATCGGCTCGTCTACGATAGCTTCGAGCCATTGACAACGTTGGCGACTGCAGCCGCCGTCACCTCTCGCGTCAAATTAGTGACCGCCATCCTCATCGGGCCTCTCCATGCTGATGCCTTGCTGGCGAAAATGGCAGCGACCATTGATGCGCTCTCTGGTGGTAGACTGGTGCTGGGCCTGGCTATTGGCGCTCGCAAGGAGGACTATGATGCCGCCGGTATAGATTACCGGACCCGGGGGAAGCGACTTTCGGAACAGCTCTCTACCCTGCGTTCCTTGTGGGAAGAGGGGACGATAGGTCCACAAACAGTTCGTTCCACTGGCCCTGCTTTACTGGTTGGCGGACTGAGCGACCATGGATACGCGCGCATGGCTCGTTACGCAGATGGCTATATACATGGGGGCGGACCTCCCAGGACATTCGCCCGCGCCGCTGACAAAGCCCGCGCCGCCTGGCTTGACGCTGGGCGTCCAGGTCAACCGCAACTGTGGGCCCAGGCCTACTTCGCGCTCGGCGATGATGCTACTATTGAGGCAGGCCGCCGCTATATGAAGACCTACTACGCCTTCACCGGACCTTTCGCAGAAAAGATCGCCGCCGGGCTGCTTACCAATCCGCAAGCCATAGCTCAGTTCCTGCGCGGCTACGAAGAAGCCGGGTGCGATGAATTAGTCCTTTTCCCGGCACTGCCCGGTATTTACCAGCTTGAGCAACTCGCTGAAATCCTCATTTCCCTTGGCAGGTGTACGCGATGAAAATCATTATCCTCGGCGGTGGCCCGGCCGGTCTCTACAGCGGCCTGCTCATTAAAAAAGCCAATCCCGCGCACGACATTACTATCATTGAGCGCAATGCTGCCGGCGTTACTTACGGCTGGGGAGTTGTTTTTTCTGATCGCACGCTGGCTTCATTCCAGAGAGCGGACTACAAATCCTATGAGCAGATTGCCAATCAGTTCGTGATCTGGGATACTATCGATGTCTATTTTCGCGGCGCGAGGCTGCATTGCGGTGGCCATGTGATCGCCGGCATCTCGCGCAAAGCCCTGCTCAACATTTTGCAAAAGCGCTGCCTGGAACTAGGCATCAGCTTGCAATTTAGTCGCGAGGTGAACGACCTCGCGGAGCTTCCCGCCTATGACTTGCTTATCGCCGCCGATGGCATTAACAGCGTTGCGCGCAGGACATATGCACACTTTTTTAGGCCAGCTATAGAGCTTGGCAAAGCCAAATACATCTGGCTGGGCGCGAATAAAGTGCTCGACGCCTTCACATTTATCTTCCATGAGAACGAGCACGGCCTGTTTCAAGTACATGCATACCCCTTTAGCGGAACTGCCAGCACCTTTCTGCTCGAATGTGACGAAGCATCCTGGCTCAATGCCGGTCTCGATAAGGCCAGCGAGGCGGAAAGCCTCGCTTATTGCCAGCACCTTCTCGCCGGAAACCTGGATGGCGCATCGCTCTTATCGAATAACTCAAAATGGATCAATTTTCCTACCCTGAAGACCCGGCTCTGGCATCATAAGAATATGGTGTTGCTTGGTGACTGCGCCCACACTGCACATTTCTCTATCGGCTCAGGCACAAAACTGGCGATGGAGGATGCTATTGCTCTTGCTAGCTCGCTTGAGCAGCACCATGACCTCGAAACTGCCCTCAATGCCTATGAGTTAGAGCGCAAACCCGTCGTTGAAGTCTTCCAGAAAGCAGCAGCGGAAAGCCAGGCTTACTTCGAGACTATCAAACGCTACCTCGGCCTCGACCCGCTGCAGTTTGCATTCCAGTTACTCACGCGCAGCGGCAGGATCAGCTACGACGATCTCAAATTCCGCGACGTTCGCTTTGGTGAAACCGTCGACCGTTGGTACATGCAGAAAGCCGGTGACACGGAAGCCATTGTCGCCCCGCCTCCAGTGTTTGCACCTATGAGGCTGCGTGGGGGGATTACTATACCCACTCGTTTAGTCCTCTTGCAAAGAGCCAGTGCAAAAATGTCTTCGCCAGGGGATAACCGTGAGGGCTGTCCTGAGCTGGTACAGGTGCCTCCTGGCAACGTTGGCCTGGTCCTGACCGAACTGACTGCCGTGTCCGCAGAGGGGCGTATCACTCCGGACAGTCCCGGCATATACAACGCGGAACAGCGAGCAGCCTGGAAGCGCATCGTCGAGCATGTACATAGTGTCTCCCCGGCAAAAATGGCCCTCCAGTTGGGCCACGCCGGGCGGCGCGGCTCGACCCGGCCGAGGTCAGAAGGCCTGGATAGACCGCTGCGCCGGGGCAACTGGCCGCTCCTCTCTGCCTCGTCCATCCCTTACACGCCACAAAGCCAGGTTCCTAGGGAAATGGACCGGGCCACCATGGACCAGGTGCGTAATGAGTTCGTTCGTGCGGCCCGGATGGCGCAAGAAGCTGGCTTTGACTTGCTGCACCTTCACTTCGCCCACGGTTACTTGTTGGCAAGCTTTCTCTCACCGCTCACCAACCTGCGTAATGACGAGTATGGCGGTGACCTGGAACGGCGCTTGTGCTTCCCATTGGAGATATTTGATGCCGTGCGAGCCGCCTGGCCGCAGGACAAGCCTATCTCGGTCGCGCTCTCTGTTACCGATTGTGTGAAGGGAGGCTTCACCATCGAGGATGCAATAGTCGTCGCCAGGACTCTGAAAGCGCATGGATGTGATATGCTTGAGATACTGGCGGGCCAGGCAACTATAGATAGTGAACCAGCCTATGGCCGTGGCTTTCTGACCGCCTTTAGCGACAGGCTGCGCAACGAAGCGAGTATTCCCACTATAGTCGGTGGCTACCTTACAACAAGTAACGAAATCAATACCATCCTGGCCGCTGGCCGCGCTGACCTCTGCATTATGGAGATTCCGCATCTACATACCTGATGGGAACTTTCTCATACCGGAAGGTCGATACAGCTATCTACTCCAATACTGTATCAAAAAGAAGATTCGCTTGATGGCAAATACATTATTATAATGTAAGCACTAGGCGCAAACTATTTGGAAAAGGAACTCGCATATGTCCGCATCGCTCTACCGTGACCCGAACGCCTCCGTTGACGACCGGGTCGAGGATTTGCTCTCTATTATGACCCTCGATGAGAAGCTTGCCCAGCTTGGGTGCCTCTGGAGTACCGCTTTCGTGAATAAGGGAGCCTTCGACCCTGATATCGTTGCTGAAAAAATGCCGCATGGAATTGGGCAGATCACGCGCATTGGCGCCTCTACTGGCCTGCACCCACACGAGAGTGCAGCGTTCATGAACTCCATCCAGCAGTTTGCGGTTGAGCGCACCCGGCTCGGCATACCTGTCATCCTCCACGAGGAGTCCACAGGTGGATTTTGTCACCGTGATGCGACGGTCTTTCCACAGGGGATCGGGCTTGCAGCGACATGGAACCCGGCTCTTGTCAAGCAGGTTGCTGGCGTGATTCGCGCGCAGATGCGGGCAGTTGGCGCCCGGCTCGCGCTTGCCCCCGTGCTTGATGTCGCCCGCGATCCCCGCTGGGGACGGGCCGAGGAGACCTATGGCGAGGATGCTGTGCTGGCGGGGATAATCGGCACCGCGTACACCCAGGGCCTGCAGACCAGCGATCTACGCCACGGAGTGGCCGCCACGGGCAAGCACTTCCTCGCTTACTCTATGTCAGAGGGCGGGCGCAACTGGGGTCCTGTTCAAATGGGTTCGCGCGAGCTGCGCGAGGTCTATGCCGAATCTTTCGCCGCCGTTATCCGGGATGCTGGACTCGCCTGTGTCATGAACTCCTATGCATCTGTCGATGGACTACCTTGTGCGGGCAGCCCCGCCATCCTCACCGGGTTGCTGCGTGACGAACTCGGCTTCGCTGGTGTCGTCGTGGCAGACTATTTTTCCGTCTCACAACTCCAGTCGCACCACCGTGTCGCGGCAAACGCAGGGGAGGCAGCCCGGCTCGCATTGCTTGCTGGTCTTGACATGGAATTGCCAGCTACAGACTGCTACGGGGAGCCACTCAAAGCGGAGGTCATGGCCGGGCGGGTGCTACTCGATGTCGTCGATGCCTCCGTCCGCCGGGTACTCCGGCTGAAATTCAAACTCGGGCTCTTCGAGAACCCGTACGTCGACGCCACCATCGCCAATGCGGCATTCCAGGCGCCTGAGCAGCGCGCTTTGGCTCGCCAGGTTGTTTCAGAGTCGATCATCCTGCTCACCAACGATGGTGTACTACCCCTTGCCTCCAGGGTCAAACGCATCGCAGTCATTGGGCCAGGCGCAGATGACCAACGACTCCTCCAGGGTGACTATCACTACCCTACCCACATGGAGATCGTCTATGCAGCCAGCCACGACCAGAATCCCCCGGACGTGGACCTGCCCACCCGCATTGGTAAATCTTATGCTCCTGGTCCGTACTACACACCACACGTCACGCCGCTTGCAGGCCTGCGCACAGCTCTGGGAAATAGCGTGGAGGTACAGTACGCCAGGGGTTGCGCGGTGCAGGGCGATGACCGCTCTGGCTTCGCTGAAGCGGTCCAGGCAGCGCGTGATGCCGGCATTGCCATAGTTGTGGTTGCAGGGCGCAGCGGCGTCATGCGCCCTGCAACCGTTGGCGAGGGCAACGATGCTGCCAGCCTCGATCTCACGGGCGTCCAGCAAGAACTCATCGATGCGATTGCTGATACACGCACACCGCTCGTTGTCATCGTGCTCAGTGGCCGCGTCCATACACTTGCTCACGTCGCTGAGCGAGCAAACGCGCTGCTGCAACTATTTCCGGCAGGTGAGGAAGGTGGCAACGGCCTCGCAGATGTGCTGACCGGGAAGATAAATCCGGCTGGCCGTCTGCCTGTGAGCATGCCACGCGCGGTCGGCCAGGTCCCAAACCACGTTGGGCACCGTGCCGGAGGTGACCGCGCCATGTTCTATGGCGACTACACCGACTCTCCCACGGCACCACTGTTCGCCTTCGGGCACGGGCTGAGCTACATCACCTTTGCATACAACGGCCTTACCGTGCAGGCGACGAGTACGATCGGGCTGATTGAGGTGTCCATCGAGGTACGCAACACCGGAGAGCACGCTGGCGACGAGGTAGTACAGCTCTACTGCCGCGACCTGATCGCGTCTGTTGCCCGCCCTGACTACATGCTCATCGGTTTTGCGCGCGTCTCCCTCGCTCCTGGGTTGGCCCGGAGGGTAACATTTACGGTACATCCGTCCCGGCTCGCGTTCTACGACCCGCAGATGCGTTTCGTCACCGAGCCGGGCGCTTTTATCTTTAGTATTGGAGCTTCATCAACTGACATCCGGGCCGAGCAGACCATAGTACTCGCAGGTGAAGTCGCCGAGTACCGGCAGCGGGAAATCGGACCGACCAGGTTAGTGATTGCTTAATCATTTTTAAGAGGGACCGGAGCCCATATGTTCTGGTCGAGACTGTTTGCCTACTTGTGCAAGCTGGAAGGGCAGGGAGCGGCTGCTTAAACCCTGCCTGAGCCTCATAGTGCTGCTGTGTGGCGCATTGTGATGCGGAAATGTAAATGCTTACGTTTTTCAAACATGAAGCGCCTTACAGCGCCTCTCACTAGGCTCAGTGCCATGTTTACTGCCATTAGGCGCCCATAACCAGTCAGACTCATAAATAGGTTTTTAGGTGTCAGTACATCTTATTAACTAGATAGTATGCATCTGAAGCCACAGGTTTATGTTGTTCTCAATTTCTTTCGCTTGTAGTGGAAGAAGTATGAATCGTACATGAACAGCGCGCCCCAGAAGGGCTAGAAATTGTTCTCGATTATGATGTCGTGTAGCCTCATTAATGATCTGCTGTATAATGTGCTGTACTGGATCCAAAAAGTTGGACACAACTAGACGTGACTTTAGTCAATCCATAGCTGACTGGTCAGCTTGCTGAGTAAGCCAATGCTGTTCAAACTCAACAGGAGTGAGGTAGCCCAGAGAGGAATGAATGCGCTTGTGCATGTAGACCTCATCGAGAAACCGCCCCAGTTGTCTGACTGCATCAGTGTAATCCTCATACTCGGACAAGTCAACTTCCTCCTCTTTGATGGTGCGCATCAAGCGTTCAGCATAGCCATTCTGCCAGGCCGCGCCGACCTCGGCCATACTGATCCGCACTCCTGCCCGCTGTAACCGAGCCGTATAGGCACCGGCTGCATATTGCACACCTTGATCAGAGTGATGGATCTCAGGCGTGTGATGCGCCAGCGCTTGCTCTAAGGCGTGCAAGGTCAGGCTCTGATCGAGGTTGCGTCCCAGGTGCCAGCCGCGAATACCACGCGTAAACACATCCATGAGCACCGCCAGGTACACAAACTCTTCTCGCAGCCGAATGTAGGTGATATCACTCACCCAGACTTGTGGAGGCACGCACGATCTCTAGCTGCTCGACCAGGTTCGCATAGCGTGGGAAACTATGCTCGCTGTTGGTCGTCCGTCGTTTCTTGGCATACTGGTGGCCTTGCAGCCCCAGTTCCCGCATCAAGCGCTGGACGTGCTTACGGTTGACCTGGAACCCTTCACGTTGCAAGTGAGCCGTCAAGCGCCGTGACCCATACCTG
>WNFA01001569.1_pt1 | contig 18681 bp, 14 predicted proteins | sample 5400481 | NCBI WGS metagenome assembly WNFA01 (sample SAMN13153340, study PRJNA577476) | soil metagenome | isolation source: 120 cm saprolite under Douglas fir tree site 2 hole 1 replicate 2 | place: USA:California | collected 2015-04-18
CGCGCTCGACTGCGTGCACCACCTCCGCCCATAGCTCCGGGCGCCCGGCCACGATCCGACCGCCCAGCGCCCGATCCCGATCCACGAGGTTGAGCACCGCGGCCGATTCGCTGCCGTAGGCAGCCACGAGGTGGCGGGCTGTCCGCTCCGACGCCCCCCGCTCCATCGCCGCCTTGACGAGTCCTTCCAGGTCGGCCGTCTCGCCTCCCGGGAGGGGCAGCCGGTCCGTCGGCGCGCGGGGACCGCGGGGCCGGCCATCCAGCTCACGCAGGCGGGCCGCGACTCGGTCCACCGCGTCGCGGGCCATGACGCGGTACGTGGTGAGCTTGCCGCCGGCGATGGTCAACAGGCCGCTCGGGCTCTCGACCTGCGACCCCTGCTGCGACCGCCGACGGCCCCACCTGCCGCGGCGGTCGCAGCAGGGGTCGCAGGCCGGCCCAGCTGGCGATGACGTCCGCCGGAGAGAGGCGCGCGTGCGGGAAGAATGCGTTGGCTGACCGCAGCAGGTAGACGACGTCGTCTGCCGTCGCGCGCAGCTCGTCGGGCGACGCGTCCTCGTCCGTGTCCGTCGTCCCGATGTAGCTCAGATCGCCCCACGGGAGCACGAACATCACGCGCCCATCGATCGGTGACATGAGGGTGACCGCCTGCGTGTGCCCGACGCGCTTGCGGGGCACCGCCACGTGCACGCCCTTGGTAGGCCTGAGCAGCAGCTCCGACCCGGCGTCGTCGAGACGCCGCACGCGGTCGACCCACGGACCCGTCGCGTTCACGACCACGAGCGCCCGTACAGTCGACGTGCGGCCCGTCAGCTCGTCGCGTACGGTCGCGCCGCCCACCCGGCCGTCCGGCTTGATGAGCGTCGTGACTTCGGCGTAGTTCGCGACCAGGGCGCCCGCGTGCGCGGCGCTGCGCATGGTAGCGATCACGAGACGGGCGTCGTCGGTCTGCGCATCGTAGTACCGGGCCGCGCCCTTCAACTCCTTGTCCCGCAGCCCGGGCTCGAGACGCAGGGTGGCCTTGCGTCCCAGCCAACGATGCACGTTCACGTTGTGGAAGGCGGCCAACAGATCGTAGATCCACATCCCTGCACGGAGCTTCCAGGCGGGGATCCGCGCGCCGCGGTACACGGGGAACAGGAAGGGCAGGGGATGCACCAGATGCGGGGCGATGCCGAGCAGCACACGACGCTCGCGGCTCGCTTCGAACACCAGGCGAAACTCGCCTTGCTCGAGATAACGGATCCCGCCGTGGATGAGCCGTGATGAAAGCGACGAGGTGCCGCCTCCGAGGTCGCCCTTGTCCACCACTGCGGTGCGAAAGCCCCGGAGCGCCGCGTCACGGGCGATTCCGGCACCGGTGATCCCGCCCCCGATAACCAGGACGTCGACCGGCTCGGCCGCCATTGATGCCAGTGCCGCCGCGCGCGTGCGATGCGAAAAGGGCGTCTCGCTCGTCGACGTTCTCCAGCTTGGCCCGGCAGCGGGCTCGGGGTAGGTTTCGACGGACATGAGCGCGCCCTCTCAGGGCGCGTACTTCGGCCGAGGAGAATGTAATGCCGGTTGCCAACGGACGGCGCGTGGCGGTGATCGCCGGCTGCCGCACGCCGTTCTGCAGGTCGGGGTCAGTGCTCAAGGACGCCCGCGCCGTGGACCTCGCCCGGTTCGTGGCGCGCGAGCTCCTCGAGCGTACCAACCTGGACGGCGCTGACGTGAATGCCGTGATTTTCGGGCAGGTGGTCCCGTCAGCGCTCGTCCCCAACGTCGCTCGCGAAGTGAGCCTCCTACCGCAGTTCCCCAAAGAAATCCCCGCCTACTCCCTGAACCGCGCCTGCGCGTCTTCCGGACAAGCCGTCGCCAATGCGTACGACGAGATCATGCTCGGCGATGACGACGTCGTGCTGGCGGGCGGCGTGGAGTCGTTGTCCGACATACCGATCCTCGCGTCGCGTCGCCTCGCCGACATCCTGGTCGAGGCGAGCAAGGCCAAGTCGCTCGGCGCACGGCTCCGCACGCTGAGTCGGATCCGGCCGCGCGACCTCGTTCCCGTGTCACCCGCCATCGCCGAACCCTCGACCGGCGAGTCGATGGGCCAGTCGGCCGAGAAGATGGCCAAGGAGAACCACATCTCGCGCGCGGCGCAGGATCGCTGGGCGCTCCGCAGTCACGAGCTCGCGGCCCGGGGAACCGACGACGGCCGCATCACGGCGGAGGTCGTGCCCTGGTTCGGGCCTGGAGGCCGGGTCGGCGACGGCGTGGTCACCCAGGACAACGGCATCCGCCGGGACACCTCGCTCGAGCAGATGGCCAAGCTGAAGCCGGTCTTCGATCGCCGCTACGGCAGCGTCACCGCCGCCAACTCCTCGCCGCTCACCGACGGGGCGTCCGCGGTTCTGCTGATGAGTGACTCCGCGGCGCGCGCGCTCGGCTACACCCCGCTGGCCTACGTCCGCTCGTACGCGGTCGCGGCGGTGGACCCGGGGTGGCAGCTGCTCCAGGCGCCTATCTTCGCTGTGCCCAAGGCGCTCGAGCGGGCGGGCATCCAGTGGAAGGAGCTCGGCCTCATCGAGGTCCACGAAGCGTTCGCCGCGCAGGTGCTCTCGAACCTCCAGGGCTGGGCGGCCAAAGGCTGGGAGATCAACGAGGACATCATCAACGTGATGGGCGGCTCCATCGCCATTGGCCATCCGTTCGGCGCAACCGGCACGCGGCTCGTCACCACGCTCGCGAACGAGATGGCCCGTCGGGACGTGCAGTTCGGCCTGCTGTCGATTTGCGCGCAGGGTGGGATGGGTCTCGCCATGGTGCTGGAGCGCCGCTGATGGCTCCGGGCGCGGCGCTCACCTGGGAGCTGGTCGACGACGGCGTCGCCGTCGTCACTTTCGACTTGAAGAACGAGCCGGTCAACAAGCTCTCAGCCGCGGTGAAGCAGGATCTGCTCGCGACGTTCGACGCGTTGGAGCACGACGCCGCCGTGCGGGCCGTCGCCTTCTTCTCGGGGAAGCCCGAAAACTTCATCGCCGGGGCCGACATCGAGGAGTTCGTCCGGCTCACCACCGCCGCGGAAGCCGAGCGGCTCTCGGCCGAGGGCCAGGAAATGCTGGGCCGGGTGGCGCGCTTCCCCAAGCCTATCGCCGTCGGGATCCACGGCGCGTGCCTTGGCGGCGGGCTCGAGTTCGCCCTCGCCTGCGGGTACCGCGTGGCCTCCGATCAGCCCCGGACCCAGCTCGGCCTCCCCGAGGTGCAGCTCGGTATTCTCCCGGGGGCGGGCGGCTGCCAGCGGCTCCCCCGGTTGATCGGCGCCCGCGCGGCGCTCGACATCATCCTCGCGGGCAAGGTCGAAGGCGCCAAGAAGGCGTTCCGTTTGGGCATCGTCGACGAGCTGGTCCATCCCGCCATCCTCAAGGACGTCACCATCGCCGCGGCGCGACGCATGACGGGCGGCTGGCGCCCGCGGCGCAAGCGGCCGGGCGGGTTCCGGGCGTGGCTGCTCGACGGCAACCCGCTCGGCCGGGCGCTGGTCTTCCGGGCCGGGCGGAAGCAGGTGCTCGCGCAGACGCGCGGCAACTATCCCGCGCCCCTCGCGGCGTTGGAGGCGGTGGAGCACGGACTCAAACACGGCATGGCGGAGGGTCTGAAGCGCGAGGCGCAGCTGTTCGGGCAGCTCGCCGTGACCGACGTCTCGCGTAAGCTGGTCCAGATCTTTTTCGCCACCACCGCCCTCAAGAAGGACTTCGGGATCGCCAACCCGCCGCCCCCCGCCGTCGTGAGCCGCCTCGGCGTCGTGGGCGCAGGGTTCATGGGATCGGGCATTGCGGGCACGGCGATCGCCCAGGCGGGCGTGGACGTGCGTATGAAGGACGCCGACCTCCCGCGGGTCGCCAAGGGGCTGGCCGCCGCGCGCGAGATCCTCGACGACCGGCTCAAGCGACGCCGTATCACCCTCTACGAGCACGCCCGGCTCGTCGCACTGCTCTCGGGGAGCGACCACTATAGCGGGTTCGGCCGGGCCGAGCTCGTGATCGAGGCGGTGTTCGAGGATCTCCAGGTCAAGCAGCAGGTGCTGCGTGAGGTCGAAGCGGCCGCCGCGCGGGACACGGTGTTCGCATCCAACACGTCGACCATCCCGATCCACCGCATCGCCGAGGCCGCAAGCCGGCCGGAGCAGGTCGTCGGGATGCATTTCTTCTCGCCCGTCGCCCGGATGCCGCTGCTCGAGGTGATTCCATCGGCGCGGACCGCGGCGCAAGTCATCAGCACCGCCGTCGGGTTCGGCCGCCGCATGGGCAAGACCGCCATCGTCGTGAAGGACAGTCCCGGCTTCTGGATCAACCGGATCCTCACGCCCTACATGAACGAGGCGGGCCATCTCCTCGTCGAAGGCGTGGCCATCGAAGAGGTCGACCGGCTAATGGTCGAGTTCGGTTTCCCCGTCGGGCCGATCACACTGCTGGACGAGGTGGGGATGGATGTGGGGGAGAAAGTGGTCGGGGTGATGCACGAGGCGTTCGGTGAGCGGTTCGCGCCGGTTCCCGCCTTCGCCGGCATGGTTAAGAGCGGCAGGCTAGGCCGCAAGGCGGGGAAGGGATTCTACAAGTACGCGGGCGGCAAGAAGGGGAGCGTCGACCTTGCCGTGTACGAGGTGATCGGAGCCCACCCGAATGGAGGCCCGCGGCCCGCGGAGATCATCCAGCGGCTCGTGCTCGTCATGTTGAACGAGGCGGCGCGCGCGGTAGGGGAGGGGATCGTACGTACGCCCCGCGACGGCGACGTCGGCGCCATCTTCGGCTTCGGGTTCCCACCGTTCCGCGGCGGCCCGCTGCGGCACGCCGATGACCTCGGCGCCGCGCGCATCGTGGGCGAGCTCGAGCGGCTCGCCGAGCGTTACGGCGCCCGGTTCGCGCCGTCCGATGCCCTGCGCGACCAGGCGCAGCGCAACGCGAAGTTCTATTCCTAGTCGCCGGGACCCGCCACCTCGCCCTGATGCTACGCGCCGGCCTGCTCTGGCTCAGCGAGCAACCCCGGGTCTTCCGGTTCATCCGTGGCAACGGCCTGGCTCGCCGGTTCGCGGCGCGCTTTGTCGCGGGGGAGACGGTGGACTCAGGGGTGGCCGCACTGAAGGACCTGAACGCCGCCGGACTCACCGCGAGCCTTGACCTGCTGGGCGAGTCGGTGCACAACGCCGCTGAAGCGCAGGCCGCCCGTGACACCTATCTCGAAACACTCGACCGGATCAAGGCCGCCGGAGCTGATTCCAACGTCTCGGTCAAGCTCACCCAGATGGGCCTCGACATCGACGAGGCGCTGTGCGTCGAAAACATGCGCGCCATCATCGCTCGGGCGCAGGCCCAAGGTTCATTCGTGCGTATCGACATGGAGCAGTCCGACTACACCGAGCGCACGTTGCAGCTCTTCAAGCGCACGCTCTACCCGCAGTACGGGAACGTGGTCGGCGTAGTGTTGCAGTCGTACCTGCGGCGCACCGAGCAAGATGTGGAGCAGATGATCGCGCTCGGCGCGCGTGTGCGGTTGTGCAAGGGTGCGTATCAGGAGCCTGATACGGTAGCCTTTCCCGACAAGCGCGATGTGGATGCCACCTACGTGCGCTGCATGGAGCGGCTCTTGCTGAAGGGCAACTACGCCGGCATCGCGACCCACGATGCGCGCATCATCGAGCACACCAAGGCGTTCGCTCGCGACAAGGGCATCCAGCCCGCGCGCTTCGAGTTCCAGATGTTGTACGGGGTGCGGCGCGACCTGCAGCTCGGGCTGCGGCGCCAGGGATCCAACGTGCGTGTGTACGTCCCGTTCGGCACCCAGTGGTATCCCTATCTCATGCGTCGGCTCGCCGAGCGGCCGGCGAACGTGGCGTTCCTCGTCGGCAACGTGCTGCGGGAGTCCCTACGGCGGAGCTGACGGACGGAACCCTGGGCGGGTACCAGCGAGTGCACGAGCGCGCCCCCGCGTTCTCCGGGAGCAACGGCCAGTCCTACTCGGTGGGGACATACGTGGATGACGCCCCGGACGCCCAGGGCCGGTACGGGGCGGCGCTGTTGTTCGTACGTTGGTCCGACGCGGGAGATCGTCCCGTCGGCCACCTCGAGACCGACTACCTGTTCCGGGGCGCAACGCCCGCCGACGCACTCAGCCCGCTGCTCGCCCTGACCTTGCAAGAGGTGAAGCAGCATCTCGACGCGTGCATACGACGGCAGGGACGAGACACGGGAGACGAGAGAAGAGCGTGATTACCACGGGTGTCGTGCTCGTGCGCACAGGGTCTGCGTATCGCGTGCACACGGAGGGTGGCGAAGTTGTCGCCGTGCTGCGCGGCAAGCTCAAGCACCGGGACGACGACCGCGTAGTGGCGGGGGACGTGGTGGAGCTCGAGCTGCAGGCCGATGGGCACGCTACCATTGCCACCGTGCGGCCCCGCAAGAGCGTGCTCGCGCGCCGCGCCGCCGGTGAGCGGAGCCCAAGGGCGCAGCCGATCGCCGCCAATGTCGATCAGGTCGTGGTCGTCGCATCGGCTCGGAGCCCGGAACCGAGCCCCCGGATGCTCGATCGATTCCTGGTGATCGCCGCGGCGAACCGCATTCCCGCCGTGCTCGTCCTCAACAAGATCGACCTCGACCGGAGCGCGCTCGACGCTCTGCAGCGGCGGTATGGTCCGGCGGGCTACCAGGTGCTCGGGACCTCGGTCACGCAGCCGGAGGGTCTCGTGGCCCTGCGCGACCTCCTGCGCGGGCGAGAGTCGGTGCTCGCCGGTCAATCGGGCGTCGGGAAATCCAGCCTCCTGAACGCGCTCGACCCGGGCTTGAACCTTCGCATCGGCGCGATCAGCGCGAAGTGGGATACGGGGAAGCACACGACCCGCGCCGCCCTCGTCGTGCCAGTCGCTACCGGGGGATATGTGGTGGACACGCCGGGGTTGCGCGAGGTGGGCACGTGGGGGATCGATCCCGAGCGCTTGGGCGCCTATTTCGTCGAATTCCGGCCCTTCCTCGACGAATGCCGCTTCGACAACTGCCGGCATCTCGCCGAGCCCGGCTGCGGGGTGCGGGAAGCGGCGGCGCGAGGCGCGTTCGATCCCGATCGTCTCGTGTCCTACCAGCGGATCTACGAGGAAGTCAGCGTGCCTTCCTGGTCCAGCGAGCGGCGTCGCGGGAGGTGACTTTCTGCATCATCGCTCGGAACGCGTCGTCCAAGTCGATCCCTTGTGAGTTGGCGAGACAGATGACGACGAACAGGATGTCCGCGAGCTCCATCGCGAGAGAGCCCTCCGGCTCCTCTACCTTCTTGGTTTTCTCTCCGAACCGGTGGTTCACCTCGCGCGCCAGCTCTCCGACTTCCTCGGTGAGACGGGCGAGGTTGGTGAGCGGGGGGAAGTATCCTTCTTTATATTGGCCGATCCACCGATCGACCGTTTGCTGGGCTTCGCGCAGGGACACGGGAGGCTCCGGGCAATCGTGAACGCCGAGCTGCCGCTGCTCGTCACGCCGCTCCAAGGAGAGCGGTACGCTGCAAAAGAGTTGAGCGCCCTCATCGCGCCCCCCTACGACGTCATTTCCAGCGAGGACCGTCCCCGCTATGCGGCGCGCGATCCCCACAATATCGTGCATCTCATTCTCCCGGAAGCGTCCTCGGGCGGTCGCCGGAGTGGCGGCGGGGACCGCTACGCTCACGCCGCAATGCTCCTCGCGACGTGGCGGGACGCGGGCGTAGTGCGACGGGATCCCGGGGACTCGGTGTACATCGTCGCGCAGGACTACACCCTGCCGTCGGGCGAACGGCGGACGCGCATTGGGATGCTGGCCGCCGTGCGCGCCGAGCCGTTCGCCACACGCCGCGTACGGCCGCACGAGCAGACGCACTCGGCGCCCAAAGCCGATCGGCTGGCGCTGCTGCGCGCCACCGCGACCAACCTCGAAACCATCTTCTTGCTTGCGCCGGACTCCGACCGGATGCTGGCGCAGGCCCTCGCCAAGCGGGCCTCCGGCATCCCGGCGGCACGCGCCGAGCTCGACGGCGTCGGCATCCGTCTCTGGGTCGTGTCGGGCGATCAGGCGGCGGCGCTCGCTCGGCTGGCGGGCCGGGCTCAGCTCTACATCGCCGACGGCCATCACCGCTACGAGACTGCGGTGGTGTACGCTCGCGAGCGGCCGAGCGCCGACCGCGTGCTTTCGTTCATCGTGTCGGCAGCCGATCACGGCCTCACGATCCTCCCTACCCACCGTATCATTTTCGGTGCGGGCCGCGACGCCACGACACTGGTCGCGGCCTGGCGGGAGTGGTTCGAGGTCGGGCGGGTGGCGCCCTGCATGGACCGGGTCGAGCGGCTGGCCGAGCTGGGGCGCGAGCGCACCGCGTGCATCGTGGCCTTCCCCGACGCCTATGACGTCACCCTGGTCCTGAAGAACGAAGCGAGGCTCGACACCGTCCCCGACATGGGGAAGACGCCTGCGGTCCGCGCGTTGGATGTGGCCCGGATCGAGTCGCTCGTCGTGCAGCGCATCCTCGGGGCGGGCACCGCGACCCCCTCGCTCGCCTACACCCCCGATCCTCACGCCGCTTTCGATGCGGTCCGGAACGGACGGGCCGCCGCCGCGGTACTCCTGAATCCCACGAAGGTGCAGGATGTGTTCGCCGTAGCGGACGCGGGAGACGTCATGCCGCCCAAGTCGACGTACTTCGTGCCGAAGGTGCCGAGTGGACTGGTAATGCGGCCGGTCTAGAAGGCGGTGCGAGGCCATCGCCTCTATATTTTCACTCCATGTCCCCCCCGCGACCCCGGGACCGCGTCCTCGGGAATCTCGAGTCCATCTACCGCGAGGCCTACGAGCGCGCGAAGGTTGCCGACGACCAGACCCGCATGGCGGATCTCGATGCCGCCTACCAACGCGAACAACTGTTGCTCGAGGTGCTGCTCGACATCCGCGACGCGCTCGCGTCCCTTCCGGCATCCGCCGAGACGGGATCCGGGAAGACCGCTGGATCCGACCCGATCGCCGCGCTCGAAACCATCCACCGCATCACGAAGCTGCGCTGAGGAAACCGCATGCGCCCACGCCTTTCTCTGGGACTTCTCTGCCTGACCCTCGCCTCCTGCGCCCGGCAGGCGGACATCATCGTCACCGGCGGGATGGTCTGGACTGGCCTCTCGAACGGCGCAGCCCAGCAGGGCGCGGTTGCCATCGCCGACGGCAAGATCCTCGCGATCGGCGACAGCGCGCAGATCGCGCGGTATGCGGGCCCCAAGACCCAGGCGATTCAGGCCGGCGGCGGGCTCGTCCTGCCTGGCTTCACCGACGGACACACTCACTTCATCGACGGCGGGTTCCAGCTCGCCTCGGTCGATCTCAGGAATGCGGCGACACCCAAGGAGTTCATCCGGCGCATCAAGGACTACGCCAAGACCCTGAAGCCCGGCGACTGGATCACCGGCGGGGATTGGGACCATACGCTGTGGCCCGGCCAGCCGCTCCCCCATCACGAGTGGATCGATTCCGTCACGGCGAACAATCCGGTATTCGTGAGCCGGCTGGATGGCCATGAGGCGCTGGCCAACGTCGCAGCAATGCGCGCGGCCGCGGTCACGAAGGCCACCCCCACCCCGTCAGGCGGTGAGATCCTGCGGGACCCGAGGACTGGTGAGCCGACGGGCATCTTCAAAGACCGGGCGCTCGACCTCGTCGGCCACGCGATCCCGGACCCATCTCCCGCGCAGCGTGACTCAGCCCTAGCTCGCGCGCTTGCCTACGCCGCGTCGCTGGGCGTCGCCGCTACGGCCCACGTGTCCGCGTCGTGGGCCGATCTCGCGAGCTATCGCCGCCTCGAGCAGGCGGGCCGGCTCACGATGCGGGTGGCGCTCTATCTCCCCCTCGATTCCTGGCGGGCAGTCGCCGAGACGGTGAGCCGTTCAGGCCGCGGCGACGATTGGGTGAAGATCGGCGGGCTTAAGGGCTACATGGACGGCTCTGCGGGGTCTCGGACCGCGTACTTCTTCGAGCCCTATAGCGATTCGGCGGGCTACAATGGGCTGCTGCAGCACCCGGAGGCGGACATGCGGGGCTGGATCGGCAGCGCCGACTCGGCGGGACTGCAGGTGACCGTCCACGCGATCGGTGACCGCGCCAACGCGATTCTCTTGTCGATCTACGACAGCGTGGCGAAGGCCCACGGGCCGCGCGACCGGCGCTTCCGGGTCGAGCACGCCCAACACCTGCGCCCGCAGGACATCCCCCTGTTCGGCAAGCTCGGAGTGATCGCTTCGGTCCAGCCCTATCACGCCATCGATGACGGCCGCTGGGTGGAGCAGCGCATCGGGCCGGTGCGCATCAGGACCACGTACCCGTTCCGCACCCTGCTCGACACGGGCGCCAGGCTCGGGTTCGGGTCGGACTGGACGGTCGCGCCACTCGACCCGATCCTGGGCGTGTACGCGGCCGTCACGCGCCGCACCCTCGACGGCAAGAATCCGAACGGGTGGGTGCCGGAGCAGAAGATCTCGGTGGGGGAGGCGCTGCGTGCGTACACGGCGGGTAACGCCTATGCGACGTTCGACGAAGGCAAACGGGGCACGCTTGCACCGGGCGCTGATGCAGACGTCGTGGTGCTGGACCGCGACCTCTTCACCATCCCGCCCGATTCGCTCGATGGGGCGCGGGTCCGCTACACGATTGTGGGCGGCAGGGTCGTCTACCGGCGCTAGCCGGAGTACGTGAGCCCGGCTCCGTCGTGCTCCACGCCGGCTTCCACCACCTCTCCTAGAACCAGGGTGTGGTCTCCACTGGGGAGTGTCGCGACGACGCGACATTCCACCCACCCGAGCGCGTCGGCGAGCACCGGCGCACCGGAGGCCGGCGCGGGCTTGGTCTTGATTCCCTTGAGCTTTTGGGAGGCGCCCGCCCCCGCGCGCCCCAGCTTCTCCGCCAGGTCGCGCTGCCCCTCGTGAAACACATTGACCGCAAAGTGATGCGCGTCGCGGATCAGCTCGATGATCTTCGATCTGCTCTCGACCGCCACCACCACCATTGGCGGGTCAAACGAGGCCTGGCCGACCCAGTTAGCGGTGATGCCGTGCTCATCGCCTTCACGCTTCACGGTGACCGCGTAGAGGCCGTACGTGAAGTGCCTGAGGACCGTCTCCTTGGCCGCTTCGTTCATGGAAGGGAATATGCGAGTTGGCTATCTTTGTGCCATGGCGACGCGCGCTCAACCCCGGCTTCGGGCCGCAAAATCACTGTCCAAGGCCGACCTGCTCGACATGTATCGGCTGATGCGTCTGTCGCGGCGCATTGACGACAAGGAAATCCAGCTCAAGCGGCAGAACAAGATTTTCTTCCAGATCTCGGGCGCGGGTCATGAGGCCGTGCTGGTCGCGGCGGGCAAGGTCCTGCGCCCCGCGTACGACTGGTTCTACCCCTACTATCGCGACCGTGCGCTCTGTCTCAGCCTGGGCATGACCCCCACCGAGATGTTGCTCGCGGCGGTCGGCGCGGCCGAGGACCCCAACTCGGGGGGCCGCCAGATGCCTTCCCATTGGGGCCACAAGGCGCTCAACATCGTCAGCCAGTCGAGCCCCACCGGTACGCAGCTGCTCCAGGCCGTCGGCTGTGCGGAGGCGTGGCTCCGCTACGACCGGATCGACGCGATCGCCGAGAAACCAATCCATGGCGACGAGCTCGTGTACGTCTCGGCGGGGGACGGCACCACGAGCGAGGGAGAATTCTGGGAGGCGCTCAACACCGCCAGCAATCTGAAGCTGCCCGTACTGTTCCTGATCGAGGACAACAAGTACGCGATCTCGGTCCCGGTCGAGGTGCAGACCGCGGGCGGTTCCGTATCGAAGCTCGTGCGGAACTTCCCCGGCCTCCTTGTCGAGGAAGTCGACGGCTGCGATCCGGTCGCCTCGTACGACGTGCTGTTACGGGCCTCGGAATACGTACGCCAGCGCAAGGGCCCCGCCCTGGTGCACGCGCACGTGACCAGGCCCTACTCTCATTCCCTCTCGGACGATGAAGTGCTATACAAGCCGCCGAAAGAGAGAGAAGAGGAGGCGCGCCACGATTGTCTCACCCTGTTTCCCAAACGACTCATCGCGGACGGCGTAGCCACCGAGGCCGAGATCGAGGCCATCCAGGGCCAAGTGGACGAAGAAGTCGGGGTCGCCGCCGACATGGCGCTGGCCTCGCCCCAGCCGGAGCCCGAGACGGCCCTGCTGTACGTCTACTCGCCCGAGGTCGATCCCACCTCCGAGCAGTTCGACACGGAGGACGACCCGCAGTTCGGGGGCGATCCCACCACGATGGTCGACCTGCTCAACGCCTGTCTGAAGGACGAGATGGCACGGGATCCTCGCATCGTGGTGTTCGGCGAGGACGTGGCCGACGCGAGCCGCGAGCAGCATCTGGAGCACGTGAAGGGCAAGGGCGGTGTCTTCAAGGTCACCTGGGGGCTCCAGCGACAATTCGGGAGCGATCGGGTCTACAACTCCCCGCTCGCCGAGGCGAACATCGTGGGCCGAGCCATCGGGCTGGCGACTCGTGGCCTGAAACCCGTCGTGGAGATTCAATTCTTCGACTACATCTGGCCCGCCTACCATCAGCTCCGCAATGAGCTCGCCACTCTCCGGTGGCGCTCCAGCAACGCCTTCTCGAGCCCGGTGGTGGTGCGCGTCACCTACGGGGGCTACCTGAAGGGCGGCTCGATCTACCATTCCCAGACGGGCGCCGTGGTGTTCACGGCTGTTCCCGGGCTCCGTGTGGTTTGCCCCAGCACAGCGCTCGACGCCAATGGTCTGTTACGCACGGCGATTCGGTGTGACGACCCCGTGTTGTTCCTCGAGCACAAGCACCTCTATCGCCAGACCTACAACAAGGCGCCCAATCCCGGGCCGAACTTCATGATCCCGTTCGGCAAGGCGAAGGTAGTACGAGAGGGCCGGGACCTCACGGTGGTGACCTACGGCGCCGTGGTGCAGCGCTCGCTCGTCGCGGCGAAAGAGCTCGAGGAGCGGGAGGGGGTGAGTGTGGAGGTGATCGATCTCCGCACCCTCTCGCCCGTGGACTGGGAGACGATTACGGCGTCGGTGACCAAGACGAACAAGGTGCTCGTCGCCTACGAGGACGCGCAGTCGTGGGGCTATGGCGCCGAGATCGCCGCCCGCATCGCCGACGAGTGCTTCCCGTGGCTGGACGCGCCCGTGAAACGGGTGGCGTCGACCGACACCTTCGTCGGCTACGCCCCCAGGCTCGAGGATTTCATCCTGCCGCAGGTGGAGGATCTCGCGCGGGCGATGCGCGATCTGCATGCGTTCTAGCGCCGTCCGCGTCTTCGCCCTGCTGTTCTTCCTGTCAGGGGCGACGGGGTTGGTGTACGAGTTGCTGTGGGTTAGAGTCCTCTACCAGAGCTTCGGCTCGACCATCCAATCGGTGACGACGGTGGTGGCCGCCTACATGGGTGGCCTTGGGTTGGGCGCTTGGCTGTTCGGGCGCCGGGCGGACCGCCATCCCCAACCAGCCGCATTGTACGGCTGGCTCGAGCTCGCGATCGGGGCGTTCGGGGTGGTCTCGCCCTCCGTGCTCGCGCTGGCCCATCGACTTTACCTCGGAGCTGCCGGTGCGCTCCAGCTGGGCGGCGCACCCAGCATAGCGTTGCGCTTTAGCCTGGCGGCACTGGTACTCCTGGTGCCCACGACGCTCATGGGCGGCACCCTGCCGGTGCTCGCGCGGGCGTTCACCGGCACCAATCGCGCCGAGCTACGACGCTCGGTCGGTCTCCTGTACGGTTTGAATACCCTCGGGGCCGTCCTGGGCACGGCCCTCGCGGGGCTCGTGTTGATCGAGCATGTCGGGATCCGGGCGAGCCTGTTCGGGACGGCGGCGCTGAACCTCGCGCTCGGCGCCGGCGCCCTCGCCTTGGCCCGCCCGCTGGCACTGCAGTCGCACGGCGCGGACGGCCCGGCCGGCCCGCCCGGTGCCGCTTTACCGGCGGCGTCGATCCCACTGCGCTCCGTCGGGTTCGCCCTTCTGGGGTTGACGGCCTTCGCCTCACTGCTCGATGAGATCGCGTGGACCCGGGTACTGGTCATGATCGTCGGCGGCTCGACGTATGGGTTCACGCTCGTGCTGCTCGTCTTCCTCCTCGGCATTGGGCTCGGGAGCGGTATCGTGGCCCGCTGGCGCGTCGCGCCGGGCCAGACCACGTCACACGCGGCCGTAGCGCAGGGGGTTACCGCGGCGGGGGCTGCCCTGCTCTTCGTCATCTTCGCGGCCCTGCCGCGCTACATCGTCGCGGTGTTTCAGACGCCGTCGCTCGGCGCCACGGAGCGCCTCCTCGCGATGGGGCTCGCCGTCGGTGCCGTCGTGTTGATCCCGGCGATCGGGATGGGGATGACCTTCCCGCTCCTCGTCGATCTCGTGGCGCCCGGCGGCGCCGCGGGCGGTGCCGAGGTGGGCCGCGCGTATGCGATCAACACCGCCGGGAGCATCGTTGGGGCCGTGCTCACCGGCTTCGTGCTGGTTGTGACCCTCGGCACGGACCTCACGCTTCGCCTGGGGTTGCTCGTGAACGTGATAGCGGCGCTGGTGCTCGCGTGGCTCGCGGCGCGCGGGGTCGCCGAAGGCTCGGCCGAGCACCGAACGCTGCGGTTGCGGGTGCTGGGCGCCGGTGGCTTGGCGACTCTGGCCCTCGTCGTGGCGCTGGCCGCGCCGCGCTGGAGCACCAGGCTGATCGATCTGGGCCCGAGCATCTACGCGCGAGACCGCATGGACGCGCGCGGCGTCGAGGCATTCCTAATGCACCGCGGCGCGCGCCAGCTGGCGTATCGGGAGGGGTGGAACGCCACCGTGTCCGTGTGGGAGGGGGTGTCAGGACGTTACCTGAAGGTGAACGGCAAGGCAGATGCCTCGGACTATGGCGACATGGACACGCAGATCCTCGCCGGTCTCGCCCCGGTCGCGGCGCGGCCCGGCGCAAAGACTGCCTTCGTGGTCGGTTACGGGAGCGGCGTCACTGCCGGGATCCTTGCCCGGGTGCCTGGCATGCAACACGTGCGCGTGGTCGAGATCGAGCCGGCCGTGCTGGAGATGAGCCGGTTTTTCCTGCACGTCAACGACAGCGCCAGCGTTCACCCCAAGGTCTCTCTCGTCACCGACGACGCTCGCAGCGCCCTGCAGCTCGATCCGACCCGGTACGATGTCATCGTCTCAGAGCCGAGCAATCCGTGGCTGGCGGGCGTGGCGACGCTGTACACGCCCGAGTTCTTCCGTATTGCCCGCAGCCGACTCGTGGACGGGGGCGTGTTCTGCCAGTGGGTCCAGCTCTACCAGGTGCCGCTCCCGGTGGTTGCGGGCGTGGTGCGGAACGTCAACGCGGTGTTTCCCCACGTTCATCTCTGGTTCGGCGCGCTGGGCGACGTCCTGGTGGTGGCGTCGATGCAGCCGCTCACCTACGATCGTACCTGGCTCAGCCGGCTGGTCGGCCCGATGGGCGCGCTGGCTGAACTGGGGCGCGAGTATCTGAACGTGGACCAGCCGGACGACTACCTCGGGCACTTCTTACTCGGCGAAGCGGGCGTCGCGAAGCTGATCGAGCGCCCCGCCATCGTGCACCGCGACGACCGACCGCAACTTGAATTCGTCGCTGCGCGCCGCTTCCTCGATCCCTGGGGGATGCCGGGGGTGTTCGACTCTTTGGCAGCAATCCGGGCTGCCACGCAGGCCGCCGAGGATCCCTCACCGGTGCTGTTCGCACGCGGCCTCACCGCCCGTCGGGGCGATCCCAGCGTTATGCAGTACGTGGAGGCGGCCCGGCGCGCTCAACCGGACGATTCCCGCTGGACCACGTCGCTGGCGGCGATTCGCCTCACCCTCGGAGACACCACGTTCGTGGACTCGGCACTTCCCCGTTTGTTGCGGCCCGGCCGCAATTCGGAAGCGTGGCTCCTGAGCGGTGTCGTGGCTGCCCAGCGTGGCCAGGACCGGCGCGCCCGCGCCCTGCTAACCGGCGCGCTCGCGGCGGGCGCCGACACCGCCGAGGCGAGCGCCGCACTCGGCGCGGTGGACGCCCGCGCTCGACGCTGGGCGGACGCTGCCGCGCACACCCGCGCGGTCGTGCGCGGGACCCGCAACACCTTGCGTCATCCCTATCCGCGAAACTGGCTGTCGGCCACGTTGACGCCGCTCGCCCTCAAGGGGCCGCCCTGGGTCGCGGATAGTCTGCTCGTCACCGGCATCGCGCGCTGGGATGGCTGGTTTCAGTTGCACGAGCTTCACGCCGTGACGGCGCTGCGTACGGGTCGCTGCGACCTGGCGGCGGAGGAATTCGTGGTGCTGCTCCAATTCGGGATCGAGCTGGCGGACGCGCCCGCGCTCGTCAGCCAATGCCGGCAGGGGATAACGCCCTAGGGCTGGTCGCCTAGCGCCGCCTTGACCTCGCCCGCCGCCGCGATGACGTGGTCGACGTCGCGCGACAGTGCACGGGCCTGCTGTGTGGCGCGGGTGAGATCGTCGAGGGCCACCGCCACACCCGCGGAGCGAAGGCGCAGCAGGTCGAACCGGACGTTCTGCATCGCCAGCACGCATGACTCGAGTTGGTCCGCGACCAGCTGACGCCTGGTCAGGAGATCCGTGAGTGCCTGGCGCTGGCGCTCGAGCAGAGCCACCTGACGATCCCGTTCCGGATTGTTCCCTTCGCGCGGCCGTCGTGTCAGCCCGGGGTCGCCCTGATGCTTGGTCGCCTGGATCTTCTCCTCGAGCCGGGCCAGGGCACCCCGGTCCACCGTCCCGCTCATGGCGTGCAGGGTCCGGGCCAGCTCTTCTGCCCGATTCAGAAGCGCGTCGGCCGTCGCGACCACGTCGGGCAGCAACTTCCGCTCCGACTTGGGGAGACGGTCCACGATCCGCAAAATGGCCTTTCGGTCGCTGCGGGCCTGCTGGATCGGCTCGGCGTGGCCGCCGAATTCGTCGGTTGTGGCGCGCGGCAGTTCGACGGGGCGACTCCCCACGGCCGCGAGCTGCGCCTCGATCGCGTCGGGTGCCGGCGGCCGGGCAAAGACGTCGCGCCACGAGTAGCCGGCGTGCCACAGTCGCACGTAGCGCGGCACGAGCTTCCAGCCGGCCCACACGCCCGCGACGACGAGCGAGAAGCCCGGGGCGTGGTTCCCCGTGGCGATGTCGATGATGAACAGCGAGCCGCAGACCGAGGCCCAGGTCACGAACCGGCTCCGCAGCTCACGCACGATCTCGGGCTCGCCACTGGGCGCGAGCGTGGGTCGGTCGCGCATCCGGTCGAGCCGCCGCGCCCGCTCATCGAACGCCCGCCCTCCGCGCCCCCGGGGTGACGGCTGCGGGGCTGGCGGTGGCGCGCGCACCCCGCGCGACGGGGAGGGGCCGCTCGAGCGGCGCGGCCTGTACATGGTCGCGCTTCGGGCCTCGAGCGCGCGCCGCAACGCGTCGGCCGTGGGCCAGCGGTCCTCAGGGTCTTTCTCGAGCGACCGCATCACGCAGGCCCCGAGATCCTCGGGCACCTCCGGCCGCCGATCCGTGATCAGCGGCGGCCGCTCCGTGATGTGCTTCATCAGGATCCCGGGAACGGTGGGAGCCTGGAAAGGAAGCTCTCCCGCGAGCATCTGGTAGGCCACTACTCCCAAACTATAGATGTCGGATCGCCCGTCGATCTCGCGGTCCCCCGCCGCCTGCTCCGGGCTCATGTAGTGCGGCGTGCCGATCGCCACGCCCGTGGCGGTGAGCGTGGCGCCGCCCGTGGTCGAGGACAACGCCTTCGCGATCCCGAAGTCCGTCACGACGACGCGGCCGCGACTCCCTTCGAGCAGGATGTTATCGGGCTTCACGTCGCGGTGGATGATCCCGAACGCGTGCGCGGCTCCCAGCGCATCGGCGGTCTCCTGCATGATGCGGCGCGCCTCGTCCGGGGGTAGCCGGCCGCGCCGCTTGAGCTTGGCGCCGAGCGACTCACCGTCCACGAAGGCCATGACGAAGTACACCAGCCCGTCCGGACTTTCGCCGACCGAGTGGATCGGCACGATATGCGGGTGCGACAGCCGCGCCGCCGTCTCGGCCTCGCGCACGAAGCGCAGCCGGATCTCTTCCCGGAACGCGAGCTCTGGCGGGAGCACTTTGACGGCGACCTGGCGCTTCAAGCGCTCGTCGCGGGCGTTGAAAACGACGCCCATGCCGCCCCGGCCGATCTCGCCTTCGAGCGTATAGGAGTTGCCGAGCGCTTGGCTCAGGCGGGCGGCGAGTGCCTTGTCTGCATCGTTCATCGAGCTTCGCGTGAAGTGCGCGCGGATAGATTAGCCGCGGGGCGACGAGCGTGCAACCTGTAAGCGGCTTTTGACTTACGGTTCGGCCGCCGGCTTGGCGCCCGCGCGGTGGCTATTCGGCAGCGTCTGCCTTATTGGCCGCTGGTCCGCGGAACGCGCGTGCTCAGCCGAGCGTTCCCTTGGTGGCACGGACGATGCTTGAGCCCGTGCGAACCACGCGTATGCTTACCCTCATCAGAAGAGTTGATGCCCATGTCTGAACGACTGACGCTCCCCGTGCTTCCGCTCCGGGAGGTCGTGCTGTTTCCAGGTGTCTCGACGCCGGTCGGCGCCGGACGCCCCGCGACGCTGCGCGCCATCGAAGTCGCGCTGAAGAGCGACTCCCGCGTCATCTTTGCG
>WNFA01002759.1_pt1 | contig 18677 bp, 14 predicted proteins | sample 5400481 | NCBI WGS metagenome assembly WNFA01 (sample SAMN13153340, study PRJNA577476) | soil metagenome | isolation source: 120 cm saprolite under Douglas fir tree site 2 hole 1 replicate 2 | place: USA:California | collected 2015-04-18
CGCAGGCGGGAAGTGTTGGCGCGGTTGCGCACGGTTCGGGTCTCAGTCTGTCGGGCGCGCTTCAGCGCCGAAAAATGGTTCGCCATGTCTGGTTCGTTACCTTCGTTTCTATGGAAAGTCTTCAGATGACTGCTGAATACGCTATTTTACTGGAGTAAGTCGTAGATGGTCAAACCTTTATGGCGGATGCCCTCGAGCGCCTGAAAATCCTGCTCAACTCTTCCACTCCCATCGTCGTGATGGAAACCGTGGAAGAGATGCGTGCCGTGCGCCTGGTGCGGGTAGCCTGCTCGTCGCTGAACCTGGCCACCTTCGAGTGGAGCATTGCCAGCGGGTTGGTTCGTTGTGGCAGCGATGTTGGGGAGCTGGTCCCGGGGCCAAGCCATCTTTCCGCCGGCGCCACGGGATACGACTCACACGACCCCGGCGCCCAGGCGCTCTACAACAGCAAGGAACCGGTCCAGGCGCTCAGTAATCTGGAGGCTATGTCGCTCGAAGCCGCATTCGTCCTCAAAGACTTCCATCGCCACATGGACGACCCGGTAGTAATCCGTCGGCTGCGCGATGTAGGCCAGAAATTTTCCGCCAACCGGCGCACAGTCGTCATCACCGCGCCCTCGATCACCATACCGCCGGAACTGGGCAGCCTGGTTGAGTTTCTGGAGTTGCCTCTGCCTGACAAGCAGCGCCTGCGTCAGATCATCGACGAGATGAGTGTCAGGGTAGGGAAGACACGGACGCTGAAACGCACGCTGGATCCGGCCGGCCTCGACGCTATGGCGAACAATTTGCGTGGCCTTACCGAGGAAGAAGCCGAGCGCGCGACTTCGCAGGCGATCGTGACCCGGTATGGCATCACGCCAGAAACCGTCACCGACGTGCTGGAGGCGAAAAAAGAGTTGCTGCGGCACTCCGGAATGCTTGAGTTTATTGATGCTACGGAAAACTTAGCCAGCGTCGGAGGTCTCGACAACCTGAAACGCTGGCTGGCGCAACGACGCGGCACCTGGGAAGACGCCGCCCGCGACTTTGGTCTGGAGCCCCCGCGAGGAGTGATCATCCTGGGCGTGCAAGGCTGTGGCAAGAGCATGTGCGCCCGCGCCGTTGCCGGAGAGTGGAAACTTCCGCTGGTGAAGTTCGATACCGCCGCCATCTTCGACAAGTACATCGGCGAGACGGAAAAAAGAATCCAGAAAGTTTTTCGCGTGGCCGAGGGTCTTGCGCCCTGCGTGTTCTGGATCGACGAACTGGAAAAAATATTTGCCGGAAGCGGACCCGATTCCGCATCGGTCGACGCCGGCGTCTCCTCGCGCATCCTGGCGGCATTTCTCTCCTGGATGCAGGACCGCAAAGCCCCGGTGTTTGTGGCCGCGACTTGCAACAACGTCACGGTCTTGCCTCCCGAGTTGATCCGTAAGGGGCGGTTCGACGAGTTATTTTTTGTCGACCTGCCGAATCAGTCTGAGCGCAAGCAGATTTTTGCGATTCACCTGGCGCGAAGGAAGCGAAATCCGGCAGATTTTGATCTCGACCGCGTAGCCGCGGCGGCGCGAGGATATTCCGGTGCGGAAATTGACGCCGCAGTGCAGACCGCGCTGTACGCGGCGTTCTCGGGCAAGCAGACCGTGAACACGCAAGGTTTACTCGACGCGCTGAAGGCAACGGTGCCCCTTTCTACCACCCGGTCGGAGGAAATTCAGGCATTGCGCGGGTGGGCAGGGCAGCGGGCGGTGGCGGCGTCAATCGCCGATGCCAAGGGCGAGGGAGCTTAGATGGGCCGTTTCCCTGCATGTGTCATCCTGAGCGGAGTAGCCGCTTCGCGCAGCGAAACAGCTACGGAGTCGAAGGACCCCTTTCTGCATCGCGACCCTCAGCCGATTTTTTCTGAAAACAAACAGTCCCAAGGATACGCAGAGGGTTAGAGAGGCCGCGCATTGCACGATAGCGGTCCTTCGACTCCGCATCCGATTCGCAAAGCGAATCGGATGGCTGCGCTCAGGATGACAAATATGCTCTACGACAACTCATCCACCGATCAGTTCAGCAGATTGCGCAGCACCGCTACTTCTGCCGCGATCCCTGTGCGCAGGGTTGGCTCTACATCAGGAGCGAAAAGGGGCGAGTGATTGGAAGGCAAATTCACACCGGCGGCCTTGGCCTCCGCATATTTCCCGGGCTCGGCTCCGCCCAGACCGAAATAAAAGGACGGCACGCCCTGGGCGGTGAAGTAGGAAAAATCCTCCGAGGCCATCCCCGGCTCTTCGACCACGACGTTGTCCTTGCCCAGCGCTGATGCCAGAACGCCCTGCATGCGCTTCGCCAGGGCTGGGTCGTTGTAGACCGCATCCGTGGCTTCGTAGTGCTCGATTTTGGGTTCGTGGGTCGCGCCTGCGGCAATCGCCTCAGCTTTGGTAATGCGCTCGATGGCCGCGAGCACCTGCTTGCGAACTTCGGGTTTATAGCTGCGGACGGTAATCCCCAGTTCAGCCTGGTCGGGGATAATGTTGTTCTTGGTGCCGGCCTGAATGTAACCAACTGTCACCACGGCGACTTCTCCGGGCTTGACTTCGCGGGAGACGATGGTCTGTAAGGCAACAATGGTGCGGGCAGCGATCACGATGGGATCGATGGTGCTGTTGGGCATGGAGCCGTGCCCGCCCTTGCCATAGATGGTGATGCGCAGGGAATCCGCGTTGGAGAAACGGTAGCCCGGGCCCACTCCGACTTTCCCCGCCGGAAGCTGGTTCCCCACGTGCAACGCGAGCGCGATGTCCGGCTTGGGAAAGCGCGTCATCAGGCCGTCATCGAGCATCTTTTTGGCGCCGCCGATCGTTTCCTCGGCGGGCTGGCCGATCAAAATGAGAGTTCCGTGCCAGGTGCTTTTGCTGTGGGCCATGATTGCGGCGGTGCCGAACAGGGATGCCATGTGCACATCGTGTCCGCAGGCGTGCATGACGCCCACGTCGCGCCCGGAATCGTCTTTGGTGCGGACTTTGCTGGCGTAAGGTAGACCGGTCTTTTCCTCCACCGGCAGTGCGTCGAGTTCGGTACGCAGCATCACGGTTGGCCCGGCGCCGTTCTTCAGGATAGCGACGACTCCGGTGCCGCCGACGTGCTCGGTCACCGTATAACCTAAGTCACGGAGACGTTCCGCCAGCTTCGCCGCAGTCTGGGTCTCATGCGAAGAGAGTTCTGGATTCTCGTGCAGATCGACATACAAGGACCGGGCATCAGGAAAGACGGTTTCAACTTCGCTGGAGCGTGCCGGGCCCTGGGCCCACGCAGCCGCCGTCAACAATACGACCAGGAAACAGTATGTGAATCTCATTGTGGCGTGGATCATAGCTGGAGTCGGGACTGGCCGCAATCGCGCCGGAAATCGGTTTCTGTCCCCGTTGGTTCATGAACATAGGACACTAGTGAAAATCTGTGCAACATCATTGACTCCTCTCGTCGAGCAGGGGTACCCTTTAGCGTAATGGCAGTTGCCTGCACCTCAGGGCGAGCACCCTCGGCTGGTTCCACCTCCAGAGATAAGAAGATAAGAATTGTTTGTCCGCAATGGGCGGGCGTGGTTCTGCCTGTTCTGCGGATCCCGGAACCCCCCAGCACGGCAAAAGAGCATCTAATGCGCGCGGAGGAAGTCGCCAGACACTGAATGAAGAAGAGCATTGAAATCAGTCCCAACATCGAGACCCTGTTCGGCACGCGCGACGAGAATGTGCGCCTGCTGGAAGACGGCCTGAATATCAATATTGACCTGCGATCGGATTCCATCGAACTGGAAGGGGCGGCGCGCGATGTCTCCCGGGCCGAGCAGGTCTTTGCCGACTACGACCACTTGCAGCGATCCGGACATACCTTCAACAATGGCGATCTGGGCAGCATGTTGCGCGTCCTGCTGGCCGATCCCAAGACCAGTTTGCGCGGCCTGGCCGAAGCTGGACGCCAGCGTTCGTTCGGGCGCCGCACGGTGCAGCCCAAGAGCGTGAACCAGCGCCGTTATCTGGAAGCCATTGAAAATCACGACATGGTGTTCGGCATCGGTCCGGCGGGAACCGGCAAGACCTACCTGGCCGTGGCCATGGCAATTTCAGCGCTCCTGGCAAAACGCGTCAGCCGGATTATTCTGGCGCGTCCCGCGGTCGAAGCGGGCGAGCGCCTGGGGTTCCTGCCGGGAACATTACAGGACAAGATCGATCCCTACTTGCGTCCTCTCTACGACGCGCTTTACGACATGCTGGAGCCGGAAAAGGTGGACCGGTATCTGGAGAAAAGCGTCATTGAGATCGCGCCCATCGCGTTTATGCGCGGCCGCACGCTGAACGATTCGTTCGTGATCCTGGATGAGGCGCAGAACACGACCTCCGAGCAGATGAAGATGTTTGTTACCCGGCTGGGATTTAACTCCAAGGCGGTCATCACCGGCGACGTTACCCAGATTGATTTGCCCAACGCCAAGCTCCAAGGCGAGAGCGAACGGCAAGTCGAACGGGGCTGAAGCAGCGCCCACGGACAAGAACCACGCACCATCCCCGGAAGTAGAAACCCGAGACCTAGAAACCAACGAGTAGAGCAGGTAAGATTGAACGGGAGGGTGCCTGGATATGGCCCTCCTGTTTGCTTTTGGGCCTGAACGAAAAGCCTTTGACCGCACAGGGCGCAAAGAAGAACCGCAAAGGACGCAGAGAAAAAAGGAAGCTTGGTTATCCTTCGACAACGCGTGGCGGGCCTGAGCGATACGGCTTTGGCGAAGTTTGTGGGGCGGGCCAGCCGGGAGGTCAAGCTGCGCGGTCTGGTCAACGTGCTGGTGACCGGCAGCCGCGAGTTGCAGGCGCTGAACCGTCGCTTTCGCGGAAAGGATAAGCCTACCGACGTGCTCTCATTCCTGCCCAGCCCTGATTTTGGGTACGGGTTGGCGGGCGATATCGCCATTTCGGCGGAAATTGCCAAGCAGAATGCGCGTCTGCTGGGCCATTCGGCGGCGCAGGAAATCAAGATACTGGCCCTGCATGGAGTGCTGCATTTGGCGGGATACGATCATGAGAGCGATCACGGGCTGATGGCGGGAAAGGAAGCGGAGTTGCGGCGGTCGCTGGGATTGCCTGCCGGGTTGATTGAGAGGAACGGGCGAGATGCAGGGAAGAGTCTGAATCGTAAACACGGGTCGGCGGGTGCGGGGGCAGAAGCCGCGGGCGGGGGCGTCCGCGCTACACAGGCGCGGACTCGATGAATTACGCCATCGCAGTCGCGCTGCTTTCGATGCTTTGCCTGCTGACCCTGGTTTCTTACGTGGACCGGGTGTACACGGAGATCGGCAAGTTTCTCTCGCGGGAGTTTCAGGACAATATCGCCGCTTTTGAGCAGGAGATCGAACCCAAGCTGGGAGTAAGCCGGGCGCGGGCTTCGCTTTCCATGGCGGTGCTGACTCAAGTCGTCATGGCTGCCATAGCCATGCTGGTCGGCTTCGCCGTGTTCCGCGACCGCGCCTGGAGCATATACGAGATCCTGCAGGCTACCCTCAGTCTCGTCCTCATCATTATCCTGTTTAACCGGTTCCTGCCGTTTCTCTTCTTTACGCGGACCAATGGCGCATGGCTGGAGCGGTGGGTGCCGCTGCTGAAGGTCATGATTTACCTCACGCTACCCGTGACCCTGGTGCTGGGGTTTTTGCAGTCGGTCACGGCTTTGACCAAGGAGCACTCAGACGAGCTGCCGGAGACCCAGGCGGAAGCCGTGGATGCGCTCATCGAAGCGGGCCAGGAAGAAGGCATTCTGCATGAAAGCAACCGCGACCTGATCCAGTCGGTGGTGGAGTTTGGCGAGAAAACCGTGCGCGATGCCATGAAGCCGCGGCCGGAGATTGTCGCCGTCCCCACCAACACCACCGTCGAGCAGTTCATCGAACTGCTGCGGAACCGGCCGTTCTCCAGAGTGCCGGTTTTTGAAGGCACCATCCATAACATCGTGGGCATCGTCTATGCCCAGGACGTTTTACAGGTGCCGGACACCGAAGCCCACACCCGCACCGTGGACACGCTGATGCGCCGGGACGTTTACTTTGTACCTGAGAGCAAGCTGGGCAGCGATCTGCTGCGGGACATGCAGAAGAACAATATCCGTATGGCAATCGTAGTCGACGAATACGGCGGGGTGGCGGGGCTGGTCACCATCGAAGACCTGGTGGAAGAAATCGTGGGAGAGATCCGCGACGAGCACGAGAAGATGGAAGTGATCCGTGAGTCCGATCATTCCTACATCGTGCCCGGCAACATGGATGTTGACCGGTTGGGCGAGATGTTCGGCATCAAGCCCGAAGGCAAGGAGTCGGCCACCGTCGCCGGACTGGTGAGCGAACTGGCCGGCCGCATCCCGCATCGCGGCGAAGTGGTGGAAGAGGAGGGGCTTCGCTTCGAAGTATTGGAGGCGACCGAGCGGCGAGTGGAGCGGGTAAGAATTTCAGTTGCCAATCCAACTCAGATGAAGCTGATATAGTCGTGCCTGTGTGGCGCGGACCTGCCCTGAGCGAAGTCGAAGGGGCCCTCGCCCGCGCTCTTCACCGACAAGATCAACTAAGCTGCCGAGCTTGGCTCGGCCTGGACGGCCGAGGGCGGCCGTCCCCACGTGTTCATCGTATGGCCTTTCATTCCGGATTCGTTTGCATTCTGGGGCGTCCCAACGCCGGCAAATCGACGTTGCTCAATGCGCTGGTGGGGGAGAAGGTTGCCATCATCAGCCCCAAGCCGCAAACCACGCGCAACCGCATCCTCGGAATTATCCATGTGGCCAAGCAAAAGGGCCGGCCGGGCGGCCAGGTCGTCCTCATCGACACTCCGGGAGTTCACCGGCCTGACACTTCTCTCGACCGCAAGATGATGGCAGAAGTGCGGGAAGCGCTGGGCAGCTGCGAGCTAGTTCTGCTGATCGTGGATGTCACACGCAAATTCGCTCAGGTCGACGGTTTCGTCATCGAGATGGCGAAAAAGACTGGGACGCCGGTGTTCCTGCTGCTCAACAAGATTGACCTTCTCCGCGGCACCAAAGAAAAGCTCTTGCCCATCATCGACGGATACCGGGGTCTGCACGACTTTCGGGAAATCATTCCTCTTTCAGCTCGCAAGCGTGAAGGCCTTGATGTGCTTCTCGACAAGCTGGTTCGGTTCCTGCCGGAAGGGCCTCGATACTTTCCAGACGACCAGATCACCGACCAACCCGTCCGCTTCATGGTGACGGAGATTATCCGGGAACAGGTCTTGACCGAGACCAGCGAGGAAGTTCCATACGCGACTACGGTGGTGATGGAGCAATTCGAGGAACGGCCCAAACTGACTCGCATCGCCGCCGCAATCTTCTGCGAACGTGACGGGCAGAAGGCGATCCTGGTGGGCAAGGGTGGTCAGATGCTCAAGAAAATTGGCACTGCGGCCCGGCTCCAGATCGAGGAAATGCTGGGGAAACGAGTCTTTCTGGAGCTGTTCGTAAAAGTACGCGAGAACTGGCGAGGATCGCGGGAGTTCGTCGACGAACTCGACTGGCGGCGGCAGATGGAGCACCTGGCGCGAGGCGGGAAGCCATGAGCGGAGGTTACTTTGCGCGAAGGCCTGCATCCTGTAGAATCCCCGAGCGCATCTAATACGAAAGCAGGTCATGACCGATAACTCTGAGCTCCACAATTTCGAGGCCGGCAAGCTGAAGCTGAAAATCATGCTGGCGGCTGATCGGAATGCGGTGGACCCCGTGGTCCAGAGCGTGATGGAACTGGTCAGACAAATCCACTGCGAGCCTGAGAAGCACGATGCCATCGAGTTGGCGTTAACCGAAGCACTGGCCAACGCAGTGGTGCATGGTGCCAAGGGCGACGCCTCGAAGACGGTTGAATGCGACGTGGTCTGCAAGGAAGACCAGAGCATGCTGATCGTGGTGCGCGATCCGGGCAGCGGATTTGACCCGGGTAAAATTCCCAGCCCGGTGGGCGGAGAGAGCCTTTATTCCGATCACGGCCGCGGAATCTTCCTGATCAATCAGCTGATGGATGAAGTGAAGTTCCTCAAGAACGGCAGCGAAATCCACATGATCAAAAAGTAGCCCACGCCGTCCCGGCGGCGCTACGAAAAACAGCAAAGCGGCGTTACTCCTTCACCGCAATTCCCAGGGTTTTCATCTTCCGATATAAGTGACTTCGTTCCAGACCCAGCACCTCGGCGGTGCGGCTGATATTGCCGTGGTTGTCGTCGAGCTTTTTCAGGATGTAATCGCGCTCATAAGCGGCACGAGCCTGATGTAACGTAGAGAATTCGCTTCCGATGGAACGGCGGCTGCCGTCGCGATGGACCAGCGGCGGTAAGTGTTTACGGTCGAAGCGCGTGGTGGTGGGATTCATGATCACGATGCGCTCGATCACGTTGCGCAGCTCGCGCACGTTGCCCGGCCAGGAATAGCGCATCAGCGTGTCAATGGCGTCGTCGGTGATTTCGCGGGGGCGGCGGCCGTAGGTGGCGGAAAATTCCTTCAAAAAGTGCCGGGCCAGCAGCGGAATGTCCTCCTGGCGTTCGCGCAGGGGAGGGACAGAGAAGGGAATGACGTTGAGGCGATAGAACAGGTCTTCGCGAAAGTTGCCGCGTGAAATTTCTTCGTCGAGGTCCTTGTTGGTGGAAGCGATGAGGCGGGCATCCACCGTGACCGGTTCGTCGCTGCCCACCGGGGTAAAACGCTGCTCGTCGAGTGTGCGCAGGACTTTGGATTGGGTCTTCAGGCTCATGTCGCCGATCTCATCCAGGAACAGCGTGCCCCCGTGGGCGCGGTGAAACTTTCCTTCCTTGTCGGTGGTGGCGGCGGGAAACGATCCTTTGCGGTGGCCGAACAGTTCGCTCTCGATCAGGTCTTCGGGGATCGCGGCGCAGTTCAGTTCGACGAACATCTCGTTCTTGCGCAGGCTTTGCGCGTGGATGGCGTGGGCCACGAGTTCTTTCCCCGTGCCTGACTCGCCGTAAATCAAGACCCGGCCGTTGGTCGGCGCCATGAGTTGTATCTGCTGGCGCAGCGCCTTCATGGGGACGCTCTCCCCTTCGATTACGCTGCGCGGCGTGAGCTGTTTTTTGAGCTCGCGGTTTTCCTGCCGCATCTGCTTGGCATCGATGGCGTGCTTCACCAGGATGAGCGTCTTGTCGATGGAGAGCGGTTTCTCCAGAAAGTCGTATGCGCCCAGCTTGGTGGCGCGTACCGCGGTTTCAATGGTGCCATGTCCGGAGATCATGATGACCTCTGGAGCGTTCTCGATATCGCGTATCTTTTGCAGAGTTTCAAGGCCATCCATTCCCGGCAACCAGACATCCAGCAGCACCAGATCAAAGGCACGTTTGCGCAGCACCTCGAGGCAGGCTTCGCCGCTCTCCGCGGCTGAGGCCTTGTAGCCTTCGTCTTCCAGCACGCCTTTGAGCGATTGCCGGATGCCGGATTCGTCGTCCACGATCAGGATGTTATGCATGCTGGCGGGCAATGGGAGGGAGAATGAGTTCGGGAGCGACCGGTAACTCCACCACAAATCTGGTCCCGACCGGCCGATTTTCTTCGACCCGGATGGAACCGTGGTGGTCTTCGACAATGCGGCTTACGATGGCCAGGCCGAGCCCGGTGCCGCGCTTCTTGGTGGAGAAGTAGGGCAGGAACAGCCTCTCTTTCAGTTCCTGGGTAACGCCGTGGCCAGTGTCGGCGACCGCAATTTCGACCGCGTCCCGGCTGGCCACCAGCGACGTGGAAATCTGAATGTCACGCACCATCGCGCCGTGCATGGCTTCAGCGGCGTTGTCTACCAGGTTCGCCAGCGCCCGCTTGATGGCCTCGGAATCGGCCATGACCTTGGGCAAATCGGTGGTCAGAAACGTTTGTACATGGATGCCGTCCAGCCGCCCGTTGAACATGGCCAAGGCATTCTCCACGATCGCATTAATGTTTGCGGGCGCGGGCTGCGCCGTGGGAAAACGGGCCAAGGTAGAAAACTCATCCACCAGAGTGCGCAGCGTTTCTACCGCGCCACCGATGGTCTCGGCGCAATTATGGAGAATTTCCAGCGACGCGGCGTCGGGAGGACGGCCGCGCTCAAGGTGGCGGCGGATGCGCTCGGCGGAGAGCGCAATGGGAGTCAACGGATTCTTGATTTCGTGGGCCACCCGCCGCGCCACTTCGCGCCAGGCGGTCTGCTTCTGCGCCTTAAGCAGGTCGGACAAATCTTCGAAGACCAGAACATAGCCCAGACCCTGGCCTCCGTGCTTCAACGTGGCGACGGTGACGGCCGCGTTGAACTTCAGAGGATGGAGGGACACTTCCAGTTGCGTAGTGGTCGTGCCCATACGGTCGGCGCGACGCAGCAACGGTTCAAGATCCTCCAGGACCTCGCGGGGAAACACATCGGCCAAGGCAGAGCCGATGGCCACTTTCGGCGAGGCGGATTCGCCGGCGGAGGAGTTGAACATGCGCAGCAAGGCGTGGTTGACATGAGTGATGTGCCGGCCCGCGTCCAGCGAAAGCACACCCGTGGGAATACTCTCCAGAATGGTTTCGATGTGCCGGCGGCGCTGTTCCAGGGCAATGTTTGCTTCACCCAGATCATGGCTGGAAGCTTCGATCTGACGCCGTCCGGTTTCCAACTCTTCTGCCATGCGGTTGAAAGACCGCACCAGGTCTCCGATTTCATCGGCCGCGCTCACTTCCACGCGGTAGTCCAGACGTCCACGCGATATTTCCTGGGTAGCTTCGGCCAAGGCCACTACAGGACGGGTCACGAGCTTGGCCAAATAGAGCGCCAGCCAGGTGGTAGAAAACAGCACCAGAACGGTCAGCAGGAGCAGCAGCCCCATGTAGGTGCGACGCACCAGGCGGCGTTGGCGGTAGAGTTCGAGATAGCGGTGCTGGCTGGCATCAAGCTGTTTTACCGTCTCGGAAAACTTTTGCGGCAAAGGCATAGCTACCACGATCAGGCCGCGATCTGCCACCGGAGCGCCACTCAGAATGTAGTCGGTGTTTTCCCACTTGAATGGGACAACAGCATCGGAGGTCAGCTGGTCCAGCGGAATTTTCGCCTTCAGAAGCGGCCAGGGAGCGGGCGCGTCGATGCTGGCTTCGGCGTTGCCACGCTCCAGCGCCAGGGCGAAGCCCCCCTGCAAGGTGGTCTCATGACGGCGGAACTCATTCATCACCGAGGAAAAGCTGTGGCCGGCAAAAGCATGCTGGGTGTCGGGTGAAGCCGCAATGGATTCGGCTTCGGCACGGGCGTTTTGCGCCGCGTACTTCGACACCAGAGCTGCCACAGAAGCCGTGTCTTCCCGCACCTCTTCCACGGGACGAGAGAACCATTTGTCCAGCGAACGGTTCATCAGGCCATAGGCGAACCAGAACATCATGATGACCGGCAGGAACGAGAGCAGCAGCCCTCCAACCACCAGCCGGGTACGAAACTTCGAGCCCAGCACTCCCAGGCGGCGCTCCGCGAAGAGTTTCAACAAATTGCGGGCCAGCACAAACGTCAGGGCCACGAATAGCAGAAATATCAAAGCGGACAAGGCCGCGAAGGATAGCAGCGGAAAACGCTGCTGGTTCGTGTCGGGATTAAGAAACGGCAGATCGAAGGATGACTGGGAAAGAAGAATCCCAAAAAGCACAAGGATTCCAATCGCCAGCAAGATGATCACTTTCTTGCGGCTGGTCGGTTCCTGTTTGCGGATTGGGTTGAGAGTAGACAAATCCAGACCGGCCCGATCAAAGCTGGCATCCCTATGCATAGATGCATGATCGGATGTAAGTGCTTCATTATAAGCCTCGAGCGATCCGCTTGAGAGTAACGGGCCGTGCTCTCTGCGCAGGCCCAGGGTACGAGGGTGCCCCATTTCTCGCGCTTTTTGCGAGAAGTGGGGCTTGGACCGGATCGAACACCGAAGATCTTCCTGAGTCCCGAATGTTGATTTCAAAATCGGTTGATCGCGGCGGCGGGTGAAACCGAGCTCGAGCGCCTTCATGACGGTGGACCCGGTGAGGCTGCGGTTCGCCGACGGGCAAATGAAAATGCTCGAGCATCCCCACATAACCCAAAACCAAGAGCGCACAGCGCTGTCGGACTTGTTCCGGAAGGTGAGACGCGCCGGATGGGGCCCACTCTCGCAAGAAGCGCGAGAAATGGGGCACTCATTGCACCCATTGACTTACCGAAGGGCATGTCCGGTCGAATTTGATCAGACTGGTTATACCGCAAAACACACGCCGAATGCGCCTCGCGTGAGTCTTGACCGTATCGTGCATCTTTCCAAGGCCAGTACAGGTACTAAAGTTACTGGTGCCGTAACCCAGTTACGTTGACAATTTCTGTCAACGCGATAGGCTGCAGTTTCTCCCTCGAAAAGCAGCTGTAGTCGCGCCGCATTTCGCAAACCGAAATTATCTGACGCGCAGATAGGAGATCGAGGTATGTCTCAACGGCTGGGTGATCTTCTTGTCAAAGAGAAGGTCATTACCGCAGAGCAGTTGGAGCAGGCGACCAAGGTCCAGAAAGAGACCAATGTCCGCCTGGGCTCGGCTTTGGTCAAGCTGGGCTTCCTGACGGATGAGGACGTCACCAACTTTCTCTCCCGGCAATACGGAGTACCCGCCATCAATCTCTCCTACTTCGAGATTGATCCCTCGGTCGTAAAGCTGATTCCGTTCGAAACCGCAAAGCGTTACCAGATTCTGCCGCTGAGCCGGGTTGGGGCTTCGCTGACCATCGCCATGGTGGATCCGACCAACGTCTTCGCCATGGACGATATCAAGTTCATGACCGGCTTTAACATCGAGCCGGTGGTGGCCTCCGAAAGCTCGATCCTGGAGGGGATCGAGAAGGCCTACGGCACCACCCAGCAGGAAGACCTTGAGCAGGTCATGCAGTCCATGACCGAGGTCAACGATGCCGACGTCGAGCTTCAATCCGAAGAAGCCGAAATGGAGCTGGCCGACCTGGAGAGAGCGGCCGACGAAGCTCCCATCGTCAAGCTGGTCAACCTGGTGCTGACCGACGCGGTCAAGCGTGGCGCCAGCGACATTCACATGGAACCGTACGAAAAAGAATTCCGCGTGCGCTTCCGGATTGACGGCGTGCTGCAGAGCATCATGTCGCCGCCGCTGAAGCTGAAGGACGCTATCACCTCGCGCGTGAAGATCATGGCCAAGCTGGACATCAGCGAAAAGCGTCTGCCACAGGACGGCCGCATCATGCTGAAGATGAGCTTGGGAGGGCGCAAAAAGCAGCTCGATTTCCGCGTCAGCACGCTGCCTACGCTGTGGGGCGAAAAGATCGTCATGCGGTTGCTGGACAAGGAAAACCTGCGACTCGACATGACCAAGCTCGGCTTCGAGCAGGAATCACTGACCAAGTTCGAGAAAGCCATTCTGAAACCGTACGGCATGGTGCTGGTGACCGGACCCACGGGGTCGGGCAAAACCAACACTCTCTACTCGTCCATCGCGCGCCTGAACACACCCGACACCAACATCATGACCGCGGAAGACCCGGTCGAGTTCCAGCTGGCCGGAGTCAACCAGGTGCAGATGAAGGAGCAGATCGGATTGAACTTTGCCGCCGCGCTGCGCGCCTTCTTGCGGCAGGATCCGAACATCATCCTGGTGGGCGAAATCCGCGACTTTGAAACCGCGGAAATTGCCATCAAGGCCGCGCTTACCGGCCACCTGGTGCTGTCCACTCTGCATACCAACGGCGCGCCGGAGACGATCACGCGGTTGATGAACATGGGTATTGAACCCTTCCTGGTCGCGACTTCCGTCCACCTGATTTGTGCGCAAAGATTGGTGCGCCGCATCTGCCGCGAGTGTACCGAAGTAATTGACATGCCGGTGCAGGCGCTGATCGAAGAAGGGTACACGCCGGAAGAAGCCAAGACGGTGAAGATTCAAAAAGGCAAAGGTTGCGGAACCTGCAACAACACCGGATACAAGGGCCGCACCGGTTTGTATGAAGTAATGGAAGTCGATGACGAGATCAAAGAGCTGGTCCTGGTGGGCGCCTCCGCACTGGAGTTGAAGAAAAAGGCGATCGAGCGCGGAATGATTACGCTGCGCCGCAGCGGGCTGATCAAAGTCGCCGCCGGTCAGACCACGCTGGAAGAAGTGGCACGCGAGACCATTCACTGAGTTTAGTAAGAACGAGTTCAGAAAGAAAAGGGGAGACTATGGCGCTTTCGTTAAGTGATCTGTTGAAACGGCTACTGGAGATGGGAGGAAGCGACCTCCACATCACCACCAACTCACCGCCACAGATCCGGGTTCACGGACACCTGGTGCCGCTGGATCTGCCGCAGATGACGCCGGCGGAGACCAAGCAACTGGCCTACAGCGTCATGACCGACTCGCAGAAGCATCGCTTCGAAGAAAACCTCGAGCTCGACTTCTCCTTCGGTCTGAAGGGCCTGGCCCGCTTCCGTGCCAACACGTTCAATCAGCGCGGCGCCACTTCGGCGGTCTTTCGTCTGATTCCGTTCGAGATCAAGTCATTCAACCAGCTGGGACTGCCGGCCATCGTGAGCAAGATGTGCGACAAGCCCCGTGGATTGGTGCTGGTGACGGGTCCCACCGGATCGGGCAAGTCCACCACCCTGGCGGCCATGATCGACAAGATCAATACCGAGCGGCACGACCACATCCTCACCATCGAGGACCCCATCGAGTTCGTGCACATGAACAAGAATTGCGTGGTCAACCAGCGCGAGCTGCACGCAGACACCAAGAGTTTTGCCGACGCGTTGCGCGCCGCCCTCCGTGAAGACCCGGACGTGGTGCTGATCGGCGAAATGCGCGATCTGGAAACCATCGAATCCGCGCTGCGTATCGCGGAAACCGGCCACCTTACGTTCGGCACTTTGCACACCAACTCGGCTTCTTCGACCATCAACCGAATCATCGACGTCTTTCCGGCCCACCAGCAGCCCCAGATCCGGGCGCAGCTATCGCTGGTGCTGGAAGGCATTCTGTGCCAGAGCCTGCTGCCCAAGTCGGACGGCAAAGGCCGCGCCATGTGCATGGAAATCATGGTGCCGAATGCGGCCGTGCGTAACCTTATCCGCGAAGACAAGATCCACCAGATTTATTCCTCCATGCAGTCGGGTCAGGACAAGTTTGGCATGCAGACGTTTAACCAGGCGCTGGCGACGGCGTACTTCCAGAAGCAGATCACGCTGGAAGTGGCCATGGCGCGTTCCAGCAATACTGACGAGTTGCAGGAAATGATCAACCGTGGCGCTGGCCTGAATCGCAACCAGCCCGCCGCCATGGCGAAGGGTGCCGCGCCCAGCAAGCGCTGAGCGGGAGCACGGTTCAGAACGTCCGTCTTCAACCGGGCAACCGCAGGGCGGACGAACGCCGGTACCAAGTTGGCGGAATGCGGGCCCGGGAAGAAAGAATTGCAGCAAGGGAGATACACATGCCAGTTTTCACGTTTTCAGGTAAGAACGAGGCCGGTCAGAAAATCAGCGGCGAACGGACCGCGGCCAACAAACAATCCCTGACCAGCCAGTTGCGCCGCGAGCGCATTACGCCCGGGCCCATCCGGGAAAAGGGCAAAGAATTTGTCATGCCGACCTTCGGCATGAACAAGGTCAAGACCAAGGACATTGCCATTTTCTTCCGGCAGTTCTCGGTCATGATCGACGCTGGTCTTCCCCTGGTGCAGTGCCTGGAAATTCTGGCGGCAAACCAGGAGAACCCGGCCTTCCAGAAAACCCTGACTGGGGTGCGCACCACGGTAGAAGGTGGCGCAACCCTGGCCAACGCCATGAAGTTGTATCCCAAGATCTTCGATGACCTGACCACCAACATGATTGAAGCCGGCGAAACCGGCGGTATTCTGGACATCATTCTGCAGCGGTTGGCCGTCTACATCGAAAAGGCTGTCAAGTTGCGGGCTGCGGTCAAGTCCGCCCTGATCTACCCGGTGTCCGTGGTCAGTCTGGCGTTCCTGATCGTGGGCGCCCTGCTCAAATGGGTGGTGCCGATTTTCTCCAACCTGTTTATCGGCCTGGGTGTCGCCCTGCCATTGCCCACACGCATCGTGATGGGGTTGAGCGCTTTTGTCGGCCAATTCTGGTGGTTCTTTATCGTCGGTATTGTCGGCACGGTTTTCGGCGTCAAGCAGATCAACAAGCACCCCAAAGGCCGGTATTACTTCGACTACGGATTGCTGAAGTTGCCCATTCTGGGTGTGCTCCTGCGCAAGATCGCGGTAGCCCGTTTCACCCGGACCCTGGGAACCCTGATCACCTCCGGCGTGCCCATCCTGGAAGGCTTGAGCATCACCGCCAGGACGTCAGGCAACGCGGTGCTCGAAGAAGCCCTGATGAAGGTGCGCAAGGCCATCGAAGAAGGCCGCACCATCGTGGATCCACTGCGAGAATCGGGAGTCTTCCCCAACATGGTGACCCAGATGATCGGCGTCGGCGAAGCTACCGGCGCGATGGATGCCATGCTGCAAAAGATTGCCGACTTCTACGAAGACGAAGTGGACTCCGCCACCAAGGACATGCTGGCCATGCTGGAACCGGTCATCATCGGTCTGTTGGGCGTCATGATCGGCGGCATTGTCATCTCGCTCTACATGCCGCTGTTCTCGATGATCGCCAAACTGGCAGGCTAACTACAAGGGCAGTCGTCAGTCGTCGGTCAGCAGTCGTCAGAAAAAGCTGAAGACTGACGACCGACGACTGATTCAGGAATCTGGATCTCGCATGCAATCCATGTTCGATGAGCGGCTTTGGCTGAACTGGTTGGTCAAGGTTCGAATCATCATTCTGACATTCTTGTTGGGAATCGAGTTGGCGATCGCCCGGCTCACTCCTAACCCGTTTCCCCTTCGCTTCTTCGTCAATTCCATTCTGCTGTGGTACACGATTTCGGTGTTCTACCTGCTGCTGCTCTCTTTCTGGGAGGAGCGCCGCATCCAGTCGCTGCTGCAAGTCATAACCGACTTGGTCATGGTCACGCTGGTGGTTTATGCCACCGGAGGTGTGGACAGTTCCCTGAACTTCCTGTATCCGCTGGTGATTATCGTCGCCTGCATCCTGCTGCCGCGGACCTGGGCTTACCTTACCGGAGCCCTGGCCTTCATCCTGTACGTAACCGTCCTGGAGCTGACCTATTACGAATTCATTCCTTCGTATTCCACGACTCACCCGGGGCTGGGAGCACTGCAGGCCATTATCTTCGTCAATCTCTTCGGTTACCTGGCGGTGGCATACCTGGCCGGATTGCTGGCGGCCAAACTCCGGCAGGTCGACGTAAAGCTGACGCACACCCGGGGGGCGCTCGAGGATCTCCAGGCGCTGCACGAAAATATTATCCAGTCCATCAGCGGTGGCCTCATCACCACCGGACTCGACGGATATGTCACTCTGGTAAACACGGCCGCGCAAAAATTGCTGGAGCGCCCGGAGAGCAATCTTCTGGGACATCCCGTCGACCAGCTCTTTCTCGACCCCTTGCCCAGCGTAGGCTCGGAACGCGCACATGGAGAAGTGCGCTTCGTGGCCTCAAACGGCTTCTGCAAGACTCTGCGGGTCATGGCGACCGCACTGGCGGTGCCAGGCCGGAAAACTATCGGGTACGTCTATACCTTCGATGATTTGACCGAAATCCGGCGCCTGGAAAGGGATCTGCGTATCCAGGACCGGCTGGCAGCGGTGGGCCGGCTGGCGGCCGCGATTGCGCACGAAATCCGCAATCCTCTGACCTCGATTGCCGGCTCGGTGAGCATGCTCTCCGGCATCGCCGATCTGAGCCACGAACACCGCCAGCTGCTGCAGATTGTCATGCGTGAGTCGGAACGGCTGAACGGCATCATTACCGATTTTCTGGCGTACTCCCGGGGCAAGCAATATCAATTCTCCACAGTCGATCTTTTGCCGCTGATTGAAGACACGCTCACCTTGCTGGAACATCGGCTGGTAGCGCAGAACACGGGCATCCGGATCGAACGGCGCTACGGCTTTCCCCACGCGTTTACCCTGGCCGATGGCGACAAGATCAAACAGGTGTTCTGGAACTTTTGCGAGAACGCAGTCCGCGCCATGACTTCGGGGGGAGTCCTCACAGTTTCGTTGGAGCAAATCGGAGACGACTGGCAAATCAACTTCGCCGACACCGGACCAGGCATGAGCCGGCAGTTGGTGGAGAAGATTTTTGAACCCTTCCAGTCCCAGTTTGAAGGCGGCACCGGGCTGGGTTTGGCCATCGTGTATCAGATTGTCCAGGCGCATGAAGGCAAGGTGTGGGCCCGCTCCAAGGTAGGGGAGGGCAGCGTTTTCGTCCTGCGGCTGCGCCGGATGGCGGTTGCAGAAGGCGTCTCCGAGGAACGGCGCGTTGCCAAAATGCCAACTTCTGCTCCGGCGGGAGAAAGCATCGCAGCCGCGGCCGGGATCGGAGGTCGAGCGCATGGGTAACATTCTGGTGTGCGACGACGAGCGCTCCATCTGCGAAATGCTGGATATCGCCCTGCGCCGCGAGGGCCACAAGATCGAAACCGTAAACTCGGGAGAGGCCGCGAAGAAGAAACTCGATAGCGCCCTGTATGACGTAGTCGTGACCGACATCAAGATGCCCCATACCGATGGCATCGAAGTACTGCGCTACGCGCACCAGGTCTCGCCCGACTC
>WNFA01001571.1_pt1 | contig 18675 bp, 18 predicted proteins | sample 5400481 | NCBI WGS metagenome assembly WNFA01 (sample SAMN13153340, study PRJNA577476) | soil metagenome | isolation source: 120 cm saprolite under Douglas fir tree site 2 hole 1 replicate 2 | place: USA:California | collected 2015-04-18
CTTCACTCTTGACGAGCCCCCGCCTTCCCCGGTACCATTCATTCACGTTTGCTCTTCGGAGCAGACCTTGGATTTCATGCAGAGTGGCTGAGGGACGAGCCCTGAGAAGCCACGACAACCGGATCAGAATTCATTTTCTGGTCGCCCGGTGTCAACTCTCGCCCTACACAGGGGGAACATGAGATTCGGGGTGCAGAATTTCCAGCATCTCGTTCCTCTTTCCTCCTATACCAGGGAAAGAGGATTTCGACTTTTAGGGCACTTTCCGGACGGCTCGTCCCGCCAGCTACTCCAAAGCGAGTAGCGCAATGACCTACGAATTACGCTGTCGGGAATGTGGAAAAACCTGGGGAAACCACCCCCGTTCCATCTGCGACGATTGTTTCTCTCCTCTCGAAGTTTTCTACGATTACGACGCGGTGCGCTCCACCTTCACCCGCGAGCGGATTGCCCAGGGCCCGGCCAGCATGTGGCGCTATTCGGCCTTACTGCCGCTGCCGCAAGACTATCGGCCCACGGTTCCAGCCGGTTTTACCCCACTGCTGGAGGCGCCACGCCTGGCTCAAAAGCTGGGCGCGCAGCACCTCTATTTGAAGAACGACGCGGTCTGCCAGCCCTCCCTGAGTTTTAAGGATCGCGTCGTCGCAGTGGCCTTGTCGCAGGCCCGAAACTTTGGATTCGACACCGTTTCCTGCTCCTCTACCGGAAACCTGGCCAACTCCGTGGCGGCTCAGGCGGCGCGCAACGGATTCAAGGCGGTGATTTTTATCCCAGCCGATCTCGAGCCCGCGAAGATCGTGGGCACGCAGGTTTTTGGCGCCAAGCTGGTGCGGATTTCCGGCAGCTATGATCAGGTCAATCGCCTCTGCTCGCAGATCGCCGACGAGCGGCACTGGGGATTCGTCAACGTGAACCTGCGTCCTTATTACGCGGAAGGTTCAAAAACCGTCGGCTTCGAAATCGCCGAACAACTCGGCTGGCGCCTGCCTGACAATGTCGTGTGCCCCATGGCCGGCGGATCGTTGATCATAAAAATCAAGAAGGCGTTTGAGGAACTGATCGAGCTCGGGCTGGTGGAAGGGAAGCCGGTTAAATATTTCGGAGCGCAAGCGACGGGCTGCTCTCCGATTTCAACCGCGGTAAAGGCCGGCAACGTTGACATCGAACCACAGAAGCCCACGACCATCGCGCGCTCGCTCGCAATCGGGAATCCGGCGGACGGCCATTATGCGATCAAAGTAATCACTCAGAGCGGTGGCTGGTCGGAGGACGTTTCCGATGCCGAACTGGTCGAGTGCATCCAGTTACTGGCTGAGTCGGAAGGAGTCTTCACGGAGACGGCCGGCGGCGTGACGGTGGGCACGGCGCGCAAGCTTTACAACCAGGGACGGATTTCACCCGACGAAACCACCGTTCTGTGCATCACCGGCAACGGTTTGAAAACCACCGATGCGCTGGCGGGCAAGTACGAACTCGAAGAGCCCATCGCGCCGAAGTTCGCCGAATTCGAGAAATACATGGAACGGACGCTGGACACTCCTGAAACAGCAGGTTCCGAAAAAGATTTGCCCGAGACCGTGGGGGCCTAAGTGACTATTACAGTTCAAATTCCGACGGCCCTGCGCCGGCTGACAGCAGGTAATGCGCGAGTCACTTGCTCGGCGGCGAATCTGGGAGAACTGTTTACCGCGCTCGATCAGCAGTTCCCCGATCTTAAGTCTCACCTGCGCGATGAATCCGGCGAGATTCGCCGTTTCCTCAACGTGTATGTGAACGAAGAAGATATCCGCTTTCTGGGCGGGAAGGCGTACGCGTTTCAAGATGGAGATGAAGTCCTGCTGGTGCCGTCTATCGCCGGCGGCGCGCGCTAAAGTCTTTGTCATCCGCTCAGGATGACAAATTAGAAATTAACTCAATCTGCCCAGGGCTGCGGCTTGCGATCCCAACGATGACTCTTTAACTTACCTAGCAGCGCCGCATCGAGCGGGCCGGCGTCGCTCATCGCAATATTGTGTCGCACGTGATCCAGCTTTCTCATTCCGACAATAATCGTGCTGACGGCAGGATTCGAGAGAATGAAGCGCAGCGCCATTTCCGGCATGGTCATCCCCACCGGAAGCACCGCCTTTAATTTCTCCACCCGCTCCAGCGTCGGGATGAGGTTCTTGGGGCCGAAGTACATGGCGCGCCAGTCGCCTTCGGGGAAGGTCGTTTGCGGCGTCATCTTTCCGCCCAGGCTGCCTTCGTCGAGCGGCACACGCGCGATTACGCCGACATTTAGTTCCTCGCACACGTGAAAGAGTTTGTCTTCGGGCGCCTGGTCGAAAATGTTGTAGATCACCTGCACCACGTCCACCAGGCCGGTGCGCAGGGCCCTGAGACCGTTTTCCGGCTCCCAGCGGTTGAGGCTGAGACCGAATGACCGGATACGTCCGTCGCGCTTGAGTTTCTCGACCGTGCCGCGGAATTCCGGTTCGTCGGTCCAACTGTCGTCCCAAACGTGAAACTGCAGCAAGTCGATGGAGTTGGTCCTTAGTTGTTTCAGAATCAAGTCGGTGTGCTTGAAAACATGGTCAGCGGGAAAGACGTCCTGATACTTGTACGCGGGCCGGGCCGGCCACTTACCATTGAGCGGAGGAATCTTGGACGCCGCAAATAAACGCTTGGCAGGATTGGGCGGTGAAGGATTCCGCGACAGAATTTCGCCCAGCAGGCCATCGCTCTTTCCCTGGCCGTAAGCCCAGGCGGTGTCGAAGAAGTTGCATCCCAGATCGGTTGCCAGTTGAAGGGCAGCCAGAGACTCGCGATCCTCGGAGCCGCTCCACCCGCTCATGCCCCAGAGCCCGTGGGCCATCTCGCTGACTTCATAACCTGTACGGCCGAGCTTCCGGTATTTCATGGTTCTCCCAGTGAGGTGAAAGGACTTAGATTGTATTCGTTACCTAGGCGAAAATAAATTTGTACAGCCAAAAAAATCGCCGTATAATCTAACTAACTGGTTAATTAATAGGAGATCGGCCATGAAGGCTGCCGTATCCAAGCCGCGGTTGGGTTCCCGGGGGCGTCCCGAAGAAAGCCGCGCCGCCATCCTGGAAGCCGCGGTGCACGAATTCTCCCAGGAAGGGGTCGCGGGCGCGCGTATCGACGCCATCGCCGGGGCCGCGCGCGTCAACAAGGCCCTTCTCTACTACTACTTCAAAGATAAGGGCACACTCTACGGCGCCGTGCTCGACCAGGCGTTCGGAGGATTGACCAGCACGCTCATGCGCATTCTGTCGCTTGACCTGCCCCCTCGCGAGAAGGTGTTGGCATACGCTGGCGGTCATTTCGATTACATCGCCAGTCACGCACGGTATCCCCGCATCGTGCAAGCGGAGATGATGCGGGCTGGGCGGGGAGGGTCAGCCCAGTTTCAGCGCATCGTGAAGCATTACTTTCGGCCCCTCGCCGCCAAACTCGCCGAGGTGATCAGAGACGGGCAGGCCCGGGGCGAGTTTCGGCCGGGGAACCCGGAGCAGTATCTGCTTTCGATGATCGCGGTCGTGGTTTTTTATTTTATTAATGCACCCATGATGAAAATGGTCAGCGGGACCGATCCCTTATCTCCGGAGCGGGTTGCCGACCGGCGAGCCGCAGTGCTGGACTTTATATCCGCGGCCCTGTTCCGCCCCGACGCCACTCCAAAGGAGGTATCCCGTGAACGCGCGCAATAGATTCCTGATCATCCTCGGGATCATTCTCGCCGCGTCGACGATCTATTATCTGGTTTCGACGCCTCGCTCCAGCGATCTGGTGCTGATCGGGACCGTAGATTCCAACCAGATTATCGTCAGCCCGCAGATGCAGGGCCGGATCGCCAAGTTACTGGTGGATGAAGGAACCCAGGTCAAACAAGGCGACTTGATCGCTGTACTCGATCCCTCGGAACTGGAAGCGGAAGCGCGGGCCGCGGCGGCTATGATCGACAGCCTGCGCTCGCAAGTCTCCGCCACGCAAGCCACCAAGGAAGCAACCCAGGGTTCGACTTCTAGCAACGTGGTAAACGCACAGGCACGATTGCAATCCGCACGGGCCCAGTTGCTGCAGGCGGAAGCCACGCTGCAGCGCACTGAGAGTGACAGTCGCCGCATGATTGAATTGGCAAAGCAGGGGGTCGCCTCCGACCAGGACCGGGTACAGGCGGAAAGCAATCTGAAAGCGCAACTCGCGACCGTGCAGTCGCTGAAGGACCAGGTGAGCGCGGCCGACGCTGATTTGAATGCGGCGCTGGCCAACACTCACCAGGCCCACGCCGCAGCCAGCACTGTGCAATCGACGCGCGCACAACTGGCCAACGCTGAGGCTCAATTGAAGGAAGCGGAAGTCCGATTGGGGTACACCAAGATTTATGCGCCGGTGAGCGGAACTGTTTCCGTGCGCGCCGCCCGCGAAGGTGAAGTGCTGACCGCAGGGCAGCCCATTGTCACGCTCATGGATCTGGGCGACACCTGGGTGCGCGCTGCCATTCCTGAAACCGAATCCGACCACATCGGATTGGGAGACACGCTGCGCATTCGTCTGCCAGGAGGGACGCTAACCTCGGGAAAAGTGTTCTTCAAATCCCCAGAAGCTGATTTCGCCACTCAGCGCGACGTCAGCCGGCGCAAGCGCGATATCAGGACGATCGTGCTCAAGGTTCGTCTGGACAACCCCAAAGGCGATTATGTGCCCGGGATGACCGCGGAAGTGCTGGTCTCTCCCGATCAACTTAAGGCCACCGCGCCGAGCCGGGCTGAGGCTTCGGATAAGCGGCAGTAAGTAGAAACCATGGTTGCTGACTTCAAACCGAACGGCTCCCCGACGAGTCCGCCTCCTGTCGACAGACGTGGTCCGTCTGCGACTGCGGGGAACGCCATCGAGGTCGATCATATCGTCAAGAAGTACGGCGAATTCACCGCTGTGGATGACGTTTCCTTCAACGTGAAGGAAGAAGAAATCTTCGGTCTGCTGGGTCCCAACGGGGCGGGCAAGTCCACCCTGATTCGGATGATGACCACCCTCATTCCGATCACGGCGGGCACGGCCCGCATCGCTGGGCACGACGTCAGCAAGGATCCCGATGCGGTACGCCGCACTATCGGCGTGATTCCCCAGGCGCTCACCAGTGACCTCGACCTGACGGTGGAAGAAAACCTCAGTATCTATGCGAAGCTCTACGATGTTCCGGCGAACAAGCGAAAAGACACCATCGACGAACTGCTGGGGTTGGTGGATCTGACGAAATGGCGCGAAGCACAAACCAAGACACTCTCCGGCGGCATGCGGCGGAGACTGGAAATCGCCAGAGGATTGGTCCATAGCCCTCGCATCTTTTTCCTCGACGAGCCCACCACGGGTCTCGATCCCGTCTCCCGCGTGGCGGTGTGGGAGATGTTGATGAAGATCAAATCGCACCGGCAGCTTACGATTCTGATTACAACTCACTACATGGACGAGGCCGACCGTCTGTGCGACCGCATTGCCATCGTGGATCACGGCAAGCTGGTGGCGCTGGATACTCCTGCCGCGCTAAAAGCGAGCGTGCCCGGTTCCGATGTGATCGAGGCCCAATTCGATAATGCGCCTGCCGACTGGGAGCAACGGTTGCACGCGCTGAGCGGCGTTACCTCGGTGCAGCACGAGGGCGCCGGCATGTACCGCATCTTGACCGGCGACGGATCGCGTACCACCACCGAACTGGTGGAAGCGGCGGTGCAGGCCGGAGTGATCGTGAAATCGCTTTCGGTGCAGAACACAAGCCTGGACGACGTCTTCGTCCATTACACGGGACGGCAGTTGCGTGACGAACTGGTAAAAGCGCACAGTTTTGTGATGCCGCCCAGACCAGGAATGCAGCCATGAACCGGATGATGGCCATTGTCGAGCGCGAAATGCGCAAATTCTTCCGCTCCCCGGCACTGATGTTTGTGTCGATGATCTTCCCGCTGGTGCAGCTCATCGTTCTGGGGAATGCTTTCGGCGGCAAGATACGCGACGCCCGTCTGGGCCTGGTCGATCAGGACGGAGGAACGCAGGCGTTAAGAATCCGCGAGGCGTTTGATTCCGTCCGCGCCAACATGCGGACGTTTGAACCGATCTACTACAGCGACCCCAAGAAGGCGATGGAAGATGTGCGCAACGGAAAGATTGAAGGGGCGGTCATTATTCCGCCCCAGTACTCCCGCAAGGTTTACGAGCGCGACCAGCCGCAGATCGGGCTGGTGGTGGATAACAGCGACAATTTCATGAGCGCGGCGCTCGAAGATGAACTCATTCAGATCACCAACGCGCTGAACAACCCCGTGGTCGAGCCCCGGATCTTGCAGCAAAGCGTATTGCAGATCGTCGAACTGTATCCCTATATCGAATACATGAAGTTTCTCTTGCCGGGCTCGATCACGCTGGCGATATTCATGTCGGTCATGATTGGCGGGGGCATGCTCTACATCGACGACAAAGCCCGCGGAGTTCATGAAGGCTATCTGGTAACTCCCATCACCAAGACGGAACTGGTTCTCGGGCTCAACGCATCGAGCGCGGTGAAGGCGGTGATGGTGGGAGTGGTCATCACGGTGGTAGGGTCGCTGCTGGCCGGAGTAGGGACTCTGTTCAGCTTTTCCACCGCGGTGGGCTTATTCATAATGATCGTGCTGACCGCCGTGGCCTTGAACACGATGATGTTCCTGCTGGTGGTGCGGGTCGACGATCCGCTGGTGCCGCGCGCAATTTTTGGGATTCTGAATACGCTCCTGTTTTTCCCCAGCGGCGCGGTCTATCCCATCCAGGCATTTCCCTGGTGGCTGCGCGGTATCGCCAAGGTGGACCCGTTCACTTTCGCCGTACATGGCTTCAAAGCATTGTTGCTGAAAGAAGCCGGATTGTCGGCCATCGTGCCCGACATGATCTATCTCTCCCTGTTCGCGGTGGTTGCGCTGAGCATCGCGACGCCCTTGTTCAAGCGAACCCTATAACCGCCGAGCACTTTAAATGTCATCCTGAGCGGAGCCATCTCGTTCGCTTGCGAACGGGATGTTGGAGTCGAAGGACCCCTGCATTGCAACGACGTGATCCCTCATGGGATTTCGCAGCGAATCCTGCATTGAATCTACAACTGCTCCTTCATCGAGCGGACGCGTCACTCAAAGGGTCTTCGACTCCGCAGCTGCTTCGCCGCGCGAAGCAGCTCCTCCGCTCAGGATGACATCGGGAACTTTTACCTGCGTCCGGCAATCTATTATGCTTAGACACCATGACTCTGCTGGATGCTGAAGAATACGATCCCGGCCCGGCGCGCCGTCGCAGGATCAGGATCACCAGCGCTTTACTGGTTGTCCTCATACTGGCGGCGTTGGTGTGGATGAATTGGTACTATCCGGAGAAGCGCGTGGTCGACAAGTTCTTTGCCGCGCTGAAGAACAAAGATTACGAGACCGCCTACGGAATTTATTTTGCCGATCCGAAGTGGAAAGAACATCCCGAAAAATATTCGCGATATCCCCTGAACCAGTTCACCCAGGATTGGGGCACGGGCGGACAGTGGGGCGCAATCAAGAGCTACAACGTGTATGGGGCCAGCACCTGCGGCGGAGGCGGAAGCGGCGTGGTGGTGGACGTGGTGGTCAACGACCGCGCCGAGCACGCGCAACTGTGGGTGGAGAAGTCGGATAAGACCCTGAGCCCGCCGCCCTGCGAGCTGCTCTTTCGTTGAGTTCGGCGCTGGATCGCGAAATGCCGTGGTTTTTGGGACAGGGTGCGATTTTCCCTAGTCCGTGTCGCAACTATTCTTTCGCCCTTTCAGGGCTGCGTCATTTCCCACCTTTCACCCACGGCTTGCGCCGTGGGCTGCATTCTTGCGCCGCTTCGCGGCTGGTGTGGGGTGGTGATCGTGGGGAACGCCGATCGGGGATGAGTTTTGGGAGGGCACGACTTCAGTCGTGCCCCAAGGCCAGCAACTGGGTGCGGCTTCAGCCTCTGGGGGTGGCTGTTCGATCCGCCAGTTGCTCCAGCGTTTTATGCAGCGACGCCTCATCGCCTACGTTGAGGCATGTCTTCGAGCGGTCGATCTGCCGCGTCAGGCCGCAAAGGACCTTGCCCGGGCCGACTTCCACGAACATCTGCATTCCTTTGGCGATCAGCAGGCACATAGATTGGTTCCACTTGACCGCGCCGGTTACCTGCCGAACCAGAGCATCCCGCGAGGCATCAGCGTCTTCCAGCAAGGCCGCGTCGACGTTGCATACCACCGGAACCTTGGGCTTCTGAAATTGCACAGACTTCAAATCCGCAGCCAGCCGGTTCTGCGCAGGCATCATCAGAGAGCAATGAAAGGGCGCGCTGACGGACAGCATCACCGCCCGCTTGGCGCCACGCTCGCTGGCCAACTTGGCGGCACGCTCGACCGCCGCAGTGTGTCCGGAGATTACGATCTGTTCCGGTGAATTGATGTTGGCGGGCTGGCAGACCTCGCCTTGCGCGGCGTCGGTGCAGACCGCGATGAGTTTCTCCAGGTCCATCCCGAGGACTGCGGCCATGGCTCCGACCCCGACCGGAACCGCCTCCTGCATATATTTGCCGCGGTTGCGTACGGTGCGGACGGCGTCGGAAAAGCTCAGCGTGCCTGCGGCTACGTGGGCCGAGTATTCGCCGAGGCTGTGGCCCGCGACAAAGCTGGGGCTCACGCCCTTCTCCTCCAACACTCGCCAGGCTGCGACCGAGGCAGTCAGGATAGCCGGCTGCGTGATTTCCGTCATCCGCAGTTTTTCTTCCGGACCCTCAAAGCAGAGTTGGGACAACTTGTAGCCGAGGGCTTCATCGGCTTCGTCGAAAGTCTGCCCGGCGACGGGATATTTTTCCGCCAGTTCCTTGCCCATGCCCACGGCCTGCGATCCCTGGCCGGGAAAGAGAAATGTGATTTGAGGTGTGGTCATTTTTAAGTTGTCCCGACCAGAAAACACGTAGGCCAAGACGTCCTCGTCTGGGCAGGCGAGCACAGCTCGCCAGGGATTACCGAGCTGCGCTCGGCGGGCAGGTGAGGACACCTGCCCCTACGAAAACATTAGGTGCTTACTGTAACCGGGGGCCGCAGGCTCGCCACCTCTTTTGCAATCTTGACGTTGATATTTCGCTCGGCGAATTCGGCGGCCACCCGCAGGGCATTCTTGATGGCGTTCATATTTGACGACCCGTGGGTGATGAAACACACGCCCCTCACGCCGAGTAACGGTGCGCCCCCGTATTCGGTGTGGTCCAGGCGCTTTTTGAAATCGTGGAAGGCGCTGCGGGAGAGCAGATATCCCACCTGGCGGGTGATGGTGGCTTTCAAAGTTTCCTTGAGCGTGGCGCGCACTAGGTTGGCTACGCCTTCGGACGTTTTCAACGCCACATTTCCCACGAAGCCGTCGGCGACGATTACGTCCACTTTGCCGCTGTAGATGTCGCGGCCTTCCACGTTTCCGATGAAATTCAACGGCAATTGCTTGAGCAACTGGAAGGCCTCACGCGTCAACTCGTTGCCTTTGGTTTCTTCCTCTCCGATGGAGAGCAATCCTACCCGCGGGCGCCGGGTGCCGAACATGCTGCGAAAGTAGATTTCGCCCATGACCGCGAACTGTTCCAGATTCTCCGGCTTGCAGTCCACGTTCGCACCCACGTCGAGCAGGATAGCAACTGTGCTGATGGCGGTCGGAAAGACAGCCGCCAGCGCGGGGCGATCCACTCCCGGGATCCCTCCCAGCACCATTTTTGCCGTGGCCATGGCCGCGCCGGTGTTGCCCGCAGTCACGAAGCCGGCGGCGCGGCCTTCCCGGACCAGCCTCACGCCTACGTGGATCGAGGAATCGCGCTTGGAGCGGACCGCCTGGACGGCTTTATCGTCCATGGTGATGACTTCGCTGGCATGAATGATCTCAATGGGAAGTCCGGAGGCAGAGTGATAGCGGTCGAGCTCGGCCCGCAACTCGGGTTCGTTCCCAACCAGAAGAGTGCGAACGCCGTGGTGCCGCGCGGCCTGAATCGCACCTTCGATTTCAGGCTTCGGCGCCCGGTCCGAGCCCATCGCGTCCAAGGCTATGACGCTTGGCATGGAGAGTTCAGGCTAGCTGGCTTCTTTGACGTCCAGGACTTCACGGCCCTTATAGTAACCGCACTTGGGGCAGGCGCGGTGCGGCATCTTGCGCTCGTGACAGTTGGGGCACTCGGAGAGCGAGTGGCTTTTCAGTGCGTCGTGAGCGCGACGAGAGCTGGTGCGCGCCTTGGAGTGTCGCCGTTTCGGATTTGGCATGATTCCTCTGGTTTTCTTTGGAACTTAATTTCGTTCTAATGTTTTGAAGATCAGTGATCCAGCTTGCCGCGAATATCTTTCAGCGCCGACCAGCGCGGATCCTCCGCCGGCTCGGCGCAGGCGCACGGTTCGACATTCAGGTTCTGGCCGCAGTGCGGGCAAAGCCCTTTGCAGTCGTCGCGACAGATGACTTTCAGGGGAAGAGCCAGCAAGACCTGCTCTTGCAAGACATCTTCCAGCAGCAGCCCCTCACCCTGATAATAGCTGACCTCGGCTTCGGCCGCAGTGACGGAAAGCTCTTCGCGGCCCGCGTCCGCGCCCTGGGGGCGGTACAACAAATCGAACGGGTGGACAACGTCCTGGACAACCGGCTCGAGGCAGCGGGCGCACGCTAACTCAACCCGCGTAGAAAGTTTCCCGCTGAGGCGTATATCCTTTACTATCTGATGCTTGCCGTGCTGTTCTTCGACCAGTTGCGCCCGCCCGGCGGCGAGCAGGGCTTCCACCTGCCGCAGGTCTTCGCCTAAATCGAGCACACCCGGGCGAACTACCTCTTCAAAATCAATGGGATGCTGCTCCAGTTCTTGCAGTTCGATAAACATCAGGCACCCCCCGCGCCGCCAACCTCGTACCGCGAAGACCCGCGGAAGCACGCTCTGAAGAGCAGGTTCTCCAGGAAGTAAACTCAAGAATAAAGGGCGTGGAAAAAGGTGTCAAGGAAGGGACGGTGCTCTGTGTGGGGCGGACCTGTCCTGAGCGAAGTCGAAGGAGCCCCCGCCCGCCGCCTTTGACTTTGGCCTAAAAGCACGAGCGTTAAGGATCGCACGCTCTTGAGCTGCTAGCTTCTGGCTCTTAGCTGGAACTAGCAGCCCACAGCCAGAAGCGCACGTTAAAGCCGCGTATCATGATGGCTGCCAGCCTGCTGAACTTGAATCATCCATGAGCCAGAACCCCGCCCCCACCAAGGGGCTACTCAATCCCAGGGCCGTTTTTCTTCCGGAATTTGTCGCCGCGAGCGTGCTGCTGCTGGCATTTCTCCTGCGACTCTGGAAGGCCTCCGGCACATTTTTGAACATGGACGAGGCCATGCACTGCCTGGCCGCGAATACCCCGTCGCTGGCGGAGGCCTACCGGGCGAGCCTGGGCCTGGCGCATCCTCCTCTGCTGATTCTGGTGCTGAATCTGTGGCGGAAACTGGGAACGTCAGAGCTCGCTCTAAGAATGCCGTCTGTGATCGCGGGCACGATCTTCTGCTGGGTGTTCTTCAAATGGCTGACGCGTCTTTTGGGCCCGACCGTGGGATGGGTCGGCTTCGCCCTGGTCTGTTTTCTTCCGCCACTGGTCGAGCTTTCGGCCGAGGTTCGCCAGTACGCACTGCTGCTCTGCTTTCTGATCTCAGCGGCGTACTTTCTTGAGCTGGCGCTGGCGGAAACATCCGTGGGCAAGATGTTGCTTTTTTTCGTCTGCCTGTATCTCGCAATGCTCACTCACTTCTCGGCGATTTTCTTCGCCGGCGCCGTCGGACTTTATTCGCTGTGGCGGCTGATCGGCACACGGCCCTCGCGGCGCATTGTCGCCATCTGGATCGTCGGGCAGGCTGGAGCGCTGGGACTTCTGGCCTTCCTCTACCGGACACAAATTTCGAACCTGAAAGACAGCGCAGCAATGCAGCGGCACGTGCAAGTCTTTTTGTCCAACTCCTATTTTCACCGGGGACACGACAACCTGCTCTTGTTCGTATTCGCGAGAACTTTCGGAGTTCTTCAATACACCTTCGGACAGCTTGCGGTTGGCGATATCGCGGGCGTGCTGTTTGTGATTGGGGTTGCGCTGCTGCTGAAGGGAAACGGAGTTCGGGGTCGTAGAATGCAGGACCCGCTTAGGCCGTCTTCCCGCCAGGTGGGAGTTTTTCTGCTGCTGCCCTTCCTGATCAACTGCGTGGCCGCGATGTTCGACCTCTATCCGTATGGAGGAACGCGCCATTCGGCCTTCCTTGTTCCGTTCGCAGTGGCGGGCGTCAGCTACGCGATTGCTAAGCTGGCCCGCCAAAGACTGGCCCATGCCCTGGGCACGGCTCTTCTCATCATTGCGGTCTGCCAGGGCGTCGGACGGCCACATCGCCCGTATATGCTCCGTGAAGATCAGCGCCGCGCCAACATGACGCAGGCGATGGATGCGATCCGGCAGCAAGTTCAGCCGGGTGACACCCTCTTTGTAGATTTCCAGACCAGCTTCCTGCTCAGGTTTTATCTCTGCCCTGAAGTTGACGATGGGGAATTCTCCGCTTCTGGCTTCAGGACATTTTCCTGCGCCGGCAAGCGCGTGATTGCCACCAACTCAGAAACGAACGTCCTGACTGCGGACACGTTCGCGCGCCGCTGGACTGAAATGGTGAGTGCCTATGATTTGAAACCTGGTCAAACCGTCTGGATATTTCAAGCGGGATGGGACATCGGACTGGCGCGCGAGCTGCAGGAGAAAGTTCCGGAGTTTCACGATCTCAAGTACGAGTCATTCGGCCGCAATATTTCGCTGTTCAAGATGACCATCGGCAACCCGCCAGAGTCTACCTCAGCTCACATCGGCCCCCACTCAGGCTGGGCAGCGCAGCAAAGCATCCCAGCCTTCTTTTGCAATCAGCGGGACCATAATCAAAGCTGCAATAGGATCAGCCCACCACCATCCCACCAACGCGTTGAGCGCCACACCCACGAGAATGACCAAAGCCAAGCAACCGTCCACAAACGTTACGCGAGCCTCCGTGTTAAGCACCGCACTATCGAGCTCTCGGCCTGTCGTGTGCTTTCCCCATGCCAGCAAGAGCATCACCGCGACGGTCGCACCGAGCCACACCAAACCGAGTTCCGATGTGCCGGGATGTACCTGCTCGGCTAGCACGTACAAGGCCTGCCAGAGCACGTAGACAACGAGGGCCAGGAACGACCAGCCGATCATGCGAAGCCCTTCACGCTCACGGACGGCATACACGTTAGCAGGCGCTCCCTTAAGCTGCCAGACCACCACAAGCGAAGCAAAGATTTCGATGAGGGAGTCCAATCCAAAGCCGACGAGTGCTACGGAACGTGCCCAAAGCGCCGCGCTTATGAGGAGGGCTGTTCCCGCGACATTCCAGGCCAGCGTTAGATATTCAAGCTGCACACCACGTCGCAGCAGCTGTGCTCGCCGTTGAACCGATTCCATTTGACTCAGCTCAGGATCGGCAGTGCGCGAATCCGCTTTTTGGTCGCGGCGTAAATCGCATTGCACAGCGCGGGAGCCAGCGGCGGAACTGGCGGCTCACCTGCGCCCGTAGGCGCTTCCGTACTTTCCACGAAATACGCCTCCACGATAGGCGCCTCGTTCATCCGGATGGGCGGGTAGTCGTCAAAATTTCCCTGCACTACTCGTCCCCGCTCGATTGTGATTTGCGCATGCAACGCGTTGGCCAGCGCAAAAATTATGCCGCCCTGTATCTGCTGTTCCAGGATGTTCGGATTCACCACCTGGCCGCAATCGATTGCGCCGACCACGCGGTGAACGCGCGGCTGATCGTTTTCCATGGAGATTTCTACAACTTCAGCCATGTAGCTGTTGAAACATCCAAAGCTTGCGATGCCCTGGTAGTGTCCCGGCGCCAGCGCCTTCCCCCAGCCCGCCTTCTCGGCCGCGAGCTTCAACACACCCCGGATGCGAGCGGTCTGCCAGCCATTGACGTTTTCGTCTTTCGAAAGCAGGTGGAGCCGCAGGTCCAGGGGATCTTTGCCGCCGGCGTGCGCCAATTCGTCAAGAAACGACTCGCTGGCAAATCCCGCCTGCAGGGCGTTGACCGAGCGCATCCAGCCCAGGGGCACAGGCGTTTCGGTCATCACATAATCGATCACCGCGTTGGGAAAGGAGTAGGTAAACGAGGTTTCGTCTTTGACCTCGGCATCGGTTCCGTTGTCGGCGGGAAGTCCTTTCTGAATATTGATCGAAGGCATCACCACACGATGGGTGAATGCAATCGGCCAGCCCGCGCCATCGAGCATCGCGCTCAGGCGGTGATAGCTGGCGGGACGATAGGTAGAGTTGCGCATGTCGTCCTCGCGAGTCCACAACACCTGCACCGGACCGCTGACGGCCTTCGAGACCAGCGCTGCTTCCACCGCATAGTCGTGTTCGAGACGGCGCCCGAACCCTCCACCGATGTATGTGATGTTGACCTTCACGTTGTCGGGATCGAGGCCTACGGCGGTGGCCACGGAATCGCGCACATCCTGCGGGACCTGAGTGGGCGACCAGATTTCGCAATTCGATCCGCGAAAATGGGCCACGGAATTGCCCGGTTCCATGGGAGCGTGGGCCATGAACGGAAGCTGGTATTCGGCTTCGATACGGCGTCCGGAGGTCTTGGCAACATCGCCGGTGGAATAGAAGGTCACGGCCTTGCCCGAAGCGGACTTCTTGAGCGAGTCAAAGATCGCCGCCGAATTCAAATCCCGGTTGGGGCCTTCGTCCCAAGTGATGTTGAGTGTGCGCCGTCCTTCCATCGCGCCCCACACGCTGTCCGCAACGACTGCGACAGCCGAGTCGCCGATCTTGCCTACATAAGTGACGCCGGTTATTTTTTTCGATTCCTTGTCATCGAAGCTCGCGACTTTGCCGCCGATGACGGGGCAACGCGCCAGCACTGCGTACTTCATATTGGGTAGACGGAAATCAATTCCATAGCCCGCGCTGCCGGTAACTTTGGTTGCGGTGTCTAGACGTGGAATCCGCCGGCCGACAATTTTGTAGTCTTTCTTGTCCTTCTTCAGGGGCGGATCGGTGGGAACAGGCAAGACTGCGGCTTTCGCAGCCAGCTGGCCGTAGGGCAAGCGCCGATTCGATGCGGAGTGAACCACGGTGCTGTTTTCAGCTTTGCACGCCGACCGCGGCACACCCCACTCCAAGGCAGCAGCGCTGATCAACATTTCGCGCGCACTGGCGCCCGCCTTGCGCAGAGGATCCCAGGTGGTGCGCACGCTGGCGCTGCCGCCGGTGGATTGATCTCCGTACAAAGTGCTGGCCCCGGCTTGCTCGACAGTGATCTGCTTCCAGTCGGCTTCCAGTTCCTCGGCCAGAATCATCGGGAGGGAAGTACTCACGCCTTGTCCCATTTCCGAGCGCGTGAGCATCACGGTAATTTTTCCGTCGGGCGCGATCTTCAAATAAGCGTTGGGGGCAAAGGTCGCTTGCGTGCCCGAAGACGCGTGCGGCAAATAGAAGCCAATCACCAACCCGGCGCCGGCAGCGGCCCCAGCGGCGAGGAATTCGCGGCGGGAGAGCGGGCTCATCGCGCGCCTCCCGGTGCCGCGGCTCGATGAATGGCCCGCCGGATGCGGTCATAGGTTCCGCAGCGGCAGAGGTTGCCGGACATAGCTTCCGTGATTTGGTCGTCGGAAGGCTGCGGCGTTTTCGCCAGCAGGGCCGCGGCCTGCATGATCTGGCCCACCTGGCAATAGCCGCACTGGGGGACGTCTTCGGCGATCCAGGCTTGCTGCAGCGGATGCAGTCCGTTGGCTGACAGGCCTTCGATGGTGGTGATGTTTTTCCCGACCGCTTGCGAAATCGGGGTGGAGCAGGAACGCCGCGCTGCGCCGTCGACATGCACCGTGCAGGCGCCGCACAATCCGGCGCCGCAACCGAATTTCGTGCCGGTCAGCTGCAGCGTGTCGCGCAAAACCCAAAGCAGCGGCGTGTCCGGCGAAACGTTAACTTTCCGCTCGCCGCCATTTACCTGCAGAGTGAAGTCTGGCATGAGGGCCCCGATTGGTTTGGATAAGGCAGATCATGGTAGCGGAAACAGGGGAAAAGGGGAATTCGCGGCGCGGTTCTGGCGGGACAAAATCGTTAACCACAGAGGACACGAAGGAGCACGAAGGAAACCCTTCAGAGTCCCCCCTTCATGCTCCTTCGTGCCCTTCGTGGTTTTCGAATTTAGGGTCGCTTGCGAAGCGCGGCCGGCTCAGGCAGTCGGCTTCTCCGCACGGCGCTGGATCGCGCGCAACCACATGCGCCGGATCATCGCGCTTCCCGGATAGATCACCCGCCAGTAGCGAGCAAATTTACGCCGCGACTGGGCGTCTGTGGCATAGACCCGGGTCTCAGTGCTGACTAGTGACTGCCCGTGACCGGAGTCGTTCACACGGAAATTGATTGCCGCAAGCGCGTATCCGGGAGCGCGCTGCGTTTTGAAATCGATAGTTGATCTTTGACTGCCGGGCGGAGCTATGACCAGTGTGCCTAACACAATCTCTCGGCCTGGCTCCTCCGCCAATAACTGGAAGGAGGTTCGGATGGCGAGCTCGAGAATGGGCTGACCTTTGGGAGCATTCAGAATTCCCGCCGGAAGCGCGCGTCCGCAGCGCCGGATCCAGGTTAGCGACCGGAAGAGCGAAATTTCGTCGGCTGTGACCCCTTTGATGGCACGGTAAACCTGATCTGCGTTCCCGTTCATTCTGAGCGAGTGGAATTCGTGAAACTGGTAGACCGGAATGAATTGGTTGAGTTGGGAGTCAGAAGATGCCGATCCCTTCTCCGTCGCCGGCCAGGCTAGACCAAGCATCATGAGCAGCAGGCCTGAGATAAGAACCAGCATGGAGCCGCCTCGATTGCCGATGCCGAGCCAGACCAGCGGCCTGACCAGCGAAGCGCAGCCCGCCAGGAACAGACTGAAGCCGCCGTAAACCAGGCCTGCGAGCAACATGGCCGTTATTTTATGGGGAAGGGATGCGAGGGTCTACCAGATGGTTTTCAGCAGAGGGCACGTGCGGATGCTCTCGTCGCGAGTAACCAGGGCCAGGCCTTCCGCTCGCGCGGTCGCGCCAATCAGGCGGTCGACCGGATCATGTGGATAGTCGTCCGGGAACTGAGTGGTAAGGGCGGCGATTTCCGGGGTAATGGGCTTGAGAGTCACACCTTCGATCAACCTTTCTACTGAATCTTCAATGGTTCCGCCAGTCCCGCCTGCTTGCGCTGCTACACTGATTTCCCATGATTTCCGGACAGGCCAACGCCAACGGCACGGCTCGCTATCGCGACCGCTTCCCCAGACTGCGCGATGTCAACCACTTCCGCCGGTCCGAGCATGTGCCCGGAGTGAGCGAGCTCTGGTTATCGTCGATCGGACTGGGGACGTATCTCGGCGAGCCCAGCACGGCCGCCGACCAGCGCTACATCGAGGCCATCGAAACCGGGCTGAGGTCGGGCATCAACGTTCTCGATACCGCCATCAACTACCGCCATCAACGCTCGGAACGAAATATCGGAGCCGTGCTCAAGCAGATGATCGAATCGGCGGACCTGCAGCGCGAGGAAGTTCTGGTCTGCACCAAGGCCGGCTATCTCTCCTTCGACGGCGACGCGCCTTCCAGCCCGCGTGACTACTTTCATCGCGAGTATGTCGCGCCTGGCATCCTCGATCCGAAGGAACTAGCCGGCGGCATGCACTGCATGTCGCCTGTGTATCTGGAGAATCAAATCGAGCGCTCACGACGGAACCTGGGTTTGGAAACCATCGACCTCTTTTATCTGCACAACCCGGAATCGCAGTTGGCGGACGTTTCCCGCGAGGTATTCCGTCAACGGTTGAAAGACGCCTTTGGCGCTCTCGAAAAGCAGGTGAAGGCCGGCAAACTTTCGTACTACGGAGTTGCGACCTGGAGCGCTTTCCGCGTGGCTGAGAGGTCGCGGGACTATATCGACCTTTTCGAATTGGCGAGACTGGCGCACGAAGTCGCCGGCGAGCACCATCGCTTTCGCTTCATCCAACTTCCCTTCAACCTGGCCATGCCGGAGGCTTACGCCTTAGCCAACCAGAGAGACGGAAAAGAGAAGATGTCAATTCTGACGGCGGCAGTGCGCCTCGGCATTGCGGTGATGGGCAGCGCCACGCTTTATCAGGCCAGGCTCACGCAGGACCTGCCCGAGTTCGTGGGCCGTGTTCTGGGCATGAAGAAAGACGCGGAAAACGCCATTCAGTTCTCGCGCTCCGCGCCGGGTCTGACGACCTCGCTGATCGGGATGGGACGCAAAGAGCACGTGGCAGCGAATTTGGAGCCAGCCTCGGCTAGCCCAACCCCGCTGCAAGATTGGAAAAAGCTGTTCACTAAAACTGGCAGTTGAGAGTCTTGAGGCCCTGAAGTCCGAGGTCCGACGCCCGAGGTCAGCTATTTCAATTCCTGCAACTTCTGAGCGGCGAATTGCGCAATCTCGCTGGCGGGATTTTCCTTTTGCATCTGCTCGTAAATGCGTTTGGCTTCAACCGGCTGCTGGCTGAACTGGTAGGTGGCGGCCAACTCCATCTGGGCTGTAGCCTTGCCCACGCTTCGAGTCGGCTTCTCGATCAGATTGTGGTA
>WNFA01001572.1_pt1 | contig 18672 bp, 10 predicted proteins | sample 5400481 | NCBI WGS metagenome assembly WNFA01 (sample SAMN13153340, study PRJNA577476) | soil metagenome | isolation source: 120 cm saprolite under Douglas fir tree site 2 hole 1 replicate 2 | place: USA:California | collected 2015-04-18
GTAGCGAATGAGCGAACCGGGAAACCCCGAAAGTGAATTCCACGTGAAGCGGATTAAAGTGGGGCGTTGAGAGTGCCGAGTCCAAAGAGGGATGGACGAAGGCGAACCCCGCCGACGAAGACTGGGTGCGCGCAGTCGGCGGACTCTCCGGGGGCGTTGAGGGCGACATGCTGAGAAGGAATGGCAGCGAAAGCTCGGAACTGCTCGCAGGCGGCCTAGGCCGGCACCAGCCGGCACAGCGAAGGCGCCGCATATAACCCGCACGACGGGGAAATTGGGGCGTGTCGGCGAGTAGGGCGGATGGGGCCGAGTAAGTGATGATGGACCGGGACACTATAACCCGGTTCGGAGCGAGGGCCCCTGGGGTAGGGCGGTCAAACCGCTCGCACGGTGGTGTTGCGCTGAGCCACGAACCTCGACACAGAGCGAGGAGTGTTCAAGGCGGCAGGCGACACGAAGGACGGACGCAAACCAAGTGACGCGATAGAGGCGCCACATGGGCAGGCCCCGTCCGCTAAGCCGGCCTTGGAGCCGTACTGGGGAAAACCCGCCGTACGGAATCTTAGGGGGGACGATGGAAACGTCGGCATCATTCGAAGCCCGGTCCGCGCCATCGTCCTACCCGACCTGCAGAGAGTCCTCCAATCACGGGATTCTCTGGTCACTTCGTCGAGATAGGCCGCCGCAGCGGCTTGATTTGGGTCCGCCGGTTCCATCCCGAACAGAAACTGTCCGACGCAGGCTGCGTGATCGGTCAACCCTCAGGGCTTCCACTTACCCTGGCAAAAAACTGTCCAAAACAGCGGAGCCACCTCTACCTGCGGCCGCACGAGGTGTTCGCACGCATGTCCGGCTTTCCCGCGATCCAGACGTTCGATCTTGGTTCGCTAGCGAGCATCCTTGCGTTCATGACGACCGTTTCTTGGACCGCGTCGGCCCGCTAGCCGTGCAAGACGCATAGCCTATCGGGAAATATCGCCGCAGTAATCGGTCGAATTGAAAAAAGTTGCCTGCTCTCGTGGCCGACCGGTCACTGGATCAGGTGGTCTTCAAAAAATAAGAAAATTGAACTCCATTTACTCGCAAACGGGCGCGCACAATCAGAGATGGCGACCGCAGCGGCGCGTAGATGACGCAATTCCGATTCGATCGTGGGCAGGAGTTCATGACTAAAGACTTCGGCCCAATATAAGTTGCGCTCACAGATCGAAAATTGCGCAAAAGCCATCTTATGCCCGCTGCGTTATCGGGCCGGCGCACGAGACCAAGATTCAAGTATCTGAATCGGGTGGTGATGACCGTGACCGCATCGAAGAGCAGCTCACTCAAACCAACTCCGGACTCGACTTCTTTGCTCCGCCTGCGAGGACCAACTCAATAATAACGGCGAACGATATGTACTTTCATGACTCAGGCCGAAAGGTTTTGCAGAAGGCGAATTCCCGCTTCTCGACCGCTTGACCCTCGCACTAGCGATTCACAACGCAGCTACTTTGAATGCATATGCCGGCCACGGACAGGTACCGACACCGAGAATTTAGGTATTTCGCACTCAGCGTTCTCTGGCGCGCGCCAAAAGCGAAACGCTTGGCAAGTGGCACCGACACGAGGCGGCGGTGAGACATGAGAATTTATGGTTAGATCGGGTTCGAGGCGCCACCTCGAGCGTGACGGGCCTGGTGTTATGTTGCAAACGGTCAGATCACGCCACACAGAGCAGAGGTTTCAAAGTGGAAACATTGAACCCCTGGGCTAGTCAAAGCCTAGACCCTGACATATAGCCGATTCAGCGCCCACCAAATCGGGATGCTTGAGATGGGGCCGAGCCTCCGGGGCTGCGGAAGATCTAGCGCATCATTACCCAATGAGAGATGCGCTCGGACCCCTATGGGATTACCTCGCTGAGTGTGTGCAACGCAGCGAATGGTTCTTTTCCTGACGTGAGCAAGAGCCGCTGTAATGGATCTTGGAACGCCGCCTTTCGAAAAGCGACCGTCCTTTCTTCGCGCGTTTTGCCGTCGATACGTGTTTCGCTGTCGAGCCTCTTGATGATTGCGTATTGGATCTCGAGTTTCGAAAGGTCTATGACCAAGGTAGAGCCCCCAAAAAATGTGACCGGGCTGGAACCGTCGTCGCTGTTGAGCTCGCGGCTTTGGATCAGGGATATGATGATCTGCGGAATATGCTGACCATCCGGGCCAATTCGGATTGAACGACGCAGTGTGTGAACCTCAAACTTGGATTCCGGTGTGAGCCCAAGCTTGGAGGCAAATTCCGGACTTTGTTCGAAAACTTTTGCTAAAGCGGAGTGAAGCTCCTCTCGCTGCTTTCTCGTCTCGATAAACAGAATCTCGCGGCTTTTAATGTAAAAGCACTTGTCGGCATATGCCTTCAACTGGTTCACGAGGATGGCACCCTGCTCGGGCGGCAGGTTGACCTTGACTCCCTGCCAGCGCAAGGTATCGACAGAAAGCGTATCTAGATCGAGCGGGTAGATTCCACGCTTCCGAAATGCTTCCACCAAGGCGACCCGATAGTTGTATCGGTCGTCGCCAACGAGATCAGCATCGGCGGTAATTATTCCGCGGAGGTACTCACCAAAGGTGATATCAACCGGCGGGATATAGTCCAGTGCTCGGATGCACATGTTTAGAACATGACCGGCGGTCTTGGACGCTTCCGTCGCGAGGCGGTGAACTAGATCGGGATGAATCGCACCGGAAGGCAGCACGCCTGTACCGCCAGTGTAGATTCGCAGTAAATCCGCTATGCGCGTCTCGTAGATCGCAAGAAAAGCATCGAAGACGGCGGCGACCAACAAGGCGCCGCGAGCGTGTGGAGTCACGAGGGTCTTATAATCTGCGGGGTCAGGTTTCAGTCTCGTCCAGGCGCCCTTGTTATCCACCTTGCCTATGGCGTCGCGTAAGGCCCCGCGTCCGCCTATGGCGCGTCCAAACTGGACCGCCAGGCTGCCGAGCATAGACTCCGATTCCAGATCGCCGCGGGTCTCGCGAATCTCATTTTCAATGATCTCCGGAATCGTGAAATGCTGCAACAGCGCCACGATGTCTGCGAACGCTTCGTGGAATGCCAGCACGTCTGCATTAGTTGGTTCATTGAAACGCCGATACATGCCATCGAGGATTGCGTGCGTCGTCTCGTGCGCCACGATGTCGTGCGAGAGGCATGCGTAAACCGTGCTGCCCGGGACATGATCGCCGGGATCGTCCGCAGAAGCTTCGAAGTAACCAAACAGCAACGCAATATCCTGTGGACTGTAGAAAGCGTTAGCCTGCTGCAGGGCATGCGGGCGCACCAGCAGCTGGCGAACGAACTGACTATCGTCCGAAGCATCGCCAGGATTGGCTTTTGGTCGCCAAAGCACTGGTCGGCCCAACGCCCGTTCGAAGTGTTCGATCGTCTTCATTGCAACCGAGTAGACCATCTGCTGGTGAAAAGCCGGATTGCCTTCCGCCGGTGGGCAACCGTCCTGTGCGAGCAGGACAGGATCGTTCAGATCTACCGGCTTATACTCAAATTTGGTGGCGTCCTGGTCAACGATTCGTAGGTACTCTCCAGTCGGCCCAGGCCCAACGTTTTCCCACCTGACTTTTAGGGTCACTTCATTTATCGACGTGGTCTCCAGATGAGTCGAAAAACTCGGATCGACGGCGTAGGCGCGGATCCGACGGAATGGTGGAGGAGGCACCTCGATCTGAGCATTGCAGGCAGGGCGTTGCGTCACAACTGCCTTTGGTGCACCGAGGACAGGTCCACCGGTGATCATCGGATAGCGATCAGCAACATGCTTTCGCAAGGCGAGTGAGGCGTTCTTATCCTGAACCACGGCATCCATAAATTTGCGGAGGTTCTGGTCACTCACCGGTTGTTCAGGATCAGAAATAATTTCTTGCAAGTCCCTATTCATTAGATAGAGCTGAGTGAGCTCGAGATTGAACATGGCCTCGCGCGGAGGGGCCGCCGCAATCCCCAACCCGGTAAGCACTCGCAGAAAAGAGAAGGAGTCGTTATCTGGGGCCGTTTTTGACAAATTCAGGTCAGGAGCGACTGCGAGCGCGGCGTTCGCCTGCAAGATGCCGTTACCGAAATACTGCCGTTTATCCTTAACTTTAGCCGATCGAAACAAAGCGTTGCGAACTGCTTCCACGCGGCGCCAGTCACGTGGCAACGCATTCTTGTGTTTCTCGTACCAGAGAGCGACGGCGGCGGCGATCTGTGGAGTAGCGGCTGAGGTGCCCTCACCGTTCAACCTGATGGTGTGACCGCAGTGATAAACCGCCCAAGGAATGTTAGGAGTGTATGCGGCAAGCGCTTCGGACATGCAACTATCAGGGCCCCAACTCCCTTGTAGGTCCTTTGGTGCGATGTTGTAGTAGGGCGCCCCGTTTGCCATTACACCGCAGACCGCGAGCGCACGATGATATCTCGCGGGATAAACGACGTGATGCGTTGGAACGTCGGCTACGTTGTTGCCAGCAGCCGCACAAACGCAGATACCTGCTTCGTAGGCATCGTTGATCGCCTCGCTCCAAGCCTTTGACGGCAAACCACCCATACTAATGGACACGACGTCACATCTTTGCTGTATGGCGTACTGAAGCGCCTTAGCGAATGCGCTGGTTGAAAATAGGATTACAGAGTTAGATATCCGTAGCGGCAATATCTCAGCCTGAGGTGCACCCCCGAGGTAATCATTCGATTCGGCAACACGTCCGCCGGCCAGGATGCCGATTGTGCCGGTGCCATGTCCCGAGTTGTCGGGAATGGCGCGACCCCGACTCGGGTCTGCCGCGGTGTTTGGATTATCGTCACCGTCGGCAAAGCTTCGCTCCAAACTCGTCAGTATGTGTTCGGGGCGTGCAGTGTGGTTTGGGTCATAGCCCACGTCGATGTGTGCGATACGCGTGCGGGGGTCGGAGAACCGCACTGCGTCGCGAGCAGAGGCGAGTTGCGCATATTCGTCCTTGAGGTGCCAGGCGAATACGGGACCGGCCACCTTATTGTGAGTGGTATCCTGGTCTTGTGGAGCGCAATCCGGAGCCGCAGCGAGCGGCCGGCCGACTGGATCAGTCGCGGTGCCGTCGAGAAAGTGTTGCGGCAGATCTGGTTCGGCAAACAGGACTGCGGACTCATCGATACCTAGCTGGTCCGCGACTTGCGCATGGGCCAAGTCCCACGGATTGGGTCCAGTCTGATCCGGTAGATCCGCCAAGTACCACGCCGGAGTTGACGTGAGACCTAGTCCGCGGTCTTGGGAGACCTCGTCGTGAAGCAGCCGCAGATTCGCGCGCGAGTTGGTCGCAGCCAGCGCAATTGTAGGTGAAAGTTTGACTAAAATACGATTTGAGCTAGCCATAGTAATCCCCTCACGCAGACCGTTACATCAACGCACTCTATGCTCGTTCACCCGCGTGGCAGTTGATGGATCGTCGCGATCATCACGCCACGTCGGGTGGTTGAAATGAATCACAAAATCGCCGTTATACGACACAACAGCGTTGTCGAAAGTCAGCCGGCCGATGCGTCTCCAATTGCTGAAAGTAACGTGTCGGGAAAGTCTCGTACCGTGCGCTGAACCTTCGTCAGTCACTTCGATATTGAAGCTGAGCGTGCGCTTAGGCGTAGGATCGCCTGGGTCGAAGATCTGCGCCATGACTTCATCGCGAAAGTCCAACGCGGCGCCTTGAATCCTCGGTTGCTCGGGCGCGACGAGCAGCCGTATGAACCGAGGGCTGCGGGTGGATTCATCAACGAGCTTCCCAAGTTCCGCGATTTGGTAAAGTTGGCGCTCCGCGGGCTCCTTGTCGACGCGTTGAAAAACGATGCCGGTGATGAGCAGGATTGGCACGCCGGCACCGCGCCGCCAGGCATGAACATCGGGAGCGTTGCGTAGCTCCGCATCGTTCATATAGTCGGTGTGCTCGCCTGCAATATCCTGCTGGGTAATGAAACTGGCGGTCCGCAAAGGCTGCGCGTGATTCACGTCCGCTGTTGGGAACAGCTTCCCTACTAGAGCCAGCGAACGCGTGTGGGCGCGTCGTGTCTCGGTGCAGCAAGTGGAATAACGTCCCACAACCAGCGCGGCGCTGCCCTTCCGGAAGTAGCCGGAGTATGCGGTGTCTTCCGTGATCTCCCACCGACCGGTTAGACAGACCCCGTTCGGGTGCAGCAGGCGCCGAAACCCTTTTCCGTCGGAGCCCCAGCGTAGATCTGCGTGAGAATCGACAGCACGGGCAGTGGCCTGTTTAAAAAGGTATCGCTTGCCGAAAGACAAGATGCCGCGCAGCACCCTTGAAAGCGTAACTTCGTAAATGGGCAACGGTTCCTGGTCATCGCGCCCCCACACTTCTTGGTAAGGATTGGCAAAAAGAGCATCACGCACCTCAGCGAAGCGCGATCCGTTATAGTGCCGATCGTCGTCGGCGATCGCTTCTGTACCAAATTCTCTCGGTTGCATATTTTTCTATCGCATCTGTAGTGCGGGAGTGTTTTTGAGCGCCATAGAGCTACGCACACAGCAGGCGTTTTGAGACACCGCGGCACATCCCGAGCCCTCCAAATGACAGGGGCGTTCAGAAGCCATTGGTGTCGCACCAAGCGCGGGCGGCCTCAACCCCCTGATCGACGGCTGTCACAAAACGGGCTTTCCTGAAGTTAAACAGATAGTCCAGTGAAACCTCAGATCGCAGTTCGCGAACCTTGATGGGTCGGCCGAACTCGCCTTGCGCGCCGCGCTCGATCGTGGCGTTGTTGTCCTCGATGCGCGCTAGTACCCGCTTGTAGCCACCGTTGGTGGTTGCTTCAAAGATGCCGAAGAAGTTGCCAACTAAGCCGTCGCGCCAATTGCCGGACGAGCTCGTAGTCCAGATTACCCAAACCTCATCAGCGCCACGGCGAATGGCCTCCTCAAGATTGCTTGCGGTGTTGAAGACGGCGTCGATGTAGGTATCGCCGTCAATGCGGACGGGTGGAAACCATACTGGCAACGACGCGGTTGCGACGAGGAAGTCCTCCGTCATTTCCGGCGGGGTGACCGAATAAAGATGGTGTTTTGAGAAATTATAGACGTTGAACGTCGCCTCGCGCCCACTGGCGCGAATCCGCTCCCAATCGAGTCCCCACGCCGGAAAGATCTTGCGCCGGAAAGCATCGAGTTTGAACAGCGACCTGGCATGGACGAGCCGCGGCAGTTGCGACCAGTTGACGTTTACGGCGGTGATCGGACTGAAGTTACGCCAGTTGTCGGCAATCTGCGCGCCGCTCATTCCCTGCACCCACATCGCAAGGTTGAAGGAAGCGGCACTGACCGCGTCGGCGTGATCGAATTCGATGCCCGCCTCATCCAGCCACACCTGCAGCACACCCGCCTGAAAGGCAATCTTGAGGCCGCCCCCCGCCAGCATCAGCGAACGCTTCGACATTGGAACCTCCTAAACCCCAAACTAGCCTTGTTCCGAATCCTCAGGCTTATCAGGAATTTATGCGGCCCCTCCGGCTGAAACATCGGACGATCGCACGTAGGCGATTCCTCTTCGCAAGTAATTTGCACCGCTGGCAACAGCGTTAGTGCGCGTCGGCGAGGATTACGTCTGCGGCTTTCTCGGCGATCATGTAGATCGGCATGACCACGAAGAAGCCCGGAATTTTGGGAAATACCGATGCGTCAACCACGCGGAGGCTTTTTACGCCGCCACGCACACGAAACGATGAGTCGAGCACGGCGTCCTCGTCATCGCCGATCTTGCACGTACACGAGGCGTGGTGGCCCCAGGCGCGATTCTGGACGAATTCTCTGATGCCCTGTGGTTTCTCCAGATCGACACCTTGCATAATTGTAGGGTGGAGCTTCAGCCCGTGTTTCGATCCCATTATAAGCAGATTGACGATCTCGACGCCCTCACGCATAGCGTGCAGATCCTTCTCAGCAGCGGTTGTGAGATTGCCATTCTGGTCGTGCTCGAAATAATTGAAGTTGACGACTGGCGGATCAAGTGGATCGTTGGATTTGAGCGAGACTTGTCCTCGAAAACGTGCGTGCGCTTTCAGCAGCAGCCAGGTCCATTTGTCGTGCGGTCCTGCGACGGCCTCCTTTGACCAATCGGTGTAGTAGCCAGTAAAGGCGCCCGGTACACCGAAGATGAACAGGTCAGGCTCGTCGTTCTCGGCAGCGCTCGAACGTGCGAGAAACCCGATGACGGCGCCGTTGGTAGAATACAGGCCCGTTCCTTTTTTGCGCCACTCCTCGAAGTACTCATCGCCACTTTCCATGCCGCGCGAAGGACCGTTGAACGTGGCGTTCTTGAGTAGCGCAAAAGGTTTGCTGGCTTGCGCCACGATGCCAACCTCGTAGCGGTCCTGCAAGTTCTTACCCACACCGGGGAGCGGGGCACGAACCGGGATATTAAAGCGCTCCAATTCTTCTGGCGGGCCGATTCCGGAGAGCATCAGCAGTTGCGGGGTATTGTACGCTCCCGCCGAGAGAATGACCTCGCGCTGCGCGCGTACTTCCTGAGCAGTCCCAGTGGGCTGCCCGATTCGGCTTAGATCACGATCGGCTCGATAGAGCCGCTCACCGGGAAGGTAGCGGACCCCAACGACGCGGAGTGGGTCTTTTTCGTCGAAGATGAGTCCGGTGACGTGACAGTGCGTGCGCACCTCGAGCCGGCCCGTAGCAGTGCCCACGCGGATACGCTCGCGTGCACCTGCTCGGTGCCCGTTAACATCGATCGCCATTGGGACTAATATGGCGCCGACCCCATGTCGTCCGAGAACACGGAGATCGTTCGGGTCCAATTTCGCTCTGAGATGGCCCTCGCTGAGGAAAAAAGGGCGATCCCACCAATGGATCGGCAGCCTCTCGCGATCGGTCCATAAAGCTTCTCCGGCGATCTCACCGATCGAGGGGTCGAAGTGACGGATCGCATCGCGACCCAATGACACAACGTCGGCGAAACGCGTCGGCAACCAACCTTCCTTACCATGCCCCGAAGCAGAACAGGCGCTATGTTGCCAGCGCTCGACTCGGGCGAAGTATTTGTTCATCTCTTGCGGTGCCCAGCTTGGGTCGCCGGTGTTGTCCTGGATGGTCTTCCAATCGCTTGCGTGCGGCCTGATGATAATCATCGCGTAATGGGCGGTGCAGCCGCCGAGCGTGCGCGCGCGCGGATAGTAAACTCCCGCCCGTCCTGCGCTCACCTCGCGCAGGTACTTTGGGTCAAGGCGTTGGCGCGCCTCAACCTCGTAATGGCGCACATAATAGTCCAAGCGCATTTCCGGGTCCTCAGTAGCCCGTCCGTGGAACACCGGAACCTTATAATTCCACGGCTCATCCTCTCCACCGGCCTCTAAGAGCAGGACCCGGTAACCGCGGTCACATTCCGCGAGGCGTGCGGCGAGAGGACCACCGCCCGCCCCTGAGCCGATCACGATGTAATCGAAGTGCGAGTTGCTCATAGATCAATTCTTGAAATCCCGTCGCAAATGTTAACCATCTGTGCGTCACGCAAGTGATGAAGTGTTTCGGAAAATCCGCGAAGTCCGTTTATCAGATCAGTCAGAAAAAAGACAGAGACGGCGCAGCTCGATCATCCATACAGATTGCTTAAGCTATCGAGCAGTTGACATCAAACACAAAGCCGTATATCGCTCCGCTTAGTAAGAGGGAAGATTCGCGGGAAGCTCCGGGCCGACAGTCTGCGGCGAAGTCGAGGGGGAAAGGGGCATAATGTGGCTGATCATAATGATCCGAATGCGGTCAATTCCATCTTTTCGGATATCGACGTCAGTGCGGCGGATGTCTACGATTTGTTCGGTTTTCCCAGTGATGAGCCCGGGGACGAAAAGGTCGTCATCGCGTTGACTTTTGCGTCTGTGCCGAAAGCGGGCGTGCTCGATAGCGATATCCTCTACCGCATTCTTCTGGATGCGGCTCCAAGGATCGGATGGACCGAGGCGGAAGGTTATACTCTCGAAGCTTTGGTCAAATTCACCGAAGCGGTGAAGGATAAGTATCTAGGCAATTTCAGGCCATCGGAAATCCGTGTCCGCGTCGATGAGTCACAGCGCGCACTGATCGAATTCTTCCGCTTCCCCGGAGCGGGGAGTTTTTCTACCATTCTGGATACAAACAGGGTTCAGGAAGTAAAAACGCCGGATGGACATGTACTCAAGGCTTTCATCGGCGGTCGAGATGATGCCTTCTTCAACGACCTGCCAGGGTTCTTCCGATCCATAAACTATGCGCCACAATTCTATCACGTCCCACATACGATGACCGAAGCGCGCGAGCTACCGATTCCGAAAACCTTGCTGGAGCTCGAAGGCAACGATCTCTTCAACTACAACCCAGCCGAACCGCTTCATGGCCGTGGCGTCAAGAAGAATCTGCCTCCCGGCCCGTGGACTTGGAAGGGCAACGCCTTCCGGAAGGACGAGAAGGGCAATTTTCGGTTTGTTTACAGTGGAACGGACGCGCAGGCGGGAAAGAACGTCAATGCGATCATTTTAGAAGTCCCATTTTCATTTATTACGAGGTCACCGGGTGCGCATCGCGTCGTCAATACGTGGGCGGAAAGCTGGGTTGCCAAAGCCGCGAAGAAGGTGGAAACGATCCCTGACCACCCTCTTTTGCTCGCCCATCCTTGGGCCGCGCTCGACGCCCTGGCTCAGGACGAGGAGCTAAAGCACTATAAGCGCGTTGACACCGTCGGACAGCCTTTTGCTGATGCCGCCTTGAATGAGCGTGAGGACAGTCGGCAGCTTGGCGCCAACAACTTCTGGCTCGTTCCCCATTTCGTTCTGCGGCTTGCTCATCTGGGCTGGGGCTTCGGACCGTCGATTACGGCCCTTGGCCTCAAGTGCTCTTTCGATCATGACAATTCTCCGGTCTCGGTGCACAAGACCTACTCGAACATTGTCGCGGCCTTCCCTAGGGTGACGAAAACCCTTTTCCAGCCGCTGCGGTTCCCGGACGATTCCTGGAACAGAAAAGGGCTCAAGATCGCATTGCGACGGCCATTCGAAATCTTTGTTCCGAACGTGTGTGCAATAGACATGGATACGACTGGGACATGGCCGTTCGGGCGTCGGCCCGAGGACCAGGTCGCCACGCGTTTCCTTTCGATGTTTCTAGATATGGACGCCGAACTGAATGGCCGAAAATATCATATCGAGATGCTCAACGACCAGGCACTGTGGGAGGCCACCCCAATAGAGCCAAAGACACCGCCCAATCCGCTGAAGAACGACAAACCGTTCCTGGCCACCTTCCCTTACTTGGCGGAGCCGTGGGAAACGTCTTGAATGGCCACCTAGGAGAGGGGGGCTTACCGGATGACACGGCTGAGCGACTATGCAACGGAGTTGCACCACGTCGTGAAGGACATTGCTATGCTCGAAGGGATGGCACTTGTCCCTCCGGTGAGCGGCGAGAAGGCGGCACAGTATCTTTATCGCCTCTACCATCGCGCAACCCTGATTGGTGATTTGGGTCAGCTACGAGAGGTTCTGGCTTGTATTGATCAGGCTCTCCACCACATAGGACCGCAGGAGGATATTTGTCTCCTGAGGGCGAAGGTCCACTTCGCCCTGCACCGATTGCGTGAAGCCCGGGAGGATCTGTCGGTGGCGCCTCTGCTCTCGCAGCGCATCGAGGCGCGAATTCTATCGGCAGACATCGATTATGAGGGAGGCTGCTACGAGGATGCACGAAGGGCTTATGAGAAACTGGTTGCGGAAAGTAATACATGGGACAACCTGGCCCGCCTCGCCCATTTCCGAGCGAAGATGGGAGATTTTGAAGGCGCCCATCAACTATACGCTGATGCCCAGGAGGAAATCACAGCGAAGCAAATGCGCGCTTTTTGCTGGGTTGAACTGCAGCGTGGGTTGATGGATATGACGCGGGGTCGATTCGGTGACGCAAAGGCGCATTACGATCGCGCCGATCGTGCCTATTCGGGCTATTGGCTTGTGAGCAAACATCTGGCCGATCTATTCGCCGCTGAAGAAAAGTTCGAAGTCGCCGCCGCTCGCTACGAAGCTATCTTACTCCAATTGCCGAGCCCTGAACTAAGAGAAAAGCTTGGGAGGGTCCTTTACTCACTAGGTCGATCGCAAGCAGCCGAGCGTTGCTTCGAAGAAGCCCTCGCCGCCTACCTTGCTTCCGCCGATCGCGGCGAAGTTCATTATTACCACCACCTTGTTGATTTTTTCATTGAAATCCGAAAAGAGCCGCAGGCTGCGGCACAATGGGCGCGCAAGGACCTTGAGGTGCGGAACAATTATGCCACAGCCGCGGCCCTTGCCTGGGTTGAGTACTGCTGCGGCGACTTCGCGCGAGCGTCGCAGCGGATCGCGCATGCTCTAGCCTCTGGAGTCGCTGAACCCGTATTGCTTACAAGAGCGGCCGAGATTTACCGCAGGGTGGGCCTGCATTGCGAGGCGCATGAACTGGAGCATCGCGCTGCTTCCATTAATCCCCTCAATCGTCGAGCCCACATACATGTCTAACAGGGAGCAGCATTTCATTTTAGAAGCTCCGAACTATCTCCGATGATCACGAAGGGCTAATGCTCTAGCCGAAAGAAGCAGTGCGATGAAAGCGTCTCGAATCTACCGCCTCACCGTTCTGCCGGTACTCAGTCTGGTCCTGGCGCTAACTTGTTGTAAAGGACAACCCAAGCCTGGAACCGTACAAGATGAAGCCCTTCGCGCTGGTCGGCTGGCAGCCTCATTTCCAGCGGCGGACGAGAACTACTTCCATGATATGGACGGAGGCGTGGCGCTTACACCGGACGAAATCAAAGGTCGGAACACCTGGATCGTTTGGACTGGTGGGAACGATCGTTTCTGGGACAATATCTCGATCTCCAGCTTCGGCTCTTTCGATGTGCTCAAGACGATAACCTCGTACCAGAGTTCAGGAGGACCGATTTCTCGCGCGAACCGCTTCAAAGAACTGGGCTTGATCAATGAACCGTGCTTTCAAGCGGCTAAGGGTCCCGACCCCCAACACTGGGGACTCTGGCTGGACCAACGGCAAAGCGACTGTCCACCGGACCCTTTTGCTGACCCGAAAAAGTATCCAGGCGTAGCCATCGGGGCGCGAGGCAAAAATCTGCCCGTAGGTTCCTACTATGGAGAGCCTACCGGCATTGTCGGATTGCGACTATTTCCTAATCCCGATTTCGACGAGACGGCCGCGCGCAACTGGGATCCGGTACGCTACCGTCAAGATCCATCTTATTACCTGTCTAAGAATCTCGTTCGGCCGTACCGGGTGGGTATGTCATGCGGCTTTTGTCACGTCGGACCGAACCCAATCAAACCGCCAGCCGATCCCGAGAATCCCAAATGGGAAAACCTGAGCTCCAACGTGGGAGCGCAATACTTCTGGGTCGACCGCATCTGGTCGTGGAATGCGGACCCGTCGAACTTTATTTATCAACTGCTGCGTACCTCGCATCCCGGCAGTTTGGACACTTCGCTTGTCTCGACTGACTATATCAACAACCCTCGTACGATGAATGCCATTTACAATCTGCATGCTAGGCTAAAAATCGCAAAGCGCTGGGGCAAGGAGGCGCTTGCGGGCGGAAGCCTCAACAATAAGCAGTTCAACGACTACGTGAAGGATGGGCCTCTGACGGAGTTTTTCCAGCCACCCGACACTGTTTGGACGCCCCATGTTCTGAAAGACGGGTCCGACTCGGTGGGTGCACTGGGTGCACTGAATCGTGTTTACCTTAACATCGGTTTGTTCGGCGAAGAGTGGACACTGCACTTTAATCCTTTAGCTGGTGGGAAGCGTACGACACCCATTGAGATCGCCGTGGCGCGCCACAATTCCAGCTACTGGGTAGCGACAGAGGCGCAAACGCCCAACATGGCTCTGTTCTTTCTCAAAAGTGCCACGCCGCACCATCTAGAGGACGCACCTGGGGGTACGGCCTACTTGACGAAGGACCAGGTTGTCCTCAAGCGTGGCAAGGAAGTATTTGCCGAACGCTGTGCACGCTGCCATTCGAGCAAAGCCCCTACACCAGTTCCCGGCTTAGATCCCAGCGGCTGTGCGGGTTCCGGGTACCTGGATTGCTGGAACCGCTATTGGAGTTGGACTAAGAGCGGCGAATACAAACAAAAAATGCGTGCAATTGTGATGCGGGACGATTTCCTTGACGAGAATTTCCTTTCCGCTGATTTCCGGGTTCCGGTAACGCTTTTGCAAACTAACGCATGTAGCCCGCTGGCGACCAACGCGATTGCGGGCAATATCTGGGACAACTTCTCGTCCCGCTCGTACAAGGATCTGCCATCGGTCGGAACGATTACAGTGTATCACCCGATCACTGGCAAGCCTCTATCCTACAAGATGCCATCCGGTGGCCGCGGTTATACGCGCCCTGCGTCACTTGTTAGCCTCTGGTCGACGGCACCGTTCCTACTCGACAACAGCGTAGGCAAATTCGAGTGGCAGCCCTCGGTGGATGCGCGAATGCGGTCATTCCAGGACTCGATTGAGAAAATGCTCTGGCCAGAGAAGCGCGATAAGGATCCGGTGCTCCGTGACAAGATACCAGGGGTGATCGATCGCACGACAAGTAGGAGCTATCTATGGATGCCAACGGGCTATTTGCCGGATCGGCTGCAGCCGCTGCTGAGTCCGTTATCGCGTTACCTGCCGTCTATCTTCAGTGAGGACGGGGTCAAAATCGGGCCGATTCCAGCCGGCACGCCGGTGGATCTGTTGGCCAACTTGGAACTTGTGTCAGAGGACCCAGACCTCAGGGTCCGCCTCAAGCATGATGAGCGCTTGGTGAAACTGGTCCTTAAGGTCAAGCACGACCTGGTTAATGCCTCAGCAGACATGACCGACGATCAGGCGAGACAGAACTTCGCCGACCTGGTGGAACCACTCTTCGCGCTCAGCAAGTGCCCAGACTATGTCGTCGGTCGTGGCCACTATTTCGGAACCGATTACTTCAAAGAGGAGCCGGGCCTCAACGACTCCGACAAGCGGGCGTTGATCGAGTTCCTGAAGACTTTCTGACGAGATGCTATTCCTTGGGACTTTGTTGCCGCATCCGTTCTTCTGAAGAGCGCATACCTTTCGTGATGCCGGATGCACTCTGGAGGCGCCGCCGGCATGGGGATGTCGGTCTGCGATTGACCGCGTCCATTTGGCAACTTCGTCAAGGCCGTATCGCGAATACTCAGTGGATCGATTGGGACGAATGCCGAGCGCCCACAGCAAAACGTCGGGCCCGGGTAACCTGCGGCAGCTTCAACTAACTGGTGGCTGGCTATCGGAGGGCAGTACATGAGGTATCTGCATTTTTCGATGACCATGTTTTTGACGTTGGGGCTGGCCGCGGCGCAGGCGTGCCACTCCGGAGAAGTTTCGACGGCGCGGTTGCCTTCCGGAGGAGCGAAGCCGGATTCATCCAGGCCTTGGGGCAAGAAGGACGAAGCCGCCGCGTTAGCAGCCTGCGCTCAGGTAGCCCTGAAAGGCGTTCGGAAGATTGCGTCGGCGCGCGATCAGCGTTTCGAAGGAAAAGTGACTGAGGCCACCGCACTGTGCCGCGGAGGTCATCAAGCACTGCAGTTTCGCGATACGCCGTGGGTCGATTGGTCACATTATTGGGGCACGGGCGACATGACTTCGCTGCCTTCGGGATTCATTAACAATAATTGGCCCGCTCAACGAGGAGTTGTTGGAGCGCTGGTGGATCTCGAATACCAACGAATCGAGTTGCTCAAGTTCAACTTGTTCGACAACAGCGGCACTTATCAGAATTTTGTCAGCGGCCGCGACGGCGTTAGCGGTTCGGCGCTCAAGACCTGGACGGAGATGCGGCTTTCACCCGGAAATCCGCACTATAGCGACGTGGGTGGAGCCGGGCAGCAGGTGTGCAAGGGTGACTTGATCCGCTGGCGAACTGTGGATGGCATCTGCAATGACATTCTGAATCCATTGATGGGTTCAACCGGGACGCTGTTCGCGCGCAATGTCGAGTTTGAAGCCTCATTCCCTGAAATGGGCCTGAACGAATTGGCACGCAACCGGCATGGCGATCGCCTTTCCCTTCTCAAATCCGATCCGCAGGTCATCAGTCGCAGGCTGTTTACGCGATTTCAATCGGACCCGAAGGCTTGCGCAAATGGCTATGGCCTTCCGGATGATTCGCCCCTCGCAAACTGTGACTACCTGAAAGCGCCATTCTTCAACGTGCTCGCAGCATATTGGATTCAGTTCATGACCCATGACTGGTTCTCGCACTTGGAGGAAGGACACAACGCATCCGAGTACATGAAGGTTGGTTGCGAAACCGAGTCGGTGAACGGTGTCGAGAAGCCGCTGACGCCCAAGCAGGTCGAACAACTCGGATGCCGGCCAAACGACCGGATCGATAAAGGATACGTCGCGCAGGACTCGCCACCTGGCACGTTCGAATATGGAGGTCGTACCTACCTGGTGCGCGCTCCGAAGACAATGGCCAACACCAACACGGCATGGTGGGATGCTTCGCAACTCTACGGTTTCGACGGCCGTTCGCGCCAACGCGTCAAGCGCGATCCGAATGATCGAGCGCGGTTGTTGCTGGAGCCGGTTAAAGGGCACAGCGGGGGATACCTCCCCGTGTTTGCGGCGACCGACCCGATCAACCCGGAATGGGTTGGTCAGGAGGCAACCGGATTCCCCGATAACTGGACCGTCGGCCTGAGCTTTCTCCACAACCTTTTTGCAAGGGAACATAATTCGTTTGTCGCCGAATTTGAGCGCGTGGCCGCGCAGACGCCTAATGCCGTTTCGGGGCTGCGTAATCCTGCGAATCCGAAGCAAATCATTCGATACAAAGATGTGACGCCAGATGTGCTTTTCGAGGTGGCGCGCCTTGTGGTCGCCGCCGAGATCGCCAAGATTCACACCACGGAATGGACGCCTCAACTTCTCTATAACGAGCCGCTATACAAGGGAATGAACGCCAACTGGAATGGACTTCTGGGGGAAGGCGGTGGCGAGGTTTCAAAGGTGCTGAGCGACATAGTCGTGAATAACTTCGGAAAATCGAAGGACCCCGCCAAAGCGTCTCAATGGTATTCGGTATTAGCGTCGGGCCCGGGAATTTTTGGTCTTGGCAGTAAGGTGCGCGCCTATGACATGTCCGACCCTAAGTACACCAACGGCGGCGTGAATCACTTTGGATCGCCGTTTAACTTCCCTGAGGAATTTGTATCTGTGTACCGTCTGCACCCGCTGGTGCCGGATTTGCTCGAGTACCGGGAAGTCGATAAGGACCCCAATAAAATTGTGAAGAAGGTCCCGGTGGTCGAGACGTTCCAAGGAAAAGCAACACCTTTGATACGCTCAAATGGGATGGCGAACTGGGCTCTGACTCTCGGGCGGCAGCGACTGGGCCTACTAACGCTGAACAACTCGCCTATGTTTCTGCAGAACCTGAAAATTGGGCGCCTCGACAGCCCGACCAAGCAAATTGACGTGGTCGCCCTCGACATAATTCGCGATCGTGAGCGCGGAGTGCCGCGCTTCAATGAGTTCCGCAGGCAATATGGCCTTCGCCAGTTGACGAGTTTCGATGACTTTCTCGACCGCTCCCCCACGGTAGATCCTGCTGAGCATGCGCGACAACTGGAAGTGGTGAAGACGATTCGCGAGGTCTACGGGCAGCATGTGTGTGACGCGTCCAAGGTGATCACCGACGCGCAGCGCAACCCGGACGGGACGCCAATCAACGACTGCCTGGGGCATCAAGCGGGAAGCGGGGTGGATAATATTGAGGACGTGGATACGGTCGTGGGCTACCTGGCGGAATTCACACGTCCGCACGGCTTCGCAATTTCGGAGACACAATTCGTGGTGTTCATCCTCAATGCGTCACGCCGGCTATTCAGTGATCGCTTTTTCACCTCTTCCTTCCGGCCCGAGTTCTATACAACGTTGGGAGTCAATTGGGTCATGAATAATGGGCCGGGACCCGCGGTAATGGAGAAAGGCATGCCAAACGGCCATACGCAGCCAGTGCTCCCTCTGAAGCGCGTATTGCTGCGGAACATACCCGAGTTGCAAGGGGAGCTTAGCAATGTGGTCAACTCGTTCGATCCGTGGGCTCGAAATCGTGGTCAGTACTACAGTCTGGACTGGACGCCGCGACCCGGCGCGGAGTCCGACGTCTCGTTTCAAAAAACGAAAAACTAGAACTGATACTTTCGGGATTTGGTGCCGCGCCGCCATTGCGTTTCCCCGTTTTTCTTCATGAGCGCTCGCCGGGGACACGACCGAGTATCTGAGCAGCGGAAGGCTTGAGGTGAAGTAAAGAGAAAGCGGGAAAAGATTTTCTCTAATTGGCCGCGGTGATACCGCCAAGCCTTGGCAGGCGGCCTAGGGGGCGCAATTAAGTGGAGAGTAATCATGGGTGCACTAGTTGCCTGTAACACTTAAAATGGTATCAGGCATTATACGATGTTTGGGATTGCGGTACATCCATTTAATTGGTTTGGGCCTGCGGTTGTAGTGGCGGATGTAGCGCATCAGCTTGCGGGCCAAATCTTTGACTGAGGTGAAGACCCCGCGTGCGATGACGTCACGCTCGATTTTGGCAAACCACAGTTCCACCTGATTAAGCCAGGAGG
>WNFA01001576.1_pt1 | contig 18630 bp, 18 predicted proteins | sample 5400481 | NCBI WGS metagenome assembly WNFA01 (sample SAMN13153340, study PRJNA577476) | soil metagenome | isolation source: 120 cm saprolite under Douglas fir tree site 2 hole 1 replicate 2 | place: USA:California | collected 2015-04-18
ACCCTGGCCGACCGTGGGCCAAGTTCCGCGACCCACTGCTCGCGCCAGAACCGTATGAGGTTGCGCCGCCGCCCCAGTTGGTCGAGCCGGATGGTATGTTCTGCGTGCGCACCTGGGTTGTGTAGTCGGGCATCATGGTCAACATGATCGCCGGTTTCCCGTGAATCCAGACATAGAAGATCTTGTTGCCGACGGCGTTCGGCACATAGTTCGAGGAGTACTTGAACCAGAAGGCGAGGTAGAGCTTCCTCGGATTGCCCGGCAGCGGCGCGAGATAGTAATTGAACGGCCCCGTCCCCCCCGCTAACCCCGCCGGATACAGCCCTTGGGCGACCTTAGGTGGGGACTTGGGGGCCGTGGAGTCGCCGATCACGCTGAGGTTGGCGAGGTTAATCCGATTCCCGGACCAACCATCGCTGGGGATGACGCTGAAGGAGTTCTCCGTGATCGTCCTGAACTCCGCTGGCTCATGTGGCCATCCACCGGCCCGCGGAGAGGCAGCCCTCATTGCTCGGGTCCCGCACACGATCACCCCCGCGATCAGGACACTCAGGCCGGCCACGCATCGACTAACCGACCGATTGTCAGGCCTGCCTCCGACAGTCAGTGCGAGCCGCTCACATCCGCGCGGGCACAGCACTTGCGACCTATTGGCGGGCGCGAAGACCCTCGGCCGCGGCGAACAGGTGCCTCGACCGCGGCGTCCAGATGCTTCTCGGAATGGGGGCTGAGTTGGTTCTGCCATCTGAGCAACTTATCATGGCAAATGCCGGTCGGCGAGCCCGGCTCGCGACAACAGTCCAAGACGGATCTCTGGCAATAACATGCCAAGTGATCGACCCTCACGCCATGAAGATCGCGTCGCTGGCGGGCCCTTGTTTGCTTTGTACTGAGCTTGCGACCATGGGCGACAGCTCGCGAGCTGCTTGAGGAGAGATGGCCACCACGATCCACTATCGCATCCTGAAGCTCTCCGGTCTGTTCGCGCTCACCCGGCAATTGCGGCAAGGCGCCCTCATTCTGTGCTACCACAACGTGGTCGCGGCGGATCAGGCGCCCCCAAACGGGGACCCAGGGCTGCACATGCCACTCCCTCGCTTCCGGAGTCAGATGCGCTGGCTCGGTGGCCACTACGAGATGGTGAGCCTAGCCGAGCTGATGGACCGCCTGCGCTCCAAGCGTCGAGTGGGCAGCCTCGCCACGGTGACCTTTGATGACGGCTACGCCGGAGTGTTTACGCACGCTCTTCCGGTGCTGCGGGACCTGGGCATACCCGCCGCCGTCTTCGTTGTTGCCAACGTGCCCGCAACGTGCGAAGAGTTCTGGTGGGACCATCCCGCGGTCACGCCCAGCCTCTCGCACTCCCAGCGGCAGCACTGGCTCGAGACCCTGCGGGGAGACGGCAAGATGATTCTCTCGACACTCGGCGCAGGTCGAGTAGATCGCCGGGCCTCGGACCTGGTGCGCCCTGCGGACTGGGCCACCATCGCCGCCGCAGCTCGCTCCGGTGTCACGGTGGGCGTGCACTCTGCCAGCCACCGCGTGTTGTCGCGTCTCAGCGACGCCGAGCTACGTGACGAGGTGGTCACAGCCCGCACGACGATCGGGACTCAATTGGGAAGCGAGCCAGAACTCTTCGCGTATCCCTACGGTCTGTGGACGGATCGGGTGCGACAGGCGGTTGCCGCGGCCGGATACCGGGCTGCCGTCACGCTCAACTCGGGGCTTAACACCAAGAGCGCCGATCCGATGGCCCTCCGCCGGCTCAACGTGCCGGCTCAGATCAGCGATGCAGCGTTCGAAGCCTGGACCGCAGGACTGCGGCTATCGTGGAGGAGGCAGCGCTGACCGGCGGCCAAGTCCAGTGGCTACGTGGAGTTCGCCTGGCCCACCTCATCGAGTCCGACGGTCCCGGGGGGGCGGAGCGGATGCTGGCGAGCATGGTCACCGAGCTGCAAGCGGGCGGCTGCACCAACCTCGTCGTGTTGCCGGTCAAGGGGGAAGGGTGGTTGGCGCAGCAACTGGACGGCCTCGGGGTGGCGATTGAGCATTTCCAGCTGACGCAGCCGATCTCGCCAGGCTGCGCGCGGTGGCTCGAGGCCACACTTCGCTTCCACGCGATCACGCTCGCCCACAGCCACGAGTTTGCGATGGCCGTTTACGGGGCCTGGGCCGCTCGGCGAGCCGGGATCCCGCACGTCATCACGATGCACGGTGGCCGCTACTACAGCCAACGCCTGCGGCGGCGCCTCGCCTTGCGGACGGCGGCCACGTTGAGTGGGCAGCTCGTGGCGGTCTCACAGGAGCTGGCCGGACACCTCAGTCGTGACCTATGGATTCGGCCGTCGCGCGTCCTCACGATTCCGAACGGCGTGTCTTACATTCCCGCACAACACTCCTCGCTGCGTGACGAGCTCCAACTCGCGCCGCCCGATCGTCTGATTCTCTCCGTGGGAAACCTTTACCCCGTCAAGGGACATCAGCACCTCGTCGAGGCGCTCGCCCTGTTGAGCCCCCGGTACCCGCGGCTCCACGTCGCGATCGCCGGGCGCGGCGGGCTTGCTGACGCTTTGCTCGCACGCGCAGCCGCGCTCAGTGTTTCCGACCGTCTTCACCTGCTCGGATTGCGATCCGACATCCCGGAGTTGCTCGCCGACGCGGATGTGTTCGTGCTGCCGTCGCTGTCCGAAGGCCTGCCCATGGCGCTCCTCGAAGCCATGTTTGCCGGCTGCCCGATCGTGGCGAGCGACGTCGGCGAGGTCCGGGCTGTGCTGCAGGGTGGTGAGGCTGGCGTGCTCGTCCCACCGGGAGATGGTACGGGCCTGGCACGCGCGATCGCCAGGCTGCTGTGCAACCCGGCCGAAGCACGGGCGTTCGGCGAACGCGCGAGGCAGCGCGCTCGGGCAGAATACGACGTGCGGGTCATGGTAACGCGCTACGCCCGGGTCTACGAACGCTTGCTGCGACAGCCCCAGTCAGGAACTCGATAGCAGGTCCCGCGTTCGCCCTTCGAGGCCAGTCGCTGAGACGAGCGCTACGCTATCACTCAGCCCTTAGTGTTCCCTAGCCGCCAGCAGGTCTGCGACCGTCGGCTCGAGGAGGCGCTCTAGCTCATCGTGGCCCGCCGGCGCGAGGTGGGGATCCACAGTGCCGTAGATCACCTCCCCTTGTCCGGTCGCGGCCCGAAAGACCGGTAACAGATCGAGCACCCTCAAGCGCTGCTTTCGAAGCGCCTCTCCTAGTAGGCGCGAAGGCTGATCAAGGTCGACCTGAGCTGAGTCGATGTGGAACCCCCGGAGGTACGCTGCAAACACGGTAGGAACGACCTGATAGCGCGTGGGAATCATGAAGAACAGCGTACGGATTCCCCGGCGTTCGCCAAGCTTGGCGATGTCCCGGCAAATGTCCGCCGTGACCTGCCAGCGGGGCGATGTCACCTCGCTCCGGTAGAATTCATGTGGGAAGTACAGCCCCGTCAGGTGCAGCCGCATGGCCAGTGTCTTCGTCTTGTTCTTCAAGAAGACGAACAGCTGCGACCGCACTTCAAGGAAGTCGTTAATCGGGTAGAAGACCGCATCGACTAGCTCGGTCCGTGACAGGTTCCTCGGCACCCGGAAGGGATGCACCTCCGCTGGAACGCGCGGCGGGAACCGGTCGGGACGTGTCAAGACGATATCGTTCCCGACATAGAGGGACACGAGCACGAGATCATAGTGCCGCTGGCCAAGGAGGGCGCGCGCCTGTAACAGGTATTGCGGGGGGTCCCACCCACCGACCCCCGTGTTGACGACGGCAACCGGCGCGCCAAGCCGCGCGGGCAGCCGCGTCTCCAGGAGCCCCGCAAGGGTTTGCTCGTACTCCACCTGGAGCGCCTCCATGAAGGAGTCTCCTAACAGCAGGATGTGGTGCCTGGCGGCGGGCCGGCCAGCACGGCCGACGCGGAAGCCTTCGCCATCCGTCACCACGTGTACGGTGCGCTCCCCCGTATTGATCGTCGTGTGGAGGTTGGCCTGGTGGACCCAGCCCAGGGTGTCCACGGCCTTCCAGACGTCGGGCCGCTTGATGATCAGCTCTTGCGGCGCGAGCTCGCGCACCATGAGCTCGCCCACGCCGCAGGCGGTGATCGAGGAGACGAGCGCGAGAGCGCAGTTGAGCAGGACGCGGCGCGTCAGGGCGCGCCAACCCTCAAAGCGACCGCGCCCTGGGGCGCTAGCGTCCGCTGCCTCTGCCGCCCACCGCATCTCACTCCGCATTCCTCGATTCTCACCAAGGGAAGGCCGCCTCAGCCCTTACGCATGGCCCGTACCCAAGACGGGGGAGGGGAGAGTGCTGCGTGCGCGCAACAGTTGAGGAAGAAGCGGTGCCCCGGTTACCTAGTGGCGACAGTCCAACAACAACCCCGCCAAGGAGTTAGGTTGGCGAGGCGTGCATCGCCCGCGAATTGCGGACAAGGCGGCAGACCCTGGCACGGACGCCCGACTTGACTACGCGGCATCGCCACGTTCTGGGTATTTCTGCGTTTTACCACGACAGCGCCGCGGCGTTGCTGCGGGACGGCGAGATCGTCGCCGCGGCCCAGGAGGAGCGGTTCACGCGGCGCAAGGGCGACGCTGACTTTCCGGCCAACGCGGCGGCGTACTGCCTGCGGGCAGCCGGGATCGCCGCCTCGGACCTCGAATACGTCGGCTTCTACGACAAACCGCTGCTCAAGTTCGAGCGCATCCTGGAGACCTACCTCGAGGTCGCGCCGCGCGGCTTTGCTTCCTTCCAGCTAGCCGCGCCACTGTGGCTCAAGGACAAGCTGCACCTGGACCGGCAGCTGCGCGATGCGCTGAGCTACGACGGCGAGATCCTGTACGCCGAACACCACGAGTCCCACGCCGCGAGCGCCTTCTTTCCCTCTCCCTTCGAGGAGGCGGCGATTCTCACCATGGACGGCGTTGGGGAGTGGGCGACCGCGTCGTTCGGGGTGGGCCGGGGCAGCGACATCGTCCTCTTGAAGGAGCTGCACTGGCCCAACTCCCTCGGGCTGCTCTATTCGGCTTTCACTTACTTCACGGGCTTCAAGGTCAACTCGGGCGAATACAAAGTCATGGGCCTCGCGCCTTACGGGGAGCCCAAGTATGTGGACCTCATCTACCGCGAGGTGATCGATCTCCGCGAGGACGGCTCGTTTACGCTGAACCAAAAGTACTTCAACTACCTCAGCGGCCTCACGATGACGAACGGGGCTTTCAGCGAGTTGTTCGGTGGCCCGCCGCGAGTGCCCGAGGGCAAGCTCACCCAGCGGGAGATGGACCTCGCCCGCTCGATCCAGGTGGTCTGCGAGGAAGTCATGCTCCGGATGGCGCGGACGGTGCACCGAGAGACGGGACTTGAGAATCTCTGTCTGGCCGGAGGGGTGGCGCTGAACTGCGTCGGCAACGGGCGTCTGTTACGCGAGGGACCTTTCAAGCGGCTGTGGATTCAGCCCGCGGCGGGCGACGCCGGCGGCGCGCTCGGCGTGGCGCAGCTGATCTGGCATCGCTACTGCGAACGGCCGCGCCGCGTCACCCCTGGCAGGGACACAATGCAGGGGGCCCTCCTCGGCCCCAGATTCTCGCCGGGCGAGATCGCAGCGCATCTCGGCTCGCTGCGGGCGGTATACGAGCGGCTGGAGCGGCAGCAACTCCTCGAGCGCGTCGCCGGGTTGCTGGCGGACGAGAAGGTGGTCGGCTGGTTCGACGGCCGCATGGAATTCGGCCCCCGCGCGCTCGGTGCTCGCAGCATACTCGGCGACCCGCGCAGTCCCCGCATGCAGGCCCAGATGAATTTGAAGATCAAACTCCGGGAGGGCTTTCGTCCGTTCGCACCGAGCGTCCTGCGGGAGCGTGCCAGCGAGTACTTCGAGCTCGTGGGCGACTCCCCCTACATGTTGCTCGTCGCACCGCTCAAGCGTGAGCGGCAGATCGCGATGACCGAGGAGCAGCGCAAGCTTTGGGGGATCGATCAGCTGAATGTGGTGCGCTCGGATATCCCGGCCGTGACCCACATCGACTACTCCGCCCGCGTCCAGACCGTGGATCGCGAGACGAACCCCAACTATTACGACCTCATCAAGGAATTCGAACGGCAGACCGGATGCGCGGTAGTGGTGAACACGTCCTTTAACGTTCGCGGGGAGCCGATCGTCTGCACGCCGGCCGACGCCTACCAGTGTTTCATGCGCACCCACATCGATTTCCTGGTGCTCGGTCCATTTCTGCTCGACAAAGCCAAGCAGCCCACTTGGAAGGAAACCGAGGATTGGCGTCAACAATTCCAGCTCGACTGACCCCGGGTGAGGGCCGGCGGTTCGCGCTGACCGTTGGTGGGGCCTTGCTCGGCCTCGGGGCGCTGGCGTGGTGGCGGGGTCGCGTGCCAGCCGCGGGCCTGCTAAGCGCCGCGGGGGGAATGCTCCTCGTCGCCGGGTTAGTCGTCCCCGCTCGACTCACCCCGGTGTATCGCGCGTGGATGGCGTTCGCGGAACGCCTGGCGAAGATCACGACACCAGTCTTTCTCGGGTTCCTGTACTTCGTTGCCTTCACGCCGCTCGGCCTGATGATGCGGCTCGCGGGCCGACGTCCCCTCCCTCGGCCGGCCACGGGGTCCAGCGGTTGGGTCCCGCGAGACCTCAGCACCCGCCAGCGCCGAGACATGGAACACCAGTTCTAGGAGACGACCATGACGCAGGTCAGCTTGACGCGAGAGCTCTGGGCCTTCATGCGCGTGCGCAAGAAATGGTGGTTGCTGCCCATTCTCTTGGTCATGCTGCTGGTGGGCGCACTGCTGCTGGTCACGCAAGGCTCAGTGTTGGCTCCGTTCATCTACACCATCTTCTAGCCTCTCACGGGCCGCGGGATGCACGAGCGATGGGGTTCTCCCCGGATGAAGCGGAAGCCGTGATGCGGACCGCGGTCGGTTCAGAGCGGGTTGCGGTGGACGAGGTGTATGAGACCTAGTACGACACCATCGAAGGGAACCTTGGATGACCTGTCCGCGTTACTCCGCAGCTGTTAGCCATACCCGCCGGGCAGCGCGACCAATGCGACCGTGAGCTGCGCGCGGCGCTCACCCCGATCGAAGCCGATCCGGTGTCCCTTACCACTATTCACCAACTGCATGTTCACCTCGGGCCCGAACCGGTAGCCTGTTCCCCCACCCCCATTCGCCTCAGGACTCATACGTCCCGATCAAGCCAACGAGCTCATCCCGCTCCGGGCACGTGATGAGCGAATGAGTAGGGAGGGTGACGAGTTCCCGGGCTAACGCGCTCGCCCCTGGCCAATGCTCGCTGCGGTGCATCATGCGCGTGCGTATCTGTGTCAGGATGTGCAGTGGGTGTGGGTAGCCCGGCGCAATCCCAAGTCGGGTGGCGCGCCCTGGCGTACGAAAGCCCTCAAGACCCCGCGCCAATCTGAGAGGTAAGCGCAAGAATCCTGGACTAGCGCTCGGAGGAGGCTGGACCCCCCGGACCGAGCGTCCAAACGGAATCCGCCCGAGCAGCAGCGCGGCGTTGGCCTTGCGAATCTCCGCCTCACGTTGTGCAGGCTCGCGGGTTCTTTCGAGCAAGTGCGCCGCCTCCCGGGTCATCGCCCGCGGCTGTTGAGGAGCGTTGTAGCGAGTCTCTCCCAATCCCAGCCAAGGCAGCGCGGCGGGAATCCAGTAGAGGTGGGGCCTCCCAAGCATCCACTGCGCCAACACCTGGGCACCCACCCGCAATCTCATTCCAGGAGACGGGCCTTCGAGCTCGAAGGAGGCTCCGACGACGCGGGCTGGCGCACCCCGAAGTAGCAACGCACCCCCTTGGCCGCCCGTCCACCCCTTTCCCCGACCGAAACTAAGAACGCTCAGCGTCCCGAGGCTCCCCAACGGGCGGTCGTGCCACGTCGCCCCATGCCCCTGCGCCGCGTCCTCTATGATGAGGGCCCCGGATGACGCCGTGCACTCTTCTAGGGCACACCAGTCTAGCGGCACGCCGAAGAGGGGGCTCGCCACCACGACCTGCGCTCCCTCACGCAGCGCCAAGCGCAAGGAGTCGAGGTCCGGGGCAAGCGTCGCGGGATCGACGTCGTACAGGGCGACGCGAGCATCCGCCCCCACGACCGCCGTGGCCACTCCGAAACACGTGAAGGCCGGCACGGCAACAATCGCCCCGGCACCGCGCAGGCGATGGGCCACGCGCAGGGCCAATTGGAGCGCCTCGGTTCCGCTGCCGCAGAGGACGGCCGCTTCAGCGCCAAAGGCCTGCAACAGTGTCCGGGTGACGCGCCGTCGGGGATCACCAGCCACGCTTGCGCCGAGCAGCAGGCTGTGCCACGCAGCGCCAGACGGCAGGGGAGAATAGACCGGAGGCTGCCAACGAACGGCTCTCATCTATTTACCGACGCCGCGCGCAGCGCCAGTCAGGGCGCTAGGGCAAAAACCGCGCAATTGGTGGCCCCGCTAGCTTCGTGAGAGCGACGGGCAGTCGGCTCCAGGCAAAGGTCGCCGCCCGGTAGAGCGGCCTTTCGGGCGACGGCGGTGACGCCACTCCTGAGGAGGACCACTGCAGCCAGGGGAGCCGCACGTCGGCCCCGCCCCACTGTTGTTTGAACTGATGCGGGCCGCTGCCCGGCGTACTGCGACCGAAGTTGAACCGGCGGATGCCACGATGAATGAGGTGCCGCATGAAGCTCCAATAGAGAATCAAGTTGGGGGCTTTGTCCTTGTGCTTGACGAGCTGTGCAGACCACGTCATCTCGAACTCATCCCGCCACATGAACCCGCAGCCGGCCGCGAGCGGCCGACCGCGCCAATAGACGGCGCCGAACACCACCTTATCGAGAAACACGCCCGCGAGGCGCTCGAAGAACTTCCGCGGGAGGACTGGCGTCCCAAGCTCTCGCATCCGTCGCGCGAAGATCTCATAGAACGGTTCGAGCTCCGACAGTCCGAAGTGGGGCTCCATCGCTTCCTTCTCGGCTCGACGAATCTTATTGCGAAGCTTGTGATCGAACGTTCCCTCCCACAACGCCTCGACCGAAGACGGCAGCTCGAGAATCACGGCCACCTTACGGTGGGCCACGCTCAAACTCACGCTCGTAGCGTGCCGCGCCCGCAGTTCCAGCAGGTCGGCCCCAGAACGGCGCGCTTCCGCTACGGCCGTCTCAGCCAGCGCCGCCTGTGCGCCGGGCGAGCCGAGCGGCCCGCCGTAGTTGAGAAACGGCATCGAGATGAGGTAGTGGCCCAGCAAGGGGCTCTTCACGCGGACGAGGGGAAGAATCCCTGTCCACACCCCGGCGCCGTTCCGCGCGAAGAGATAGCGGCACTCGTGGCGCAACACGTCCCCAATGACGGCGCGCCACCCCGCGAGGTGGCAAAAGGTGCTCTGAGCGTTGCCGCCGACGAACCGGTCCCACGCGGTGGCATCGCCATCCGACGAGAGAGCGGTGATGGTTTCAGTCGCGTCGCTGGAAACGAGACAAGGCTCGGTCATAGCCGCTCGAGCACGAGGATCGCCCGGCTTCGATGCCTGAGCAGTCCGTCTGCCGTTCCGGAATGCTCTTGCGCACTAAATCCGTAGGGGCATGACGCAGCGTGCGCAGAGCCGCAGGCGGCGCTCGGGGCGTGATGAGCTGTGGCATCAGCAAGAGACGGGCGCCCGGCCGAGGCGCGGCGCGCCGGGCTATTTCGTTACCCTTGTTAGAGTTAGCTCACGCACAGGTGCGGGCCTGGGGGGTTCCGATGTTGCGGCGACGCAACAGCTTGGCTCGCGACTCGCCATCCAACGGGAGGTTGAGGTTAGTGAGGCGTCACCAGGGTGGCGACCATGGCGGCGTCCTACGACCGTCGCGTGGATCGCGCCGTACCGGAACTGTGAGGCACAGATGCCACGAAGGTCTACACCCGACAAGATGTGTGGTGCCGCGAGCGCAAGGGCGGACTCAACACGCGATTCAAGTCGATGCGGTCGCCGCAGATATCACCAACTTGTACTTGCCACCTTTCGTAAACGGTATCTCATCCGGGTACTCGATCTCGATGCGAGTGTCGTCACCGAACCACTCGTGAATGGTCTTGAGCATCGGGCGCAGATTGTCTTCGACGTAGCCCTGACCGCGCACAATCCGCACAACGAACGAGTCCACAGCCTCTTGCACGACCTGATACTGCTTTACTCCTTCTATCCAGTGGAAAGTGGCGAACAACTGCCCATTGACAACACCGCCGCCGCGAGTTGGCAGCAGTTCGATGATCCGTCCTTGCAGATTTCGAATCCGCTCCAAGCCGCGTCCACAGGGACACGATCGATTGATCGGTTCTGCCGTATCGCCAGTTTCGTAGCGCAGCAGCGGCATGGCGCGGTTAATCAGATCGGTGACGACAATCTGCGTCCCGCCCCCGAGCACGGGGACATACTCGAGATACAGAATCTCGGTATTCGTGTGCAGCCCCTCGCCGTCCGGACATTCGACGGCAATGATCCCTGTCTCCTGCATGCCATAACGGTTGAACACGCGACAGCCGAAGACTCGTTCCATCAGTTCCTTTTGATGCGAATAGAGTGTCTCTGACGAGACAATCACCGACCGGGGCTTCACCGTATTGGCTAGTCCTTCAGCTTCTAGAAACTGGGCAAAACGATAGAGTGCGTTGACATAAGAGACTATAAGGTGGGGCCGAAAGCGCTTCAGCCTTCGATACATTTCGGACATTTCGGAGTCGGTAAGCAGTGTCGGGTCAACTCGGTAGACCGGATTCTCGACGGCGAAGCGGCCGTAGGCCCAGCGCTTCAGGCGTACCGGGAGCGCGGGCGGAGCCGTAGGCTCCGGCGCCTCCGCAGGCGTCCCCTTGTCAGACCCTACCGTGTAGGGCGCCTGTCGCCAGAAATAAAACAGTCGCAAACCGAAATCGTAGCCGGCCATGCGAAGCAGTCGCCGCCCTGCCGCCGCCCTGGTGCGGTTGCCCGGCCTATCTTGCACGTAGTAGGTCGGCCGTCCGGAGGATCCACTAGTTACCCCCCGATGGTGTTCCTCCCTCGGTACGTTTACCGCCAGAAGGTCGTCCAGCCGGTCCTGCAGCGTTTCCTTCGTCAGCAGCGGCAGCTTCCCAAAATCCTCAAAGGACTGAATCTCCTCGGGGACAATGTCACTGTCTGCAAACAGCGCGCGATAGTAGGGCACGTGATCGTAGGCGTGCCGGATCATGCGCTGCAGCCGTCCCCATTGAATTGAGCGCAATTCGTCTGCCGAGAGCCAGGCGCTCTTTTCCAACGCGCGGACCTGCTTGAGCAGTTCAAAGCCATGCCACTTTTGATACAGTGGTAGCGAACAGTTTCGGACAAACCACCCGTATACGTTGCTCAACCGCTGTCACCGACGAGGCGATGTTTGATACTTCGTAGCACGGGCAATTTGTCAGTCACGCGCCGTCTGACAATCCGCATCAGATCGATCACGAGACTACTGACCTCGATCAGCCCTGGGATTGGGTCGCTGAAGCGTTCGACGTCGTTATTCAGTCCGGGTCGAACGAAGTCATACAGCCACGACAAGAACACTCTGTACCTGGGCGGCAGTGGGTCAGCCGCCTTCGGCATATCACCGATCAAATGACGGGTAACCGTGATCGTATCCCCGCGGAACCAGCGACTGTGTTTCCCAACTTGGAACGTGTCGGCACGGTCCACCTGCTGTCCTGTGAAGTACTGATAGTGCATCCACGGATGGTCGATGCCCGAGCAGACGACGCTGCCTATTGAGGCGATGATCCGCACGGAAACTTCCAGGAACGTGTAGCGCCCATTCTCATCCGGGCCCTTCCATTGTGTCTGCGCGCATCCCTCCCAATTCATGGCGCAGAACATCCTAGTGGACCAGTCACGCACCTTCGGGACGATCTCGCAGCTCAGGCGCCTGGCTCCCACTCCGCCCGTCATCGGTAGCATGCGGACCATTTGATCCTGAAAGCAGGAGTGCACCTCCCGGCCGTTTTCAACAAAGCACATGAACTGGGTGTGCGGCCCGTATGCATAGTCCTGCATCATCGGATACACGCCGTCAGCAAACTGCGACAGAAATCGCTCCAACTCTTGTCGATTGTGGCAGTACTGCACCTTGAAATTGAAGGTGCCTTCAATCCTCGCATCGCTGGAGCGGCCCCGCGGCTTGAAGATGACTGGATAGCCATGCTCCTCCGCGAACGCCTTCGCTTCCCCGGTCGAACCGGGATAAAGCGTGCTAGGGATCGGCACTCCTTCCTGCCGCGCAATTTCCATCGTGAGCTTCTTATCAACCCCGCAGCGAATGGTCTCCGAGGAAGGGGCCAAGAGTTTTGCCACGTTATCGACCCGCTCGCGTTGCTCATCGAGCGTTATCAGGCTTGTCTCCGTCACCGGGTAGATATGAGGAATGTCGTACTGCTCAACCAGAGCCAGCAGCTCATCGACGAACGCTTCTTTCTGCGACACAGCTGATGGTAGCAGTGCGCGCCCCGACTTCAGTTTGGAGTAGAAGCCGATGCTCCGCGGATTGTCGCTCGTGACCAGCGTTCGCACGCCACGCTGGTGGAGTGAGCGCATGACAACGATACCTTGATGTGTCTCCGCGCCGGTCAGCAGAACATCGTAGCGAGACATCGATCTCAATCCCCAATCAAGTGGGCGGCCCGGCGCCGGCTCTCAGGGACGATCCTTCGACAACTTGTATTGGACGCTGTCGGCAAGAGCGTGCCAACTGGCCTCGATGATGTTCTCCGAGACACCCATCGTACTCCACCGGTGGTGGCCGTCAGTGGATTCGATGATGATGCGCGCGCGAGGGGATTCCCCATTCCGCCCCGCCAACATGCGAGCGTTTAGATCGATCGTTTGCAGCGACGACAGATCGGGATAGTAATGCGCCAGCGCCTTGTGCAGTGCCTTCTCGAGCACCTTGACCGGGTCATGTCCCTCACTCGCAGTGACTTCGGTGCTGTCGCCTACTCTGATCTTGACTATGGCGCGTGCCGAGCACTGCTGGTCTCTGTCCTTTTCGATCGTGATGCGGAAGGACTCAAGTTCGAACAAGGGCCGAAACTTCTCGGTCAGTCGCTCCATCAATAGTCGGAACGAACCGTCCGCCATGTCAAATTGATAACCATCTTGTTCGAGACGCTTGACTTCGTTGACGATTTTCCGGCTGTCGAGACCACTTGCGCCCAATTCTACGCCAAACTCCTTGGCTTTGTATTCGACGTTGCTCTTGCCCGCGAGGTCGGAAACCAGGACACGACGGCTGTTGCCAACCAGTTCTGGGTTCATGTGCTCATAGGACTCAGCGAATTTCATGACGGCGTTGACATGGACCCCGGCTTTGTGGGCAAAGGCATTCTTTCCTACAAATGGGCGCGCATTGAACGGAATCATGTTCGCTGTCTCGCTGACGAAGCGGGCCAGGTCGGTCAGACCACGCAGTTTGTCCGGCGGGACACACTGGACACCCATCTTGAGGCAGAGAATCGGGATGATCGACGTAAGATCGGCATTGCCTGTTCGCTCACCATACCCGTTGATCGTCCCTTGAACCATCACGGCGCCCGCCCTGACTGCGGCGATCGAATTGGCAACCGCCATGCCGCAATCGTTATGCGTGTGGATGCCCCAGCGCAGCGGGCTCCCATTGACACCCTTCGGGAGCCGCTCTTCAACCGCTCTGCGGACAGTCGCCGTGATCTCACGAATCTCATGGGGAAGGGAGCCGCCATTCGTGTCGCACAGCGTCAGAAAATCAGCACCGCCCTCACAGGCCGCAACCAGTGTCTGCACGGCATAGTCCGGATTGGCCTTGTAGCCGTCAAAAAACTGTTCGGCGTCATACACCAACTCGCGGTCGTTCTCCTTCATATACGCCACCGACTCGCGAATCATCGCCAGGTTTTCCTCAAGCGTCGTGCACAGCGCCTTCTCCACGTGGAGGTCCCAGCTCTTACCGAATATCGCTATCACCGGCGCTTCGCTGTCTAAGACGGCCTTGAGATTCTGGTCCTTTTCAACCGGTACGTTGGGTCGGCGGGTCGATGAAAAGGCCGTAAGTCTCGCCTGAGTGAAGACGGCCCTCTTCGCCAATTCGAAAAAGTGCATGTCACGCGGGTTTGACCCCGGCCAGCCTCCCTCGACATAATGAATGCCGAATTCGTCCAGCCGCTGCGCGATCAGTAGCTTCTCCTCAGATGTGAAGCTGACGTTGGCGCCCTGGGTGCCATCGCGCAGCGTTGTATCGTACAAGAGCACCGCGCTCATTTGTTCGGCCTCCTCGAGCTGAGCAGCGACGGAGCATTGGCTTCACAGTTCGCAGTCAACGGTATCAACACGGATCCAAGGATCAATAGACGGGTGTTACATACTACATCCACAATCCGAATCCTCTGCCTCGCGCCACATTGGCTACGCAAGGACCGTCCGTGAGGCGCCGGTCCGCCGCGAGCCTGCCATCGTGGTTTCGATGGATGTGAACCGGAATTCGTGAAGCAGGCGCTGTAGTCGGGGTAGCGTGCCGCGCAGACCGCCATAATGTCGCAGCCGCGCAAGCCATGGTACTGCCAATCTTGGCTGCTCCAGATCTAGCTCCCACGGATGGACATAGAATGTCCCGGACACGCCTCGGCATTCGCAATCGGCGAGCGCAGACTGGACCAGGCGGTACGGAAGCAACCGAAAGTACGCCCCGCCTCCAGCTGGCCAGTTTACGTTCCAGCGCCGTAAGATCGCGGGTGGAAACTCGGCAAGCCGACCCGCCGGGCGCTCCAGCCAGTGTGGGTCCCGGTGGCCGCCTGGATATCCGTACCCTCGTCGCATTACGGGGAAGAGGCTGGAGTCATACCGGTACCCCTCCTCGAGCAGAATATCCAAGGCCCACTCACGCCCGGGCACGATCGAGAAGGACGGGGCCCGAAAGCCGACGACGGCAACGCCGGCCAGATCTTCTAGGACGCGCTTCGTGCGCCCTACAGAGCTCCGGAACTCCTCCGGCGATTGCTGTGTCACCCGCCGGTGATCCCAGCCGTGGGAGGCAATCTCGTGCCCCGCCGCCGCGATCTCGCGCACCACCTGCGGATTCCGCTCAGCCACGCAGCCGAGGACGAAGAACGTGGCCCCGGCACCGTGCCGAGCCAGGAGCTGGAGCAGTTGCGCGATAGCCCAGGCGACCCGGCTCTCGAGCCGCCCCCAGGCTTCGCGGGGAACCACCGACTCGAACGCCGAGACCTGGAAATACTCCTCGACGTCCACCGTGAAGTGGTGGGCAGTGACGGTTTGGGAGGGTTTCACGGCGCCCGAGTGGTCACATCGGCGAGCGTCACGATAGCCTCGCCGACCGGTGCTTCTCCGCGACGCTGCAGGGGCCCCCCAAGCTGCTCCCGCAGGGAGTCGCGCATCGCCCGGGTCGTTGGCTCGGGATCGAGTTCGAGCCGCGCTGCGAGGCTTGGCCTGGCCATCGTGAGCTCCGGTGGCAATGAGGGTCAGCCATCCGGCATGCAAGGATGACGCCTCGGCAGGAAGCACGGCCATGGGGCCGCGTGGTGGCTGGACCAACCCCCGCGACCCAGTATTGTTGCAGAGACGCAACAGTACGGGGCGGCGGCGAACCGCGTGGCATACGCGATGCGACACTCCGGGGCGGTGACCACGGAACTCTTGCAAACGGCGCCCCCTCCGGGCGCGGCGGGGGTCCGGCCGAATGAGCGGGGGAAACATGATCTCGCAGCGGTGCGCGGGGGAGCGGAAGCCCACCTGAGTCGAACTGCAAGGGCCACGATCGCACTCGCCGTCCTGGCGATTCTTGCGGCCACCCTCTTTCCGAGCTCCGAGAGCGAGGCGCCGGGCTGGGTTTCGTGTTGGGTCTGCGGCAAGCGCGGCGTCGCGGACATCATTCTCAACGTCGTTCTCTTCATGCCCTTGGGGGCAGCGCTCACCCTCACCGGGGTGCGCCCGTGGCGCATTTGGCTGCTCGGTGCTCTCTTCTCCGCAGGCATCGAGTACACCCAACTCTTCATCCCGGGGCGTGAATCAAGCGTCGCGGACGTGATATCCAACTCCACCGGGGCGCTCGCGGGCTGCGTGGTGGCGCTCGTCCTAGCGCGTACCGTTCGCGACACTAAACGCCCCTCGCCGTTGTACGCAGTTGCCACTTCCGGACTGGTCCTGGGGGTCATCACCGGGACCGGGATCCTCCTTCAGCCCGCCTTCCCGGCGTCCACATACTTCGGCCAGTTGACCCCTGCCCTGGCAGGTCTCGAGTGGTACCGCGGTCAGGTGCTCGAGGTGTCGCTTGACGGCGTTCCGTTGCCGTCCAAACGACTCGCGGACTCGCCTCGCATCCGCCAACTCCTGTCCGCCGGTGGAACCTTGAGAGTGCGCGCGCTCGCCCGGCCTACGGCGACCGCGCTCGCCCCACTCTTCAGGATAGCCGACAACCGCCGCCGAGAAATCCTCCTGCTCGGACCAGACTGGGACGATCTGGTGTTCCGCTACCGCCCGCGCGCGGCCTCCTGGCGGCTGGATCGACCCGATCTTCGCCTCGCGGGAGCGATGCGGAGCGTGACCCGCGGAGACACGCTCGACGTCGCCGTCTGGCGGAACGGCCACGGCTACTGCCTGACCTTGAATGCGGCCGGAAGCTGCCACCTCGGCTTCACGGTGGGAGACGGCTGGGCCCTGCTCATGTATCCGGAAGCACTGCCGCCCTGGCTCCGGACCCTGCTTGGTATCGGCTGGGCGGCAGGGTTGCTGCTCCCCGTCGGTTACTGGAGCGGGTCGCGGTGGGGGCTCGTGGTGGGAGTCGGGACAACCATCCTCGGGCTCGCCATTGTGGCGCCCGCTATCGGCCTGCTGACGACTCCAGTACCCGTGTCGGCGGGGGCGGCGTTCGGCTTCGTGGCCGGCGCAGGTGGCCGGGAGCTGCTCATCCGCCGGCGGCGGGGCGCTCAGGCCCTCACGACGCCGGACTCGAGTATCCGCGCCAGCTCGCGCAAGCAGCGGTCAATTCTCGCGTAACTCTGCGCGAACACTGCGCAGGGCTGGCCCAGCGGATCCGCGATCCCACGAGTCTCGATGGGCGTGGGATCGAGATCGCCGAGCACCACGACATCACGCCAAAGCCGCACGAAGCCCCGGCAGATCGCCCGACGCTGCGTGGCGTCCATCACCACGATGAGATCCGCCTCCTGCACTTCGCGGGGCACGAGCACCTTGGACCGGTGCCGAGAGAGATCCACCCCCCGAGCAGCGGCGCTGGCGACCGCTTCGGGTGGTGCCGGTCGATCAGGCCCTACGAACCCGGCCGAGACGATTTGCAGCCCGCCGACGTTCGCAAGCAGGCGACGCAGCGCACCAGCGGCGTATGGACTGCGGCAGATGTTGCCGTGACAGACGATCAGTGCCAGGCGGGGGAACCCACGCTCCGTCAGGGAGTGCCGCGCAGCCCGCCGGCGCAGCGGATGGAGCGCCCGGTCCGGCAGCCGCCGCAGCGCCCGCGCCAGCGCCCGCAGGCGCTCAGCCGACCGTTTGGCGACGGTTCGCGACAAAGGCGGCGAGGGTTGCGAGGGAGCGGAAGTCGTCCTGATCACGGGAATTCTTCTCTACGCCGTCGAGGAACACCGCTACCCGATCAGTGGACTCGACACCAGCCGCCCTCAGGGCCTGCGCCACCGCCGCCGCCCGGCGTTGGCGAGAGGCGTAGTCGCAGCCGCCCGCCAGCTTGATGACGCTCACGCGCCCGGGGCACGTCGCAGCCAGAGCCCACAGCGCCGCCGCCAAGTTCGCTTCGCCGGACACGTTGCTCATGTGCCTGCGGAGCTCCGCATCCGGTGTGCCACCTAGAGCCGGAAGCCGGTGTTGCGGTCACGCAACACCGTTGGGATCGAAATGCAACTCGGTGCCCGGTATGATACATCACGCATCGAGAACTGAGACATGGTCTGGGAATTGCGGCGCGCACCATTAGATCCCCGCCGATCGGTCTTCACCCGGCGGCTGCGCGTGGCGTACATCGGGGCGAAGTTGGGATCCGCCGCGATCACCTCATGGCCGAGGGCCGCCAGATGCTGCGCCACCCACTCGCTCTCCGTCGCGGCTTCGACGAGGATGCGAGCGGACGCCTGCTCCCCCAACACCGCGGTGAACCGCTCCCGACTCGTCCGGATCCGCCGCTCCACGACCTCCCCCTCGGGGTTTGGATGCAGAGCTGGCTCTCGCGCTGGTGCAGATCGAGCCCGATATTGTCCATGGCGGCTGGCCCCCCTTCTTTAAAGAGTGCGGCGTGTTGAACGACCGCGATTCATCCTTGTGGGGCGATTCTGCCACCGCGCGAAGCGGGTGGCCAGCCGCTTCATCCCAACTATTTCACAACCACATCCGCCGGGGCGCGGGGGAGGAGAATCCACGCTCCCGCGCCGGTCGGGACTAGCACCCCCGTCGCGTCCAGTTTCGCCCGGAGCGTGTCTGACGCGAGCACGGCGCCACGAAAGCCGGCGATCGTGTCGAGCTGGACCACGAGAGCACCGCTCCCGTCCGTCACCGTGAGCCGCCGGTTGCCGGCGAGCGTTGCGGTATCCTGGACCGTCGCGCCGACGATCTGCACGAGCGCCGCATCCAGC